>Ga0078972_1011079_pt1 | contig 16364 bp, 17 predicted proteins | sample YelNatPaOPGAMG01_FD_67568 | JGI IMG/M metagenome (GOLD analysis project Ga0078972, IMG submission 67568) | Hot spring thermophilic microbial communities from Obsidian Pool, Yellowstone National Park, USA - OP-RAMG-01 (SPADES assembly) (version 2) | ecosystem: Environmental > Aquatic > Thermal...
TGTAGAGAGGCGGAGCCTCTCTACAATAAAAATGGGTGGGAGGGTGGGGTGCTTGAAGCACGCGGTGCTTGAAGCACTTCTTAAATAATTGAAGAATCTTAATTTGTAAAAAAACAGGCCAAGCCTGTGACAGGTTTAACCTGTTTTCAACACAATCATATTCTTTTTGTAATTTGGTAAGTTTTGCTAATATAATAATAGTTATTGGGGGATATGTATGAGTAAGTCAGTTATTATTGATATTTGTGTTGGACTAATTTTTTTCATTCTTGTTGCTTTTACTTATTTCCAAAATTATAAGTATAATGACAATTCAAAGGATTGGCTTAATAATGATTATTCGTTAGGGCTTCTAAAGTCAACGACTACCAACACAGTTTTGATGACCGAGGGAGGAGACAACCAAGTTTTTGGATTGGCTTATTTCCAGATGGTTGAATTTAAAAGACCTGATGTTGTTTGTTATGACCAGAAGGGGAATATTTTTAAAAGGATATATGGTGATCTTAGGTATTTACCCGGATTTAACTTACAATTGAGGATGGATTTGGTTGACTATAACATAATCAATGGCAAGGAACCTTTTTACAAGGGGGAATTCGGTACCAAGGGAGAACCGACTTTTGAAGATTATACTCTCAAAGGGCAAATAGCCAAAAAGAATGTTTTCATGACATGGACAGGTAAGGAACTTTGGAAGTATGGGGATTATTATTTCAAGCAATATGGCATGATGTACAAAGTCAGTGATTCCAAGTATTTTATAGTTGATAAACTCAAGGAGTTTAAAAGTCTTCCTGCTTCTTATTTAAAAGCGCAATATAGATCTTTGCTTGTGCCTAACCTGTCACCTCAAAATGTCTTTGATGTTATTAGATTGATGGAGTATGATAAGTATGTTAGTATTGTTAGTAATAAAGTTATAACGAATCCTTCAAAAGTTTTTCTCTACAATCATGACCCTGATAAACTTGTTTTTGTAGATCTCTTGAAGAGTACGATATATGATGAATCTTCTAAAGGTGGAGGTATTAATTTAGATGTTGCCTCTCTCAACTTAGTTGCTTCTAAGGTTAAGAGTAAGGTGGACCAAGTTTTTGATAAAGTTTTTAGTGGTGTTCTCTCCTCGTTGCAGAGGGAAGGTTACATTTCTGTTAGAGGGGATAGAGTTTACTTTGTGAAAGATTATGAGCATCCTAATGGACTTGATACTCTTGATTACTATAAATTTTACAAAGAAAGGTGGACTGAAACACCTGTATCTCTTTGGTGGGATTATCTTACGAGGGAGATTGCAGCATCCTACAATTACAGCTTGGCGCAGTACTATATGAACAAAATAAATGAATATACATCAATTACCAATATTCTTGAGCCTGGTGCTAGGGAAGAAATAGTTAAGAAGATAGTTGATTATAGGAAGTTGATACCTAATTATATTGATGAATCTGCCAAGTATGGTTATGATATGGCTCCTATACTGCACAACGGTGGTATGTTGTATTATCAACTGTACAAGTATTATTACTCATTAGGTAGTGAGCACTTTGAAGATGCAAAAAAGTGTTTCCTAAAGGCGATGGATTTAATGAAAGATGCCATTAATACCGATATGTTTGCTTTTTATGCTTTCATTAGGTATGCTGTTTTCGCAATAGAGTATGTTAATAACTTTGCTTCACCTGAAGAGGAGAGTAAGTACCTTGATGAAGTTAAACTTTTTATGGATATGGCTATAAAGAATATGTCTTACAGAAAGGAGTATAAAGATGTCACTAAATCTAGGGAATACCAAGATTTTGTGAATATTAAAAATATCGCCGATAGGATAAAGTCTATACCGAAAAATGATATCATGTCTCTGGAGGCACAATCTGAAGCAATGACTGACCCCGAAAGTAAGGCTAATGTTTATTTGTCTTTAGCGGATAGGTATTTAGGTAGATTTGGTGGAATTGATATGAATATGCTTAATAAAGGTAAGGCAGCATTTGAGAAGTATGTTGCTTACAAAAAAGTTAGAGATGTACAATTCTACAAGATTGTTGCGAATTTCTACAGGATGATAGGTGATATAAACAACTTATACAAGTATTCTCTTGAAGGTTTGAAGAATACAAGAGACCCTTATATGTATTTCCTCGTTGGTTTTTCTGCTGATAACCTAGGTAAAACTAAGGAGGCTCTGGATAACTATTCTAAGTTTTTAGATACTTCATCTAATTTTCAGAACTCTCAGGAGTACAATTTTGCTTTAAGAAGAATTTCTGAACTCAAAAAATCTTTAGGGAGGTAATTATGAAGAAAAGTTTGTTGTTCTTCTATATATTTTTAGCTGTGTTCGTTTCTTTTGTAGTGCTGCTTTCAATATTGCAGCTCATTCCGCAGTATTCGCTTGATCCAAGTATTAGGTACAAGTATAGATATGAAAGTTTTGTTAAATTGCTTAATGAAAAAGAAATGGATCTGTTTTTCAAAGGGGATTATCAGAATTGTGCTAAACTTTTAGACGAAAGGATGAAAGAGGATGATAATTTAAGGAAAAGGATTCAAGGGATAAAAGAATACGAGGTTATAGATGCATTTAGGACTGGGGAAATGCTAGAATACTTTGGGTATTATGTGTATAATGAACTGAAAAAGTATAATCCGAATTATAAGTTTAAGTAAGAAATAGTTATTGAAAATTACCATACATTTTATTAATTATTTTTATATGACTAAAAGGAAGGTGGTTGGTTTGAAAAGTTTAGTTAAGAAATTATCTTCCTTGTTGGAATCAAAGAAAGCCCAAAATGTAAAGATAATTGATGTTTCAAAGGTAACAACTGAGTTTAGTTATATGGTGATAGCAGATAGCGACAACAAATACCAGATGGAATCTATAGCTTACGATTTGCTTGACTTTGCTAATGAGTACAAATTGAGTGTTTTTGGTAGTGATTTGAATTTTGAGAGTGGCTGGATTGTAATTGACTTTTATGATATAATAGTTCACATTATGACTCCCGTTTTAAGGGAGTATTACCAATTAGAGCGAATTTGGGAAGTTCCTAAGATGGCGGAGGTAGTTTGATGAGGTATGTTGCTTTTAAGGTTTTTACTCAGAAATATGCTGTTGAAATAGAAAAAGTTCAGGAAGTTATGGTGATGCCTGACTACTTAGAGGTTCCTCATACGCATGAGTTTGTTGAGGGGGTAATTGATTTAAGGGGGGAGATTATTCCTGTTATTAATTTGAGGAGAAGGTTTGGTATTGGTGAAGATGGTGGAGAATCAAGAAAATACCTTGTTGTTATTGACCTTGGGACTAAAAAGTTTGGTCTTAAGGTTGATGGGATAGAAGGAGTTATAGAAGCAACTCAAAGTGATATCTCTTCGTCAGAGGAGATAGGAGAAATAAACAAAGAATATGTTTCCAATGTTATAAGGAAACTCAATGAGATATATATATGTATTAACCCGGAAAAAATATCCGAAGTTTTATCGTAGGAATCCTTTTTCTGATTTATGGACGATAAAGAGAGAATTGAATTAATAAGAAAAGGTAATGAGTTGTTTAATAAGGGAAAAATAAATGAATCTGCTAAAATATTTTTGCAAACTGATTATAGGGATGGTCTTATAAGAGTTGGTGATTATTATTATTATCAAGAGAAGAATATTCTGAAAGCTTTTATCTATTACAAGAGGGCGGGGTATAAAAAAAGGCTTGAGGAATTGTACGATAAGATGGCTAAGATTGTGCACTTCCTGCTTCAGGAAGATGAAATCCCAACAAGTAATGACACAAATGATAAAGAGAAAGATAAGAGCACTACACCTCTAGTGAAGAAGTACGAATTCCCTAAAATTAAATGAAATATAAAGGGGGAACCCCCCTTTATATTAAAATTCATACTCTTCAAACAAAACTTTATTGGCTGCTGATAAGCTTACACCTGGCTCAAATTTGTAACCTAGATCCTTCAAAGTAAACTCAAGCGCTTGTAACATCACAACGACATCTCCTTTATCAACATACCCCAAGTGCCCCAATCTGAATATTTTACCTTTCATTGATCCTTGTCCACCTGCTATTTCTGCGCCATATTTATTCCTCATCAATTTTGGTATTTGATTACCATCTATTCCTTCGGGAACTTCAACAGCAGTTGTAGCCTTGGAGAATAGCCTATATTTACAGAAGAGGTTTAAGCCTAATGCTTTTACACCTTCTCTAACGGCTTTGGAAACTACGGTATGCCTTTTTATAACATTTTCAAGTCCTTCCTTTCTCATGAGTTCTATTGCTTTGTTTAGAGCCATTATTAGTGTTATGCCCGGTGTCCATGCTGTAGTTTTGTCTTTTAATACTTTTTCTTCTTCTCTTAAATCAAAGTAAAACTTTGGTAAATTTGATTTCTCCATATACCTTTTGGCTTTTTCTGATAGTGCTATGAATGATAAACCGGGTGGTACCATGAAAGATTTTTGAGAACCTGCAACTAACACATCTATTCCCCATTCATCCATCTTTATTTCATCACAACCAACAGATGTTATACCATCTACTATTAAAATTGCGTCAGTTTTTGAAACAATCTTTGCTATCTCTTTCAAGTCCGAGGCAACACCTGTAGATGTTTCGCTATGTTGAAGTAGTACAGCCTTAGCATCAGGGTGTTCCTTTAGAGCCCTTTCTACCTCATCAGGTTCTACACAGTGTCCATATTCTTTTGACAGAGTAACAACATTGAGGCCATAAGCTTTAGCGATTTTTTCCCACCTTTCACCGAATTTTCCGAAACTCAAGACGATGACTTTATCACCTTCAGATAAAGTATTCTCAACTGCGGCGTTCATCGCACCAGTGCCGGATGAGGCCAGGATAAATACTTGCTCCTTAGTCTGGAAGATATACTTTAGCCCCTCCCAAGCATTGACCAAAACTTCACTAAACTGAGAAGTTCTGTGATGAAATATTGGCTTTGACATTTCGCTCAATACCTCAGGTGGTATTTCAACAGGTCCTGGTGCATACAAGTGATACTTAACAAGCATTCCCATACAATCCCTCCTAAAATTTTATTTTTCATTTTGTATGTAAAAAGCAGATTTTTTCAAGAATGATCAAAATACTACAATTTTTATATAAATTTTACACATTTTAATTCACTTTTCTGGGGGATGTGTGCAAACTTTTGGTTATATCTTTTTGATTACGAACCTCAGTGAGATGATAAACGATGATATTATTCCGAGAGTGGTGCTTATTATTACTGGTGCCATTATATCACCTAAACTTAGGTAAATGTAATCATTTTTAACAAATTCTTTTATTATATCGAAGCTGTTTATCAACTGTGATGAATAAGTTATGAATATTTCTTTTGTTAGTATACTTGAGAGGTAGGAGATCACAAATGTGAGTAAAAATACCAGTAAAGTTATCATCATGGATATATATATTTTTGTAGCTCCTAGCATCCTAATGAGTGAAAGAAATTCAACTTTTGTTGATATGAAGAGTAGTATTGATATGAAAACTGAAATTATAGCGAATACCCCAACTATGGATATTAGCACTATGGTTATATTGGATATAAGCCTTTTAATGCTCTCAACAAATTTAGTTTTGTCTGTTGAGGTCTCAATGTTGTATCCCATACTTCTTAATTTTTTTATGATGTTTTCTACACTTTCGTGTGAACTTGCTTCTATATATAACATTGAGTAATTTGGATTATAGCCTGGTACTATTGTTTTTGCTAAGTATTCTGCTGCTTCTATTGGCATACATATACTCAAAGCGGGTACATTCTCGGTTATTCCTACTATTTGCCCCTCAATTGTCATGTAATTGGGTAATGTTTTATAACTTGATTTACCCGCGTAATATGTAAATGTTAAACCTTTTAATAAATTTTCGCTTACTGTTGGAGTTCCTTGTCCTCTAGCGTATGCCAAATTATAAGCCTCCAATATGCCTTTTGGTACTACGAATGGTATATTTGTACTGCCTGTTTTGTATTTAAATGAATACCCTTTGAATATATCGTTTTTTACTAAACTGTAGTCTATTCCATAACTGACCATATCAGATCTACCAATTATTCCAAGAACTCTTAAAATGACGCTATTAGGGAAAGGTATTTCCATCAGCCTGTGCACACTTTTTATGCCTTTAATGTTTGCTATTTTTTTATAGTCGCTATATGTTATGGAAGATCCTTTTATTTCTCCACCAAATATGTTTTTAGGTACTATCTTAGGAGTTACTTTTATGGTGTCTGGTGGTAACTTTACTCCTATGCTTTCCTCAACGGTTTTGTTTATTGCGTTTTTTATTCCTGTTATTATTATGAAAAAAGATGAAAATATGAATATTGAGATTGCTAAAAATAGAAGGTAGATTTTTCCCTTTTGGATCGTTAGCCCTAAAATTTTTAAAAATCCAATCATATAAGATTTGTTCTCTCCCTTTTTACTTTCCCTCCCAATTTTGAGAGCTTTTCTTCTATTTTTTCATATCCTCTATCTACATGATAGACTCTCAATAGCTCGCCTGTGCCTTCAGCACCGAGTAGTGCGATTATCAATCCTGCGCCACCTCTCAAGTCAGAAGCCATAACAGGTGCCCCGTAGAGTTTTTCTACTCCCTTTATTACTGCCAAAGTCCCATCAATTGTTATGTCTGCACCTAGTCTATTCATCTCATAAGCGTGCATGAATCTGTTTTGGAATATCTTCTCAGTTATTACACTTATACCTTTTGCTTTCGTTAGTACCGCCATCAATTGTGCTTGTAAATCAGTTGGGAAATAAGGATATGGTAGAGTAGTTACATTTGCCGGTTCGTACTTTTCCTTACCTTTTACAGATATCGTATTTTTTGATGTTATTTGTATATCTGCTCCCATTTCTTTAAATACTCTTATTGGTTCAGCTAAGTGGTTAGGTTCACAGTCTTTTATTAGTATTTCACCGTTTGTCATCATTCCCGCTAGTATAAATGTACCTGTTTCAATTCTGTCGGGTATTATTTTGTATTCACAGCCTTTTAATTTTTTAACTCCTTCAACAATTATTGTGTTTGTGCCGTGTCCTTTTATCTTTGCTCCGCATTTTATTAAGAAATTTGCTAAGTCAACTACCTCTGGTTCCATTGCTGCATTGTCTATTACTGTTGTCCCTTCGGCTAGTGTTGCTGCCATCATTATATTCTCTGTTGCCACTACACTTGTTCCATTTATTCCAAGCATGTTAACTAACCCGCCTGTTAACCTTTGTGCCTCTGCAATTATGTATCCATGTTCTATTTTTACGCTTGCACCTAATACACGAATACCTTTTATGTGTAAGTCAACAGGCCTCGGACCTATGGCACACCCGCCGGGAAATGAAACTTTTGCCTTTCTCCTTTTGGCTAAAAGCGGACCAAGTACAGCTATTGATGCTCTTATTTTCTTTGTTATCTCGTAAGGTGCTTCAAACTCTTCTTCTGATACAGTGCTAATTACCATTCTGTTATTGGAAAATTCTACTTTTTTACCCAATTTATCGAGAAGTTGCGAAAGGGTTTTTACATCTTCCAAATTAGGGACATTGTCAATTATTACATCATCTTCAATCAATATAGAGGCCGCCATTATGGGAAGCGCAGAATTCTTCGCTCCGCTTATGGAGACCTCACCTGCTAATTTATGTCCCCCTTCAATTACTAATTTGTACATTTTACTTCATCTTATACCTTTTCTTGAATTTGTCAACCCTTCCACCAGCATCAATTATCTTCTTCTTGCCAGTATAAAATGGATGGCAATTGGAACATACTTCTATATGTTCCTCTTCAAATGTTGATAAAACCTCTATAACATTGCCGCAAGCACACTTGACTTTTGATATAGTTAAGGATGGATGAATTCCCTTTTTCATCTTTACTCTCCTTGAAATCCTCAAGTAATTATATTCGTTTTGAATTCAATAACTCAAGTTATTCAAATTAATTACAAATGCCCTATGAGGTAATTATCATTCCTGTGCCAAGTCAAGATTTCGGTTACCTTAAAATTTGATAATGTTTTTTATTGGGTTTCATAATTTACTGAGGAGTGTTTTATGTTAAGGAAGGTTATTTTTGTTTCTTTTTATGCTATTGTAGTTTTTTGGCTTTCATCTTGTGTTCTTAAACAACAAGGTACTTTCTTTGGTGAGGTTAATATTGGGACAAATTCAAATGATATTGTCATTTATTATGAAGGGGAGAATACTAATTGTTTGTTTTATTCATTTCAAGATTTTTACAATTCTCAGTTAGGGGACTCGGATAAAAGCACTTTTAGTGATTCTTTCTCTCTAAATTTTACTGTGTTTGGTGGTAAGGTTTATGTAATTAATCGTATTTCTAATGTTATAAAATTAATTTCTGTTGAAGGTAAAAGGTCTTACCTTGAGGGGGTATTTCCATATCCTCAGGGTGTCATAGGTGTATCAGATTTTGCTATTAATGATAAAAAAGAAATTGGTTTCTTATTTATTTCTGGTGAAAGTGAGGAGGGAGAATTCTATAAATTTGGTTATTCTTTGCTAAATTATAGTAATGGTGTTAGTAATTTGGTTGTTTTTAATGATATTGTTTTTACAAATGTTTTTGCATTTGAGCCGTTTGAAAGTGGTTTCTTGGTGTTTGAAAGGGGGGATGATGGTAGATTAATTGTTAGTTCATTATCTAGTGAAGGTAGGACATTGTATATTGATTTGAATCAGTACACTGATTCGGTGAATGGACTTTTTGTTAGTTCAGCAACTGTGCTTAAAGGAAGGAAGATAGCCGCTAAATTTGAAGACCCAACAAATTATACTACATCTACTATAGTGGTTTTTAATCTTTCGAAAACGAATTTAGAAAAAGTTAGCAAAATAAATGTTGGTAACGAAAACTTTTCTCTTGTGTCATCGGTTAATGATAGCTATTTACTTGCTGCTACATTCAAAAACAATGCTCCTTCTGTTATCATGTTTGACCCGATGTCTGATTTTAAAATTTCTTATGAGTACTACATTGATTTGATGTATCCATCTATGTTTAGGGGGTTTAAAATTACAAAGAATGGCAAGATTTTTACATCTTATGTCGATTTTCCTGATAATAAGGTATTGTTTTATTCGTGGAATATACTTTCTAGATTATAATCTTCACTACTTAACTCCCTAAAATTCTAAGGGAGGCGTAGCCTCTCCGATGCCAAGCATCTCTGATGCCAAGCATCTCCGATGCCTAGCATCCCTTAACCCCGTAAGCACTTTTTCTTTCAGGAAGGAAGACTGAAGAGAGGCTTTGCCTCTTTTCAACTAATTAGAGGGGGCGGGACTACTAAAAGTAATTTGTGTTTTAAGCACCGTGTGCTTTAAGCACTGTGTGCTTTAAGCACTCCCACCCTCCCACCCATTCTTATCGCGGAGAAGCTTCGCTTCTCTGCACTCTTGTAGCGATTTCAAAAATTAGGTGTTTAAAACACTAAGTGTTAAAAACACCAAGTGTTAAAAACACCAAGTGTTAAAAACACCAAGTGTTTAAAAATTGCACAGCCACGAGAAAATAGTTCTTTCCTATTAAGACTCGAGAGTAAAGAGAGGCAAAGCCTCTCTTTAACCAACTAGGGTGGGTGGGACTACTAAAAGTAATTTGGGCTTAAAGCACGAGTGCTATTTAGCACAGGTGCTATTTAGCACAAGTGTTTTAAACACAAAGATTTTTTCGGTATTTGACAGTATTTGAATGATTTTTTAAAATCAAGTTTGTATGGAGGTAGAGTATGTTACAGACATCTTTAGAAGTGGAAGTATTGTTTGCTAATGCTAGGGAATTAGTTGATTACATAGGGGAAAAATACAGAGGTAATAAGGCGTTGGGGATGCCGGTGTCTGAAGACGATTTAGATGAGTATATATGGTATACTTATGATGATGTTAGGAGATATGCTAAGGCAGTGGCGTATTATCTTACGGAGGTATTGAAGTTGAGGAAGGGTGATAAGGTAGCGTTAATAAGTGAGAATAGGGCTGAGTGGGGATTGTGTGCGTTGGGGGTGGTGTATAATGGTTTTGTGTTGGTGCCGATAGATGCTAGAATGTCGGCGAATGAGATAAGGATGATATTAGAGCATTCAGAGAGTAAGGTGGTTTTTATATCATCTGGGCAGGAGAAGGCTATATTGGATGAGTTTGATTTGAGGGATGTAGTGGAGCATGTTATATATGTAGATAAAGCAGAGAGTGAGAAGGGAATGAGTTTAGAGAGGATAGTAGAGAAGTATGGAGATAAGGAGATAAAGAAGGTGAACGAAGTGGATCCTGAGGATTTATTTGAGATAGTGTATACATCTGGGACTACAGGTTTGTCGAAGGGGGTGATGTTAACACATAGGAATATCATGTTTGAGGTTTCTGTTACGCCTCCTTTGGCTAATCTTTCGGAAAAGGACAGGTTATTGTCTATACTTCCGTTGAACCATACTTATGAATCTACGGCAGGTCTTTATGCTGTGCTATCATCTGGATGTAGTATTTTGTATTCTCCTACACTTAGTCCGAGGGTTGTGATAGACCTAATATCTAGGAATAAGATAACGAAGATGTTGGTGGTGCCGTTGTTTTTGGAGAAGATAACTGATGCGATAATAAGGAATATAGAGAAGTCAGGAGTTGTTTTGAAGTCGTTTTTGAAGATGCTTTTAGGGATGGCGAGTGTGTCAAAGAGTTTGACAGGTAGTAATGCAATAAGTAAGAGGCTTTTGTCTCTGATAAGACATAAATCTGGTTTATCGAGTATAGATCTTTTTGTTTCGGGAGCTGCGCCATTGCCTGCTAGGGTTTCGAATTTCATGGAGCTTTTGGGGTTTAATATAATTCAGGGATATGGTTTGACAGAAGCTTCTCCAGTTGTTAGTCTCAATCCGATTAATAAACCGAAGAATATTTCTATTGGTAAGTCGTTGCCGGGTGTGGAGATAAGGATAAATGAGCCGAATGAAGATGGTGTAGGAGAGATATGGGTTAAGGGGCCGAATGTTATGAGAGGTTACTATAAGAATCCTGAGGCTACAGCGGAGGTTTTGGTGGATGGTTATTTGAGGACAGGGGATCTTGGTTATATGGATGATGAGGGGTATGTGTATATAACTGGTAGGATAAAGAATGTGATAGTGACGCATGGAGGGAAGAATGTATACCCGGAGGAGATAGAGGAGAAGTTAAATGTGTCGCCGTATGTGTTGGAGAGTTTGGTGGTAGGGAGGAAGATAGATGAGAAGGATATGAGTGGTGAGGAGATATTTGCGTATATAGTGCCGGATTTTGGGTATATAGAATTTGAGAAGGAGACGCCGATACACAAGATAGATTTCAAGGAGATAGAGAAGATGATAGATAATGTAGTCAGGGAGTTGAATTCCAAACTTCAGGAATATAAGAGGATAAAGGGGTATAAGGTATTGACGGAGGAATTTCCGAAGACTTCAACGAGGAAGATAAAGAGGTATTTGTTTCAGAAGAATGATACATTATAAGCTTAAAGATTTTTTGGTAATAAAGGTATTGAGTTTGTGGTGAGTGCATGAAAGTAGCAATTGTGACACATGGGTGTAAACTCAATCAATATGAAAGTTTCTCAATGATGGGTAAACTATCTCAAAAGGGATATTTCGTTACGGAGGATATTAAAGAAGCGGATATTGTTGTTTTTAATTCTTGTACTGTTACTGATAATGCTGATAAAAAAGCTTTTAGGTTTATAAGAAGTCTTGAGAAGATTAAGAAATTAAAAAATGATATGATTTTTATTATTACAGGCTGTTTGGCTCAAACTGATGCTGATAAGTTAAGGAAATTTGATAGTATTGATTTGATAGTTGATAACAGATTTAAGAGTAAGATACCTGAGATTGTTGATGAGTATGTTAAACTGGGAGTATTAAAAGGTAGTGATGCTACCTACAATATTTCGTACCGTTTTGATTTTGACATTAGTAATTTTGAAGGTAGGACAAGATCTTTTCTTAAGATACAGGATGGCTGTAATAGGTCATGTTCTTTTTGTAAGGTACCTTTTGCGAGGGGGAAGAGTGTATCACTTGAGTTTGATGAGGTAATAAAACGATTTAAAGCACTCATTGAGAGGGGGTATAAGGAGATAGTTATCACAGGTGTGAATATAACAAATTACAATTCCAATGGGTTAAAGTTGAAGGACCTTATAAAAGAAATGGTAAAGGTTAATGGTGAGTTTAGAATTAGGCTTTCTTCTATAATGCCTGATGAGTTTGATTATGGTATTCTTGAGTTTATGAAGGATGGTAAACTAGCACCACACCTTCATATATCTATTCAAAGTGGTTCGGATTATATAATCAAACTCATGCGTAGATCTTATACATCTTCATCACTCATTAAATTATCCGATAAAGCTAGAAAGGTTAGGGATGATGTAGGATTAAGTGGTGATGTTATTGTTGGTTTTCCGGGTGAAATGGATGAACATTTTGAGGAGACTATTAGGACTGTTGCTGAAATGGGATTTTTTAGGTTGCATGTTTTCCCATTTTCACCTAGGAAAGGAACAGCAGCCTCAGTTATGCCGAATCAAGTACCAGACGATGTTAAGAAGGAGAGAGAAAAGATTTTGCTTTCACTTACCAAAGAATTGAGTTTAAATTTCAAAAAGAAATTTTTGAATAATTATATCAGGTTTATACCTGAAAGAATTAGAGGCAGTAAAGTTATTGGGTATTCTGATAATTACCTTAAGGTAATTTCAAATAATACTAATCTTAAGCATAATCATTTTGAATATGTTAAAGTAATTGATTTAAACCCTAATGATATGACATCTGTGATAGCAGTTTAGAAACAAATTTGTAAATAAGTTGAGTTTTTGAGATATATATTTATACAATTATTCTGTTTTATATGACTGACTGTCTTTTCTGTAGAATAGTAAATAAGGAAATACAAGCGAAAATTGTTTATGAAGATGATTATGTAGTTGCTTTTGATGATATAAATCCTCAAGCACCCGTACATGTACTCGTTGTGCCTAAAAAACACATAAGCACTGTTATGAACATAGATGATTATGAGGTAGTAGTTAATGCGTTTAAAGCCATAAAAAAAGTTGCCGAGATCAAGAATATAAGTAATGATGGTTTTAGAGTGGTAGTTAATCATTTGGGTAGAGGGGGACAGAGTGTTTTTCATTTGCATTTTCATGTATTAGGTGGTAGACAGATGCTGTGGCCACCTGGTTAAACTAGAACTTAAGGAGGTGGAAAAATAAATGGCGTTGTATGTTGAAATAAAGGATGGTGATACTTTTGATAATGCTCTGAAGAGATTCAAGAAGTATGTTGAGATTGAAGGTATTTTATCGGAGTATAAGAAGCATCTTAGATATTCACCACCAAGTGAAGAGAAAAAGGAGAAGCAAGCAGCAGTTGAGAGAAAACTAAGGAAGCTCAACTCTATTAAGAGTAGAAAGTCAAAGTGATTTGTTTTTAGTGCGGGATCGTCTAATTGGCAGGACGGCTGACTCTGGATCAGCTAGTGGGGGTTCGAGTCCTCCTCCCGCAGCCATGCCCCCATCGTCTAGCCCGGTCTAGGACATCACCCTCTCAAGGTGCAAACACGGGTTCGAATCCCGTTGGGGGCGCATGTTCAATTCCCTATCACCTTTTTTAGTTACTTTATTCTTGTTTTTAATTCCATATATTGCGTTTGCATCAAGTCAGTATGAATTTAAGGTAAAGATTGAGTTTTTTAACAAAAAATCGGTGTCTGGGAAGTTTTCCTTTGATTCTGGGTACATCAAAGTCAATCATGAGGAGGAAGGAGTTCTTTATACTGAAAACTTGAATTTAAGCAATGTTGAATTTATACACCCCGTTACATGGTTTCCTGAAGTCAATAAAATTGAGAATAGTAAAAAGATATCTTACAATTTTTACCCGACTGAATATGTTGTAAAATTAAAAGATGGAAAATACCTAAATGTTGTTGGTAGGGTTAAGGAATTTGAAATCTTTGATTTCATGACAGATTATGGAAAATCAAAAATATATACATATTTTGTAGATTATTTGGTCTTTGATAATCTTGGAAATGCCAAATGGAAAAACTTGAATACTTCCGACTTGAATAAAAGTTTTAAAAAACCCCATCCTAATGTTGCCTATTACATTTACTTTAATTAGTTATTTAATTACTTTATAAAAATATCCGATAAAATAACAAGTTATGGGAAAGAAGATCGCGGTAGTGTTATCAATATTGGTGCTTTTTAGTGGTTTAGCGTTAGCGATAGATAGAATAACATTAGTTACAACCGATGGTTCTGTAATAAACATACCAATGAATCCTCAATATACAAACATAACATTTAATTTAAAAAGTGAGTATGGTAACCTCACATTCAATATTACGATTATTGATAAGGTAATACTTGTCACTAATAGTATTCATAGTATATATACGAAAAAAGGTGAAGTTATACAGGGGACAATAACATCACCAAGTATTGTTTTACCAACAAGGTATGGTAACCTTACCGTACCGCCAAGTGAAATAGGTAAACTTATAGTGGTAATGAGTAATGTAACTTTTTAAAGATTAGTAAACCCAATCTAATTTAGGTTTGATTATAGTGCTTATTAATCCTCCGTAAATTATGTAAAATAGTGTAACGAAGGGATAATAGAACAAAGTGTATACCATGAATTCAATTATGTTGAATCTGAATTTGAATAATTTAGAAAATGCGAAGAAAATACCTACATTCACTAAAAGTGAGATACCCAATGATGTGGAACCTCTTAATAGCGAGAAGATTAATAAGTATGAATGTATGAATGCACTAACACCTAAAGGGATTCCTAATTGTGAGATTATGTTAAAGATAGTTAATTGAGTTTCTGGTAAGGAGAAAAATAGCCAAACTCCTCCACCGACTATTGCTGAACTGAAGAGGACAACCCCTACTAGCAAAACTGCTGGTAAATGTTTAATGTAGTTGCCAATGTTTATAAAAATATCTCTCCACCAATATTTCATTCCTAAAGCCCATTTTTTCCTTTGATTAATCCATTCAAATATGTTGTTTGGTACAAGAGTTTTTACCTTTAAGTCAGTGGGATAGGAAAATTTTACATTGCTACTTAAACTTTTTAGAGCCAATTGCCAATCTTCGTTTATAACCTTTGAAAATTTACCGAGTTTTAGGAAGGTTTCCTTCTTTATAGCAAATGCAGATCCACAGAGAAATAGGTTCTTGCCTAAAACCGAAGTTGTTAGTAAACTGGCAATTGCACCTGATAAGTAGTCATAGCTAACAACCTTGCCAAACAAGGAGTCTGCCTTTCCCTCCTTAGGCATTTCAAGAATATCACATCTCCCCATTTCCTTGTTTATTTTTGATAGAAAATAGATATCATTTGGTAACTCAACATCGTTGTCTAAAAATACCAATGTTTCACCACTTGCAATATCTACAGCACTATTCAAAGATTCAACCTTCCCAAGCCTGATACCGTTAGTTACTACCTTGATATTACTCTCAAATTTCTCTATTACCTCTCTTATACTTTCAGTTAATTCGCCGTCTACAATTACTATAATTTCCTTGTCTTTAAGGATATTTTTTATTAACTTGCTTAAAATATCTTCAAGGTATTTGGGATTTTTGTAAACGGGTATCAATACAGAAACTTTCATATACACTCCTCAATATATAATATAAACATTAACTAAATAGTTAGTCAAGTAATTATAAGGGTGTTCCAAAATTTGATTATCCCTAGAATTCGTTTTTCCTTAATCAAAAATCTTTGGTGCTTAAAGCACCAAGTGCTTAAAACACCGCGTGCTTAAAGCACATTTTTATTAAATGCTTATAAAGATGTTAGAAGGCTTTGCTTTCCAACGATAAAATGGGTGGGCGGGTGGGGATTGCTGAAAGCAATGTACTAAATAGCATTTATTAATGCTTTAAAGTATTCCTAATCAATAATCACTTATAGGGTTAAGGGATGCTTCGTATCCCTTACTTAATTGGGTGGGGTGCTTAATAGCACTTTTTCAATTGGTTACTTATAGCACCTTCTTAATTTATTAGGGGTTAAGGGAGGTGTAACCTCCCTTATAACTTTAGGGTGGGTGGGCGGGGTGCTTAAAGCACTTACTTAATTAGGAGATTAAAACACTTCTTATTAATATATTCCGGAGAGTGAAGAGAGGTGAAACCTCTCTTCATTAAATAGGGTGGGTGGGCGGGACTACTAAAAGTAATTTGTGCTTTAAACACAAAGTGTTTTGAACACAAGTGCTATTAGCAC
>Ga0078972_1011082_pt1 | contig 16362 bp, 13 predicted proteins | sample YelNatPaOPGAMG01_FD_67568 | JGI IMG/M metagenome (GOLD analysis project Ga0078972, IMG submission 67568) | Hot spring thermophilic microbial communities from Obsidian Pool, Yellowstone National Park, USA - OP-RAMG-01 (SPADES assembly) (version 2) | ecosystem: Environmental > Aquatic > Thermal...
GCGGGGGCGGACACGCGGGCCCGCCCCTCCAGACGACACGGTTGGGTGGAGAGAGGGCGGCGGGCCGGTTCCAGCGGCCGGCGGCAAGTTGAGCGGCGGCGCTGGGAGCGTCCCGAATGTAGTTGAAGGTTGGTGGTGGACGGCGGCCGGCTTCGATTAGAATCCGGTTGACGAAAACCCTGAATCCGAAAGGAGCCAACCGCCTTGAGTAAAAGGTATCAGATCGTCACGCGCGCCGCCAAGGAGTCGGCCGCGATCATCGAGCAGTTCTGTCAGGCCAATGGGCAGATCCTGCTCCCCATCGTCAACATGATCCAGAGCGCGAGCCAGGTGGTCGATCGTGTGGTGCATGAGATCGGCGTCAAGACGCTGGAGGTGATCCTGGCCCTGAGCGCCGAACAAGTCGCCGGTCCGCGCACCCCCGGCAAGGCCAGCGGGGAGATCCGGCACTACGGTTCGCAATGGGGGCGGGTCCAACTCGCCGACCGGAAAGTGCGGCTGAAGCGGCCGCGGTTGCGCCACAAGACCGACGGCGAGGTTCCCATCCCGGCCTACGAGGTCTTGCGCAAGAATCGGGCCTTAGGCCAGTACATGCTGGGGGCGTTGATGCGTGGTCTTTCCACGCGCGAATACCACGAGGTGCTGCCCAAAATGGCGGAAACGGTGGGCGTCTCGCGCAGCGCCGTTAGCCGGCAGGCGATCGAGGCCAGCATCGAGCAGCTCAAGCAATTACAGGAGCGGCGCTGGGATCAGGTGGAAATCCTGGTCATTTACATCGATGGCCAGCGCTTCGCTGAGCATCACATTCTCAGTGCGGTGGGCGTGGACTTGGAAGGGCGCAAGCACGTCCTGGGGATCGCCTGCGGGGCCACGGAAAACGCGGCGGCGGTCAAGCAACTGCTCACCGGGCTGCGCGACCGGGGGCTGCCGACCGACCGCCAGTATCTGTTCATCATCGACGGCGCCAAAGCCCTCCGCACTGCGATCGAGGAAGTGTTCGGCCACGAGCAGCAGGTGCAGCGGCGCCGCAACCACAAAATCGAGAATGTCATGAGGGAACTGCCCAAGGAGCAGCAGGAGCAGACGCGCCGGCTGATCCGTGCCGCCTTCAAGCTTTCCAGTGCCGAAGAAGGCGAGAAGCGGCTGGAGCAGATCGCGCGTCAACTGGAGTGCGACTACGCTTCCGCAGCCCGCAGTTTGCGGGAGGGCATGAAGGAGATGTTCACGTTGCAGCGGCTCAAGATTCCCGCCAGCTTGCCCAAGTGTCTGGCGACGACGAACCTGATCGAAAGCCCGCATAGCGGCGTCCGGAAGAGGACACGCAATGTGTGCCGCTGGCGGGATGCGGACATGGCGGAGCGTTGGGCGGCTTCCGCCCGGCTGCTCACCGAGAAGCATTTCCGCCGCATCGATGGTCACCGGGGGTTGTGGGCCCTGGCAGCGATCCTGGGCCGTGAGCATTGTGCGGCGAAGAAAGAGAAAGTAGCGTAAGATGGATCCAGCCGTTCGTCGCCAGCCTTCAACTAAACGTGAGACACCTCCACCACCGAGCCTTGGGCAATTTCCTGCACAGCGAACGATCGTCGCTGTACACAATCCCATAGCTTATCGGTGGCATACCGTTTTGAGATTCTGCGGCAAGCCGGCGCTTGCCCTTGCTTCAACTCACATTTTGTGGTCACCGGCAGCGTCCGGCCGGGCGTTGGGAATAGCAGAGCAAAGCTGTTTGCTGTTTATTCGTGCCCAGGGCGCGAGAAGCCCGTCATGCGCTGCAACATGGGGGTGAATCGCCGGTAAAAATCCTCCCGGTATAACGCCAGCCGGTACATGGTCCAATGCCGCCCGCCATAAAAACGGTGATCCCTGAAGACGCCTTCCACACTCAAACCCGCACCCTTGAGCGCAGTAAGACTCCTGCTGTTGTATTCGAAGACATCGCAGTAGAGCTTCCTGAAGGAGAAGTAGCTGAACAGGTAGTGGGCAAACAACAGGCCTGCCCTGGCGGCGATGCCCCGGTCGCGGCAGACGGTTTCCACAAAGGCCGTAACGTAAGCGTGGCCGTCCAGGAAGTTGGGCTCGTAGGAGTAGATGAACCCGACTGGGCGGCCAGATATGTGGATCATGAAAAAGACGTGGTAGTAGCTGCGCAGGCGGCTGGCGAACAGTTGTGCGAACTCCTCCTGCGAGAGGATGTCCTTGCGCGTGGTCCACAACCTGAGCGAGGCCGGATCGGCTTCCCAGCCGTGCAGCAGTTCGATGTCGGCACGGCTGACCGGCGCCAGGATCAAGTCGCGGAAAGAAAGACGGACCGGCAGAGGGTTCGCGTAGTTGTGAAGAACGGACGGTGAAGATGTCGGGAAGTCTGGTCGATCCAGGACCACATGAATCGGGGTAGCTCTCGGCATAGAACTGGCCTCCTGCGGAGAATTTGAGCCAGGCAAACAGAAGAGCCGGGCCCACCTCGGGGGTGGGCCCGACTCGTTGCCTCTACTTGCCCGAGCTGACGGATTGCCTGCCGTGCTTGTAGCCTTCGTCGTAGGCCTCCACGTCGACGCTGGGCCCGCTCTCGAAGCCCGGCGGCAACAGGTCGTCGAGCGGATCCCAGCCCGGGTTGTAGATGCCGTTCTCGCCGTCCTTATAGCCGCCGATGTAGCTTCTAATTTTCTCGCAATCTGACATACGTGAAGCTCCTTTTCACATCTTGTAGTGAGCGTCGCCGCTCAATGATGTGTACGCAGGGGGGCGGGCGATTCTTACCCTGCGCCAAAGGGAATTTTCACAGTAAGATCTGCCGATGCGCTGTCGTTCTTGATCTTGAGAGCCCTCCAGCAGGAGCCTCGAAGGCTGCTGGGCGCTCGGGAGGACCGCGATATGCCAGAGACGACACTTGATAGACTGATGGTGAGGTCTCGGGAGGCGATGCGTGACAGCCGGGAACCCTCTGATGACGACCTGATTGGCCGCTTCTATAATGGCGATGCAGAGGCTTTCCGCGCCCTCGACGAGCTCTATCGAAAGAGACTTCTGGGCTACTTCCTTCTGCGTGCCAGAAACTTTGCCATCGCGGAAGAGTTGACGCAGGAGACGTTCCTCAAGGTTATCAAGACCGACGCGAAATACCAGCCGGGCTCGAACGGGTTTGCGGCATGGCTGTTTAGCATCGCGCGCGGAGTTTTGATTGACCACTTTCGTCGGCATGGGCCCGGAGACGCCGCTCCCATCGAGGAAGATACGAAGAAAGAGGATCCGGAGCATGGAGAGAGCCATTCGGTCGTAATTGTGACGCCAGATTCCCCAGTCGGCGAGGTTTTTCTGGCGCGCGAGCTGCTCACGAGTGTCCTGAATCAACTCAGCAAAGATTGCGCGGCAGCTTTCCTGCTCCGTTTCTACCTCGGATTGACTGCGGAAGAAGCAGGGCGGGTCCTTGGCAAGACGGCGAACGCGGTGGATCAATCGATCCATCGAGCCAAGGGAGACATCCGTAAGTCAAAGTCATTCCGAAGCATCGCTGAGGCTTTCGATGTCGTATCAGCACGGGCTGTCCGGCACGCCATCCACGAGTTGCTCGAGGATCTCTCTTCTGAGGCAAACCGGATCCTTACTGAAGAACAAAGACAACGGCTCCTGCTGTTGATTGGACAAGACAGAAGGAGAGGGAACGAACGATGAAAACGATGAAGAAGACTGAATTGACCCCCGGTGACATTCTGGATCTGCTGTTTTGCCGGGATCCGGATATTCGGAATGCGCCGGGCAGGCACTCTCTGGAGACGCCAGCATGTCTCTACTTGACCCGGTTCAGCCGCGAGGCCGTAGAGCAGTGGACGGAGGACGAGCGTGAGCATGTGCGTACCTGTCCGACGGGTTATTGCCAGCGCATGTTGGCCCTGTCGTGGCGAGGCGAGCACCCACCGCTCGCTCATCTTAGCCAATACGCGCGCGGGGAGTACCCCTACCCGGCGGCGATGGAGTTTCATCTGGAGCACGACCACTGCTGGCGCTGCCAGATCGTGGTGAATCTGCTGAAGAAGCTGGGATCGCTCGCCGGGGCAGTGGCGGTGGGCCATCATGAGGGAACCCTGGCACCGCTGGAAGCGGCGGCGTTTGCCGAGCCGCGGGCGCCAGTGTACCTGCGACAGACCTCCGAGGACGGCAAGCTGATTGTGACCGTGGTGGAGACCGATCCGCCCGAGCACGAGCTGAAGGTGTGTGTGGAGGCGCCGGGCTGTCCGGAGACGGGCGGCAGGGTGAAGGTGACGCTGGCGGGGGAGGACAGGACGCTGGAGCAGGAACTGGAGTTGGAAAAGACCGAATCTGGCTGGAGGGCCCAGGGCTCGTTCGGGAGCTTCGCAGAAGCGGTGGCCCGGCTAGGCCAGGACTGGGTAGTGGTGGCGGTGCTCGTTGAATCGGAGGGCTAGGGACGAGCATGCCGCTGGTGAATGAGCCCGCAAGAAAGCTGCGGGATTTCGCCCAAGGCCAAGCGCTGCTTTGGCAGCAACTGGCGGGCGAATACGGGTTGCTGCGGCGGGGGCTGCGTGAGGCGGTCGACAACCAGGACACGGCGGTCCTGGAAGACTGCTGGAATGAGTTGCAGTCGGGGAACGTGCCTGGTCTGATCGCGCAGTACTACCGCGATCATCGCGACGTAGATTCCCATCGCCTGGCTTGCAACGCCCGAGCGCTAGTGGCCACGGCGCTGGCGGCAGTGTGGGCCAGGCAAAGCCCGGTAAGCACGAACAGCGTTCAGCAAGCCGAGCGCTGGGCGCAGGAAGCGGCGGTGCTGCTGGGCGGAGGCACTACTCGCCGGTCGACGAGTTCTTTGCCGGCCGCGCTGAGCTGGACGAACCCGCCCTCCTCCGGAGAGCTGATCCGCCGGATCTACGATCATCTTGCTGCTGCGGGCTATGAGGTCACTGGGGCACGGCACTGGAGCCTGTACTGGATGAGGGAGTCGTTGGCGCGGCCCAGCCTGCGGGTGCCGGTGGCGTGCGTGGTGAAACGCCAAGGCCGTCTGGGCGATCTCCACCTGGAGCTGCTGGGCGCTGAACCCGACGTGCTCATCGAGCATCCGGAGATGGCGCTGTGGCCGGTGGACGGTTCGTTCCTGGACACGCTCAAGCAGGCCCGCCATGGAGTCAGGGGTGCTTTCTCGTGGCGGTTCGGTTTCCGTGATCCGGAGAGTGTGGGGCAGGTTCCGCTGGTGGGCGACTCGGCGGGCGGGGCAGCGGCGGTAGGCTTTCGGTTGCTGGCGCAAGGGCAGCCCTATGACGCCGGGTGTCTGATCGTGGCTGGGATCGGCAAGAAGGGCGAACTCCGCGCCGTGGGCGAGCGCCAGAAGCTGGAGGCGGCGGTTCAGGGCGGCATGCCGCGCGCGGTGGTGGCGTCGGGGACAGTGCTGTCAGAGGCGGATCGAGAGTCGCTGGGCAAGCGCGGGCTGACCATCGAGGAACAATCCAAGGTGGATGGGGCCTGCCGGTTTGCCTCCGACCTGCCGCGGCAATTGATCGAGTACTTCCGGCTCTTGGAGGAGGCGCCGGACCGCGATGCGCCGCCGTACTTGGCTGGCCGCAAGCCGAGTGAACTGTACGTGGAGCCGGACGTGCTGGTGCGGGTCCGAAAGGTGCGAGAGGAGCCGCCGGGGCCGGAGGGGCGGGATGCGGTCGTGGAGCGGGCCGGTCCGAGCTTATTGCCGGAGACGGCGCTGGAGGTAGGCGAGGTCTATCCCTACGGCTTCCGCATCGAGGAAGCCGACGAGCGGCTGAGCTGGCAGCGGGTGCGCAAGCGGACGGAAGGGGTTCAGCGTGCGGTGGTGGTTCTGGGGCCGCCGGGGCAAGGCAAAACGCAACTGGTGCGGATGACGGCGCGAGAGTTGGCGCGCGAGGCCCGGGAGGCGCTGGAGCAGCAGCGGGAGGCGTTCGATCAGGCGCCGCTGCCGGTGGTCGTGTGCTGCCAGGCGCTGGCGGAGGCGGACCTACCTTCCGGCGTCTCGGCCGAGAAAGCGCTCCGCGCACGTATCGAGGGATTGCTGCGTGAGGCAGGAGCATCCGGGCAGGTGGCTCGATATATCGCCAAGCACTGCGATAAGGCGCGCTGCTGGCTGTTTCTGGATGCCTTCGACGAGGTGGCGAAGCCGGAGCGCCTTAAAGCTTTCTGGGACGTGCTGGGCAACTGGCAGACGCGAGTGGTTCTGACCTCGCGTCCGTATGCCTATCAAGGCGGACTGCCGTTTCAGCCTCTGGAGTGCCGGCTGGCGCCGTTGGTGGCAAGGCAGACGCGGGCGCTGGTGGAGCGGTGGCATGCCACGGATTCCGGCCGTGCAGACGCCCTGCTCCAAACTCTGCACGGCTCGCCTGGTCTGGAGCAGATGGGGCAGAACCCGCTCTTGTTGACGCTGGTGTGCTGGCTGGGGGAAGAGCACCAGCTCACGCCCGATTTCAGTCGCAGCCAGTTGTACGAGTGGATGGTACAGGATCTGCTCAGTCTCGATCGCGACGGTTCGCTTGATCGAGTTCGTCTTCGCGCGGCTCAGCTTTTGCCGCTGGTGCGCGAGATCGGCTGGCGGTGGTTCAACGACAGCCAGGGCAAGCGGGCGTTGTCGCACGGCGAGTTGCGCAACTGGATTGAAAACAGCGACCGCCGGCCACTGGTGAAGGGGGATAGGCGGGATCTGAGCGCTGCCGAAAAGGCCGAGCTGATCATCGAGGAACTCTCCCGCGAGAAACGCGTTCTGACTCTGTTCGAGTGTAACCGGGAGCCAGCGTATGTGTTCCCGAACCGCTCGATCCTGGAGTGTCTGGCGGGTGCGGAGCTGGCCGAAAAGCTGAAGAGTGACCCCGACGGCCAGTGGTGGGAGTTCGTGGACCGGATGGCTTGGGATCCGGGCTGGGAGGGTGTGCTGGTGTTTGCGGCAGGCCAGTTGGGCGAGAGGGCCAACGACCTCGCTCGCCGATTGCTCAAGGGCAAGGACGACATTTTCCGCCACCGTCTGGCCCTGGCCGCCATGTGCCTGGCGGAAGCCCCAGCGGCTTTGCGTGGGCGGGAATTGGTGGATTCCATCACGAACGAGGTTTGGAACACCTGCCACAGGAAGAGCGCTCGGGTCTTGGACGAGCTCGACCACCTGAGCAAGGCTTGGGCAGCGGCGGGAAGGCTAAATGGCCGGGTCGGGGATCGTTCTCTGGTGGAGGAACTCAAACACCGGATTCGCCAGGGGGACGAGCGCTCGATCGAGCTGGCCGGGAGATTGGGGCCTGTGGCCCGGCAGGGAAATCTGGTTCCCGCCCTGGTGGCCGCGCTCGAGAGCGCGGACCGGTCGGTCCGCGAGGCTGCCGCCCAAGCTCTCGGCAAGCTGGGCGACGCGGCGGCTGCGCACCCTGGACTCATTACTACCCTGCTGGCCGCCCTGAGAGATGAGGAGTGGTACTACGCACGCCTCGCGGCCGCGCAGGCTCTGGGCGAGCTGGGCGAGGCAGCGGCTGCGCACCCTGACGTCGTTCCTGCGTTACTGGCCGCGCTCAACGACTACGACTGGTGGGTGCGCTATGCTGCTGCCCGAGCTCTCGGCGGACTCGGCGAGGCGGCGGCTGCGCACCCTGACGTCGTTCCTGCGTTACTGGCCGCGCTCAACAGCGCGGTCCGGTCGGTTCGCCCGGCTGCCGCCCAAGCTCTCGGCAAGCTGGGCGATGCGGCGGCTGCGCACCCTGGACTCATTACTACCCTGCTGGCCGCCCTGAGAGATGAGGAGTGGTACTACGCACGCCTCGCGGCCGCGCAGGCCTTGGGCGAGCTGGGCGAGGCAGCGGCCGCGCACCCTGCGGTCATCCGTGGCCTCCTGGCCGCGCTCAACGACTACGACCGGTGGGTGCGCTATGCTGCTGCCCAAGCTCTGGGCAAGCTGGGCGAGGCGGCGGCTGCGCTTCCTGACGTCGTTCCTGTGCTCTTGGCCGCACTCAGCGACCAAGACTGGTCGGTTCGTCAGGCTGCAGCCCTAGTCTTGGGCGAGCTGGGACGGGCGGCGGCTGCGTGCCCTGGTGTCGTCCCCGCGCTGTTGGCCGCGCTCAGGAGCGCGGCGTGGTTGGTCCGCCCGGCTGCCGCCGAAGCTCTGGGCAAGATGGGCAAGCCAGCAGCTGCCCACCCTGACGTCATTCCCGCGTTGTTGGCCGCGCTCAAGGGCCCGGACTGGCGGGTCCGCCAAGCTGCTGCCCAAGCTCTGGGCAAGCTGGGCGAGGCAGCAGCAGCGCACCCTGCGGTCATCCGTGGCCTCCTGGCCGCGCTCAAGGATGAGCGCTCCTGGGTGCGGGAGTACGCCGCCGACGCTCTGAGCAACTTCGGCGCGCCGGGTGCCTCGAGGCGCGACGTGCTCGCGGCGATGTACAAGATCTACCAAACGGATTTAGACCTAGCCGCACGAGCCCTCGGCCGCTGGGACCGCCAGGGTTTGCGCATCTTCAGTACGCCCAAGGGCTTCAACGTACGCGCCATCGCTGAACTCACCCAGACCGCCTGCACGTAAGTTTTCCCGAGGCGTCCGCGTTTCATCGAGCAGGCCGGCAGTCTCTCGCCGTCCCGGCGGCCTCGCGGCTGGCGGACTCGGGGAACGCCTGTCGTCGGCTTGTCATTCCGAGTATGAAGGAGGTCAATTCCATGCCTGTCGAGTCGATTAGCGCTGAACTCCACCCGAGCGATGTCATTCGGGAGAAGCACAGCGCAGAACTGGAGGCGGTGCTGCGCGAGCTGGATCGCGTTCGGCGTCTCGAGGCGCCTGCACTCAAGCCTGCGCCTGAGCCTCGCGTGCGCATCTATGGCCTTGACTGAAACAATCTCCGTGCAAACCGTCAGACGGGAGACCCAGCACTTCCGGCTGGTGTTCACTGAGAGGGCCTGGGTAGAGCTCGTGGAGTTCTTGCGCAACAATCCGGATGCGCCCCGAATCTGTTCGGCTGGCATCAACGGACAAGGAAGGTGTACCGAGCTGCTGGTGGCTGGAGTTCAGCAAACCTTCGAGTTGCCGGCTCGGGTGACAGTAGTGGGCGCCGAGAGTGCCGGTCAACTGCGTGAGGTTGTCCACAGGGTGATCTCGCAGTCGACTAGTCAAGGAATTCACGCAGTGCTGGCGGTAGGCCGGCAAGGAGCTTCCGGGCGCCTGGCCGGTGCGTGCTTGCAGGGCAACCAGATGGCGCTGCTGAGTGCGATTCGGATCGTTGGCGGAGGGCTCCCGGAGATCCCGTTGGGCGACAGTCCGGGTATCGTTCCCTGGAGCCTGCCAGCGACTTCAGCTGAGCGGGATGTGTGGTCTCGCAGCATCGGGGCGTTGGGCGGGGAGACGGCGTGGCGGCGGCTGACGTGCCTGAGCATGGTCGTCATCGGCTGCGGGAGGAGTGGGTCACTGGTCGCGACGGCGCTGGCGCGGCTCGGCGTGCGGCATCTGACGCTGGTGGATCCCGACCGCGTGGAAACGCACAACCTGGGCGAGATGGACCTAGTGCGGGCGTCGAAGCGCGGCGATTTCAAGGTCTACGCGGTGTCCGAAGAACTGGAACGGCTTCAGGAGGCAATCGGCGCGAGCTCTGCCCGGCGGCTCAAAGTGGAGCCGATCGCCGAGCCGGTCAGTTCCCTGCGGGCGCTGGAGGCAGCCAAGCGCGCCGACCTGTTGGTCGCATGCGTGGACGACGAAGCGGCGCGGCTGGCAGCCGCCGTGCTGGCGAAGCTTTACCTGAAACCGCTGCTCGACATCGGCAGCGGCGTCTTCCATACCCCGGGCAATCAGCGGCAGGCGGGAGCAGACGTGCGTTTGGTGATGCCCGAGGCGTGCCTGCTCTGCGTCGGCGGATTGAACAACCTGGCGGTCGCACGCGCTCGGCTCATCGCCGGTCAGGACGTAGACACGCTCGCGGACTGGCGAGAGCAGCGGGCGGGCAGCCTGCGTTCGTTGAACATGTTGGCGGTGGGCTTCGGGTTGCGGCTGGTGGAGGCACTTGCGGCTGGGCGGCTGGGCGAGAGCGCTTGGGTGAGGGTGGAATTCGACGCGCGCGGCTTGCCCCGTCTTGAGATGCGCAGCCCTCTGTCGAGCCGGAATTGCCCGTTGTGCCGCCACGGCGGCTGGGGCGATGACGGGCCGCGGATGGGGGTAGCAACCTTGCTGCATGAGCGGGACGGCGCGAGGTAAGGTTTGCCGGCGCTTTTGCGTTCTTGAGGTCAGGAGCCTTTGATGATCCCGCTGCGCATCGAAAAGTGGCTGGCTGTTGTCGGCGGAGCAAGGCGCGATGCGGTCGAAGAGGCGCCGCAGGCGTTAGGTTCGGCTGCCATGGTCGGCCTACTCACTCTGGCCTCGTGCGCCGCCGCCGCGTTCACCGCCGCCTACGCCCTCGCCAACGTCTTCCAAGGCCCGGCCGCGTTGGCGTTGGCTGTTGGGGGCGGGCTGCTTTGGGCGGGGGGCGTGTTTGCATTGATCTGTCTGGCGAATCCCAACAGAGGCAAATTTATCCCGCTTCTGAGAGTCCAGGCGGCGTGACGGGATCGGCCGTCTCGAGGACCCGGTGGCACGCAGAATGGGCTGCGTGAATGGGATGCAGCTGCGCATAGCTGCTCTTTGTTGGCGCTCTCAATTTGTAAGGGTTTATCGCCTATATTCGTTTAACCTTAGAGAATTCGGCAGGTCCTGGTAGCTTCCGTGTCGTAGCAGTTCGTCCGCGGGAACAAGGTTGGTCAGGAAAGAAAGAGGCACTTTGATGCAGCGAAAACTCACTACTGACTCCGGATCAGACGCTTTGTGCGAGCAGTGTCCTTATTCCGCAGTTCCGGGGCTTGATCAAGTGTTGACGGAATTCCGGCGGGCCTTTCCGGAGCTCTCCGTCGACGAGATCCGGCGGCTGCTTCGGCTTCCCCCTTCGAACGCAGCAGTGGCGGAGTCCAAAGGGAAAGGTGATCGATGATTTCGGCCCCTTACGTCCATCTCATGCCGGTCGACCCAGGCTGGCAGGCGAGTATTGGGTGGCGTCTCGCGGAATTGCAGGCCGAGCGCACGAACGGCCAGGCTGAGACCATCGAGCGCCCTCAGCGGTTGGCAAGCGCTCATGAAAGAAGCATCCGCTTGGCGGAGCTGTTCGCCGACCAGCCCGGGCCGGCGTCGCTGGAACTCCACCTGATAAGCCTGCCTTCGTTAGACGCTCAACAGGCCTCAGGCCGGGTGGAAATGGCCTTGCGTCTCTCGGTGATCGAGCCCGCTCGAGATCAGGCATTGGCTCGTTGCTTGTCCCTTTACATCAGTCTCCTGCCGATGTTCGGCGTATTCTGGCCGCAGGCGTACTTCGCCCCCCTGTTGACCAAAGAGGATTTTCGCAAACTGTTTTCACCTTTCGTGCCTCGCTCGGCCCTGTGTCTCGACCGGCGCAGAGCCGTGATCCGTCTGAGTGAACCTTTCCACTGGTCGGCCGGAAGACTTGGGTTTCAGGGCGAACCGCGAGTCCCCCGTGAACCAACAGTTGTCCAGCATTTGCTTCCCTGGAGCCCCGCTGTTGATGACTGGAGCGCCTTGCTGGCGGCTCTGCTCGACTTTCCCGCACCCCAGTGGGTGGTGACGCGGCTCGTGACCCCGTGTGATCCCAAGCCACACATGGAACAACTCCGTACCACCCTACGCACCTGTGAACACTTTCTGGCTGGAGCGCTTTCTGATCAGGTGACATTGGCCGCCCAGGCCGATCAAATCCGCCAGCTCTGCCTGCAGCGTCTTTCGCAGCTTGCGGCACACGCGCTGCGGGTCAACGTCATCCTGCTTGCGCCCGGAGACGCTGACGAGGTCGTGGTGCGCATCCTAGGGCAGTCGATCTCTTCCGATCCCACCCGCGGCGCCGATGGCGGTCCTTTCGCTGGTGGATTTTCCATCAGCGCCTGCGATGTCGGACGTTCGATGAGCCCCTTCTTCATATGTCGCGATGAGCCGTTCACCGCCGACGAAGCAGCCTGCGCCTTCCGTTTGCCCCTAGTCTTCGCAGACGATGATCTGGGGCTGCCCGTCAGAAAGAGTCGATTGGTAAAGGTCGCGCTGCCGACGATGCAGAATCAGTGTGAAAAGTCTGTGAGCGTGCTGGCGATCAGTCGCCACCGCGGCCAACAACTGCGGGTTTGCGTGCCTCTCCAGCACAGATACAAGCACATTTTCGCTCTCGGCATGACCGGCACCGGCAAATCCACCTTCATGCTGTCGCTGCTGTTACAGGACCTGCGCCAGGGGCATGGAGTATGCCTGATCGACCCGCACGGCGATCTGGCCGATGAGTTGCTCGCCCGCTTTCCAAAAGAGCGGGAGGAAGCCCTTGTTGTGGTGGATCTCGCGGACCGGAAAGCAAGCGTGCCGCTTAACTTTCTTCGTTGGCGCACGCCGGAGGAGCGCGACCTGATCGCCGACGACATGTACGCCGCCCTCGACCGTGTTTACGACCTCCATGAAACGGGAGGCCCGATCTTCGAGCAGAACTTCCGCGCCATGCTAGCTCTGCTGATGGGCGACAATCCCGATGAGGAACCGTTTTTCACCTTGCTGGAACTGCCGCTGCTTTATCAGCGCCGTGACTTCCGGAGATATCTGATTTCCCGGTGCAAGAATGAGGGGTTGGAAGACTTCATCAAACAAGTGGAAAATACCAGCGGTGACTACAGCTCCGATAACCTCAGCCTTTACGTGACGAGCAAGTTCAGCCGCTTTCTGCATGACCGGTTATTGCGCCGTATTGTCGGCCATGGGGAAATTAGGCTGGATTTCTCCTCAATTCTGAATCAGCAGAAGGTGCTGATCGTCAAGCTCGGTCAGGGGCGGTTCGGCAGACGCTCGGCCGAGCTTCTGCTAGGGCTGCTTTTGAGTCGGTTTCGGTCGGCAGTGATGGCGCGGGCAGAGCTGGCGAACAGCAAACGCCTGCCTTTCTTCTTGTATGTCGACGAGATGGGCTCACTGGCGCGGGATACCAATCTCTCCCAAATGCTCTCGGAAGCGCGCAAGTACCGCGTCGGACTGATCCTGGCCAGTCAGTTTACATCCCAACTGGGAAGCCGCGACAAGGAGGAGAATCTGCTTTCCGCGGCCTTGGGTAACGCAGGCACCGTGGTCTCTTTTCGCGTCGGCGTGGAGGACGCGCCTTTGCTGGCGCCCTTGTTCGCTCCCAGCATTGGACGTCAGGACCTTGTGGAGCTTCCCAATTTTGAGGGCTATATGAGGCTGCACTTCGACCGGGAGTCTGTCCGGCCTTTCAGCTTCGTGGTCGAGCGGCCTGAGGAGGCACACAGCCCAGAACGTGCGCAAAGACTTATCCAGGCGAGCCGCGAGCGATGGGGCGTGGCGCCGGAGGAATGCGACCGGCGAATCGAAGAGCGCCGCAAATTCATTCGCGAGCTGGACTGAGCTACTTCAGAGGCAGCAGTCTTATTGGCTCCTGTCCACCAGGGTTCCCCCAGGCATCAGCAAACTAGGCTCACCGGTGGCCCCGTAGTTCGCCTCTCCTCGGAGAGGTAGTTGACGGGTGTACAGGGTGAGGTGGTCGTAGGCCCAGAGCTTGACGAGAGGGACGAGGGGGGCGGCGGGCGATGAGGTAATCGCGTTCGCACGGCCAGCCGGCGTTGAAGTGGTCCATCAGATAGCGGCAGGCGGAACGAGCCTAAGAAAGGGCCTTGAAGGGGTAACCGGCCAACTTGCGGGTTTTGGCGAGGTTGCGGTGGAGGCCGGCGTACTCAGACGGCCGGCGACGAGCTCGCGCTTCAGTTTGATGACCGTCCCGTCGTCCGGCGTGAGGGCGAGGTTGTCCTGCAGCGCCCAGAGCGCACATGTGGCGGCCGCCTCGCCGCGTTGGGGGCCGAGGCCAACGGGGATCGTCAGGGGTTGGCATAGAGCAGGATGAAGCCGAGGGTTGTGCCGGCGGGCGTCTTTACCCTGACTACGCCCGCCCAGCCGGAAGGGTTGCTGGCGGGGCTGAGGTCAGCGAAGCGGTAGCCGTTGCCAGAGCCGCCGGCGAGGATGAGTTCACCTTCGGGGGTGAGCTCGAGGAGGGTGCTGTCGGCCAGGTTGGAGCCGGGGCCGTGAATTTTGAGGGGTGAAGTGGAACTGTCCGGCGCGGCGATGACGGTCGGGCCACTGGCGATTCCGGAGGCGATGTGCGGGGTCTGGGTCGCCCAGGTTCGGGTGTAGGCGGCCTGGGGATCGGCGCCCTGCTGGAGGCAGGCGCCCCAGAGGTGGATGTCGCCGGTGGTCCAGTCATCGCCGTTGGGGGCGTACAGGCGCACCACGATCCACAGACCCGTTTGGCCCGCCGCCAGCGTCCCGGTGATCTTGAAGCGCTGCCAAGAGGTCGCCAGCGTGATCTGCGTGAGGCCGGCCAGATAGGCCGAGTAGGCGGTGTTGACGAGGGTGTAGTCGCTTGCAGGGAAGGAAGGCCACAACACAACGTTGCCGCGGGGCGCAGGAGCGGAGTCTGGCGGTTGGCGGTAAATGCGGAGAAGAGGGCGGCTGGGGAGGGCCACAAGGAACTTGGACGCGCCGGCACCAAGGGGCGCCACGCCGCGGCGCCACATCAGCACGTGGCTGTCTGACCGCAGAGCGTGTGGTGGCTTCTGGTGGAGGTGGCGGTTATCAGAAGCCGTAGTTTCTGCGCCGCGAGGGCGGCAAGGGGATGACGCCGCTGCCCCAGTTGGGCGTGGCCGGGGAGAGTTGCGGCACGAATTCCGTCTCGCTGGCGGCGTCGAGGCGGACCACGCCGGTGGCGCTGATGGCAAAGCGCGTCTCGCTCTGCCCTTCGGAGGTGAAGCCGGTGAGGTAGCCGACACTGGCCAGGACCTCTCAGGCTGCGCCCTCTGAGGGGAAGGTGCCCTGGAGAACCTGGCCCTCCGCTATCAACTCGGGGTGCTCCAGCGCTCGGCGAAGAAGAGGCCGAGGCTAACCGCGGTGGACCGATTCGCCTGGGCGCGGCTCTGCAGTGAATGGGCTGAGTGGCGATACACCCTGGCGATCGTCCAACCTGAGATGGTCGCTGCCTGGCAGCGGGCGGGTTTCCGACGCTCCGCGGAGTGGTAGGGATTGCGGGCGCGGTTTGCGTTGTTTTGTTGGCAGATCGGGAACAAAGGCCATATGGGGGGGTGGAGATGTTCCGGGACTGGCTAGCGGGTGTTTGGAGTCGGTGGTGGGGGAGGTCGCCGGAGGCGGCTGCACTGTCGGCTGTAGTTGCGGCGGGAGGTGGGGTTGGCTCGGGCAGCGTGCCGTCGTCCACCAGACAGGCGAGGCCCACACCAGCACAGAGCGGGGACTCAATGGTGCGTCTGCCATTCGCCTGGAATTGCGCCGTGCGGTTGTGCCCAGGGGTTGCAGTAGAGCAGGATGTAGCCGGCGTTGGTGCCAGCGGGATTCTTCACCTTGATCACACCAGCCCAGCCGGAGGGGTTGGTGGCGGCGCCGAGTTCGGCGAAGCGGTAGCCGTTGCTGGAGCCGCCGGCGGGGATGAGTTCGGTGTGTGGCGGCGGAGCTCTAACGAAAAGTTAGGCTCAGCGGTGGGACCGGGATTCGCTTGGGAGGGGCAACGAGCGGGCGAAGAGGCAGAGGTGGCCGCAGGCCCAGAGCTTGATGAGCGGGACGAGCGTGCGGCGGGCGGTGAGGTAGTCGCGGGCGAAGGGCCAGCCGGAGTTGAAGTTGCCCATAAGATAGCGGCTGGTCGAGCGGGGCCAGGAGAGGATCTCGAGGGGACACTCGGCCATCCAGCGGACCTTGTGAAATCGCAGTTCGCGCACTGGCAATCGAAACCCATTGCGGATTTTATCGAAAGCGGAGCTGGGCCGGTCCCTCTGAGCGACACGTTGACTGACGGTGCTGCCGGGGATGGGCCGCATTCTGCGCGCGTCAATTGGCCCGAGATTTTGTGAAGCAGGCAGGGGAGTGAGGTGCTATGCCGAGCCCGGCCTTCTGAGCCAGCGGGTGACGCGGATGGGGGCTGGCGAGGGTGGTGGCAGGCCGGCGAAGGAAAGCGAACCCCGCGCGTCGCCGTCGCCTTGAGCCAGCCCTGCCAGGCTGTAGCGGATGCTCAGGGCGGCGGCAACGTCGCCATCCCCACCGATCAGCCCTGCGGCGGCCAGAGCGAGCACTGCCTGGGCAATGGCATCGCCGTCGCCGGCGGCCGCACTCAGCAGCGAGACCAGCACACCGGTGCGATAGGCGGAGCCCGTGACCTGTCCATACCCCTGGGCGGGTCCCTGGACGGAGGCGAGCAGGAACGTGGCCCCGCTGACTGCACCTTCCCCACCAGCCAGACCAGCCACGTCGATGAACCGGCTGGCGCCGCCGAAGCGGGTTTCACCGAATCTGCCCCTGCCGAACAGTGGCATGTCGTTACC
>Ga0078972_1011083_pt1 | contig 16360 bp, 14 predicted proteins | sample YelNatPaOPGAMG01_FD_67568 | JGI IMG/M metagenome (GOLD analysis project Ga0078972, IMG submission 67568) | Hot spring thermophilic microbial communities from Obsidian Pool, Yellowstone National Park, USA - OP-RAMG-01 (SPADES assembly) (version 2) | ecosystem: Environmental > Aquatic > Thermal...
CTGATAAATCAGGTACCTACATTTTAACGAATTTAAAAATTCATTTAAAATCTGCAGTTTGTTTCAAATAAAAATTGTTCGCATGTCTCTCTTTTTGGCCATACAATATCAACTGCAGAAGGCGTATATCTTGCATAACTCAAAGTGAAATCAACATATTTTGAAAAAGAATAATTTACAAACAGATCAAGTTCTGCCCCTAAACTGTATCTTTCACTTATTCCTTTTCCTAAAAGTAAATTCAATAAAACATCAGGACTATTACTGCCAGATGTAGCAGAAGCACCTGCTTTTTTTGGAATAGCAGTATAGGCAGTTGCTGCTGAGTAATAATAACCTGCACCGCCAAAAGTTAATCCATACCAGGGCGAACAATCAAATCCAATTCCAAAAGTTCCAAAACCAGAATAGGCATTTACACGATTCCCCCCTCCTACATCTGTTTTTGGAATATCCCAGAAATTATCAAAAACACTTGCTGAGAAAAATTTTCCCCATCCGGTTCTATTAAGTCCGTCAAACCTTTTTGTGAAGTCAGGTACAAAGGCATGTTCAGTTCTGTACCAGCCATTTTCTGGGACTGTTCCGACTTGCTCTGTTCCTGTTGTTCCAGCCATTATACCATATCCACTTGCTTTGCCAAGTTTTGTTTTTTCACCGATAAGTTTGCCCTGAAGAACAATTGCTTTTCCATCTAGTTTTATTTTAGTTTTATCGTCAGTAGTAATCTCACCCTTTTGAAGAACATATTCTACTGAATAAAAACCCCATTTTCCACTGTTGTGAAGACGGAAATCATAAAACTGTTTTATAATACTTTCTGTGGTTGTTTGTTTTGGGCCCTGAGAATATAGAGTTCCTGTAAAGTCATTTTGTTCAATATAACTGAATTCATAACTGTTTTTTTTGATTGGAAGATTGAAAATTATACCTTGAAGGTCGAGGTCTTGAGAACCAAAGAAATTTTCAGTAACTTTTGCAGTGAATATTTCTGTGTGAAGTTTTTGGTTTATTCCAAAAGGAACTGTTGGATAGTCAATCGTAAGTTTTAATGCATTTAGCCCAGCACCGTTGTCAGAAATTATAAGTCCTGTTCCATATTCAAGTGGTTGTCTTCCTATTGTAATTGAAAAAGGATATCCACCGGGTTGAGATATTTTTACATAGGCATTTTCAATAAATGGAATGAAGTTCGTATTTGGATAAGGATATTGTTTTTGCCATTCAAAGTCCTGTAATGTTTTAGTGCTTGCTACAACGCCAATTGATTGAATTTTTGTACAGATTTCAACTCCTGGTGAGAAATTTCCTTTAATTGAGAAACGCAATCTCTGGGTGTAATATGCTCTTGAGTCAGTTGATGTGCTTGTGTCATAGTCAAGGTTTGGGTAAGCAAGCCCGCGGAGTTGATATTCTGTCTCAAGATTTAGAGAAGATGCGGAATATAACAAATAATTAGAAAAAAAAGCAAAAACTGATAAGATTATGAATATTTTTTTGTTCATTGGTTTTTTAGTTTAACGATTTTTAATAGTTTACAAAAAAATATTTCGGATGTCAAATTTTTTCATCAGTCGGCAGGTGCTCCACCCCATATTGTAGCGGTCGCTTGTCCGCCAGTATGTTTGGTGGGCTTGTCCGCCAGTTAGTTTGGCGGACATTACTATGCGACAATATACCCGCCGTATTAACTACTGGGTGATATTCTTGTGCGATAGTAATCGCACCGCTACATAAATCCCTCCTGACCTCCCTTTACAAAAGGGAGGAAACAGAAGGAAGGCACCGCAAGGCGGTGCGACTACAACATAGATAAATCTGGTGTCTACATAAACACACCGTTAAATTTAGATAAAAAACAGGCGAGGAAACTTTTATAGCACAAAGTTCAGCACGGCAAGGCCGTGCAACTACAATGCTGTTACACTAAAATTTCCCCGCCTGTATAACTTACAATAAAATTAGAATTTTATTGCTAACCCTAAATTTACTATCACACTATTCAGATCTTTAAAATTTGCACCACCAGCAGTAAATCCTGCAGGTATAGCTGTATCGATGATATCAATAAACCTGTAACCAATACTTGCATTGATGCTAGTAGTCACTTGTTTACCTGCTGATTCATACGCAATCCCACCATAAATTCCAACTAATGGGGATACTTGCGAGATTGCTGCAGGTGCTCCAACTGTTCCGGCTAAACCGGTTGTCAATACTGAACCAAGTTCAAGTCCTACACTGACGGGCAATCCAGCAGATTCTGCGACATTTTTGCTAATTTCAATGGCATTTATCTGCGTAGAAAGTCTGAAATTGTTCGCAGAGTTTTGGTCGTCTGTGATTGTAAGATTCCCTTGCTCAATTTTATACCCAACATTAAGTTTTTCTAAGTCATAAAGAAAACCAAAAGATGTGTTCAGTCCACTGATTCTTGAATCAGAAAATAGGTTATAGCTGGGACCTATTTTGAAAGTTACTGCTGCAAATACACTACCTGAAACAATCAAAACTGTTGCCAATAAAACAAGTAATTTTTTCATAATTCTTTTCCCTCCATTCTAACTTAATTTGCCCTGAAAAATCTTTCAGGTTTTTATAGGGGTTCCTTTTTCACCTCCTTTCCGGCAAATTTGCCTTTCTTCTTATTTTTCTTTTATTAAGTATGCTGTTCTCTCTGGAATTCTTTTATCTATTCTATCAAGAAGTTCTCTGTTTGCTTTTGCTTCTTCCGTTATTAACTCAGATATTCCTTTTAAGTGTTCATCCATTTTTGAAAGTTGTTGGTCTATTTTTATAAGGTGTTCATCCATTTTTGAAAGTTGTTGATCTATTTTTATAAGGTGTTCATCCATTTTTTCCAATCGATTGTCCATCTTCTCAAGTAATTGTGTGTGTCTTATGTCCATATCTTTTATGTGTTCGTCTATTTTGGCGATTGCGAGTTTCATCCATCTGCCATTTTCTCGCGACTGGTAGGCAATAACAAAAGAAAAAAAGGTAATTACTAAAGAAAAGAATGTTATTGATATGCCAAATATTTCCATCTGTTAATATTTTACAAAATTATTTTTTTTTGTCAAGATGTTGAGCCAAAAAGTTTTTGTGCTTGATTTGACCAATAAGTTCCAGGGTAAAGTGTTATAAGTTTTTCATATATCTCTTTTGCTTTTTCTCTTTCGCCTGTTACAAAATAAACTCTTGCAAGTGAATCGTAAATTCTTGGTGCAAGATAGTGTTCAGGAAATTTGTTCAAGAACTCCTGATATGTTTCAATAGCACCCTTGAAGTCGCCAAGATTTTCTTTTGTCGCACCTAATGCTGAATATGCATAAGGGATTAATATTTTTGGCTTTTTCAAATTGATTATATCCTGATAAAGTGATTTTGCAAGATTGTAATTTTTTGTCTGAAAACATATATTTGCTTTTATAAATCTTGCCTGCTGGGCTATATCCTGATTTGAAAATCTGTTTATTATATCATCAAGAATTTGTATCGCCTGGTCTGTCATTCCGTGTTGTGCATATCCCTGTGCAATTGAGAGTTTTTCATAAGTTAATTTTTGGATGTTTCTGTAGTTAGTTATAAAATATATTGCAAGCCCAGAGAATAAAATAACTACTCCTGCAACGCTTGCTATTGTCTGCCAGTGAGGCCCAAGCCATTTTATAATCAGGTTTAAATATTCTTTTAGTTGTTTTTGATATTGACTTTCTTCTTGTTGTTCTTGATTTTCGTTTTCAAACATTTTTATATTGCCCTTTCTTGCGCCCAGCGCGAGTCGAACGCGCGACCTAGCGCTTAGGAGGCGCTCGCTCTATCCAACTGAGCTATGGGCGCATTTCCGTCTAAAAATTTTGAAAAATATTTTTTCCGACGATAAAAAATACCAAAACAGATTTTTTATGACAACCCTGAAAATTTCTGATAGTTCAAAAAATGACCCAGTTTTTACACTGATTTCAGAAAAATTTCAGAAGATTTTTCAAATCACCTGACTGGCCTGGAAATATTCTACTTAAAATTCTTGTGTCTGTCAAGAAATTTTCATATTTGGGTATAATGGTTAAGAAAATCAATTTAAGTGGATTAAATTTCTTTTGGCAGTGTTTTCAAGCGGTAGGCACAAAAAGGTATAAAATACAATGAAAATCTGAGATTGGCAACAACTTCATATACTTAAACTGAAAATGTAGCTAATAGGCATACAGATTTCCATAAGGACGATGTGTATATGGAAGCAGTTTGATAAATTTGTCTTTCAGGATATCATTGTGATTAAGATTAAAAATTTGGCAATACTCTTTTATATATTTTTCAAGAACTGATTTATCCTCTTCAATAATTTCAAACAGATTTATTTCTTTGCCAAGTTGATATTTTTCTATGTTGCCACGAATATATATTCTACCGCCATGCATTCCTGTGCCAATATAGTTACCAACTTTATTACTTAATACTATTATAAGACCGCCTGCCATATATTCACCCAGAAAATCACCTGCTGAACCACCTACAACAATTCCAGGATATAATTCTTTATAGGACTTCATATGGATTCCAACACGGTAACCGACATTACCCTTGATATAAATTTTACCACCTCTCATAGAATGACCTACAATATCTCCAGCGTCACCATAGACAATAATTTTACCTGCGTTCATTGTATTTCCAATACCATCTTGAGCGTTTGAATTCACAATAATTTCAGGCCCATTCATAAAACAACCAAGGTCATTGCCGGGCACACCATTTATTATGATTTTCACATTTTCACTTAATCCGGCACCAATATATCTTTGACCATTTACATTATCTATAAAAATTTCTTTTTCACCGTTTTCTACTGCTTGAAATATTCTCTCATTTAGTTCTTTGTAGTGAAGATTTTTTGCATCTATTCTCATATTTCAATACCCATTCCTGTGACAAGATGCTTTCTGTATTCCTTTGGAAGATTTATAAGACCAAAATCTTCTTTTAAAAGATGTTGCTTAAAACCAGTTATATCTATTTTGTCTTTAATAAGATTTGTATAAATGCCTGCTTTTTCAATATCTCCAACAAAAATGAACCCTACTATCCTGTTATTTTTAATTATGATTTTTTTGTAAATGTTTTTTTCTTCTGAGTTGTATTCTAAGATTTCAAAACCCTCTCCAGTTGGGCAGGTTTCTCCAACTGATATTGTTGGAATACCACATAGTTCTACAGAATTTTTTGCAACTGCACCGCCAAATTCTTTTTTTAGCCCTGCCATGTTATAGCCGGCAATTTTCCCCTGCTTAACTGCAACTGGCCAGATTGCTATAGTTGGTTCACAGCAATCACCCGCAGAGTATATATCTTTTATATTCGTTTGCATAAATTTATCTACTATGACTCCTCTGTTTGTTTTTATTGGTGTGTTCTTCACAAGTTCTATGTTTGGCCTAACTCCTATAGCCAGAATAACCATATCCGTCTTAATTTTTGTTTTATCTTTTAGAACTATTTCTGTTACCCTGCCAGATTTTTCTTTAATTTCTGCAACAGTATTTTCAGTTATTATTTTGCATCCAATTTTTTCAAGTGAATTTTTAATTATATCAGATGCTTTTTTGTCAAATGTAGAAGATAGAATTCTATTTGCAAGTTCTATTATTGTAACTTTCATTTTTAATTCAATAAGTGCCTCTGTTGCTTTTAAACCAATTAGTCCTCCACCTATAACAACTGCATTTTTTACCTTGTTCTTTTTTATATAAGATTCTATTTTCTGTTCATCTGACAATTTTGTAAATGTGAAAACTCCATTGGAATGCAGTCCTTTTATTTCTGGAATTATTGGACTCCCGCCTGTTGATATAAGTAGTTTATCAAAAAATATTTTCTGTTTATCAGAAAGAGTAACGGTCTTTCTTTCAACATCCAGTTTTATTGCTTTTTTGTTAAGAATTAAGTCAACTTTATTTTCCTTATAAAAATTTTCTTCACGATAATTTATTTTATCAACCGTTATTTTTTTACCAAGTAGATATGATATTAGTGGCCTGGAATAATTTAAGTATGGCTCATCAGAAATTAATATTATTTTGTTCTCTTTATCTATTTCTCTAATTGATTCAACAGCAGCAATGCCACTTGCAGAATTGCCAATTATTACATAGTTCATTTTCTATCCTCTAAAATTATTGCTTCATTAGGACAATTTTTTACACATGCAGGAATTTCTTCGCCTGTACACAAATCACATTTTGAAGCAACTTTTTTGCCTTCAATATTTCTTTGTATTACTCCAAATGGACAAACCATAATACACATCCAGCAACCTACACATTTTTCCTCATTGCATAGAACAGCGCCTGTTTTTTTATCTCTGTACATCGCACCTGTGATGCATGCTTCAATACATGGCGCATCTTGACAGTGTCTGCACTGAAGTGCAAATGATATATACCCTTCCTGTTCAACTCTAATTTTTGGAAGAGGTTTTATGTCTTTTCCTTTGTAAACTTTTAAGATATTTTTTGTTTTAGAATGTTGGACCACACATTGAATTTCACATAAACGACATCCCATGCAATATTCTTCTCTTATTATTATTTTTTTCATTTTTACCACGCCATCCCTGCTGGTTTTATACCAAGTATTTTTAATTCAGTATCAGTCAGCCCTATACCTCTTAATTGTTCTCTGTTTCCTCTTAAACTTTCAATAGCATTTATGCCCATTCCGCCAAGCATTTCTTTTATTTCCAAACTCCATGCTCTTAGTAAATTTACAAGTCGCCTTTTTCCTATTTCTGGATTTAATCTTTTTGTAAGATAAGGGTCCTGAGTTGCAATACCCCAGTTACATTTTCCGGTGTAACACTTTTGACAGAGACTACAACCTAAAGCAACAAGCGCTGATGTTCCAATATAAACTGCATCTGCACCAAGAGCAATTGCTTTTATTATGTCTGCACTACATCTTATACCACCTGCTGCAATAATTGATGCCTGATTTCTTATTCCTTCTTCTCTTAAACGTTGGTCAACAACAGCAATAGCAAGTTCTATTGGTATTCCTACATTGTCTCTTATGACAAGTGGTGCAGCACCTGTTCCTCCTCGGATACCATCAATAGCAACATAGTCAGCACCTGCACGCACAACACCAGAAGCAATAGGAGCGACATTATGAACAGCAGCAATTTTTACTCCGACTGGTTTTTTGTATCTTGTTGCTTCTTTTAAGGCATAAATCAGTTGTTTTAAATCTTCAATAGAATAAATATCATGATGAGGCGCTGGTGATAACGCATCAGTTCCTTCTGGTATCATTCTTGTTTCTGATATTTCTTGAGTAACTTTTTCCCCTGGAAGATGTCCTCCTATACCCGGCTTTGCACCCTGTCCAATTTTTATCTCAATAGCTGCACCTGCTTCTAAATATTCTTTATGAACACCAAACCTGCCGGATGCAACCTGCACAATTGTATTTTTACCAAATTTATATAAATCCTTGGGTAATCCGCCTTCACCAGTATTATAGAATGTCCCTATTTCTTCAGCAGCAGAAGCAAGTGAAATACAGGCATTCAAACTTATTGAACCATAACTCATAGCACTGAATAATATTGGTGTTTCTAATTTAAGTTGTGGTGTAAGTTTGGTTTTTAAGTTAATTTTATCCGGTTTTCTTCCTATGTAAGTACGCAATTCCATTGGTTCCCTAAGAGGGTCAATAGACGGATTTGTCACCTGTGAAGCATTTAGTAAAATATGGTCCCAATAAATTGGATATGGCTTGTCACATCCCATTCCTGTTAAAAGCACACCACCTGTTTCTGCTTGTTTTATAATATTCCTTATAGCAGTGGCATCCCAGTTTGCATTGGGTTTGAATTCAGATGGATTTCGTCTTATTGTTATTGCGCCAGTCGGACATATTGTTTCACAGAAATGACATCCCACACATTTCTCGTCGTAAGAAATAACAGTATCTGTTTCAGGCTGATATACATGAGCATCATTGGAACACATTCTCACACATGCCTGACAGGTAATACATTTTTCATTATCTCTTTCAATAATGAACTCTTTTGGAGTAGATTTTTTAACCATTTTTTATTCTTTCAAATTTCCTATAGTTGGTTCACCTGCTTTTGGCATCCACACCTTGTCTGGATTCTTACAAATTTCTCTTATTGCTGATTCTTCTGAAGCGATATAAAGAAAATCATCTTTTACAGCACAAACAAGTGGTCTTAATTTTATTCTGTCGTTTAAGCCAATCATAGTGTTTCTATTAGCAACTATTACTGCAAATGGACCATTTAATAACGCAGAGCCATAAATTATACGAAGTGTCTCAAGAAAATTTTTCCTTTCAAGATTTTTTTCTCTTTCAATATCACTCCAGAATGGCGCAGCAAGAATATTAGCAATCACTTCAAAAGATAAATTGTGTTTTCTATGCAGTAAATCAAACAAATAAGTTATAACCTCCGTATCTGTGAAAAGTGTACAGTGATAGCCAAAATTTTCAAGATACCTTTTGTTTATCCCATAACTTGAGATTTCTCCATTATGGACTACAGACCAATCAAGAAGACCAAAAGGATGAGCGCCACCCCACCATCCTACTGTGTTTGTAGGAAATCTACCATGTGCAGTCCATATATAACCGCTGTAATCTTCAAGTTTGAAAAACCTACCAATATCTTCAGGATAACCAACACCCTTGAATATTCCCATGTTTTTTCCGCTTGAAGAAACAAACGCATCTTCAATCTGTGTATTGATGAACATAACACATTTGACTACAAAATCTTCCTCACTTAAATCATAGTTTTTAATATTCGGTTTTAGAAAATATCTCCACAACAATGGGTTTCTTTTTATTTCAGGTATTTCCTGTACTGGAATTGCTTCATCTTTCTCTATTATAAAATTCTGATGAAGATATTCTTCAGTTATTTTTTTTGACTTTTCACTTTCATACATAAGATGAAAAGCGTAATGTTCAGGAAATTCAGGATAAATTCCATATCCTGCAAAGCCGCCACCAAGCCCATTTGCACGTTCTCTCATACAGGCAATAGATTTGATGATACTTTCACCACTAAATCTTTTACCTTTTTGGCTCATTATACCAACGATTCCACATGCAGATGCTACTCTATAATCTTTATCAGGAATTAAAGTATTCATATTTTTCCTTTAGATATCAAAATACAAATAGAATTCATAGGGATGTGGTCTGGTACGAACAGCGTCTATCTCCTTTTCTTTTTTATATTTAATCCAGACATCAATAACATCTTGAGTAAAAACATTTCCGTTTAGTAAAAATTTATGGTCTTTTTCTAATGCTTTTAGTGACTCTTCAAGTGAGCCAGGAACTGTTGGAACTTTCTTTGCTTCTTCTTCACTTAGTTCATAGGTGTTTTTGTCTAATGGTTCACCCGGGTCGATTTTGTTCAATATCCCATCAATTCCTGCCATAAGCATTGCAGAAAAAGCAAGATATGGATTACAGGAATTATCCGGAGGTCTAAATTCAATCCTCTTTGTTTTTGGATTTTCTGTATAAACAGGAATACGCACTGCTGCTGAGCGATTTCTCTGGGAATATGCAAGATTTACAGGTGCTTCATAACCAGGAACCAGTCTCTTATAAGAATTTGTAGTAGGAGCACAAAAAGCCATAAGCGCTGGAGCATGTTTTAATAACCCGCCAATATAATATTTTGCTGTCTGTGAAATTAAAGCATAGCCCTTTGGGTCAAAGAAAATGTTTTTGCCATCTTTCCAGAGCGACTGGTGTGTATGCATTCCAGAACCATTGTCACCAAAAAGAGGTTTTGGCATAAAAGTTGCAACCATGTTATGCTTCTTAGCAATATTTTTGACAACATACTTATACATAAGACATTTGTCTGCCATTCTTACCAGAGTATCAAACTTCATATCTATTTCGCATTGACCTGCAGTTGCAACTTCATGATGATGTACCTCTACAGGAATACCCGTTTTAATTAGAGTCAGAATTATTTTGCTTCTTAAATCTTGCAGTGAATCATGTGGCGGCACAGGAAAATAACCTTCTTTATATCTTGGTTTATATCCAAGATTTGGTTTTTCATCTTTTCCCGAGTTCCATTCTCCCTCAATAGAATCAATGAAATAATAGCCTGCATTTTCTGTCTGGTCAAATCTAATGTCATTGAAAATAAAAAATTCCATTTCAGGTCCCCAGAAACTTGTATCTGCAATTCCTGTAGTTCTTAAGAATTCAGCAGCTTTTCTAGCAACATATCGAGGGTCTCTTGTATATGGTTTTTTTGTAATAGGGTCATAGATATCACAGATTATACTTAGCGTAGGAATTTCACATACAGGGTCAACAACAGCGGTATTGGGGTCAAGTTGTAGAATCATATCTGATTCTTGTATTTCTTGAAAGCCCCTTATTGATGAACCGTCAAAACCAATTCCTTCTACCCAGATACTTTTCACAGGGTCATCTATTTCTGTAAGTTCTGATACAGGAATAGAAAAGTGTTGCCACAAACCGGGCAGGTCATTAAACTTTAAATCAACAATCTCAATTTTATTTTCTTTGATGAGATTGTTTACTCTTTGAATGGCATTCTTATCAACAGAGCCATTCCATCTTACTTCCAATTTTTTCTTTCTTGCCATTTTTTTGTCTCCTTGTGTTTAATTTTTTTCTACTAAAATAAAAAAAGATGTCCCTGACTTCCTTGTATCAAAGACATCTTTGTCTATTATATATAAAAAAAGCGTTCTATTTCAGAACGCCTGTGTTCAGTTAACTATACTTTGTTTTTACCCCTGCTTTGGGACTTTCCATTATATACAAGTAAAAAATAGTCATTTTTGGTAACCGTGTCCGTATTTATTTTTAATTTTATTTTTGATTTTTATTACACTGACATGGGAAAGCCCTAATTTTTCCCCAATTTCTCGGACAGTGAAACCTTCTAGAAATAGCGTTAATATGTATTTTTCTCTTGAAGTTAAACCATTTTTTCTTATCGTTTCTAAAAAAATCTTTCCTTCCAATGAGTTTTCTGGTTCTACTGGCATTGTTTCCTCTTCAAAAATATTATCAAAACTGCATAAGTCAAGATTCTTTTTATTTTTTCTTATGTAATTCTTTAGATGGAAATAACAACCCTGTAAAATATAACTTTTGGTTTTATTCTGTAATTTACCTTTCTTGAAATTTTCCCACAGGTTTATTAATGCTTCCTGAAATAAATCGTCTTCATCAAAAAATGTGAAATGTCCATTTAGTTTATGGGTTATTTTTTTCAATTCCGGAGTAATCTTTACTAAAATTTCCTCAAAGCACATATTTACCTCTGTAAAAATAAAAAAGCGCCATTTCCATCACTGGTCTTTACACTTAACTCTGTGTTGGAAATGACGCCTTTGTTCTTTATAAAATAAAAAATGCCTTCCAGCTCCTACGCCAGAAGACATCGTTGTCAATATTATTATATACTATATTTCAATTTCTGTCAATACATTTTTTGAAATTTTTCAAAACCGGAAAAGTTCAATAAACATAAATCAATCACTATTTTTATAAATCTTTGCTGACTTTATGAAATTTATAAAAAGTGGATGTGGCCTTAATGGTCTTGAAAGAAATTCAGGATGAAACTGTACTCCCACAAACCATGGATGATTTTTAAGTTCTATAATTTCTACAAGATTCTTTTCAGGATGAATTCCAGAGATTATCAACCCGTTTTTTTCTAATAGGTTTCTGAATTTATTGTTAAGTTCATATCTATGGCGATGCCTTTCATAAATAAATTTCTTTCTATATGACTTTTCTGCCAGTGTTCCTCTTTTAATTTCACAGAGATATTTTCCGAGTCGCATTGTGCCACCCTTTTTTGTGACCTTCTTTTGTTCAGGCAAAATATCAATTACAGGATAAGAAGTGTTAGGGTTGAATTCTGTACTGTTTGCATTTTTTAAGCCACAAACATTTCTTGCAAACTCAATTACTGCACATTGCATACCAAGACATATTCCAAAAAATGGAATTTTATTTTCACGGGCAAATTTCACTACATTTATTTTACCCTCTACTCCTCTTTCACCAAAACCTCCGGGAACAAGTATTCCGTCAGCATTTTTTAATTTTTCTTCCAAATTTTCTTTCTCTACATCCACATAGTCAATTTTTACTTTTACATTGTTTGCTAGTCCGGCGTGGACCAAGGCCTCCCATATACTTTTGTAAGCATCTTTTAATTCTGTATATTTTCCTGCAACAGCAATTTTTACTTCATCTTTAAGATTTTTGATTTTTTCAATCATTTTTTCCCACGAACGCAGGTCACTTTTTCTACCTTTTAGTTTGAGTAATTCCAGAATTATTTCATCAAGTCTTTGTCTTTTTAGCATAATAGGAACTTCATATATACTAAAGGATACATCTCTTTCTTCAATTACTCCTTCTGGCTTCACATTACAGAAGAGTGCTATTTTTTTCTTCAAATCATCAGTTAGTGGTTTTTCTGTTCTGCATATAATTATTTGTGGCTGTATACCTATTTCTCTTAATTTTGCAACACTCTGTTGAGTTGGTTTTGTTTTCATTTCTTCTGCTGCTCTAATATAAGGAACAAGTGTAACATGTATATAACAGACATTTTTTTCTCCAGCATCCTGTTTGAACTGCCTTATTGCTTCAAGGAAAGGAAGGCCTTCTATGTCGCCTGTTGTTCCACCAATTTCAGTAATCACAACATCATATCCATCAGCAAGTTTTTTTATTCTTGATTTAATCTCATTTGTAACATGTGGAATGACCTGAACTGTTCCGCCAAGAAAGTCGCCATTTCTTTCTTTTGATATTATTGTTTCATAAATCTGGCCTGTTGTAAAGTTATTATATTTTGTGAAATTCTTATCCATAAATCTTTCGTAATGACCAAGGTCAAGGTCGGTTTCAGCACCGTCTTCAGTTACAAAGACCTCACCATGCTGAAAAGGACTCATTGTTCCCGGGTCTATATTTAAGTATGGGTCAATTTTAAGCATGTTGACTTTTAGACCTGAACTTTTAAGCAGACATCCAATGGATGCAGCTGTTATACCTTTACCAAGAGAAGAGACAACTCCACCTGTTATGAATATGTATTTAGTCATAAATTTCTACAGGATAATTTCCATCAAAACATGCAGTGCAAAAGTTTTCACCCAAAACTGGCATAGAATCAAGTAATCCTTCAAGAGATAAATATTTCAAACTATCAACACCAATTAAATTTGCTATTTCTTCAATAGAGTGATTTGATGCGACAAGTTCCTCTTTTGTTGGAAAGTCAATTCCATAATGACAAGGAAACTTTATTGGTGGACAACTTACCCTCATATGAATTTCCTTTGCACCTGCTTTTCTGAGTGTATTAACTCTCAATCTACTTGTTGTTCCCCGGACAATAGAATCTTCAACAATTACTATTTTTTTTCCTTTCAGTAATTCCTTAACGGGATTAAGTTTTAACTTTACTCCAAGTTCTCTTGAACTTTGAAATGGTTGGATAAATGTTCTTCCTATATAGTGATTCCTTATAATTCCAATTTCAAATGGTATCTTTGATTCTTCAGAAAAACCAAGTGCTGCATAATTTCCTGAATCAGGTATTGGAAGAACAATGTCTGCGTCTACAGGGTGTTCTTTAGCAAGATTTCTTCCAAGTTGTTTTCTTGTAAAATATACACTTCCACCAAATATATTACTATCAGGTCTTGCAAAATAAATATGCTCAAAGATACAAAATGAATTTTTGTTTTTTTTGAAAGGTTTTATAGAATTCAACCCTGATTTATCAACAACTACGATTTCACCTGGTTCTAATTCACGAATTGCCTCTGCCTGAATAATGTCAAAAGCACATGTTTCTGAAGCAAAAACAATTGAATCGTTTAATTTACCAAGCCACAGTGGTCTGAAACCATTTGGGTCTCTAACCGCTATGATTTTATCTTTTACAAGAAAAAGAAGTGAATATGCTCCTCTTACCTGATTTAGCGAGTCAATTATTTTTTCAATAAGATTATTCTTTTTTGACTTTGAGATTAGATGGATAATAATTTCACTATCCATTGTTGTTTGAAATATAGAACCATCTGACTCAAGTTTTTCTCTTAAGAATTTTGTATTTGTGAGATTTCCATTGTGAGCTATAGCAATCTGGCCACTTGAGAAGTTTGCTACAAATGGTTGTGCGTTTTCTATGACAGATGCTCCTGTAGTTGAATATCTCAAATGGCCGATTGCAATATTGCCAGTCAATGAATTAAGTTTCTCCTGACTGAATACATCGCTTACAAGTCCCATTCCCTTATGGAACTTGAATTCTTTTTCATCAGAAACGACTATACCAGCGCTTTCCTGGCCACGATGCTGAAGAGCATATAGTCCAAGATATGTTATATTAGCACTGGTTTTATTTCCGTAAATTCCAAATAGACCACACATTTTGATTCCTTAAAAAAATAACCCACCCTTAACCCACCCTTTTTTCTTATTTTAGTATTTTTCAGGAATTCAATATTTTAATTGCTTCCTCTTTATCCAGTTCCATCACATATTTTATACCGCTTATTTTTGCTGATTCTTCTGTCAATGCAGTGATATCATTTCTGTCAATGTGTTCAACTGAGAATTTTCTTGCACCAGCCATAAGTTGTTGAACACCAGCAGTAAGTTTATCTGCCAATGTCCAACAAGCAACTGCACCAAATGGTATATTTTTCATTTCGTTTTTACCAACTTTTTTCTCAACTTCATACCAACCAGCAAAAATTTCTTCTGGTTTTGAACCAAATTCAGCAACTGAAGCAGGAAGTTTGTCCCAGTTACCATGTACTTTTTCTTTATTTTCCGGTCTTAACACTCCTTCAATATTAGAACCGAGGAAACCTGGTATCATCAATGCTCTTCCCATACAAACAAGTTTGACATAAGGAGAACCCAAAGCTATTGCTTTGAATACATGATCTTCTTTTGCAAAACCGCCTGCAAATGCCATATCTACAACTTTTTTGTTTTTCTTAGATGACTTATATTTTTTCTCTAAAATCTTAGCATATTCATATGCCTTTGAATGTAGATAGATTGAAGGGACTCCCCATGTTTCCATCATATTCCATGGACTCATACCTGTACCACCACCTGAACCATCTATTGTTAAAAGGTCTAACTCAGCATCTGAAGCAAATTTTATAGCCATAGCAAGTGCTTCCATCCCATAAGAACCTGTTTTCAATGTAATTCTTTTGAACCCAAGTTTTCTTAATCTTTCAACTTCTTTCATAAATGCTTCATAAACCTGTTTCCAACTTGAAAGAGAAGTATATCCTAACCTACTATGTCTTGCAATACTTTTAATTGCACCTGATTTAAATGCTTCCTGCACTTCAGGTTTTGTTGGGTCAGGGTCAACTACATAACCTCTTTCTTTTAAAAGTTTTGCATATTCCAAATCTGTAACTTGTATTTCACCACCGATATCTTTTGCACCTTGGCCCCACTTAAGCTCTATTATTACTTTGTCACCATATTTATCAATTACATATTCTGCGACACCATTTCTTGTATCTTCAACATTCATCTGAACAATTATTGCACCATAACCATCAAAGTATTTAAGATACGTCTGGATTCTTCTATCAAGTTCAGGTGACTTTACAACTTTACCATTTTTAAACTCTGCTTTTTTATCTACTCCAACAACATTTTCACCAACTACTATTGGATAACCAACTAATGCAGCCCCTATTGCTAATGGTTCCCAATACTTTGCTGCAATAAATGTTGAACCTAAAGCACCTGTCATTATTGGAACTCTACTTTTTGTCTTAACTTTACTACCAAATTCTGTTTCAGTAGAAACATTTGGGAAAACACAATCGTCTTCAGAGTTGGATAATCCCTTGGGTAGCCCGTATGCACCATATAATCTACCTATTATACGCAATGAATTATAAGAAACACCGATATGTATTGTATTTGAACTGCCAGCTGTTACAAAACCAAAATCTCTTGGATAAAGCATTTTTCTTCCACGTAAACTTGCTAGCCATGTCTCACATTTACCAGCACAATCTGCTCTACATAATGTACAAAGTCCTGACTCACAAGGATTTCCTCTATTTACTGTCCCTAATACATCATTATTCTTTCTAAATTCTATCATTGGTTTGAAACCCCCTTACATTTTTTCTTAAAATTTATCACAATCCAGTTGTGTTGATTTTTGGTAAGCACAGGTCTCGCTTTTTTTACACAATAAGTTCCTTTTTTGTTCCCAATTTTACTACCCTGTTAA
>Ga0078972_1011084_pt1 | contig 16358 bp, 11 predicted proteins | sample YelNatPaOPGAMG01_FD_67568 | JGI IMG/M metagenome (GOLD analysis project Ga0078972, IMG submission 67568) | Hot spring thermophilic microbial communities from Obsidian Pool, Yellowstone National Park, USA - OP-RAMG-01 (SPADES assembly) (version 2) | ecosystem: Environmental > Aquatic > Thermal...
GGACACGGTCTACAAAATGTTCCTCGAAGTGAGAAAATAAAGGAGCGCGGCGGTGAAGGCGCGCGATGTGAATTGTGTGAACTGTCAGGCATGCGCCTGATCGAGATATGCGAATTCCGCTAAAGGAGGAGAAAATCATGAAACGATTGATTGTCGCGGTTTTGCTTGTCCTCGCTACATTTACGGCGATGGCCGCCGACCTCGTCAATGTCCGCGTCGCAGTGCACGCGAACGAAGGCGGAGCGCCGCTCGCCGCGGTCGCCCAGGAAAAGGGATTCTTCAAGAAGTGGGGCATCAACCCCATATTCACCATCGTTGAGAGTGGTCCCTCTGAGATGACCGCCATGCGCGCAGATCGCAGGACCCTTGACATCGGCTACATCGGGGCAGGCGTAGCCTGGAACCCCATCGACGGAGCGGGCAACCAGCTGTCCTTTGTCTTTATGGACAACCTCAGCAACTCCGAGATGCTGCTCGCGAAGAAAGGCATTTTTGTGGATTCCAACAAGAATGGAAGATACGACTTCGACGAGCTCTACACAGGTCTCAAAGGCCAGACCGTCTACATCGAGGTCGGGACCACCCCCGGCGGCTGGTTCAAGAACCTCATTGACCTCATCAACGCAGACAAACCTACTGCCGAAAAGCTCTGGATTTCCTGTGAGACTTCGTCCTACCTCGCCGGCTATACCGCTCCCAACAACAATCCCGCGAATAAGGTTACTGTCGTCAACACCCTCAATGCGAATCTACCCGCGGGCATGGCGACTGCGAGTGGCGGCATGAACATCGTCGCGGGCTTCTCCCCGGCGACCAGCACGATCCTCAAAACGAACAAGAACGTAGAAAAGATCGCTACAACCGTGAGCCACTTTCCGCCCGAGAAGTCCTTCCCGTCCACGTGGGTCGCGAGCGACAAGTGGCTGGCAGAAAATCCCCAGGTTGCCCAGAATTTCATCAATGCGCTGCTGGAAGCGGCGTTTTGGAGAGCAGACAATCTTGACGAGACCATGCGTGCTGGCGAGCGCCTCTGCCAGAAACCGGTCGGAACCTTTGACCCTATCAACCTCGTCGCACCAACCAAGACTGAATATGAGGCATGGTTCTCAACGAAGGAGTCTTTAGGCTATAAGTACATGAAGGCACTCTATGACAGCAAGGTCGCTAACGTGCCGCAGGGCAACCCGGTAAAGCCCTTTGAAAAGGCCTTTGCCGACAAATATCTGCTCGAAGGCCTCAAGATTCTGAAATAGCTCACGTTCGGTGCGCAAGGCCCCTTATGACGCGCGAGCGCAGTGCGAGGCGGCCTTGCAGTGCCTCATACATTGGAATCATACGATGAACATTGCATTCGATCCAAAATATGCAGGTATCGACCGCGAAGCGACGCTGCGAGGGATCGGCGCGCGCCGCTCCATTCTGGAGAGCGCCCGGCGCGGAGAGATCTGGAACGATCGAGGGCTTGGCTGGTTCTCCGTGCGGGAGGCGGCATCCGCGCGGGCCCTCGCTGTGGTACGCGGCGAGGCGGCGCGCGTGTGGCAGCGCGCGAGCGCAATGATCGTGATCGGCATTGGCGGCTCGAACCGAGGAGCGATGGCCTCAATACATGCACTCCGCAAAACGCTCAAATCGCCAACGCATATCGTGTGGGCGGGCGACAGCCTCTCAGGCTCCTCGCTGCGCGACGTTCTCGACATCGTCGAGCGCGAATCGGTCGTACTCAATGTTATCGCAAAAGATTTCCGGACGCTCGAACCGGGCATCGCGTTCCGCGTGCTTCGCCAGGCGCTCCTGGACAAGTACGGCGCAGACTACGCCGAACGCATCATCGCGACGGGGAGCCACGGCGATGGTCAGCTTTTTGAGCTCGCGCGCGAACATGGCTGGCGCTTTCTCGAATTTCCCGAGAATATCGGCGGAAGATTTTCGGTGCTGTCGAATGTCGGGCTCTTCCCCATGGCCGTCGCCGGTATCGACATCGAAGCGCTGGTCGCGGGCGCCGAGGACGCGGAGCGTGCGTTGCGCTCAATGCCTCTGGAGATGAATCCCGCAGTCCACTACGCGGTGAACCGCAATCTCCTCTTTGAGCGGGGTTTCTGCATCGAGAGCCTCGTCTTTTTCGAGCCTGACTTCCTGCCGCTTGCGCGCTGGTGGACTCAGCTTTTTGCAGAAACTGAAGGCAAAACACAACAAGCCATCTTTCCAACATACTTCTGCTATTCCGAAGACTTGCATGCGGTAGGGCAATATGTCCAGGAGGGACGGCGCTGCATTGCGGAGACCTACCTCAGGGCCTTCCACCCCACCCCGAATCTCCGCATCGAGCCGTCGCCCGACGTGGAGGATCGCTTCGATTACCTCGACGGCAAAGCCTTCGATGATCTGAATCGCGCAGTGTACGAAGCGGCGATCCGCGCGCACTATGAAGGTGGGGTACCCTGTCAGGAGATCGCGCTGCCCGAAATCAGTGAATTCGAACTGGGCGAGCTCTTCTACTTCTTCATGTTCTCCTGCTACGTCTCGGCGTGCATCCTCGGTGTGAATCCCTTCACGCAGGACGGCGTCGAGAGTTACAAACGAGTGATGCAGGCGATGCTGCGTGAGGCGCGGCCGACTCCGGACCGCGATGGTGGAGCGGTAGGCCAGCTGCCAAAGGAGTGCCTGTGAGTGGCACTATGTTGATCGTGCACGGTGGCGCCCCGACTGCAGTGATGAATGCCTCCCTCTACGGCGCGATCCGTGCCGCGCGCGAATCCGGCGAAGTGGATCGCGTGCTCGGCGCTCATCATGGCGTGCGAGCGATCTTTTCAGGCGACTATATTGACCTCTCCGCCCTGGGCGATGAAGAACTCGAGCTTCTGCCCCGCACCCCTGCCTCGTTCATTGGAACCTCACGCTTCCCTATCGAGGAAGACGATTATCCTCGTCTCGTGGACGCGCTCGCCGACCAGGGTATCTGCTACCTTCTCATGAACGGCGGCAACGGGACGATGGATACCTGCGGAAAACTCGCCCGCGCGGCAGCGCGTACTCCGCGCGCGGCGGGTCTGCGCATCGTGGGTATTCCCAAGACCATCGACAACGACCTCGAGGGCACTGATCACGCTCCGGGTTTCGGGAGCGCTGCGCGCTATCTCGCTGCGTCCGTAGCAGAACTCGCGCGCGATGTTGCCGCGCTTCCCATTCACGTCTGCATCATCGAAAGCATGGGCAGAAACGCCGGATGGCTTACCGCCGCAAGCGCTTTGGCTGGCGAATTGCCCACATCGATCAACACCACGCCGCGGTCATCCCTCGGCCCCCACCTCATCTACGTGCCGGAAGTACCCTTCGACGAGGAGCGTTTCCTTGAAGAGGTGAAGACCCTCTACGACCGCGTGGGCGGCGTCGTGGTTGTCGCGAGCGAAGGGCTTAAGAATGCGGAGGGGACACCTATCGTTCCACCCGTGTTTCAGGTGGGGCGATCGGTGTACTACGGCGATGTGTCCGCGTACCTTTGCTCCCTCGTTATACGGCGGCTGGGTATCAAGGCTCGCAGCGAGAAGCCTGGTATTCTTGGGCGCTGTTCGATCGCGCATCAATCTTCCGTAGACAGAGATGAAGCCATTCTCGCCGGAGCCGAAGCGGTACGCGCCGCTATCTCGGGCCATAGCGCGGTGATGGTAGGTTTTAAGCGGCTCTCGTCAGCGCCATACCGCGTGGAGACAACCCTCGTTCCCATAGCAGAGACAATGCTCAACGAGCGTACACTCCCTATGGAGTATCTCAACAGCGCGCGGAATGGGATCGACGCATCATATCTCAAGTGGTGCCAGCCCCTCATCGGAGGTCCACTGCCGGCATTCATCAGCCCCATGGGCGAACAATGAAAGGAGAACGCATGTATGCCCGTCAAGCTTAAGGACATTGCCAAAGCGGCTGGCGTTTCGATTTCAACGGTATCTAGAATCCTCAACAGCATTCCAAACCGCAGGCTGAGCGATGCCACAAGCCAGAGAGTAATTCATGCGGCTAAGGAGCTGGGCTACATGTCGGAGGCACCCGCCAAGCTGCTGGCCCTCGCCGATCCAGCCGATCGAAAAGTCTACTCCATTGGCTGTATTCTTACCTCGGATCACGAAACTTTTGTATCACCATTCTTTTCTTCTCTCCTCGCGGGCATTCAGAATACACTCGCACAGACGGGTGGACACCTCGCGTACAAACTTTTGGTTATGAACATCATCGACAGGGGATTTTCGCTCTTCCTCGAATCGAGCCACCTCGACTGCGCCATCATGCTGGGTAGGACCAGTCTAGAAAATATCACTATGCTGAAGAACAGAATTCCCAACCTCGTCTATGCGGGTGTGAACAGCATCGGCAGTGACTTTGACGAAGTGCTGTGCGATGGCTATGCTGGGGCATTACGCGCGGTGCAGTACCTCATTGAACTTAGACACCGAAAAATTGGCTACATTGGGTCTACCCAGCAGAGATACCAGGTCTTTAACGAGCACCGCTTTCAAGGATACCTTGATGCGCTGGCAAAGGCGGGAATCAAGCCCAATGAAGATTACATAATCGACACCCACCTGACCTCGGCGGACGGCTACGACAGTATGATCACGCTGATCAAGCGCAATACCTTGCCCACCGCTATCTTCTGTGGGAACGATACAGTTGCTCTGGGCGTCATGAAGGCACTTGAAGAGCATGGCATTATCGTACCAAACGAAATTTCCATAATCGGTTTTGACAATATCGAGATGGCTGCTTACACAAGACCCGCGTTAACCACGATTTCGGTTCCGACCAAAGAGCTGGGGCGAGTAGCGGTTAAGATAATGCTCGACAGGCTCGAGACCGGACGCGATTACGCGATCAAGGTCAATCTTCCCTTCACGCTGATCGAGCGCGAAAGCTGCAAGGCTCTCATGCATGAATAAGCAACTGCTGCTGAAAAATGGCCAGGTTCTGATCGGCCGGGAGTTTGTGGCCGCGGATCTGCGAATCGAGGATGGGCGCATTGAAGGGATATTCCCGCGCGAGAATGGCGAAGTATCGCTACGAAGGGATTGGCATGCGGGCAATGCGGTAGCAACAGATATTGTCCATGCAACGCCTCGCGCTGCCGAGCGAAGCGCTGCTACCTTTGTTGGCGCAGCGCACGAAATCGACCTTAACGGCGCACGCGTTATACCTGGTTTCATCGATATTCACACGCACGGCGGCTTCGGTGTCGACTTCAACCAGGCGGATGGCAACGATCTGCAGAAGGTCATGGCTTTTTTCGCCTCACAGGGTGTCACTGCGTTCCTTCCAACTGTGATGACCGACGAGCCTGATGCCATAGCTCGCCAGCTCGAGCGCATCGCGCAGGCCGCTCATGCGCAAAACATGGCACACAGTGCGAGCGTCCCCTGCCCGCGTATCCTCGGCATCCACCTCGAAGGGCCTTTTCTCGCCGAATCGCACAGGGGCGCCCACCCTGCCTATCTGCTCAGACCCTGCGATCTTGGTCTTTTCGACGAGCTTCAGTGCGCTGCAGGCGGCATGATCCGTATTGTGACACTTTCGCCTGAGCTCGAAGGAGCGATTCCCTTTACACGCGCTCTCGCAGCGCGTGGCGTGCGCGTTTCGATCGGCCACAGCGGGGCGAGTTATGAGGTCGCTATGGCTGCCATCCATGCAGGAGCCAATTCTGCGACCCACATTATGAACGCGATGAAACTCATGCACATGCACGACCCTGCTATCTTGACCGCGGTGCTCGAATCGGACATCTACGCCGAGATGATCTGCGATGGCATCCATCTCCACCCGGCCATCGTGCGCTTCCTCATAAAGGCGAAGGGTTTGGATCATATGATTGCCGTCACCGATAGCATCATGGCCACCGGGCTCTCCGACGGCCGCTATTCGATCGGCGGTACCGAAGTCATCGTCGAAGGTGGCGATGCGAAGCTCGCCTCGAACGGAATGCGCGCGGGCAGCACACTGACAATGATCGGTGCGCTCAGAAATCTTCAGGTCTTCTCCGGCCGTGGGATCGAAGAGCTCTCACGGCTTGTTTCCGAAAATCCAGCGCACATGCTGGGTATAGATGGCGATACTGGCTCGATCGAACTTGGAAAGCGCGCGGATCTGGTTGCGCTTGGTGCCGGTGATGTACTCGAGATGACGATGGCGGGAGGACAAATCGCGTATCTTTTGCAAAAAAAGGCTCTTCAGTAAATCCTATGGGTAAGGTGACAAATAGAGAAGCTTCCTCCTATTGAAATCGATCTTGACATTCCAAACACAAGCTGATCCATGATAGCGCCGCCAACAATCTGGTTGGAGAAAATGGAAAACCAATCTTGCGGTGATTTGTCTGTGATGAACTTACTAACCCATAAAAAATGCGCAAGAGCCAAAAATAGTATTTTCAAATTATCATTCTCGCTTTATAATAAACATGATTCCGTATAAAAAATAAAGTAACCAAAGCCATCCTCATGGTGTATAATGAAAAGATAAACAGCATAGGAGAAATGGCATTCGTCGGGAAAATACTCGAGAAAATTGGCTTTTGTAAGAATTCTGAACAAAGTACTCCCCGTCATTCTCATGTCCTGAAATCAATCATCGGGCTTTTTACCCAGGGCAGAACCCATTTTGAAGAAATGGATATAGTCTGGGAAGATAGTTTTTTCAAGGAAAGTCTGGATTTAACCTATGTTCCAGCTAAGGAAACAACAAGGTTATACCTGGAACACATGATTCTGGAACAAGCAGTGATCGATGCAGCAATAGAAACTTCCACCATACGGCTTTTGCAATCCGCTCGTCTCACCCCCATGCCAGACGGACCTGTATCCGATTGTGGGGAAAAGATCCCTGGCTTGCTTGTTTCCGGCAAGTCTATAGTGTCTGCTGCAATCTATAATTTTTTTTGCATAGCGTGCTGTTTACAGGATAGGATACCTATGCGCTAAAAAACCACGAAAAGGGATATTCGCATTTTTTATACTGTCTTCCATCTGAATTCCGGAAGTAGCCCCCGCTTGAAAGATTCCCTGACATCTACTGGGTGCTGTTTTTATGCTTTTTTTCTTTGGTCACTGTTCATGTGGATGGATTTATACGGATTCAGGTGGCAATTAATTGTACCGGAGGCTGAGCTCCTGTTTTATTGCCCGGCAACGCCAGGCTATGGACAAGAAACCGGAACATTCTCCCCGACTGAAACCGGAAGTTTACTACCGACTGTAACACTGTTTACGCAAAGATTTTTACAGGCTCTGCTTCTTACCTTATTATTAATTCTATTTTTTCTATTACTTCTTCCATTTTTTTGTCTCCAATTTTTTCTATAAATTCAATATTTCTTTCTCTCCAATCTAGACTCTTTATCTGATCACTTACTACAGAGCCTCTTATCTTTTTAAGTTCAAGCTCAACTTCAAATGGATATCCCTTTACCTTACTAGTGATTGGACAAAATAATGCTAATCCAATTTTCTCATTATAGGCTTTAAATGATACTGTCAGGGCTGGCCTTCGTCCCCTTTGTTCATGGCCCAATTGTGGATTGAAGTCCAGCCAAACAATGTCTCCTCTCTCTGGTATATAGATTTTATTTACCATTCTTCTTTTCCTACTGAAGATCCAGTATCTACATAGGCATGCATATTTTCTTCATTTACTTGAGAAAGGAGTGATTCAAGCGTCGTTTTCTTAGGAAGAATAACTAGTTTTCCACCATCTTCCAGTATTTCTACTGAACTTCCACTCTTAAGACCAAATTCTTTCACATAGAGCGAAGGAATGCGTATACCGAGGCTATTACCCCATTTTTGAACAACTGTTTTCATAAGAACCACCACACCAATAGTATACACTTTGTATATCCATATGTCAAGTATATATTGTATATACTATTTAGGCGCCGAAGGCGTCGATCGAGCATTTGCTTAACCTGCATTTCCGTGCCCCTTAGGGCTTGGCGCGCAACTTGCATTGTTATTCCCGCAAGTTGCGTGCCAAAGGATTTGACAGGTCGAAGCGGTTGTTATGTGCTATTACGATTCTATGGTTGTAAACGCCATAAATGCTTCTACGGAAAACTTTCTATAGAATTTATTAAAATCAAGGTAAAATATTCCTGATAGCATTACTAATATAGCAATTATTATAATGCTGCTTTTTTGAAAACTATTAGACAACGTTATAATCAATACTATCCATGACATAACTATCATATTGAAACATAATGTTCTGGTAAAACCATATAATGCAACATAATTATCTAATTTTATATTATGGGCAGGACATTTTTCCATTGAGTAATGATATAAGAACCTAAAAAAATCTTTATCTCCTGTATGCAAAGGTAAATGTTCTTCACTAATACTCATTTTTTCTTTTGTAAATTGCTCTATTTTTTTTGTAATTATACTTATTGTCATTTCATCTAGTGGCTTTCCTAAAACTTGTCTAATTTTAAATATATTCCTCACCAACAAGTCAGTTAATAATACAGGATAGATAAACAAACACATTAATACTCTTACAAAATTTCGTAATATGTTTTTATCCTTAAATAGATTCCTCCAAAAACCTCTAAACTCGTAGTTTAATAAATACTTTGATGGATACCCAAGGCTCCATACAGAAAAAACTTCTACAGTTATTGAAGATAAATAACTAGTAATATGCCCAATTATATAACATATTATTATTGCAATTAAATATTGATCAATATCCAGTTTTATATCCAATAAATTCGTTGTATTCCTATTAATTATACTTAATATAAATACTAATCCATATACAAAGAAGGCACCAGGGATAAAATATCCAAGAAAGTCATATATTGAAAATGGATTCTTTTCAATTTTCATATTTACTCCTGGCTTAACACATTAATGCGCGAAGCGTCCACATAACATTTGCTTAACTTGCGAGGCGTAATTGGCGCAGTTTGTGCCGCGCAAAGCGCGAAAGCACAAACTGTGACAATAGCCGAGTCAAGTTGAAGCAGTTGTTAGCAATCTTCATTATTTATTCATAATTTCCAGCAATTTCTCTCCTAGGTCTTCTTTTTTTACTCTATATTCACTCCATTGATCATTTGAACTATCTTTTGGACTAGCAGCAAACCTTAATTTTTGAGCATAATCAGTTGGATTTAGCACAACAGCTTTCTTCTTAAAATCAATTGATGGGACAAGCCAAATCTTGGCTACATCAAATTGCTTTAGATCATAATAAAAAAAGCAAATATAGAAACTTGAATGCTCTTTGAATGTGTTTGTACCTATGTCTTGTGAATAAGTTCCATTTGAATTTATATTGAAGCGACTTTTTACTTGAATAAAAAGAGGTTTGAATTCGGACTTAAGATTTAGAATAACATCAATTCCATCATCATCGCTATCAGGGGTATAACATGATATCTTTCCATTAGATCCAAGTGAAACAAGTTCAATAAATCTTTTCTCAAGGATATTTCCTTTTTGCTTTGATGATAATTTGAATTCTAATTCATCTTTTTTCCCCATAAGTACTCCTTATCGAATAGATATTTCCATTTCGCGCCGCGATAGCGGCGTCGTGCTAACATATTCTACACCAGAAAACCGCAAAAGAAAAGCAAAATGCAAAATTAAAAAAATTATGCCGATATATGATTGAAATCAAACCACATAGACAGCTTTGAAGCGCCAATAAGATCTCGTGTCAAATATTAGGAGAAAACGGCATAAGCTTTCAAATCTGCCACAATTTGCCAAAGGTCATCCTATTTGCCGGGCAGGTTCATGGTAATTCCGCGAGAGTATCAGCTGGCATTGTACAGTCTGCGGTATAAGAAATGCAGCTAATACACTGTATCGATGCATGGGGCTACTAGAATGCCCTGGCGCGCTTCAACTCCTTCTGCAAGCTTCGGAACACCATACAAAGAGTGAAATCGGCATGTATCGATGACTGTTTCGTGCTATACTAGGACATTGTGCCCTGTAAGGAACTACGATGGCTCACAATGCCGTAAAGAATGACGATGCGCATCCAAATGATGCGAAAATTTATTTCTGTCCCCGTTTTCATGTGAATTTTTATCACTCCTATCGGGGTGATACGCCCGACGAGCAGGGATTCGGCAAGGACATCCGCATCATCCGCTCGATTCTCGATAATCTCGACGCCCTTGCTGTCGAGGGCATCCGCATCAAATGTGCATGGGACTTCGACAATGCCTTTACTCTCGGGCGCATTCTTCCCGAAAACGCGCCGGATATCATCGAGCGGATCAAAGAGAGGGTAGGCGCTCATCTGGACGAGATCGAAATCATGTCCTGGAACAATGGGCTTCTGAGCGCGCACACCGCGGAAGAGTTTGAGCTTGCCCTCTCCTGGGCGATTTCGGCACCCGACGGCTCTGGGGTGCTGCAGCAGTTTGGCAGTTTCGCGCCGATCGCGCGACCGCAGGAGTGCATGTTTACGAGCGAGCACATCGATTTGTACAGAAGTCTGGGGATTGAGGCAATTTCGCTGTACTACAGTGCGATTCCCTTCAACGGCTTCGGCTCTTTTGTGCCGCGTATGCCTGCCTGGAAACGCTTCAATCCGCTCACCTTACGGAATCCGCGCACCGGCGCCACGATGCGCCTCATGCCCGCCATCAATCAAGGCGATATTGCTGAGTATTTTCTGAGCGCGCGGCGCATGCTCGTATCAATACGCCGCGAACAGCTCGCCGAGACGGACCGCCGCGATATGCTCATCGTGCTCGACATGGACGCCGATGACAGCTTCTGGTTTGGGATGGCGCCAGGTCTGTTGCGCGCGCTCGTGCCCTCATTCGGAGGGCTTTTCAGCCTGATGAAGAGTATCGCGCGGCTGCCCTTTGTGGCGTTTACGCGTCCTTGGGAGTATATGTCGACGCACCCCGATGTGGGCGAGCTGAGCATCGGTCAAGATATCGCTGACGGAGCCTTCGATGGATATGCCTCGTGGGCAGAGAAGTGCGAGAATTACGAGATTTGGACGACGATTGCGCGCGCACGTGAGGTATGGGAGGAGGGAAAGAACCTGGCGCTCCATGGTGCGTCGGAACCCACGACTGGCGATGCCGCAGGGAGCGTTTGCTGTGCGAGCGACTGGATGACTGTTCTGCCATCAGAAGTGCGCGATCTCGCCATGTCGGCGATCGCTGAGCGATTGCGCTCCCTGTCGACGACCCATTTTGGCATGGCGGCGCCTGTGATGAATGTGTCGCGCCTCGAAAAAGCCCGCGAGTCGGCGAATTCGGCGCTCGATCTCGCACGGAAATTTCGGGATGCTGTCACCCAACATTTCGGCCAATCTGCTGATGTCGCGCGCGCGGATGGTATGCCAGGCGCCGCGGCTGGCAGTGCAAATGTTTCGCGCGTTTTAAGTTCGTCGTTCGAACTCGACATCGATGCGGCAGGCATTGCCAGCTTCACCAATGGGGCTCATCGTGTCACCGTCTCGACTCCCTGGGTCGAATATGGAGGCCGCATTCGAAAGTCCTCAGGCATTGAAGTATCGAGCGAGGATGCCTCCGGCTTTTCTCTCCCGACGCGGCGCTGTCGCGGATACATTCGGCTCTCGGCGTCAGGCCAGCCCCGCGTCGAGTGGGAGCGCGAGTTCTCGTGGGCGAGCTCCCATTTCGCACGCGTTTCATTCAGCGTGCGATACCCCTCCACAGAACACCGGGGATACGACCGGGCTAAGTCTATCCGCCTCGAGAGAACCTGGGATGCGCGCTGGAGACAGGTCGCCCCACTCGAGATTCGAGCATTCAGCAACATGCCTCTGAGCGTGCCCATTCATGTCTGGAAAGAAGACTTTAATGGCCACATTTCCACCTATGCGCTCGATTATGCCAGGTATGGCGGTAATACCTGTCTCGCCGATATCAGCAATCACATGACACCCTTGTGGATCGCGCTCAGCGACGGCATGCGGGGTATTCTCATCGCGCAGAATTCTCCTGGATTCCGAAGCTATGCCTTTTGTCCGCTTCGCCAGCGGATTCTTGGCGATCGTCAGGAAGTGACACTTTACCCCTTCGGCGCGCTCTGGGGTTCGCAGTACCGCTATCCCGCACGCGTGTCGGGAATCGGGAGACTCGCTGCCATCCTCACCGCCGATCATCTCTTTTCATCTGCCCCTTCGTGGGAGGGAAAAGCATTCGAGGCCTCAATCCTTATTGCCCTGTACGACGGCGATGAGCCGCCCGAACCGCTTCTGTGGGAGATGCAGCAATGCTTCAACTTTTAAACACGAATCGATGTCTAACTATCTTCAAAGATGCATACCCGATTCTCATGCATACTCCAGATACCCCCTGTGCGACCCTCGGTTTCTTCGAGCTCGAAATCGAGATGCGCCACGGCATGTACGAACTGAAGCGCGACCGGTCGCTCTGGAGAAAAGCGCTTTCGGAAGCGCACGTCGTCGAGGCTGAAGCGGCGAGGATTGTCCTCGAGTTTTCAGGTATGCTGCGCCTCATCATCGAGGAAGAAGCGGACTGCGCGCGAATTGTGCCGGCGCTCATTGGGTCCGCGGATCAAGAGAATCGCGCGGCCCAGAGTGAGCCCGGCGCTATAGGCTCGCGCCCCAACTGGCTCTCGCTCATGCTGCCTATTTCGCCGGAAGAAGCGGTATTCGGTGGAGGAGAGCAGTTTTCTCACGTCGATCTGCGCGGCAAAGTACTGCCGATGTGGTCCTCCGAGCCTGGAGTGGGACGCGGGCCCAATTACGTGAAGATTCTCGCGGACATCCACTCGCGCCGAGGGGGCTCCCGGGAGCACACCTATTTTCCACAACCTTCGTTCGTCACCTCGGCGGGTACCTGGGCGCTGGTTTCCGCCACCGCCTTTTCTCGCATGGATTTTTCACGCCGTGGGTTCTTCCGAATCGAGACCTATACGATTCCCGAGGCGATCAGGATTGGGCGAGCAAAGAACAGCGGTGAAGCGGCGGCATGTATCGGAACACGGCTCGGCCGTCAAGCTCCACTGCCACACTACTTCTACGAAGGGCTCGTGCTGGGCGTGCAGGGTGGCAACGACATCGTTTGCGCAAAGCTCGAGACCGCGCGGCGCGCGGGCATTCCCGTGGTGGCGCTCTGGTGCCAGGATTGGCAAGGCATCCGGATGACACCCTACGGCAAGCAACTCTTCTGGAACTGGGCGTACGATCCATCGCTCTATCCCGAACTGCCTCGTGTTATCGAAAAGTTCCACGACCAGGGAATCCGTTTCATGGGCTACATTAATCCCTTTTTGAGCACCGACGCTCCGCTCTATGCAGAAGGGGCCCGACAAGGATATTTTGTAAAAGATCACGATGGCAAGCCCTACGAGACGTACACCACGACCTTCGCGGTCTCGCCGGTCGATCTCTTCAACCCCGCCGCTCGCAGCTGGTTCAAATCGATCATCAGAGAGAACATGATTGGCATAGGTATGGACGGATGGATGGCGGATTTCGGCGAGTATCTGCCGCCTGACTGCGTTGCTGCAGTCGACCCCTCTATCGCGCACAACCGCTACCCCGTCGAGTGGGCAGCGGTGAACGCCGAAGCCGTCCTGGAATCGGGCCACGCTCTCGGTGGAGACGGTAACGTAGGGCCGCCCATCCAAGACAATGCCCACCGCCCTATCACCTTCTTCTGCCGCTCCGGCTTTTCCGGCTCGACGGGCTTCGCGCCCCTCTTCTGGGCGGGCGACCAGGCGGTGAACTTCATGCGCGACTTCGGCATGCCGGCCGCGCTCGCCGCGGGAATATCCTCCGCGATGTCGGGTGTAGGCTACTGGCACTTCGATATTGGCGGATTCTTCTCATTCGCGTGGATCAAGCGCAGCCGAGAGCTCCTCATGCGCTCCTGCGAATTCGCCGCATTCACCCAGGTTATGCGCACCCACGAAGGCATCAACCCTGTCGTCAACGCGCAATTTGACTCCGACGCGGAGATGTTGCGCCATTTTGCGCGCATGACGAGGGTACACGCCGCACTTGCGCCTTACCACCTCTGGCTATCCGAGCGCTATCAGGAAAGCGGAGTGCCGCCTCTCGCTCCTGTCCTGCGGCAGAAGAGACGCAGCGAGCAAGGCTGGCAGGTTTCGGTCGATCAATATTTCTACGGACCAGACCTTCTCGTGGCGCCCGTATTTCAACAAAGGGCGCGCTCGCGCTTCGTGGAACTTCCCGAGGGGCACTGGTGTGATTTCTGGACAGGTAAAGAAGTCAATGCGCGCACATCGAACCATGCGCGCGCCATGCGCATCGAAGCCCCCTTTGGTCGACCACCGGTATTCTATCGCCACGGCAGCGAATTTTCGGAAGTGTTCGAGCGCGCGGCGCGCATCGCGGACGGCGGCGCGCAGCGAGGATGACAGCACGTGCACCGCACGGTAGTATTTCGAAAATTGGAGGCATCAATGACTGATACAAGGGATTCAAAGATGCGCACCGCGGACAGGCCCGTGGGCTTCGGCACCTTGGTTGCGTACGGACTGGGCGATATCTACGGCGGCGGCTCCTTCATGATTGTGGGGCTGCTCTTCATGTTCTTCCTGACCGAAGTTGTTGGCCTCTCCCCCGCGCTCGCGGGTCTGGTCTTCGGAATCGGCAAGGTTTGGGATGCCGTCACCGACCCCCTCATGGGCTATATCTCGGATAAGACGCGATCGCGCTTCGGTCGACGCCGCGTCTACTTTCTCGCCGGCATCATTCCGATTGCGATTTCTTTCATACTTATGTGGGTGCCGCTCCGTGTACATTCGCAGGGAGCGCTCTTCGCTTACTACAGCGCTGCCTATATTCTCTTTGCCACCGTCTTCACGATGGTGATGATCCCCTATTCGGCCCTCGCCGCCGAGCTCTCAGGGGACTATAAGGTTCGCAACCGCCTCTCGGGTGCGCGCCTCTTCTTCTCGGGCTTTTCCTCGCTTCTCGCCGCGACGGTGCCCAAGATCATCATCGACGCGGCGAAGACGAATCCTTCCGCGGGTTATCTCAGCATGTCGATTCTCTTCGGCATCTTTTTTGCGTTGCCCTGGATCATCGTGTTCTTCGGTACCTGGGAAGAGCGGGGCGCTGCCGGCGAAACGGTATCGCGTAATTTCATGAAGGAATTTCTCAGTATCTTCGCGAATAAGTCCTTCCGCATCCACATTATGATGTACGTCTTCGCCTACTCGGCGATGGACCTTCTTATGGCGCTCTTCACGTACTATCTGACCTATTATCTCAAACGTCCGGGAATTTATTCCATTGCGATGGGATCCCTCATGGTGGTGCAGCTCGCGATGATCCCCGTGTATGTAAAAATCGCCAATAGCAAAGGCAAGCGATTCGCCTATATTCTTGGCCTATCGATCTGGCTCGTCGGCCTCTATGCGACGGCTATGCTTTCGCCCACGACGCCACTCCTCATCGTTGCGGCAATATGCGCCGTGATTGGCCTTGGTACCTCGGCTGCGGTCTACATTCCTTACGCGATCCTGCCCAACGTCATCGATGTCGACGAACTCATGACCGGTCGTCAGCGCTCGGGTGTGTACTCAGGATCAATGACACTGACGAGGAAGCTCGTCCAGGGAGGCATTGTGATGCCGCTCATCGGCGTTTTTCTGCAGCTCGTCGGATTCCAATCGAACCAGGCACAGACGCAGGAAGTGCTCAATAAATTTCTAATTTTCTTTCTCGGAGGCCCGACCCTGCTGATCGCTGCGGGTATCATCGCGGCGACGCGCTTTGAGCTCAGCCCGAAAAACAGCGAAGTTCTGGCGAGCGAGCTAAATCGCCTTCGCGCTGGCGGGCGGCCTGAAGATGTCGACCCCAATGTCAAATCCATCTGCGAGCGCGTCAGCGGTCGTCGCTACGAAGAGTGCTGGAATAGAGATAAAAAGTGAGCCCACGTGCCTATATCACTCTTGTATCAAGCTGAAGTGGACGCAAAATTGCTTCATGTGGCCTGGAAGAAGCTCTTGAGCTGGATGACCCGGAGCAGGCTTGAGCCTGTGATCAAGGTTGCTCGGACAATCCGGCAGTATCTCTGGGGTATAGTGAATGCGACTCGTCTTGGTGCAACAAATGCCAAAAGTGAATCGGTGAATGCAATGATTCAGAAACTCAAGGCACGTGCTTGTGGTTTTCGCAACCGTTCGCGCTTTAAGATGGCCATTTTATTTCACCTTGGCGGGTTATCATTATTACCAGATGGTCTGACCTAACCCACAGAAATGGCGGAAGAGCCAATGTTATAATGAGGCAATGCGTCTAATTTACAATCCACTTTTGATGGCCTACAATGATTTACACCGAGTATAAAATAATAGGGTTGTAGACGTGACGAA
>Ga0078972_1011085_pt1 | contig 16357 bp, 14 predicted proteins | sample YelNatPaOPGAMG01_FD_67568 | JGI IMG/M metagenome (GOLD analysis project Ga0078972, IMG submission 67568) | Hot spring thermophilic microbial communities from Obsidian Pool, Yellowstone National Park, USA - OP-RAMG-01 (SPADES assembly) (version 2) | ecosystem: Environmental > Aquatic > Thermal...
AGCGCCCGCCGCGGCGGGGGCGGCGTCGGCGCGCGGAGCCCGGGCGCGCGCCGCAGCCGCGTGCGCAGCGGGCACGACGCCGAGCTCCGCCCACGCGTCGAGCGCGAGCAGCTCGACTTCGAGCCAGCGCCCGAGACGTGCCTCGTCGGAGAACAGCACGGCCATCTCGGGCAGCGAGTAGCGGGGGATCACCGTCGTCGCCCCTCGAGCGCGAGCGACCCCGCCGCGGCCGCCGCGCCGCGGGCGATGTCGCGCCGCACCTGCATACCGTCGAAAGAGATCGCCCCGACCGCTGCGTCGGCGCGCTCGCACGCCGCCTCGAGGGACGCCGCGACGGCCTGGACGACGACGACGCGACCGCCGGCGACGCGCACGGTCCCGTCGGCGTCGCGCCGCGTCCCGGCATGCAGGACCCGGACGCCCTCGATCGCACCCGCCTCGGCGAGGCCCTCGATCACCGCACCGGTCTCGGGGGCTTGCGGGTAGCCACGCGCAGCGAGCACGACCGCGACGGACGCGTCGTCCGACACGCCGAGCAGGTGCTCGAGGCGGCCGGTGGCCGCCGAGAGGAAGAGCGACGCGAGATCGCCGAGGCAGCGAGGCAAGACGACCTCGGCCTCGGGGTCGCCGAAGCGGACGTTGTACTCGATCAGCTTCGGGCCGTCGCTCGTGAGCATCACGCCGGCGTAGAGAACCCCGCGGTAGTCGACCTCGCGTCGGACGAGCTCGGCCACGGTCGGAGCGACGATGCGCTCCATGACCTCTGCGACGACGTCCGCGGTCGCCGCCGGAACCGGCGAGAACGCACCCATGCCACCGGTGTTCGGCCCCGCGTCGCCGTCGAGAAGGCGCTTGTGGTCCTGGGCAGGGGGCAAGGCGGCGACGCGCTCGCCGTCGCAGAGCACGAGCAGGGAGAGCTCCTGTCCGACGAGCCCCTCCTCGAGCACGACGCGCCGGCCCGCGTCGCCGAACGACCGACCGGCAAGCTTTTCCGCGACGTCGGCCTCTGCCTCGGCGAGGTCCTCGGTGACCAGGACTCCCTTGCCCGACGCGAGCCCGTCGGTCTTGACGACGTAGGGACCGGGCAGTCGGCGCAGGAACGCGCGCGCCTCGTCGAGCTGCTCGACGCTCGTCCACTTCGCGGTCGGCACGCCTGCATCGGCGACGAGCTGCTTCATGAAGGCCTTCGACCCCTCGAGGCGCGCGCCGTCGGCACCGGGGCCGAGCACTGGCGTGCCTGCAGCCCGCAAGACGTCGGCGAGGCCGCCGACGAGCGGTGCCTCCGGGCCCACGACGACGAGGTCCGCGGCGATCTGCTCCGGCGGCGCCGTCGTGACCTCGACACCGGGCTCGGCCGCGATGCCTGGATTCCCCGGGGTGACGACGACGTCGGCCGTCGGAGCCAGCGCGCAGGCAAGCGCGTGCTCGCGGGCCCCGGCGCCGACAACGCAGACCCTCACCGCAACGACGTCCGCGTCACGCGGCGACGCGGACGTACTGCTCGCGGCCGGGCCCGACCCCGACGAGCGACACCGGAGCGCCCGCGTGGTCCGCGATGCACGCGATGTAGTCCCGTGCCTCGCGCGGCAGGTCGTCGATCGCCGTCACTCCCGAGAGATCGTCCTCCCAGCCGGGCATCTCCTCGTAGACAGGGACGACGCGGTGGAGGACCGACTGGTGGTAGGGGACGCGGTCGAGCCGTTGCCCGCCGTCGTCGTACGCGACGCACACCTTGACGACGGGGAGCTTCGACAACACGTCGAGCTTGGTCAGCGCGATCTCCGAGACCGAGTTGATCCGCACGGCGTGGCGCAGCATGACGAGGTCGAGCCAGCCCGGCCTGCGCCGGCGCCCGGTGTTCGTCCCGTACTCGTGGCCACGCTCGACCAGCAAGTCCGCGAGCTCGCCGTCGAGCTCGGTCGGGAAGGGCCCCGCACCGACGCGCGTGATGTAGGCCTTGGCGATCCCGACGACACGGTCGATGTCACGCGGACCGACCCCGGTGCCGACGCACGCGCCGCCCGCGGTCGGGTTCGACGACGTGACGTAAGGGTAGGTGCCATGGTCGAGGTCGAGGAAGGTCGCCTGGGCACCCTCGAGCATGACGTCCTCGCCTGCGTCGAGCGCCTCGTGGACGATGCCGACGCTGTCGCCGATCATCGGCGCGATGCGGGGTGCCAGCTCGTCCAGGTAGAGGTGCGCGATCTCCTCCTCGTCGAGCGCGAGACGGTTGTAGACCTTCGCGAGTAGGGCGTTCTTCTCCCGGACGACGACTTCGAGCTTCTGGCGGAAGATCTTCGGGTCGAGAAGGTCCTGGACGCGCAGGCCGATACGGGCGGCCTTGTCCGCGTACGCGGGGCCGATGCCACGCTTGGTCGTGCCGAGCTTGTTGCGCCCGAGAGACCGCTCGGTCGCCCGGTCGATCTCGTAGTGATAGGGCATGATCAGGTGCGCGTTGCCCGACACGACGAGGCGGCTCGTGTCGACGCCGCGCGCCTCGAGCGCGTCGCACTCGGCGAGGAGCACCGCCGGGTCGACGACGACGCCGTTGCCGATGACCGGGACGGTCGAGGGGTAGAGCACCCCGCTCGGCACGAGCTGGAGGGCGAAGCTCTCCCCGTCCACCACGATCGTGTGCCCCGCGTTGTGTCCGCCTTGATAGCGGACCACGAGGCGCATGTCCTTCGCGAGGAGGTCGGTGAGCTTCCCCTTGCCCTCGTCTCCCCACTGGGTTCCGACCACGACGGTCGCAGGCACCAGGACTCCCTCCAGCTCGAACGGCGGGCAGTCTATCCCGCGGCTGCGACCAGTCCCAGCTCGCCGCAGGCTCGGAGCCGGTCCGCCGCAGGCTCGGAGCCGGTCCGCCACGGGCTCGGGGCCGGTCCGCCGCGGGCTCGGGGCCGCCGCCGGAGTGGTCGAGGGCCTGTCGAGGTCGGCCCCGCTTCAGGAGACGACGAGCCGCCCGTCCTCGACCCCGACGTGGACGGTGTCGCCGTCGGAGACCTTCCCCTCGAGCATCGCGATAGCCAGTGGGTCGCCGATCTGGCGCTGGATGACGCGACGCAGCGGCCGCGCCCCGAACACCGGGTCGTAGCCCAGCTCGCCGAGCAACGCCCGCGCCTCGGGCGTGACCTCGAGGACCAGCCGGCGATCCGCGATCCGGTGGGCGAGCTGGGCGAGCTGGATGTCGACGATCTCGGCCAAGTCGTCGCGCCCGAGGGGCCGGAAGCGCACGATCTCGTCGATGCGGTTGACGAGCTCCGGCTTGAAGAAGTCGAGCGGGTCGCCCTGGAGGTTCGAGGTCATGACGAGCACGACGTTCGTGAAGTCGACGGTCCTGCCCTGGCCGTCGGTCAGCCGGCCGTCGTCGAGGACCTGGAGCAGGAGGTTGAAGACGTCCGGATGCGCCTTCTCGACCTCGTCGAGCAGCACGACGCAGTACGGCCGCCGACGCACCGCTTCGGTCAGCTGGCCACCCTCCTCGTAGCCGACATAGCCCGGAGGAGCGCCGACGAGGCGGGCAACGGAGTGCTTCTCCTGGTACTCGCCCATGTCGATCCGGACCATCGCCCGCTCGTCGTCGAAGAGGAACTCCGCGAGCGCCCTCGCCAGCTCGGTCTTGCCCACACCGGTCGGACCGAGGAAGAGGAACGAGCCGATCGGGCGGTGCGGGTCCGCCAGGCCTGCACGGCTGCGGCGTATCGCGTTCGCGACCGCCGACACCGCTTCGTCCTGGCCGACGACGCGGCCGTGCAGGACGGACTCCATCCGGACGAGCTTGTGCATCTCGCCCTCGAGCAGCCGGCTCACGGGGATGCCCGTCGACCGAGCGACGACCTCGGCAACGTCCTCGGCGTCGACCTCCTCCTTCAGCATCCTCTGGTCGGACTGCAGCTCGGCGAGACGCCCGGTCGCGTCTGTGATCTGGCTCTCGATCCCGGGTAGCTCGCCGTAGCGGATCTCGGCCGCAGACCCGAGATCGCCGTCCCGCTCGAAGCGCTCTGCCTCGCCTCGCCTCGCCTCGAGCAGGCCCTTCAGCTCGCGGATCCGGGCGATCGCGTCCCGCTCTGCCTGCCAGTGCGCGGTCATCGCGCTCTCCTGCTCGCGCAGGTTCGCGAGCTCTTCCTCGATGCGGGCGAGGCGTTCGGCCGAGGCAGTGTCGACCTCCCGCGCAAGCGCGACCTTCTCGATCTCGAGCTGGCGGATCCGGCGCGTGACGACGTCGATCTCGGTCGGCATCGAGTCGATCTCGATACGCAACCGGCTCGCCGCCTCGTCGACGAGGTCGATCGCCTTGTCGGGCAGGAAGCGACCGGTGACGTAGCGATCCGAGAGGACCGCGGCAGCGACGAGCGCAGCATCCTGGATGCGCACGCCGTGGTGGACCTCGTAACGCTCCTTCAGCCCGCGCAGGATCGCCACGGTGTCCTCGACCGAGGGGGGTCCGACGTAGACGGGTTGGAAACGCCGCTCGAGCGCAGCGTCTTTCTCGATGTGCTTCGCGTACTCGTCGAGCGTCGTGGCTCCCACCAGGCGCAGCTCGCCGCGGGCGAGCATCGGCTTGATGATGTTGCCCGCGTCCATGGCTCCTTCGGCCGCGCCGGCGCCGACGATCGTGTGCAGCTCGTCGACGAAGGTCACGATCTCGCCGTCGGAGTCCGTGATCTCCTTCAGCACGGCGCGCAGCCGCTCTTCGAACTCGCCCCGGTACTTCGCCCCGGCGACCATGGCGGAGAGGTCGAGCGCGATCACGCGCTTGTCCTTCAGGCTCTCCGGGACGTCGCCTTCGACGATGCGGCTCGCGAGGCCTTCGACGATGGCAGTCTTGCCGACGCCGGGCTCGCCGATGAGCACGGGGTTGTTCTTCGTCCGGCGGGAGAGCACCTGGATGACCCGCCGGATCTCCTCGTCGCGACCGATCACCGGGTCGAGCCGACCTCTGCGCGCGAGCGCGGTCAGGTCCCGCCCGTACTTCTCGAGCGCTTGGTACGCCTTCTCGGGCTCCGGGGAGGTGATCCGGTGACTGCCGCGGACCTCCTTCAGCGCGCCGAGCAGCGCGTCGTGGTCGACGCCGAGCTCGCTCGCGAGGGCGAGCATCATGTGCTCGACCGAGAGGTACTCGTCGCCCATGTCGAGCTGGATCTGCCCGGCGCGCTCGAACGCGGCAGCGAGCTCGCGTCCGAGCTGCGGGCTCCCGCCCCCGTAGGCGCGCGGGAGCTTCGCGACGACGTCCTGCAGGCGGTTGCGCACGCCGAGCGGCGCGACCCCCATCCGGTCGAGGATCGGGACGGCGACCCCGCCGTCCTGGCCGAGGGCGGCGAGGAGGAAGTGTGCCGGAGTCACCTCGGCATGACGTGCCGCCTCGGCCGCGCGCGACGCCTCTTGCAACGCCTCCTGGGTCTTCAACGTCCAGCGTTCCGGTGACAGCGCCATCTCGCCTCTCCTCTCGCGTCTCCCGACGCACTCAGCCCCGCCAGCGAGCCGGGAGCCGTTCGGCCCGCAAGGGGACGAGGTCTCTCCGGTAGTGGCGGTGCGTCCTCTCGATCGCCTCGCGTGCCTCGGCCTGGACGCGCGCGAGCTCCTGACGCGTCGCGACGAGCTCTGCCTCGAGCCGAAGCAGGTGGCGGACGCCTTCGAGGTTCACTCCGGCGTTGGTGAGGTCTTGGATCCTGCGGAGCTGGGCGATGTCGGCATCGGAGTACCTCCGGCTGCCGCCGATCGTCCTCGCGGGGTCGAGGAGGCCCTTTCGCTCGTAGATCCGCAGCGTCTGCGGGTGCACACCGGCCAGCTCGGCCGCGACCGAGATCACGTACAGGGCACGCGTCGACGATTGCTGGTTCGAGTCGGTCGCCACGGCCGTCACACCTCGAGATGCGCCCGGGGCGAGCCCGGCGAGGCCTTCGCGAGCGCCTCGACTGCCTTACGCTGCGCGTCGGAGAGCTTCGTCGGCACGACGACGTCGAGGGTCACGAGGAGGTCCCCGCTCTCGTCGCCCTGCCCGATCCCGCGACCCCGCACGCGCAACGTCTTACCCGTCTTCGTGCCCGGCGGCACCTTCAGATGGACAGGCTTGCCGAGAGACGGGACCGTGATCGTCGCCCCGAGAGCCGCCTCCGGGAAGCTCACCGGGACCGTGATCGTCAAGTCCTTGCCGTGCCGCCCGAACACCGGGTGCGGGGCGACGCGGACGACGACGAACAGGTCCCCGGCCGGGCCGCCGTTTGCGCCTGCCTCGCCGCGACCTTTCACCTTGATCCGCTGGCCGTCGTCGACGCCCGGCGGGATGCGGACCTTTACCTGCCGCTCGCGACGCTGGATTCCCGTACCAAAGCAGGTCGGGCACGGGTCGGTGATCTTCGTCCCGCGCCCGTGGCACTCCGGGCAGGGAGCTGAGAGCGAGAAGAGCCCCTGGTTGTCGTCGAGGACTCCGCGCCCGCCGCAGCGCGGGCAGACGACAGGGGTCGTCCCGGGCTTGGCCCCGCTCCCGCCGCAGGTCGCGCACGCTGCGTTGCTCCGGACGTTGACAGAGGTGACGACCCCCTCGATCGCCTCCTCGAAAGACAGGTGCAGCTCGGCCTCGAGGTCGGCTCCCCGCCGTGGAGCCGCCGCCGTGCCGCTCCGGCGGCGAGTAGCGCTGCCAGGTTGGCGGAACAGCCCTCCGAACAGGTCGGACAGGTCGTCGACCTTGAAGTTGAAGCCGCCCTGGCCTGGCTGGCCAAAACCGGCTCCTGCCGCGCCGGCCCGGCGGACCTCGTCGTACTCCTTCCGCTTCTGCGGATCCCCGAGGACGTCGTACGCGGCGCTGATCTCCTTGAACCGGTCCTCGGCCCCCGGGTTCGCGTCCGGGTGGAACTGCTTGGCCAGCTTGCGGTAGGCGCGCGTGAGCTCCTTCTCGCTCGCGTCCTGGGCGACGCCGAGGACCTTGTAGTAGTCGGTCTCGAACCACTCACGCTGCGGTGCCACTCACGAGCTCCCTGCTGGGGCGCAACGCGCGCCACTCCTCGTCACGTCTGTCTCCGTCTGCCCTCTAGGCCCGCACCTTCACCATCGCAGGCCGAAGCACTCGCCCTTTCAACCGGTACCCGGCCCGCAACGTCTCGACGACGGCGGGCTCGGCCGGACCGGCCTCGCTCGCCCCGTCCTGCTCCGGTTGGCCTTCGTCGGCCGGCACGTGCGCAACCGCGTCGTGGACCGTCGGGTCGAAGGCGACGCCGTCGGCGTCGATCCGCTCGAGACCCTCCTTCGCGAGGATGTCCCTCAGCAAGCTCCCGATCTGGACGAACGCCGGCTCGAGCTCACCAGATCCGGCGGAGCCGACGTGCGCGAGCGCGAGGTCCAAGGCGTCGAGGGCCGGTAGCAGCCGCTCGACGACCGTCTCGACCGCCCGGTCGAACGTCTCCGACTGCTGGCGCGCCGTCCGCTTCCGGAAGTTGTCGAACTCTGCCTGCATCCTGCGGAGCGCGTCGAGGTACTCGTCGCGCTCCGCGATGACGGTCTCGACGTCCACGTCACCTGCAGCACCGGTCTCCCCGTCGACCCCGCTGTCTGCCGGCATGTCGTCCCCGTCCTGCTCGGAGATGCCGGCGTGCGCTTCGGCACGAGCGACGTCGCCGGCACGCTCGCGCCCGTCGTCACCGTCGGCGTCGGACTGGGGGGGCGCATCGGCCGGGCTCTCGCCCGGCCGCTCGCCCGCGTGCGCACGGCGTGCCGTGGCCGTGGCTTCGAGGTCGTCGACCGCCGTGTCTCGGGCCTCTCGACGACCCGCGCTGGCGGCAGCGTCCTGGCTCGTCATGCCTCGGCCGCCCCCGGCTCGTCGACGATCTCCGCGTCGACGACTTCGTCGTCGTTGGGCGGAGTGGACGTCGACCCTGCAGCTGCCGACGGACCGGACGAGCCGGCCTGCTGGTAGAGGCGCTCGGCGAAAGCCTGCGACGCCGTCACGAGAGCCTCGTTCGCGGACCTGATCGCTTCGAGGTCCGTCCCCGCGAGGGCCGTCCGCAGGGCCGTAAGAGCAGACTCCACCTTCTCCTTCTCGTCGCCGGTGAACTTGTCGCCCTCGTCTTTCAGGAGCTTCTCGGTCCTGTGGACGAGCGAGTCCGCCGCATTGCGCGTCTCGGCTTCTTCCTTGCGGCGCTTGTCGTCGGCCGCATGGGCTTCGGCATCGCGCACCATCCGCTCGATGTCGTCCTTCGGCAGCGACGACTGGCCGGTGATCGTCATCGACTGCTCCTTGCCCGTCGCGCGGTCCTTCGCAGAGACGTGCACGATCCCGTTCGCGTCGATGTCGAAGGTGACCTCGATCTGCGGCGTGCCCTGCGCCGCGGGCGGAAGGTCGACGAGCTGGAACTTGCCAAGCGTCTTGTTGTACATGGCCATCTCGCGCTCGCCTTGGAGCACGTGGATCTCGACCGACGGCTGGTTGTCCTCCGCGGTGGTGAAGACCTCCGACCGCTTCGTCGGGATCGTCGTGTTCCTCTCGATCAGGCGGTGCATGATCCCACCCTTGGTCTCGATGCCAAGGCTGAGCGGCGTCACGTCGAGCAGCAGGACGTCCTTCACGTCACCTTTCAAGACGCCCGCCTGGATCGCCGCGCCGACAGCGACGACCTCGTCGGGGTTGACCCCCTTGTGTGGCTCCTTGCCCGCGAGGCTCTGCACGAGCTCCTGGATGGCGGGCATCCGGGTCGAGCCTCCGACGAGCACGACGTGGTCGATGTCGGCCTTGGTCAGCCCGGCGTCGGTGATCGCCTGCTCGAACGGGCCGCGGCATGCCTCCGTGAGGTCCTCGGTGAGCTCCTGGAACTTCGCGCGGGTGAGCTTGACGTCGAGGTGCTTGGGACCCTCCGACGTCGCGGTGATGAACGGGAGGTTGATCGTCGTCTCCTGCACCGCAGAGAGCTCGATCTTGGCCTTCTCGGAGGCCTCCTTCAGTCGCTGCATCGCCATCTTGTCGCCGGACAAGTCGACGCCCTCGGTGTCCTTGAACGTCTTGACCAGCCAGTCCATGACCCTCTGGTCCCAGTCGTCGCCACCGAGGTGCGCGTTGCCGGAGGTGGACTTCACCTCGAACACACCGTCGCCGATGTCGAGGATCGAGACGTCGAACGTGCCACCCCCGAGGTCGAAGACGAGCACCGTCTCGTCGGCGCCCTCCCTGTCGAGCCCGTACGCGAGCGCTGCGGCGGTCGGCTCGTTGATGATGCGGAGGACCTCGAGGCCGGCGATCTGGCCCGCCTCTTTCGTCGCGGTCCGCTGGCTGTCGTCGAAGTAGGCCGGCACGGTGATGACTGCCTGCGTCACCGTGTCGCCGAGGAACGCTTCCGCGTCGCGCTTCAGCTTCTGCAAGATTCGCGCCGAGATCTCCTGCGGCGTGTAGGCCTTGCCGTCGATGTCGACGGTCCAGCTCGTTCCGACATGCCGCTTCACCGAGCGGATCGTCCGCTCGGGGTTCGTGATGGCCTGGCGCTTCGCGACCTCGCCGACGAGCACCTCACCGGACTTCGTGAAGCCGACGACCGACGGGGTCGTCCTGCCGCCCTCGGCATTGGGGATGACCGTGGGCTCGCCTCCTTCGAGGACGCTGACGACCGAGTTGGTCGTGCCGAGGTCGATACCGACCGCCTTTGGCATGGGTGGTGCCTCCGATTCCTTCGTCTTCGCCGCTCTCGCCTCGTGCCGATCTCCCGCGAGATTCCTCGCCGACCGTCACCGGGCTCGTCGCCTGATCTGTCCAACCGAGAGTATAACGAAGTTGAGCCGCTGACTATCAAGTCAAGAGGCTGACGTCATCGCAGCAGGTGAGGCGGGTGCGAAGTGCACGTGATTGCCTCCGCACAGCGCTCGAGTGGGGCCGCCGGCCCCGGAGCGAGCGTGCGGACGCGGAACGCAGAGGCGGTGCTACGGGCCCGGGCGATCAGCCCTTGCCCTCCGAGCGCGCGTGGCCCAGGGCGCGCGAGATCAGCTCGAGCGGGCGGGGTGCGCGCGCATCCCGTCGCGCGTCATGAGCTCCCGCCACCTGTGGTCGGCGATCCGCGCGAGCGTCGCGAGCTGCCGCCTCTCCCGGGCGCGAAACGGACGACCCGAGCGCCCGACGAGCAAGGCAAGACCGGACACCTCGAGGCCGGCCCATGCGACGTCGCTCGCCGACGCCGCCGCACCGGTGTCCCGCGCCGCCGAGCGCGTCCCGGTGACGAAGGCCTCGAGCCAGGGTCCACGAGGTGCCCCGTCGGAGGAGCTCAGCACGAGGGGACCATCGGGATCGACGACCGCAGCCCATTCCGCGGAGTACGCAAGCCCGACACCGGCCACCAGCGCGTCGAACAGGCTCCCGGTGGTCTGCTCGCCGAGGAGGTCGGCGCCGACCTCGAGGGCCTCGACGAGGGGATGCGACAGCGCGGGCGCGACGCTACGGACGTCCTCGACGTCGACTGCGTCGAGCTCGCCGACCTTGGCGAGCATGAGGGGGATCAGGTCCTCGCTCGGCAGGTCGATCGTGAGCTCGTCGATAACCCGACCCTCGCCGCGCTCGAGGATGTCGATCCCGACCAGGTCGCCACCGACCGCGCCGATGCGGCTCGCCACGGCTCCGAGCGCGCCCGGCCGGTCGGCGAGCCACACCCGCAGGACGAAGCTGGACATGTCCGCAGCCTAGGCACCGAGTGTGAACGGCGGGTTGCCTCCCTGCGACGAGCGCATGTCTGCGCATGCGTCGTCGGACGATTACATCGCGACGCAGCCCGCGAGATAGCCTCGCTGCATGCCCAAGCTCGTCCTTCTCCGACACGGCCAGAGCACTTGGAACGAGGAGAACCGCTTTACCGGGTGGGTCGACGTCGACCTCACGCCGTCGGGCCAGGACGAGGCGCGGGCGGCGGGCGCCTTGATCGCAGAGGCCGGCGACATCGTCGTCGACGTGGTCCACACCTCGGTCCTCACGCGAGCGGTCGTCAGCGCAAACCTCGCCCTCGCCGCCGCTGGCCGGAGCTTCGTCCCCGTGCAGCGCCACTGGCGACTGAACGAGCGGCACTACGGAGCGCTCCAAGGTCTCGACAAGAAGGAGACGGCCGAGCTCCACGGTCCCGAGCAGGTGCTCGCCTGGCGCCGGAGCTACGCGACCCGCCCGCCAGAGGTCGCAACCGACAGCCCCTACCATCCGGCGAACGACCCTCGCTACCGGCTGGTGCCGCACAGCGCACTGCCTGCGGCCGAGTGCTTGAAAGACGTCGTCCGGCGCCTGCTGCCGTACTACGAGGACGCGATCGCTCCCCAGCTGCTCGCGGGCCAGACCGTCCTCGTCGTCGCGCACGGCAACAGCCTCCGGGCACTCGAGAAGGAGCTCGAGCACATCTCCGACGAGGCCATCGTCGACCTCGACATCCCGACCGGCATGCCACGGGTCTACGAGCTCGACGACACGCTCGCCGTCCAGGCGGCCTACTACCTCGGCGACGAGGACGCCGTTCGCGCAGCGGCCGAGGCGGTCGCTCGACAGGCCGGCTGAGCCGAGCCGCTGACGCCCGCGCCAGGTGCTCCGTTACACGCCGTTCACACGCGCGTAACGCCCCATTCTCGTCGGCGCCACAGTCAGGAAACGCAACCTGCCTACCCTCCGACTGTCGTCCACTGCCGCCTGGTGTGGCCCGAGAGAAGGAGAACGGATGCACGGCCCCTGTCCGAGCTGGCTGGAGGCCTGGCCGATTCGCGACGACGAGGACGAGCCACGAAGCGTGCTCGGTCATCGGGGATCATGGACACGCTCGCACGCGAGGGAGGCATTTAGGTGAAGGTCGTCGTCGCAATCATCAAGCCGTTCAAGCTCGACGAGGTGAAAGACGCAGTGAAGGCCGCCGGGGTCCAGGGGCTCACCCTGACCGAGGTCCAAGGGTTCGGTCGCCAAGGTGGGCACACCGAGACCTACAGGGGGGCGGAGTACACGATCGACCTCGTGCCGAAGGTCCGCCTCGAGATCCTCGTCGACGATGCCCAGGCGTCCGAGGTCGTCGACGCGATCGTGTCGACGGGCCGTACGGGCAAGATCGGCGACGGGAAGGTGTGGGTCCTCCCCGTCGACGACGTCGTGCGGATCAGGACGGGCGAGCGCGGCCCGGACGCCATCTAGGCCAGCGTGGCCCCGGCACAGCCGCCCACGCCCGGCCGAGCCGGACGTGGGCGGCTGTGCGCGACGAGTGGATCACGAGGACGGGCACGCGCCCCGACTCGACGAGAGGACAGGACGGTAGGGACATGACGGTGCCACGCTTGCGCGGATCGACCGAAAGCCAGCTGGGTGGTCGCTTGCGCGACGCCTTCCTGCGGCCACCTGCCGATCCCGGGGAGCGGCGCGAGCCGCAGACGGCAGACGAGATCCGGTCCTCGATCCGCTCGGCAGACGACAAGGAGCGGCTCATCGGCCTCATCGCTGCGCCGTGGGCCGCGGCGATCGGGATCCTCGTCGGCAGCGATCTCGTCGCACACGATCCTGCAGCGCGCCTGCGCAACGGTCTGGTCAACCCACTTCACGTAAGCGTCGGTCTCTACCACGAGGTGCTCGCGGCGCTCGTCGTGCTCTCGATCGTCATGCTCGTCACGGCACTGCTCCGCAAGCGCCTCTACCTCGGGATCGTGATGGCGCTCTACGGCCTGACGGTCTTCAACCTCCACTACTGGGGCTTCGGCGTGCCTTTCGTGATGGGAGGCGCGTGGTACCTGATGCGCGCCTACAGGTTCCAGAAGGAGCTGCGTGAGGTCACTGGTGGATCAACGAGGCGAGGAAGATCTCCGGCGAAAGAGGTCGCGCTCGCCGGCACCGGTCGGGCGCATGCCAGCAAGCGCTACACACCGCCGTCCTCGGCTCGACGGCGGTAAGAGCCGAGAAGCGTGCCGCCGCCGCGCCTGCGGCGAGCCATGACGATCCCGAGCAGCGCTACGAGCGAGGCGAACAGGACGATCGGCAACACGAAGACCGTCCACGACGGCTTCTCCGTGGCCAAGTCGTGCGCCGTCGCGAGTAGTCCTGGGTCCGCGATCGAGACGACGGCACGGATCTTTGACCCAGGCGCGTAGTAGCTGCCGCCGGGGATCGCTTGGACGTAGTGCCGACCCCCGACGTCGAAGCGTCCCCGACATGAGTAGCCGGCATCGTTGCTCCCGCTGCCGCCGAGCTGGCCAAGGCAGCGCGTGACCGTCACCTCGACCGGCATGCCGTGGTCACGCAAAGCGGTGATCTCCGCGTTCTTGTTGATACCTGCGGCGACGAGACCGATCACGAGGCCGGCGAGCGCAACGAGACAAGCACCGACGACGACACGTGCGACCTTGCCCGCGTCGGCCTCGACCTGCGCACCGCGCAAGCTCGACACGGGTCCGCTGCCGGCATCTCCACGGGGAGCAAGCCCCGGCACGCTGCCCGCTGAGGCCGCGACAGCGCTGCCCCCAGGCCTGCCGGTGGAGCCAACCTGCACGTCATAGCATGGCATATGCATATGTCTAGCATCCACGTGGCGTCGGGGATCGCCCGGTAGACGCTGCAATCCGTGCTGCGATCTGCACCCCCGCTGCCCCTGACCCCGCGCGGCGGGGACCCCCATGAGCCAGTTAACACACTGGTAACACGGACGTGACAGTCGGGAAACTCAGGGCCTGCATCCTGTGGCGGTCGAACCGACCAGAGCCATGGTAACCACGCACTAGGTGGCGTGGGTCACCAGTCCATGGCACGGGAGCTTGACGACGCGCTGGCCCAACGAGAGGAGTGCTAGAGCCGTGCACCTGCTACTAGGCGCAGTACAGGTTCCCTATCCCAGCTGGCTCAATACCGGCGACAACACGTGGCAGATCACCGCCGCGACGTTCGTCGGCCTCATGAGCCTCCCCGCACTTGCCGTCCTCTACGCGTCCATCGTCCCGAAGAAGTGGGCAGTGAACGTGCTCGCGATGATGTTCGCTGGCTTCTCGCTCGTCCTCGTCTGCTGGGTCCTGTGGACTTACAAGATGGGCTTCGGTGCGACATCGCTCGGCGGCGGGGTCCACAACGGCATCCAGACCCAGCTCCACGGCGTGGGATGGGTGAAACACTTCTTCGAGAACTTCGTCGGCAAGCCTGGCCAGATCCTCAACAGCCAGAGCGAGCTCGGTCAGGCTGTCTCCGCGGCCAACACGGCGATCCCGTTCCACTTCCCGACCGACACCCTCGCGTACTTCCAGTTCGTCTTCGCCGCCATCACCCCGCTTTTGTTTCTCGGAAGCGTGCTCGGCCGGATCAAGTTCAGCGCGTGGTGCCTTCTCGTCCCCCTCTGGTCGACCTTTGTCTACGGCATCGACGCCTTCCTGATCTGGGGTGGCGGCTACTTTGCCCAGGAAGGTGCCGTCGACTACTCCGGAGGGTTCGTCATCCACATGTCGGCGGGTGTGTCGGGCTTCGTCGCGGCGTGGGTCCTCGGACCTCGCCTCGCCCGAGATCGCCAACACTTCCTGCCCAACAACCTCGTCATGGCTGCAGTCGGCGCAGGGATCTTGTGGCTCGGCTGGAACGGCTTCAACGGTGGTGACCCGTACTACGCAGGGACGGATATGGCTGCTGCAGTCGTGAACACGAACCTCGCGACCGCCGTCGGGGTCGTCGTATGGATCGGCATGGACGCCTGGTTCTCGAAGGTGAAGAAGCCGACCTTCCTCGGCGGAGTCAACGGCATGATCTGCGGGCTTGTCGGTATCACGCCGTCCGCCGGCTGGGTGGACGGCTGGGGTGCGATAGCGGTGGGCGCGATCGACACGATCATCGTCTGGTTCGCCTGGAACTACCTATCGAAGGTCCGCCCCTTCAGCAAGGTCGACGACGCGCTCGGTGTCATCTACACCCACGGGATCGCCGGCTTCTTCGGTGGCCTGATGGTCGGGATATTCGCCGCACCCGGCATGGTCGAGTACGGCTGTGGAACCTTGAGCTCGGCCGGCCAGGTCGTGAACACCTCCGCAGCCGCCTACGCAGCCACCACGAAGAGCTGCACGCCGTTCTCGGTCAGCGGGCTCATGTACACGGGATCGTTCCACCAGCTCTGGGAACAGTTCCGGGCGGCGGTGTTCGTGATCATCTGGTCCGCGATCATCACGCTCCTGCTCATGAAGCTCATCGGGCTCCTGCTGCACGGCACCCGGTACAAGGACGACGTCCTCGAGATCGGCGACCTCGCCATCCACGACGAGGAGGCCTTCCCCGAGGAACGGGCGACGCTCTCCGGCGGAGCCGGAGCGGGCGCATCGGCGATGGCGGCTGCGGCGGCACCGGCACGGGCGAGCGAGGAGGCCGAGCTCACTTGGAGCCCGCCTGACCTGCCGCCCCACCGGCCGGGCTGGACCGGACCGGCGCCGACGTTCGGCATGGGCACCTAGCTCCGGTCGCGATCGGGGATCCGTCCGCAGAAGGCCTGGCCACGATCGGCCAGGCCTTCTGCGCGCGCGTGCGACCTGGCCGCCGGCGCGGTCAGCGGAAGTTCTCGAAGTAGCGACTCGGCGTGGGGCCGCGCTGGTGCTGGTACTTCGACCCGAGGGACGCCGAGCCGTACGGCGAATCGGCTGACGTGCTCATCTGCAAGAAGCTGATCTGGCCGATCTTCATAGCCGGATAAACAGTGATCGGCAGGTTGGCGACGTTGGAGAGCTCGAGGGTCAGATAGCCGTCGAACCCCGGATCGACGAACCCGGCGGTCGAGTGGATGAGCAGGCCGAGCCGACCGAGGCTCGACTTGCCCTCGAGGCGGCCGACGAGATCGTCGGGCAACGAGATGCGCTCGAGCGTCGCACCGAGGACGAACTCCCCCGGGTGGAGAATGAGAGCATCGTCTTCAACGACCTCGACGAGCTCGGAGAGCTCTTCCTGGTCTTGCTTGACGTCGATGACCCGCTGGGTGTGGTTCCGGAACACGCGGAAGAAGCGATCGACGCGCAGGTCGACCGACGAGGGCTGGATGCAGAGCTCGTCCAGAGGGTCGATGACAACCCGACCACTGGCCAACTGCTCCCGGATGGATCTGTCGGAAAGGATCATGGCTGGCAAGCACGATACAGTGAAGACGGTGAGGTAGCCTGACATCGCCGACCGGGCAGGTGAGCGGTTCGGGCGCTTCGTCACGCGGGTGTAGTTCAGAGGCAGAACATCAGCTTCCCAAGCTGAGAACGCGAGTTCGATTCTCGTCACCCGCTCCAGCAAAGAACCTGGTGAGGGGCTCGCGTGCCAGCACCCGCCACCCGCCACCACCTCGTTCGCACGACAACCGCAGAACAAGGCTCAGCGGGGAGTCGCGAGATGCGTGAGCGCCGCTGCGAGAGTTCTGTCACGCTCTCGTGACGCGTGCTGGTAGCG
>Ga0078972_1011086_pt1 | contig 16356 bp, 14 predicted proteins | sample YelNatPaOPGAMG01_FD_67568 | JGI IMG/M metagenome (GOLD analysis project Ga0078972, IMG submission 67568) | Hot spring thermophilic microbial communities from Obsidian Pool, Yellowstone National Park, USA - OP-RAMG-01 (SPADES assembly) (version 2) | ecosystem: Environmental > Aquatic > Thermal...
TACACCCACGATGGCAGCAATCATCGCAGGAGCGTGGAAAGGGATGCGATCCCCGGTCGTTCGCTCGGGCCGCCGGCTCGGGCTGATTCTGTTGCTCTTGACACTGGTGGCGTGTGCCCGGCCGCGGCCGACTCCCCCGTCGCAGGCCGGCCGCGGCTCGGGCGGGCCGCCGGCCCCCCCGCTTGCAGTGACGGCGACGCCCGGCCCCGCTGCGCCGGCCCCCACGCCCATCGTCGGGCTCCCCGCAGCCGATGCCTACCTGGCCGCCCAGACTGCCGCGGGCCGCTTCAGTGGGGCCGTGCTGGTGGCGCGCGATGGCCGTGTCCTGCTCGAAAAGGCCTACGGCCTGGCCGACCGGGAGAGCGGGCTACCGAACACGCCGCAGACACGCTACCACATCGCGTCGCTCACCAAGCAGTTCACGGCCATGGCGATCCTACAGCTCCAGGAACGCGGCAGACTGCGGGTTGCGGACCGGATCGCCAACTACCTGCCCGACTGCCCTGCCACCTGGCGCGACATCACCATCGACGAGCTGCTGACCCACACCAGCGGCCTGGCCGACTATTTCGGCCTGGATGGCATCGACGCCCTGCTGGCGCACCCGGTGACACCGGCCCAGATCGTCGATCTGTTCCGCGACCGCCCGCTCCTGTTTGCCCCCGGGTCGAGCTGCACCTACAGCAACTCGGGCTATGTGCTCCTGGGCGAGATCATCGAGCGGGTTTCTGGCCAGAGCTATGCGGATGTGATCCGGCAGAACATCCTGGCGCCCCTCGGCATGGAGAGCACCACCTACGGCCCCTCGTGCCCGCCTGGCGCCTGCGCCGTGGGCTATGAGACTGCCTGGCGCCGCGCCCCCGATGTCGACCTGTCGCTGGGCTATGCGGCAGGGGGGCTCTGTTCCACGGTGGAGGACCTGTACCGGTGGGACCAGGCGCTCTACACCACCCGGCTTTGCAGCCAGCAGTCACTGGATGCCATGTTCAGCCCGCATTTCGTCGTGACCGAGAACGTGGCGTATGGGTATGGCTGGGTGGTCCGCAATCTCTCTGGCCGGCGGCGCATTGCGCATAGCGGCCTGCTCTACGGCTATTCGGCCATCATCGCCCGCTTCCCCGATCAGAGGGTCACCATCATCATGCTCAGCAACCTGGAGGATGCACCCCTCACAGGCTATGTCGACGTGCTGGCCGGCCAGGTCTTCCAGTAGGGCACAGCGGAAGGGCGCGCCGCTGTGGTGCCGTGCGTCGAGGGTTGTGGCAAGGGCGGCCCGTCTGGGGGGCGGATGCCTCCGAGCAGGGGGCGACGTTCGAGCGCGGCATGCGCCCGCTGGGCCTCGGGGCCAGAGTGATGACCCTTGACTGGGAGGAGCGTTGGCATGGATGGCGAATACGTCGTGGCGCTGATCACGGCACCATCGAAAGATGTGGGGGAGCGCATCGCCCGAGCGCTTGTTGAAAACAAGCTGGCGGCCTGTGTGAACCTTGTGGCGCCGATGCGCTCGGTCTACACCTGGGAGGGGAAGACGTGCGACGAGGAGGAGGTCCTGCTGGTGGCCAAGACCACGTTGGCTGCCTTCGAGGGCGGCTTTGTGCCTCTGGTATCGTCGCTGCATCCCTACCAGGTGCCCGAGATTATCGCTCTGCCGATCGTGCGCGGCTCCAGAGACTACCTGGAGTGGATCGAGCGGGCGACAAGGGCGTGATGGGCTCCGCTCCGGTGGGCGGCAGAGGCGCGCCGGGGCCGTGAGCGGCCGAGCAACCGGCGCCATCGCAGCGCGGGCCGAACGCCCTGGCTGCCGCCCATGAGGCCGGCCCCTTTTTTACCCCTGCCCGGCGCGGAGTATACTGTTCGCACCGGTGGCCGTTCACGCTGGCGCCCGCCGGAGGAGCCGGAGCCGCCCTCCGGCTGTCGCAGCCAGGCCTGCCGGCCCTGGAGGATACAAAGGAGGGAGCAATGAGCGAGCTACGCACGGTTGCGGACCTGATGGCGGTGGCGGCGCGCACGGCGCCCAAGGCTGCCGGGCAGGATTTCGTGGTGGTGCGGGTGATCGAGGGCGAGCAAGTGCGGGCGCTGGCCGAGCGCATGGTCGAGTTCGGCCGGCGTACCGGCAAGAAGAACTTTGACCGCGACGGCAGGAACGTGGCCGCTTCGGACGTGGTGGTGCTGATCGGCCTGAAGGACGCCAAGACCACGGGCCTCAACTGCGGCGCCTGCGGGGCCGAGAACTGTGCGGCGCTGGCGGTCAACGGCCATGAGGGCGAGTTCCGTGGCCCGCAGTGCGCCCTGCGGCTCCTGGATATGGGCATCGCTCTGGGCTCGGCAGCCAAGGTGGCCAGCCTGCTCAACGCGGATAACCGCATCATGTACCGCGCCGGCGTCGTGGCGCGCGAGATGGGCCTCATCGATGCCGATTTCGTGATGGGCATCCCGCTATCGGCAACGGGGAAGAGCATCTACTTCGATCGCTAGCCGAGCTGCTGTCAGGCAGCTTCAGATGGGCCTGGGCCTGCGACGGACGGCCGAACAGTCACTGCCGCCTGATGCACGCCGGAACGGGCACCCCAGGCCCGGCCCCAGACCAGCGGAGGATAGCCATGGCGCAGGAAGTGGGGCCGGACTATGGCAACTGGGTGTCGCCCCGGTTTGTCTACGGGCCGGCGGGAGCCGGCGTGATCTTCGCGGCGTCAGGGGTGGCCTGGCGGCCCCTCGTCTTTCCTGCGGCTGTGTGCCTGCTGGTGGCGGGGTATTTCGCCTATGCGCGCTACCGCTTCTCGCCACGCGGTGGAAACATCCAGATGAAGGTCCGGGACCTCTTGTTGGAACGGCTGGAGTGGAGCGGGCAGGGGCAGGCGCTCGATATCGGCTGCGGCAATGCGCTCCTGACGGTGGAGATGGCACGGCGCTACCCAGGGATGCAGGTGACAGGGGTCGACTTCTGGGGCACGAACTGGGCGTACTCCCAACGCCTGTGCGAGCGGAACGCGAAGGCGGCAGGGGTGGCAGAGCGGGTGAGCTTCCGCAAGGCGAGTGCGGCCGCGCTGCCCTATGCCGACGAGCAGTTCGATGTCGTCGTGAGCAACCTCTGCTTTCATGAGGTGCGCGATGTCGCCGACAAGCGCGAAGTGGTGCGGGAGGCGCTGCGCGTCGTCAGGAAGGGAGGAAGGTTCGTTCTCCAGGACCTGTTCCTCCTCAAGGGGACATATGGCGAAACCGACGACCTCGTGGCAACGGTGAGGAGCTGGGGCGTCAGCAAGGTCGAGTTCGTGCGCTCGTGCGACGCACCCTTCATCCCCAGGGCGCTGAAGCTGCCGTTCATGCTGGGGACGATGGGGGTGCTCTACGGGGAGAAGTAGCGGGGCGAGGCGAGGCCTCGCCCCGTGGCCAACGGCGGGGGGTCAGTGCCCGGCGAGCAGACGCACCAGTTGCCCCCCGGCGATGATGAGCGCAAAGACTCCGGCGTAGATGAACCCCCAGGCGTACACTTTGATGCTCTCGGCGGTGAGGAGGGGCTCCTTCCTCCTCCGTTCTGCCTCGTCCTTCTCGGCCATTTCCATCAGCAGGATGTTGAGCTGCACCATGGGCTTGAAGAGGGGCGAAGGGGTCCGGGTGCGCAACGCATTCCAGCCTATCCACAGGCAGCCGAGTGCCAGCGCGCAGCCGATGATAGCGGGCAGCGCTGGCGGAATGATCAATGGAACGGGCATCATACCTCCTGAAGACTGCAGGTCGCTCCGCGCAAGGCGGAGGCCCAAGTGGACGTATTATAGCGTAGACGGTCGGCGCAGGCAAGAGGGTCTGGGCATGGCTCAGGGCCGGCAGCCGTTTTGGAGCATGTGCGCTGCCTGCTCGCTGCCCAACTGCACGGCGGCGACCGGGGCCATAGCAGCCTGTTCGATGTGCCAGCCGAGCTGATCGAAGGGGGGCACGTTGAGGCGGCGCAGGGTGTAGGTGCCGCAGTAGGTGCGCGTGGAGCCATCGGCCTGGTGGGCGTCGATGAGGGCCGGCACCTCGGCGTAGGTCGAGCCGGCGGCGCCCTGCATCTGGACCTCGCCCAGTTGGATGGCGACCTGGGCCGTGGTCGCGAAGCCCTGGCGGAACTGGGCGAAGGTCTGCTGGCTGTTCTGGCCGATGTGGTTCCAGTAGGTGTAGGCACGCCCCAAGTCGCGGCGGTTGATGGCGTCGACATAGGCATTCAGCAGCGTGGCGGGGTCGCGCGAGTCGGCGGGCGGGTTGCCATCCCCGGCCACCTGGGTCAGATCGGCGCCGGTGATGCGCCAGCTACCCTCGACCGGCCGCAGGGTGCAGGTGCCCTCGTAGTGCTGCACGATCTGGTCCTTCGCCGGCTCATCGGGGTTGGCGATGGCCACCAGGGTGACGGGTAGGGTGATGGAGCCGGCCCCACCGGCGGGCGCGCCGATGCGGGCGTCGACCTGGACGGTGCGGGCAAAGCCCTGGGTGAACTGGTCGAGTGTCTGGCCGCTGGCAGCACCGTCGCCACTCCACATGCGGTAGGCGCGGCCCAAGTCGCGGTCGTTGATTGCCCTGAAGTAGTCGACCACGGTCTGGATGGCGGCATCGGTGTCGGCAGTGGTTGCCGTGGGCGCGGGCGTGGCACTGGCGCGCGGCGAGGTCGGCGCGGTGGTGGGGGGCAGAGGCCTGGCTGTGGGCTCACGGGTGGCAGGCTGTTCTGTAGGCTGGGCTGCGACCGCCGGGCGGGTGGCGGTGGGCGCCTCCAGGCCGACTTGGATCACCGATGGCCCGCAACCGATGCCGGCGACGATGATCCAAGCGAGCAGAGGGTACACGAGGCGAGATCTCATCTTGCTCCTTCCCATGGGCAGGGGATTCGGGGGCGACACGAGCGCGCTCTCTTCTGCCTCGGCAACAGTATAGCACACCCGCGTTGCTGGGGTGTGTCGGCGGTGTGACAGGTTCGTCACACGCCCGCGGGCGCTTGGCGTCACCAGCGCACGGGCGCGTTGCCTCGGGCATGCCGCCGAGGCACACAGAGCCCTACTCCCTGGCGCGGGGCCAGGGATGAGAGCCAGGCGCCCGCTCGCTTGTGAGCGAGGAGGTCTGTAGTCGGGGGAGGCGGCGCGGCAAGATTGCCCTGACGTGCCGGTTACCTGGCCGGCTGGCTGCCTTGCAGCAACTGGGTGCCCAGGAGCCTGCCGCGGTCCACGTAGATGATCACCGGGGCCCGATCGGATTGGCGGAAGGCGACCCGGCACAGGCATTCCTGGCCGTTCCAGACGGAAGGGAGCCAGGGTGTGGCGATGTCGGCACAGTATGTGTCGTCGCTGTCGTTCAGGCTCAGGTACTCCACATTGACCATTTGGCCCTCCCTGTCTTGACGGGCGTGGAGCAGAGGCTCGCGTGGCTCACGATCGGCCAACTTGAGCTCCAGGCCCCGTCAGACTTCCCTGCCTGTGACAACCTGACTACCGTGCGGGCGGTCGGCTATTGCAGACCGCACAGGTCTATTTTATCCCGAATCGTGAAAAGGGGAAAACAGACATTCCTGATCTCCCTTCTGCGCCAAAGGGGGAGGACAATGGAGTTAGGCGAGTTGAGAGAAGGGCGGTTTCTGAGCCGCCCGAACCGCTTCGTGGCGGAGGTTGTGGTGGCAGGCCGGCGGGAGCGCGCCCACGTGCCGAACTCGGGGCGCATGCGCGAGCTGCTTCGCCCTGGGGCGCGGGTGCTCGTGGCGCCGCGGGGTGGCTTGCGGCAGACGGCCTTCGACCTGGCTCTGGTGGAGCAGGAAGGTCGGCTGGTGTCGGTCGATGCGCGCCTGCCGCCGGCGCTCGTGGCCGAGGCGCTGAGTGCCGGCGGCTTGGAGGGGCTGGGGCCCTTCCGCTCGCTGCGTCGCGAGGTGCCCCTGGGCGAGAGCCGCGTGGACCTGCGGGGAGATGCACCAGACGCGCCGTGGTACATCGAGACGAAATCGGTCACGCTGGTGCGCGATGGGGTGGCCCTCTTCCCCGATGCGCCCACCAGCCGTGGGGCGCGGCATGTGGCAGAGCTTGTGGCCGCGGCGGCCCAGGGCTTGGGAGCTGCGGTGGTGTTCGTCATCCAGCGTGAGGATGCCGAGGCGCTGCGGCCGAACGAGGAGACGGACCCCACCTTCGCGTCGGCCCTGCGCCGGGCAGCGCCGGCGGTGGCCGTGCTGGCCTATCGCTGCCGGGTGACGGAGGAGGAGGTCGCTATCGTGCAGCGCGTGCCGGTACTGACAGTGCCTTGCTGAGATAGATGCCCATGCCGCAGTCCGGGGCACCCCCGCAGCCGCGCTGCCCAGGATTGCGGCACAGGCTCGGAGGAAGCCCTGGGGTGCAGCCAGGCGGGTTTTGACGGTGTGCCCTGGGGGTTGTAGAATGTTCGGAACATTGGGGAATCCGGTAGCTCCTGTCATCGCCGCGGAAGGGGTGCTCTCGATGAAGACACTACGGACGGCACTCGTGGCCCTGCTGGCGCTGGCGTTGGCGGCCTGTGGACGGGCAGGCACGCCACCCAGCGCGACCCCGACCCTCAGACCGGCTGCAACGCGCACGTCGGCTCCCCCGCCGACGGCCACACGCCCGACGGCCGCGCCGCCCACCACTACGCCGGCGCCGGCCCCACCGCTCACGGCTGAAGAATTCGAGGCGGCGCTGCAGCAGGCCGTTGTCGAGCGCGACCCGGCGAGGATGGCCTCGCTGATGGGCGATCCGTTCACGATTGCGTTCTGGCAGTCGGAGGGCAGCGGCCTGGCTCCCGCCGATGCAGCCCAGCAGCTTGCCACCGAGGGCCTGGCAGCCGGGGGGGTGTTGACTTTTGACAAGCCCGCGCCTGCCGAGCTGACGAGGATCCTCAAGGGCACCGACCCGCGCACGATGTGGGGGCCGGGGGTCAAAGTGGCGAGCGTCATCCTGAGCCAGGGCTGGGGGCAGGATGGCAAGAGCATCGCGTTTCTGATCGTGGCCCAGCGCGCTGATGGGCGCTACTATTGGCATGGGGTCCTCCTTGCGGCCGCGAGCCTGCTCGCCACACCGGCTGCGCCCACAGCCACGCCCAAGCCCGCGGGGCCGACCATCACCTCGTTTACCTGCACATTGGCCGACCAGGGCACAGGCAAGCGCGCGACCTTTACCTGGGCCACGAGCGGCGCGACCGGAGCGACGATCTACTGCCAGACGTCGCCCAGCTCGCCGGTGACCCGGCAGGTGCCGCCGAGCGGCACGGTGACCATCGACTTGCCACAGACTTTCGTACCCTACCCCACCATGGTCCTGGTGGCCAGCGACGGTCAGGGCCATACCGCGCGGAAGGAGCTCAAGGCTGATTGGCCCTGCCGCTATGGCTACTTCTTCGCCAACGGGCCAGGCTGCCCGGCCGGCGACCCCATGACGAGCCAGGCCGGCTACCAGCCGTTCCAGAATGGGCGCATGGTATGGCTGAAGGAGCTGAAGAATGGCAACACGGTGACGCCGAATCAGATCATCGTGTTGTACAACGATGGCCGCTGGGCGCGCTTTGACGATACGTGGCAGGAGGGGCAGCCGGAGATCGACCCCGGCATCGTGGCCCCCGAGGGGCTGATGCAGCCCAAGCGCGGCTTTGGCAAGCTGTGGCGCAGCAACGCGGATGTGCGCAACAGGCTGGGCTGGGCCACGGTGGAGGAAAAGCCGTACATCGCCACCTACCAGTGGAGGCTGGTGGAGGCTCCGCCGCCGGTACTGTTCCTGCGCACGATGGAGAACCAGGTCATCGAGCTCACGGGCGAACGCGAGGGCACCTGGAGGGCGCTGCCCTGACGGCTCGCGAGCCCGGCCCCCGCCCGCCATCCCGAGCCTGGTGGAGCGCAGTGGAGCAAGTTCCATCCGCGCCTGTCATTGCGAGCGGAGTGGGGCGAAGCGGAACGGAGCGAAGCAATCCCCAACCGGCGCGTTGGGAGGCTGCCCCGTCGGCGGTCCATGCCCACGGCAAAACCCGCTCCCGGCCCTGCCCCTGGCAACGGTTTCGCACCGGGTGGGCGCGAAGTGTGTAGCCCGGTCCCTGCTGGGCGGCCGCAAAAGCTTCTGAGCAGCTCTGAGATAAGCCCGGCCGCCCAAGGTGGCGGTCCGATACCGCTTTTGCTATAATGTGTTGAGAAGGAGTTGGCCTGCGCCCACGTGCGCAGGCCAACCGCGCCTATCCTCCCGACGGCAGTCAGTGCCGCGCCTCCCGCCAGGCGCGGCCCGGCATCGCCCTGACCTGCCCCATGGAAAGGAGCCGGCGGTGCAACTGGTCTGGCAGTGGCTGTTCCTCGGCAATGCCCTGCGCACCTGGGCCTATGCTCTCTGCCTTACCCTGCTCATCCTCCTGGGCCTCTGCCTGGTGCAGCGCCTGGTCCTCCGGAGCCTCGGCCATCGGACGCTAAGGACGAAGAATGCTCTCGACGAAGCGGTGCGGGGCGTGGTAGCGCGCACGCGCTTCTGGCTCTTCGGCATCCTGGCCGTCTACGCGGGCTCGCTGCTCCTCACCCTGCCGCCTCTCGTTGCCGCCTGGGCCAGCGCCATCGCGCTGTCGGCGCTGCTGATCCAACTGGCCATCTGGGGTGATGCGGCCATCAGCTTCTGGCTGGCCCACTACCAGAGGAGGCATGATGGCGAGGATGTGGGCACTGTGCGGGTGGTGGGCTTTTTTGCCCGGCTGGCGCTCTACTCGCTGGTCGTGCTCCTCGCCCTCGACAATCTGCCCAACGTCCATGTGACGAGCCTGATCGCCAGCCTGGGCGTCGGCGGCATCGCTGTGGCCCTGGCGGTGCAGAACATCCTGGCAGACCTCCTGGCATCTCTCTCGATCGCCCTTGACCGGCCCTTCACCATCGGCGATTTCATCGTGGTGGGCGACTATTCCGGCACTGTGGAGCACATCGGCCTGAAGACCACGCGGGTGCGCAGCCTCTCGGGCGAGCAGCTCATCATTGCGAACAATGACCTGCTGAGCAGTCGCATCCGGAACTACCGCCGCATGCAGGAGCGGCGGGTTGCCTTCACTCTGAACGTGAGCTACCAGACGCCCTACGAGAAGCTCGAGCGCATCCCGGCGATGATCCGAGAAATCATCCAGGCGCAGCCGCAGACGCGCTTCGACCGGGCCCACTTTGCCAGCTATGGCGACTATGCCCTCAAGTTCGAGGCAGTCTACTACCTTCTCGACCCCAGCTACACCCTGTACATGGACACACAGCAGGCGATCAACCTGGCCATCCTGCGCTGCTTCAGAGAGGAGGGGATCGCCTTTGCTTATCCGACGCAGATGCTGTACGTGGGCAGGGTGTAGGCAAGGAGGGGGCGTGCGGCTAGCGGAAGGGGCTCGACGGGCGTTCGCGATAGGGCAGAGTCCCAAAGCGGGTCATGAGGACGGCGCCTAGCCCCCACAAGCCAATCGTCCCGATGACCACAAAGCCGACGCAGGGCAGGCTGGTCAGCGCGGCAAGGGCGGCCAAGCCGACGCTGGCAGCCAGAAGGGGTTCGCGGCGGGCGGGGTCCCTGAGGGCACGCCGGCCGACGGCCAGGCCGGCGGGCACCCATGCGAAAAGGAGGCCCGCGGCGACGAGGACGATGACGGCCGCGGCGACGGGGATGCCCACAATCGTCGAGACGAGCAGCGGCGTGCCGACGATGGCGACCAGCCAGGCCAGCACTCCCACTCCAACACTATGCCAGGGGTACTGGCTGAGGGCACGGCTGACCATTTCCACCGGGCGCGGGGCGAGGAGCAGGATGGGGATGCCCAGAGCGACGACCACCAGGCTGCCCAGGAAGACCTGTAACGCCCATACCAGCAGGTTCCCCGCCAGGCCCACGCCCCACGGCCAACCGAACCACAGGCCGGGCAAGGTGAGCAGGCAGTACTGGCGCCAGTGGCTCAGGAGCGGCGCGTGGCTGTGGGCCGTCAGTACCTCACCGTGCACCACGGCCCCCGGCTGCTGTTCCACACTCCTGGCGACGACGTCGCCCTCCACTGTTGCCGTCGGCGCAAGCAAGATGTGGCCGCTGGGGGCGAAGGCCTGGCCATCGACCCGCCCGGCAACGTAGATCGACCCGCCCAACGAGAGCACGTCGCCGTGGACGGTGGCCTCGGGGCCAACCACAGCATCGCCGCCCAAGACCACCAGGTGTCCGCGCAACTCCAGGTTAGAGGCCAATTGACCGTCTCGCCCCAGAACGACCTGGCTGCCCAGGCCGCCCCGGCGCAGCACGGGCTGGCCCAACACCAGGAGCAACACGAGCACCGCCAGCAGAATCCGCCAGCGCACCATCGGCCACCTCCTGCGCCCTGCTGCGAGCAATCTCTATGCCGCGATGGTGCTTGCGGATGTTCGGATTGCGGAGGAGGGGCATGGATTTCTCGGATGCGTTCCTGCAGCTGATCTGCTCGCCCTGGCTGCCGGCGCGGCTGGTGCGGGCGCTGCTGGCTGCTCTTTCCTCCTGGCAGGCGAGGCGGCAACTCGGCAGGGACCGGTGCGCGCTGCGGGCCGGCGAAGAGAAGCCCCGGCCAGAGGAACCTCCGCTCTATCTGCTCGACGGCTTCCACGGCGGCATCCCCTTCTGGGATTGGATTCTGCTGCCCAAGGGAGGCCTGTGGGAGGCGGTCCTCTGGCCGGCGATTGGCGAGGTGGTGGCGCGCCGGGCCATCGAGTTCGGGCTGCCGGCAGTGCTGGAGCTCGATGGCTACACCTACCGGGAGATGGCCACCCGCCAGCCGCGAGCCCTGGCGCTTCTGGCACGGGCGGTGGCAGCCGGCGCTTTGGAGGCGGTGAACGGCACCTACGCCCAGCCGTTCCTGGATACCTTGAGCGGCGAGGCCGCCATTCGCCAGTTCTCCCTCGGGCTGGAAGCGATTGAGGAGGCGCTGGCGGCGCCGGTGCGTGTCTATGCCTGCCAGGAGCCGTGTTTCGCCGCCCAACTGCCGCAGTTGCTGGCCGGCTTTGGCCTCAAGTTCGTGCTCCTCCGCACCCACTGGGCACCTTTTGGCTGTGAGCCTGCATGCGACGCCGCGCTGGTGCGCTGGGTGGGGCCCGATGGCTCATGGGTGTTGGCCGTGCCGCGCCACTCGTGGATGGACTATGCCACCCGGCGCGGGGTGCAGCCGGGCGCGCTGCGCGGCAACATCAGCGGCGCCCACATCAGCCAGTGGGAGGCTGCCGCGCTGCGAGGTTTTGCTGAGCGGGCAACGAAGAGTGGCACGGAGCCATGCCTGCTCTCCAAGCTGGAGGACCTGGCGCCGCCCCACGCTCCCACGCCTCAGGCTGCCGGGCTGGCAACAGCACCCGACCTGCGCCTGACGACCCTGGCGGAGTACGGCCGAGAGGCGCTGATGGGCCGGGAGCCGCAGGAGGTGGATCCCTGGGACCTGCCGGGCGATGCCCTCCAGTTGGCGTTGCCCTGGGGGCTCGAGGGCGATGCCCTGGCCGCGGCGATAGGCCGGGCCGAGGCCGCGCTCCTGACCGCCGAGCGGGTGGATGCCCTGGCCTGGGCCATGGGGGCGCCGAGCCAGGAGGCACGGCTGCGGCAGGCCTGGGAGCAGTTCCTGCTGGCCCAACACCATGACCTCCAGGTGTGTGGCCCGTGGCTTTCGCGGCGGCATGGAAAACCGATGTCGGCTGTGGGGTGCGACCTGTGTGCAGTGGCTGAAACGGCGGCCAGGGAGGTCATACAGCGGGGGATGGAGGGGCTGTTGGCCCGTGTCGACAGCACGGGGTGCCGGGGCCAGGCTTTGTTGGCCTTCAACCCCGAGGGGCAAGCTCGGCGGGTGGCGGTGCGCGTGCCGGCGCTCGGCCAGGTCTTCGATGGAGAGCGCGAGCTGCCGGCGCAGGCCGACGGAGGCGACACGGTCTTTGTCTGCGAGCTGCCTGCGCTCGGATGGCGCCTCTTCGACCTGCGGGAGGGATTGCCGCCTGCGTCAGAGACGGGGAAGCCCGCTCCCTTCCGCAATCCCTTCTACGAGGCTGAACTGGCCTGCGATGGCGGCCTGACCATCTGGGTGGGTGGGCAGGCCGTCGTGGAGCGCGGCGCCACCCTCTGCGCCTGGAGCGCCGGGGAGTGGTGGGACTCGCGCCGGGCCGTGCGTGAGCTTGGGCAGACGGCAGGGGGGCCGGTGTTCACACGCTGGCGGGTGCGGGGCAGCCTGGGCCCGCTGCCCTTTACGCAGGAGCTGACTTTGTGGCACCTCTTGCCGCGCATCGACGTGTCGGTATGGCTCGATTTCGGCCGGGGCATGGCTTTCGGCCCCCAGCCGGAGGATGGCGCCGGGTACTATGCCGACGACGAGCGCAAGCTGTGTGCCTGCTTCGCGGCCGGTCCTGGCCAAGTGCTGCGGGGCACGCCTTTCCTGGTGCAGGAGACCGGGCTGGCCCAGTTCGTGGGTGTGGGCTGGGCGGCCGTGGAACGCGATGGGGTGGGGCTGACGCTGGTGGACCGCGGTGCGCGCGGCTACACCTATGACCGGAGTGCGGGGCTGCTGCGGCGGGTGCTGGCCTGGTCGCCCCGAGGCTACATGTACGCCTCGGCCGATTCGGTCACCCCGGGGCAGGCGCCGTGGACCATCCTGCGCGGGCCCCGCACCTTTGGCTACACCCTGGTCCCCTACCGCCAGCGCGCACCGGCCGTCGCTGAGGCCCTGGCCCTGCCCGCGGAGGTAGCAGTAGGCAGCCCGAGGGCGGGTGCACAGCCGGGGCTGGGCAGCCTCCTGGCCGTGGAGCCAGAGGCGGTGCGGCTCACTGCCCTGTGGGTGCAGGGTGGGGCCGCGTATGCGCGGCTGTGGAACGCCGGCGGGGCTCCGGTCGAGGCCGAGCTCCGGGCGGCGGGGGAGCCCGCGCTGCAGGCGGTGGACCTGCGGCTCAGGGGCGGCGAGCCGTTGGCCGGCCGGCGCGTGCCCCTCAGGCCATGGGGCGTGCAGACGGTGCGCATAGCGGGGCTCATCCAGTGCGGCAGGGGTGAGCGCCGCTGAACCACAAGAAAAAAGAAAAGGCGGCAAGCTGTGCGAGCCTGCCGCCGGCAGTGGTGCCCCCAAGGGGATTCGAACCCCTGTCGCAGCCTTGAAAGGGCTGTGTCCTGGGCCTCTAGACGATGGGGGCGGGAGAGTCGACCTGGCCCGTCCGAAGAAGGCGGCACATTGCCCCCGGGAGGCGCGGCCACTTTTCGGATCGGCAGTCATTATAGCGTGTCTGTAACCAACCGTCAAGCAAAGTGGGGCGGCGAAAGGGGTGGCCCGCCCCACTTTGCTGCGCTTCGGCCAGAAAGACTACTCTTCCTTCTCTTCGCCCTCTTCAGCCTTGCGGCTGACGACTTCGACCTCGGCTTCGGCCTCGGGCGCGGCCTCCTCGACGACTTCCTCCTGCACCGGGATGACCCGCGCCAGCACCTCGTCAGGATCGCTCAGGATCTCGTACTTGTCGCCCAACTGCAGGTCGCCGACGGTGATCTCCTGATCGATCTCGGTGAGGGAGCTGACGTCGACCTCGATGTGGCTGAGGAGGTCAGCAGGCAGGCATTCGACTTCCACCGCCTCGACGCCGTGGTAGAGCAGCCCATCCCCGCGCTTGACCACCGGCGACGTCCCCACAAAGGTCACCGGGATTTCCGCGCGGATGCGTTCGGTCATGACGACCTCGTAGAGGTCCACGTGCAGTGGCCGGCGCTTGATCGGCTCGCGCTGGACTTCGCGCAGCAGCACCATGTGCGGGGCCTCGCCCTCGCCGAGCTGCAGGCGGATGAGCTGGTTGCCGCCTGCGCGCTGCAGCACATGGCGCAGGGCACGCTCTTCGATCTGAACCGCGATGGGTGCAGTGTGGTGTCCATACACCACTCCCGGAATCAGGCCCTCGCGGCGCAGTTGGCGCACCTGCTTGCCGGTAACGGTCCGGAGCTGAGCGCTGAGGGTGATCTCCTCCATGATGATAACGTCCTCTCTCCCAAATAGACTGGGCGCATGGGGGAACCCGTCGGGCTGCCCCCCCGCCACCTTCACTGGCACAGGACCGAGAGGCGCGGCAGATGGCCGGGATGCTCGCGCGGCGCGACGAAGGGGTCAGTCCGGCCGCCCGCCTGGCTCGGAAGCGGAGAGGGGTTGAGGCCTCTCCGCGCTAGGCATGCGCACAAAAGAGGAGGGACCACCCGTCCCTCCCGGCCTCTAGCATCGGAGGCTTGGCGATTGTAGCGCAATTGCTCCCATTCGTCAAGTTGCGCCGGTGTGGCGGGTGCGCAGTCTCCTCCTGGGGGTGCATCTCTGCAGCCGGGCCGTGTGGAGCACTTGCCCCCGGCGGCGGTGGCGCCAGCCGCTTGTCGCCGCGGGAGCAGGCCTGCGGCCAAAGTGCGGCGAAAGAGCATGGAGGAGCGGCATGCGCTCAGGACGCAACAGCTCGGCCCTCGCTTCCCGCCGGCCCTCGAGCGGTCCCCCACAGAGGAGGCGGCAGGGCTGGATGCCCGCCACGCCTGCCACTCAGCCGCCGATGCGCCCCGCATCGACCTGCGCCCATTGGTCGGCTGTCGGTGCATGCGCCAGCAAGGGACGTGCCACAGGGGGACCGGGGCGCAGGCCGGGGGCGCCGGGTCCAGTTCGATCCGGGGCCGTCCCTAGGCCCGCGGCCCAGGGGTCCCGAGCTGGTTCGGGTCGCGTTGCGGAATGGCGTGCCATGCGGCGTTTGGCGCAAGCTGTAGCATGGCCCCAGAAGTTGGGGGGTCCGAGATTGGGCTTGCCGCCCCGCCGAACTGCACCCGGGTCGCGCGCTGTTGGCATGGGGTGCGCAGATCGGGTATAATGAGTCACCCTGTTGATGACATTCCCTGCGCATGCCCGGAGCTGAAAAGTGACTGTGCTCGTGAGCGGCGTGTTGGATGACGCTCCGGGCTGAGAATGGCGCCACTTGGCACAGGGTTCCGGGAACCCTGGGGTACTCAGAAGGGGAAGGCGCCGTGAAGATCCTGGTGGTTGCCGACAAGGTCAGCGAACTCATCTACGGGCCGAGCATCCACAAGTACTTTGCGGATGTCGAGTTGGTCCTCTCTTGTGGCGACCTGCCCTACGACTATCTGGAGTACATTGTGACGCTGCTCGGCGTGCCCGTGCTCTTTGTGCGCGGCAACCACGATCGGCAATGGGTGCAGACGGAGGAAGGGATACAACCGGCTTCGCCCCAGGGGTGTGTGGACCTGCACGGGCAGGTGTTGGAGTACAAGGGGCTGCTGATCGGCGGCCTGGAGGGCTCGCAACGCTACAAGCCGGGCCCCTACCAGTACACCGACCGCGAGATGCGCCATCGCATATGGCGCATGTGGCCCCGCCTGACCCTCAACCGGCTGCGTACCGGTCGCTACCTCGACATCCTGGTAACGCACGCCCCGCCGCGTGGCATCCACGATCGGGAGGACCGCTGCCACCAAGGCTTTGCGAGCCTGCTGCCCTTCATGGACCGCTTTGCTCCACGGTACCTGATCCACGGGCACGTGCACCTCTTTGGCCGCGACACGCGCTGGCGCTCGACGTATCGGCAGACAGAAGTGATCAATGCCTTCGGCTACCGCGTGCTCGATGTGGAGGTGCCCGCACATGGCAGATAGCGGATGGCGGAGGAGGTCGCGATGCTCTTTGGCGTCGTATCCGACACGCACGGGTACTTCCAACCAGGGCTGAGGAAGCTCTTCAAAGGCGTGGACCACATCCTGCACGCGGGCGACATCGACTCGCAGAGTGTTATGGCTGCGCTGGAGGAGATCGCGCCGGTGACGGCGGTGCACGGCAATGTCGACCGCGGTCTGCTGGCGGCTCGCTATCCGGCATGGCTCGATATGGAGGTGGAGGGGCACCGCCTGCTGCTGGTCCACCGGGGTGGCCGGGTGCTGCAGGCCGAGCCTACGCTGGCTGCGATCCTCAGGCGCATCTGCCCAGATATTGTCGTGTATGGTCACACGCACCGCGCCCAGGCCGGCTGGGAGGGTAGCATCTATTCCTTCAACCCGGGCCTTGGCGGTCGGCCCCGGCTGGGCATCCGGCCCTCGGCCGGGCTGCTCGTGGTGGAGCCAGGCAGGGTCGAGGGCACAATCCACATGCTCTGAAACTTGCGCACATGGCTGGGATATGCTATTATCGCAGCCAGTGTCCGTCTCGGCGCACCGAGCCCCCGGTCCCCCCGCGCTCGCAGGGGGGCAGGCCAGGGGGCGCGAGGCGTTCCGCCACGGCGGAGGGCAAGTGCTCCGGCATGCGACTCTAGATAGGACACAGTGCGTGCTGTTGGAGGCTGGCGGATGATCGTCGAGTGGCAGAAAAAAGCCGCCGAGTACGCAGACTGCTACGTCGCAAGGGGCATGGTCGTGCGGCTGGGGTCGGGCA
>Ga0078972_1011088_pt1 | contig 16351 bp, 30 predicted proteins | sample YelNatPaOPGAMG01_FD_67568 | JGI IMG/M metagenome (GOLD analysis project Ga0078972, IMG submission 67568) | Hot spring thermophilic microbial communities from Obsidian Pool, Yellowstone National Park, USA - OP-RAMG-01 (SPADES assembly) (version 2) | ecosystem: Environmental > Aquatic > Thermal...
ATTTCTCCTTTCTTTTTGTCTTTTCTGGAGGTTTCTCGAATCATTCTATTTAATGCCATCCTTTTGATTTCCGGTAGTCTTATGTCGTTGCTTTTGATATTTACATACCATTCTTCTTTGCCCGTATAGGATTTCTCATCTTGTAATCTCCAGACGTTTTTAAATCCGAATTTGTTTGAGAGATTCCAGAATCTTCCATGCATTCTGACTACTGTTATTTCTTTATTTGAATTCACACTTAATATTGCTATTGGAGTTATTCCATTTTCTCGGAGTTCTCTTTCTATTTCATTTAATTTTTTCATATTTCCTTCTTGCAGTTTTTTTCTATTATATGTCTTTTAAGTAAGTTTGAGATTTCCTCTATAATTATATTAATAGGTTGGTTTTCGTCTATTATTCTCGGTCTCCCGTCCAGATCTAGTACTACGTTTTCCCCATAGACTTTGAGTTCGTAGTTTTCTACTGTAAGGTAGATGGACATTTCGTCTCCAGATATCCATTCCCATACTTCTACATTCCTCTTTTTTCTGAGTTCTGTTATAATTTCCACCCTTTTTTCTTTGTTCTTCAAGATTCCATCTAATAGTCTGTCTACCATCATTTCCTTGATTCCCGGTAGTCTAGGGTCGTTGTTCTTAAGTTTTATATACCATTCTGTTTGTCTACCGTATAATATGCTTAGTCCTACTATATCTTCATATTCGTTCCATATAGTTTCAAAGCCGAAGAATTTATCTAGATTCTCTTTTTTTCCATCTACCCTAAAGATAGTTATCCCATTCTCCAAATCTATATCGTGGATTGATATTGGTTGTATATTATTTTTCTTTAATTCACTTTTAATATCCATATTTTTCCCTTATTTCATTGCAAATTTTACTATTGCCGCAAAGAATCCCATCATTCCCAAAAATCCAGATACCCATCCTATTAAGACAAGGTAGCTATATAAGATTCCCCGTATTATTTCCCCTAATTCATTCGATTCACCTTTAGGTTTAATCATACTTCCTATTGTCAATATCCCACACGATACTATTATATATAATTGGTAGTTCTTTGCTATATCTCTTGCCAATTCCATACCTTCCTCCTTTACATATTGTATATCTCCGGCCCCTTTTATTCAACGGAATCTTGCAGGATCCCCACTCGAGCTTTTCTCTCATTTCAAGGTTTCTCTAAAAAAAGTCTCGGCCCCCTGTTTGTTTCTCTTATATTATCAAAATTCTCTTTCTCTATATGGTAAAATTCTCTAACAATCTTTATACTCTCCAATCTAATCCGGATTTCCCTTATCTATAATCTAGAATCTCTCCCCCATCTTTAATCTCTAAATCTATGGTCTCCCCTATCTTTAAATCTGGGGATCCTCCGGTTCTTCTAATCTGATTCCCCCGTTCTAATCTTGGGGATCCTATTTCTATCTGGGTTTCCCCCATTTCTAATCTAGTTCTCTCCCATTTCCAGTTTGGGGATCCTCCGGTAGGGATTGTCCCCATTCCTAGAGTGTGTATTGTGCATGCGTGTACCCGTGTATGTTAATTTTATATTTGGGGGACTCCCCGTTTGTTATTTGTGCGGATCCCGTATTTGGAGTTGAGAATTGGTGACTTGTGTGTAGGAGTCGGGACCATATCCCCTCTAATCCAGGTTTAATCCAGGTAAATCCTCTTGTATTCCATGATAGAAAATATAAGGTCTATCTTTTTGGGCAACCTGGGGTGTCCTGGTTAATTTGAAGTTAGAGAGTGAGAGAGCTAATTAAAAAGCTATAATATATTATTTAAGTTTTATTGAGACCCCCTCGTTTCTAGTGAACACCTGGATGGGGGCCCAGTTGTAGTTGAAGTCTTCTGGAGCTTCAGATCTGGCGAGGATGTTGATTAGTCTGGATAGTATTTCGAAGGCATCCTCGTTTAGAATTTTTTTAAGCTCGAGAAGATCTTTATTTAGTGTAGAGACAGCTTCATCTCTTAATTCTTTGAAGTGGGATTCCCTTTGAGATAGTGGATATTTATTCCAGGTTTTTGAGAGGTCTATTATATATTTAGGTTTCATTTGAAACGTCCCTCCTTGTATAGTGTTATAACCCGGCCCATATAATATTCTATTAATTGTTTTTTTGGGCCGAGGTGTGGATTCTCTTTAGCAAATAGTTTAGCTTCAGCCTTGTAGCTTTTAAGAATTTCTTTATAAGTTCTTCTACCTTCGTAAAATTTGAAGTAGTTTGGAATTCTCAAGTGTATTTTCATATATCCTCCTTGTGACTCACTTTTGTAGCGCGCGTCACGCGTATTATATGTCGATGACTTTGATTAAAGAGAACCTTGAAAAAGGAGAGACCGATCATCTCTGGGCTATATGCCAGAGAAGAATTTGCAACCCTATACTATGTATAGGGTTTAAAAGGAGGATCTAGATACATAGGAATTTTATGAATTACTTCGAGTCTAAAGTATAGAGAGCAAATATCTGAATCCTCCATAATATTATTATATATAAAGAGAACAAAACGTTCAATACAATTTCAAAGTCCTTTTTGCTATATGCCAGAGAGCAATGGGGCAACCCTATACTATGTATAGGGTTTAAAGGGAGGATCCAAATAAATAGGAGGATACTACCTATTTTGGGAGAAGGGAAAGTTTGAATCCTCCCCTTAAGTATTATATACTAAGAGAGCAAAACGTTCAATCGATCTATATATATACCGGAGAGCAAATGGGGAACCCTATACTATGTATAGGGTTTAAAGGGAGGATCCAGACTTGTTTTTTAGGATGATAAAATGGTCTGGATCCTCCTTTAGAGAGCAAAGATTATAAGGTATCTACAAATACTTTTTTCATATACATTCCTGGGTTAGGATTTACATAAGAAGCATCTATCTTTAGATGGCAGACTGATTTCTGATAGTATTTACTTGCAATTATAAACGATATATTATAATGCTGATTGTCGTTAGATCCTGGATCGAACCATACCCAGGGGGTAAGATTAAACTTTAAAGAGAGCCCCCTTTCTATACGCTCTAATTCCTCGATGTCTATTAAATTGCAGATTCTGCATATATCTATATCGACACTTTTAAATACTAAGGTGTCATCCAAGAAGATACCTTCGTCATTCATTGATATCTCTCTTTGTACCCGCTTGTAGTACCCTTTTCTTGGCTTTCCAAAGAAAGTGCGGATATCATTTAATAACTTAGGGATCTTTAGATCATAAAGTAGCTTTTCCATAGTTATATTATATATCAAAAGTACAAAGAATTCAATGCTATTTGGAAAGGAAGTTAACAGCACTCATATACCTTTTAACTAGATCTTCCATAGAAAGAGAAGTCTTGTTGTTGCGGAGATACTCCTTTGCAAAAGCACGAGCATCCCTTCTATACATCTGGAGTATCTCCTCCTTTGTTTTAGTAGACCCGTATATCTTGAAGTAGTTCTTCATGTTCACTCCTTGTTGTCATCCAATACTTGCAGTTCCTTGTAGTTATAACTGCAGGTTGGACGTAATTTAAGTTTATACATTCTAACTAGAGTCCTAACAGCATCGTCCTTATTTAAGGCTTTCACTATATATTTCTTGTACACATAGAATTTATAGTGATGACTCCAATTTCTTCTTTTCATTTTACTATCCCCTCCTTTAATTCTGCTATCTTTTCATCTATCAACTCTATCATTTCTTCAGTCTCAGAAGGAGTTAATTCTGTCCCTGAAGGTACCCAGATGCCATACTTTCCTATTCCAACTAGATATCTATTACCATTCATTGCAGATAACCATTCTTTAAGAGTAGAGTCGAAGGTTTTCTGTGCAAGGGCCTTTGTATACTTCCCGTGTATCTCCTTCACCTTCTCTTTCGTTATACCCACGAATCCTAAGCATCCAGAATCCCATGGATCGTTGAAAGGAGTGGTACTGAAGTGAAGGTCTGAGTGATCTAGCATAAAAATCCTAGAATGTACTACACATCTCTTAGCTACTTCTCCTTCTATCTCGTCGAAAGAAGAGTAGTTATCTAGATCTAGACCCATAGTATTTGGGAAGTCGTATCTTTTGTGGAAGAGAGCGAAGGACAATACATCTTTAGCATCTTCTAGTATCAGGTTGATTGTTTCAGGGTCGTTGTCATAGTCGAACTCATATTTATTTTCCTATATTTCCTTCTTTATTCTTTCCAGGTCAGCTATTCCTTCCTTTATTTTATCATTTACTTCATTCACTAACTCACTTGCACTCCTTTTCTTTATCTCTACTTTTACACTCATGTTCATGTTTCCTCCTTTTTAACTAAATTATTTAGTCTTTGTCTTAAAGATCTTTTCTTTTTTTACTAAGCTTTTCTTTATTTCATCTATCATTTGTTTTATTCTATCACCTCCTTTTTCCCAACTATATATTATTTCTCCATCATAATCTTGGTAAAAGAATATAGATTTTATTTTATCCGCGGATTTTCTATTTTCTACTACACCCAAGAAGCAAAAGAGTTGCCCACCTTTATTTAATTTCTTTTCAATATATTTGCTAAATTCAGATACCGCTATCTTTTTCATATTTTCTCCTTAGAAATTATTACTGTATGTTCTTTGCCCTTAAATTCTTTTAAACACATACTAGTTTTTTCAGGTGCGATACCCCGTAAAGTAGTACTAAATAGACAGCAAAAGTGTTCTTCATATTCACCAAATTCTCCATTACAAGAAGTTGAATTTAGAAAAGGACAAGATAAACATTCTTTACCCTCAGGTATTTTTACTTTCTTTATTATATTATTTTTCATATTTTCTCCTTATATCATGCTTTCTAGCAAGAATTTCTTTAACCTTTTTTCCAAAGTATTTGAGTATTTGAATTTTCTGCTTGTTACCCTAATTTCAGTTAAATGATTTTTAGAGAGTTCAAATACATATTTTCCAAATCTGAATGAACCGTTTACTATAATGCATCCTACATTTTTTAGGATTCTAACTATTTCTGGGTAACTTGACAGATATTCTGTTTTTTGGAATAATAATTCATTTAATTCCTTTATTATTTGTTCTTTATCTGTTATATCTACTCTTGTTACAAGATTACCCTTTAATATTATATCTCCTATCTTTTTAATATCTTCTACCGTTCCTTTTACATCTGCAAGCAATTTATTAGTACTTATAAAGCTATCAGATACTATACCAAAAATTATTACATCATTCCAAACAGGGTACAATTCTTTGTTAAACTTAGGCTTTTCACTGCTTACCGTTAAAGAATATACTTCGTTGTTTTTAGTTATTACCCAGAGTTCATCCCCTTGTAAGAAAGCTTTCCTAACTTCTTGAGGTAGAGTTTTTCTTATTTCTTTTGCTTTTTGTCTGACCATTGCTTTTACTATATCTGAATAAGAAGTTAAGTCTTTTATCTCTTTTAATTTCATATTACTCTCCTAATTTTTTTAGATATTTATCGAGTTTATATTCTATATCACGACGCTGTATATTTTTATCATATACTCTTATATACTCTTTTAGATAATCTACTTCTACCCTTATTTTTTTGTTTATTATTAATTCGTTTCTGCCGATATATATTTTATTATATTTCTTTAGTTCCAACATTTCAACGGATTCTTTTTCATACCAGTCGGAAATTAGTGGAAGTAAGAAGGAGTCATTTATATTAGTATAAATTGTTATTCCATTTTCAGATACCTCAATTTTATTGTCTGCATAATATGGAATAAGTCTCTTTATTAATATATTGAGTGTTCCTTTTATTTCTATAGCCATGGTATAGATATCTGAAAACCAGAGAGTAGTTATCCAGAATCCATTTATTACTACTTTACTTTCCCAGGTGTGGCGATCATCCAGTATACCATCTATTATACGATAACTTTTATTTTCTGTTATCAACCTGGGTTCATAATCCTTTATGAAAAGGTCATATACCTTTTCATCAGTTAATTGAGGGATCGTTTTCCCTTTAAGTTCCTTTAGGAACCTATCCTTTTTTATTTCAGGAAGTAAATCATTAACATTCATTTTATCCTCCCTATTTTAATTGAGATTCTATTATTATTCTTTTGATTCTATTCATGATTTCATCCATTGATAACTTTTTATTTATCATTCTTTTTCCTATCGTTATGCATTTATCTGTTATAATTACACGATTTTTGCCTAAGAATATTTCGTCTTTATAGAAGTCAGAGTAAAAACTGTCTAGATAAATGGTTACCATATCTTTTATTTCTTCTAATACTTGAATGTCTTTTGTTTTATAGTCTATTAATGTTTGCAATTCTTTTCTTTTTCGTTTTAATATATCCTTTAGTCTGGCCTCAGAGAACATTTTGAGTATTGTTTTATCTTTAGTTTCTGACTCGAAGATATTATTATCTACTTCTATATAATCATTGAATGCTTTATTCATACTTTCTTTTCTACCTAATAATCTTATTTTGCCTGTTTCATATATAGAGTCTATTATAAGGTCTTTGTAGAGACGATTTGAGATATCCACATCTTCTTTATCTATATCTGCATTTATTGGGATTTCAAATGCTTTACCTTCATTAGTTATTATGAAGTAGGATGTTCGCTTTGAATATTTGGAACTCTCTATAAACGAATACTTTATTGTATATTTACCTAGTTCTTCGGCTAATTGTTCTTTTAGTTCTTTTGTCAATTTTGTTTTTTCTAATATATCTTTTATAGTCATATTGCCCCTCCTATACTTAGGTCTATTATTGCTTTCTTGAAATTACTTTCGAAGTTCTTTTCTCTGGATATTCTTATTGTTTTGTTATCTAACACAATTACAATTGAGTGTTCATCTACTCTTACTCTGTTGCCTTTGTATATCATTCCGTCGTTGTATATCCAGAATCCATTTTCTATTAGTAGTTTCTTTTCAGTTTCAGTTAACCTATATCTTTCACTTCCATATTCTACTGATCTACTTTGCATATCCTTGATTAATTCCTGATTGTTTGTTATGTCTATAGCTAATTGACCAACTGCTGCAATACAGATAGGTGCCCCTAAAGCTAGGATATCTTTTATCATTCCTTTTACTATAACACATATATTATCGCCATATCTTAATATATCTTTTATTATTACGTCTTTATATAGACGGCGTGATACATCATATTCATGAATGACGAAATATCCTTGAACATCTGTTTCTATATAGAATTCCATTGCTTTAGAATCCTGAGTTATTATGTATATGCTATTTTCTTCTAAGAATGCTTTCCTTATTTTGTACTTATCTAATTTTGCTCTTATTTCTTTAGCATATTTTCTTATTAACGCCCTGTTTACATCAGGATCGCTAGTTTCTATTTCTATTTTATTTTTAAGGCATTCATCTATTACGTTCATTTTTCCTCCTCTATGAATCTCGATATGAATTTTGGAATACTTTCTAATCTTATTGATTTGTATTTAATTCCAACCCATATCTTTGCAGTTTTCCCATTCCTATTTAAGATGAATTTGTATCCTTTTATCCATAGATTTGAATCATGTAATACATAATCTAATCCTTTTAGTATTTCAGCTATTTTAGGATTCCTTTGTTTGTGAATCTCTGTTATTTTAGGTAGTAGTATTGTATCTGTAGCAGGAATTCTAAACTCGATTTCTTTCTTTATCCATTTGATTTTAGCATCTATACCTAATTTCTTTATTGTTTCTAAGACTTTCTCTGGTGTTCCTAATACTGTTATGTCGAATACTTGTTTTCCGTTATGTTCTTTTGAATGGTATACACTTGTTATCATTAATCCTTCGACTACAGTATGGTATGTTCCTTCCCATATTTCTGGTTTTTCATCTAATGTAGTACCTACATAGACTAGTCTCCAGTATTTATTTTTAGATATAATGTAGGCGTTTTTAAAGTCATCATCATCGAAGAATACATCTACTACCCCATCTTTATTAGGTTCATCAAGTATATTAGGATTTTGTAGTAATACCTCCTTGAATATATTTGATTTGCACAATTTAAGTGCTTCATACGACGAGGTAGTTCCATCTACTCTTTTTAGGTGTCTTGTTATTTCTCCCATAATTCCTCCTTTTTTAATTCCTCTTTAAGATCGAAGTCTGTTGTTATTCCTAGCTCATATAGAGAATACACAGTTATGTCTATATGAGGATATATTTGATGGTGTTTTAATCTATTTATTATTCGTATTACATTGCCGTCTATAAAGTATAGATTAGAATCCCCATCTTTTATTATAGGTAGCCCGTTTATTGTTTCTTTCATACGAATACGTACCCATTCTGATCTGATTAAGTCTAATACATACTTATTATTTTTTGTTGTACAAACTATTGTTAGTCCCGAAAATGTTTCCTCTGGAAATATATCATATATAGGACCGTTTTCCTTCTTTAATTCTAGTATCTTGTTTTTATGCTTTATTACAAGGTCTTTGAACTTATTTTGAAGTTCTATATTATATATTATATACGGATTCCAGTACATATTCAATACCTCCTTTAAGATATTATCATTTTCTTTATTATCTTTTCTACTTCTTTTATATCAGTTTTACTAAGGTCTATCATTATTACTTTATCGTCTTTCATTAACTTCAGTTCTTGACCTACGAAAGAGCATTTTATTGTCCCATATAGATATAGGTCAAGGTCGTATACCCTAACATCAAATTTCTTTATTAATTCGAATACTCCAGGGTAACGATCTATTATGTGTTGATATAGTTCTTCATATCTTTTAAGAACTATTTTATTAACTTCATCCCTTATCTCTTTCCTGTCTGTTATATCCATTTTAGCTTCGTATTCATCTATTGTATAAGGAATTCCTAGTGCCTCTATATCCTGCATTCTTCCATTTACATATAGAAATACTTTGTTATAGTCTTTTTTTGTCTTTGTTACTTTTATTATATTTGCTATCTTAAGATCCTTATATAGAAGATTATCTATTATCTTATAATTATTAGGATCGTCTATTGGTATTTCTATCATTTTATTCGTATTTGTGATTGCATACCAGAAGTATTTACTTCTGAAGATTTTTCTTACGAAGTGCTGTCTTAATACCATATTAAGACGATCTAGTCGTTTTTTGGATAACTCTAATGCTATCATTCTTTTATTGTTTAGCATTTCTTTCATTAGTATATTGACCTTATCCATGTTTCCTCCTATACACTTAAGTCAATTAATATCTTTTGTAATTTCCAAGTGAAGTTAGGTTTATTAAGCTTTATCTTTCTAGTTTTATTCGTTGAAGTAAAGATTAGGAAATATGGTGTTTTACTTACACCAATATCCCTCCTTCTAACTCCATTTGAATAAGGGGCGAATCCCATTCCATACAAGGTATCTGCAATCCCAGACGGGATTTCATTTACTTTGTAGTCTCTATATACTTTGTACAATTTATCCATTAATTCCTTTTTAGGAAGAAAGTATATATAATGGTATCGTATTTCTGCATCTTCGACTAACCTGAGTATATCCTTGTTATCCCCTATTAGTTTGTAATATATCTTATTGTTTATCTGGGATTCTTCAAAGTCACATATTATTTTATCATCTATTAATCCAGACATATATGCGAAGCCGTAGCGAAGATTTGCTCTTCTTGCTCTACCATCTGTATATATTACATGGATATACCCTTCATATAGATTTAGATAAGCTTTTCTAATATTACCTCCTATAATACGTTTAACAGTTTCTGGACTCTGGCGTATAGCGTTCTTTATAGACTCAAACAAACTATTTCTATGTATTACTTCTTCATACGGTATATCTTCCTTCTTGAGTCCGTCTATTTTATCTAAGATAAATACCCCTCCTTCTGCTTTTATTGCTATACTGTCTAATCCAAGATTACATGTGTCGTATATCTTACCTGTCTGGGTTTCAACCTTTGCATTCTGGACGAACTGAGCTTGTTCAATATCATCTAGAAGTTTTACTGCTTGATATGTATTCTCAGTCTTTTCCATTGCTTCTAGTATATTCATACTTCCTCCTCCTATATACTTAACTCGATCATTAACTTCTTGAACCTCTGTTCGAAGTTTGGAGATGTGAACTTTATCCGTTCATGTCTCGTATCATTTGATAGGGTTATATATTGCTTAGACCATGATACTCCTATACTTCCCTTTTTCAGACTATCCCCATATGGTTCGAATCCATTTTCCAGAAGCATTGGTTTTATCAATTCAGGGATATCTATCATTGGAATTATCACGTCTATTACTCTTTGGCGGTATTCCTCCTTAGGGATAATTGAAACACGAGCTATCCCCTGTACTTTTTCTGCTACCTTGAATATGTCCTCCTTCTTTCCTATTACTTCGTAGAACACTTTATTATCATCTATACTCATCTCTCCTGTTACTATTAGGTTTTCTATAACAGGACATATCTTACTAGTTACTCTATTTTCTCCTATTCTTAACCACTTTGCCGTTCCATCTTCGAATAACAGATACACTCTGTTCTTGTATTCGTTTATGAATGTTGCTTTTAATTTCTTGTCTACCTCATGTTTGATTTGCCTTCTTAGTCTTAACATCCTTGACTTGAAGGATTTCATTTTAATCTCCTCTACCTTTTCCTTGAATGGTTTTCCCAGAGGATAGATTGAGTTGTACATCACTTCAAAGTCTCCTTTTTGGGCTCTAACATACCATCCGTCAGGGACTAATAACTTTTCGTATACCTCCCCTAGTCTTTCCTTAAACCAAGGGTCTGACATTCTGTCATTGAATAACGATTCATCTATTAGCTTTAATGCATCGTTAACAGTTTCAGACTTTTCTAATGCTTCTTTCATTTCTATTCTCATACTTTTCCTCCTTTTATTTAGGAACCTCTACTTTTAATCCAAAAGGCGGCTCAGCTTTATTCCCTTCATATGTGACCCATATAACCTTCGACTTTGGGGTCCACTTTGGAAATTCTCCTTCCATATCCGTTATGTATATTACTACATCGGCTCTTAGTTGATCAGCCCTCTCTAAAGCAGGGATGAAGGAGGTACCACCTCCTGTTTGTATCTTCTGTATTTTGCTAACAGAGGACAGAGGATACTCTTTATATACCTTGTCGTGGGCCTCTATGACTCTAACTTCTTTCTCTTCTTTTAGTATACCTTTGAGTTCTCCTATCAACTCTGTTATCAGATTATCCATTGAACCGGAAACGTCGATTGCCACTACTATGTTTGACCCCTTATTCTTTATCCTTCCTGCAATGAAGTCAGATGCTCTATTTTCCCTACTCCAACTTCTGGACCTTCTAAGGGGTTTGCTATTCCTGATATACTTTTTCAGGATAACCCTCCAGTTGCATCGACTTATCATCTCGAGGATCTTCTTTTCAAGTTCGGGATGACCTCCTGTCCCATATTTTCTGATGTTTTCTTCGATGCGATCCCTTATCTTATCTGCTAGATCCTTATCTATTTCATTTATACTGACTTCCTTCGTGTTACCGTTGGCGTCAGTTATCCTTATCTTTTTAACTTCCTTTCCTCCTTTACCGTCGCCTGACCCCAGTTCTACTACTATGGTTTCAAATTTCAAGTTACTCTTTTTCAGTAACTTGATATAGTCCTCCATACTTAGGCCTTTGGGGAAGTCCTTAAACATTCCCCAACCTGGGGCTATTCCAAGGTCATTATCAAGGAGTGACTTGAGTTGATCTTCTATCATTGTATTGATAGCAAGATCAGCTGCTACATTATTTAACTCATAATTCTCTGTACCCCTGCTGAAGTGATCCAGCAGGTAGTGCATCAGCTCATGAGTTATAATACCTGCCATCTCTCTCATAGGCAGGTATTTTAGGAAGTTTTCGCTGATGTAGATTGTTGAGTTGTTTATCCCAGCAGTGTCTACATCATTCCCTATTTTCTCCTTGAAATCCAGGATCGTCGTAGCAAATCCTGGATTGTCTTTTAAGTAGAAGGCCTTAACAGTCTCCCACCTTTTCTGAGGATCTTCTGTTGTAGGATTCCCGTATATTCTCTTTAACTCCTTTTCCATCTGTTCTTCTTCGTTCATCTATGCCTCCTTATTTATCTTTTGGAAGATCGGGAACAGCATTTCCATCAGTTCTTTATTATTTAGCAATCTCGATCTTACATTATCTTTGAGCTTTTTCACAAATGCAACCTTCATTTCTTCTCTTAAATCTGGAACTAATTTAAGAGATAACTTTATTAGGTCACTTGTGACTTTCTCATTTAAGGCCAGTGCAGCTTGGTTAACTATATCTAGCTGCTTTTCAGGAGTCAAGGTCTTAATTCCATACTTATCATAATTACTGATAAGATCTTTTATCTTGACTCTCTCATAACGCTCTCTAGCATAACCTTCGAAGGTATATGCTATCTCAGTACCTATTATCCCCTTTGTATATTTTCCTTCGAAGTAGCCTAATTCCAGAAGGTGGGATATCCTTTCCCATCCTCTTGGTGTAGGTGCTATTTTATCTGCCTTACTATTAGGACAGAAGGCTTCATTATATTGTGTCAGAAACGATATGACTATATCGTTTATTCCTGCCTTTGCAGCCCAGGCCTTCCAGTCATCCAAGTCTGGCTCTATTTCGATAGGAATCACTCTATCCCATAGAGCAGGATCCAGATCCCCGACCTTATATACTCCATTGTCGGGGTTTATAGCAATAGAGATCCTTGCTTTCTCGTCTATCTTAAATCCATGGATAGATCGATATAGCGGAATCTCCATGAAAGCATTTAATGTCTCCGATGATGCTCTATTAAGTTCATCAAAGAACAGCCCATCTGATCCAAACCAGAACGGTTTGAGCCATTCTACTATATTATTTATTGACCCCCTCTGAGGCATACCACCTACATCCTCTGGGAGTACCTGAGCCAGCATTATCTGGCTTATCTTTTGACACCCTATCTCCTTTAAGGTGTCTATAACTATTGCTGACTTGCCGATGCCGTGCTTTCCTATCAGCATCGGGACCATCTTATTCTGCTTGAATACATCAAGCAGGAACTTCTTTGTTTCTGATACTTTCATTTTTCCTCCTTATATTTAGGAATTTCGATCTATTACTGCCTTTTTTATTCTTTCTTCCAAGACCTTTTCCAGGTTTGGAGTATCCAAGGAGTAATATTCATCATAGCCTTCTTTGTCGTACATCCTCATTGTAACTTCCTCTGTGTAGTCATAGATGTACAACGCTGCATTCTCAAAGATGGGCCTGTAGACTGGCATTGGGTTCGTTCCACTGTCGTTCCAATCCTCAACGACGGTAGTATCAAACCTTTCAGAGAGATACTTTATTATCTCTTTGTGCCTTTCTATTTTTACCTCCTTTAACATCCTCTCAAACATTGACTTTTTCAAGGCAGGAACTATTGGGTCATCTAGTGGGATATCTGCATACCAGCTAGCAGATTCTCCCATTGTGAATTCCCCATTAACTAATCCTCCATATATTTTGTATTGGGGAAACGCTTGTTTGAAAGACTCTAGATGATCTTTTCGTCCCTCAAACTGAAAGTAATACTTTTCAGGTATTCTATCGTTTGAGATGAAAGTATACGATAGAATAGATTCATTTATCAACTGTTCTTTGTTCACGTTATCCTCCACTTCCTTGCCTTCTTTTCAGTAAGGACTTATAGGAGTTAGGCATTTATTTTTATTATCGCCTTTTTTAGTCTCTTTTCCAGTATCTTTTCGAGGTTTGGAGTACTTAAGTCGTAGTACTCCTCCATACCATCTCTGTCATACATCTTCATCACAACCTCTTCTGTATAATCATATACATACATAGCTGCGTTCTCAAATATAGGATGATAGACAGGATGCATTCCATAATTCCAGTCCTCAATGACTGTAGAATCAAACTTCGTATAGAGATACTTTAATATCTCTTTATGTCTTTCGACTTTCACCTCCTTTAGCATCTTTCCAAACATTTCCTTTTTCAGAGTTGGAACCAATGGATCTTCCAGTGGTATATCTGCATACCAACTAGAGGATTTACCACTTATGAATTTTCCATCTGACCACCCAGGATATATCTTATACTGGGGAAATATCAGTTTGAAGGCTTTTAGATGATCTCGTTTTCCTTCAAATTGGAAGTAGTATTTTTCAGGTACTCCCTCTTCTGAGACGAAGGAGTATGATCTGATAGACTCCCTTATTAATTCTTCTTTATTCATCTTTCCTCCTATTTAGATTGAGACTCGATTACTGCCTTTTTAATGATGGCAATAACCTCTTCTACTGGTGTATCCTCATCGATTTCTATGTCATCCTGACCAGTCATTAGGACAGGAGCATCGAATAATTCAGGATCCATTGCGAACATGAATCCTTCTATCCAAGGATCTATTGCTATTACAGACTCATCAGTGCTTTCTTTAATCTCGATGTTGAAGTTGGCTTTCATACCACTTAACATCTCAGCTCTCTTTATATTCTTATCCTTCATCTTTTCAATGAAGAAGTCAACGGCCATCCTCTTCATTTCAGGGATTCTAGGATCATCTTTATCTAGGAAGATGAATCCTTCCTCTTCACCGTAGAATGATATTTCTTCATCATCCTCTTCCCTTGTTGAAGCTCCGTGAGGGTATAACTTCCAGTCATACACCTCGTTGAAGTACTTTTTCAAGGCTTCCTGAGAGCCCTGAATCCGGAATCCTATCTTCCCATCTTTCTCCTCATTTAGCTGAGCGATGGGACGTATACCTTCTTTCTTTAATTCTTCTAAGTTCATTTTTTCCTCCTATTTAACCCTTATTATTCTTGTCTTTATTAATGCTATTCCAGGAATCTTTATTCCATTTTTTACATCCTGGAATATCTTACCCCTGTCTGGGGAACAATATTCTCTAGGTACCGCTTTTTCATCTTCCACCCTATATGTAAGGTGGTTCATGATTGTATGGTGAACCCCCATAGGAGGCTCACCGTGGTCTCCGTAGATGGACAAGAGACTTATTTTGAGAGCATCTATTTTTGCCTCTATTTCTTTCTTGGCTTCTTCGAGCTTATTGAGACTCTCGAAGAAGGAAGCATATTGCGCTGTCAGGAGGTCTTTCTGCAACTCGACCTCCTTTTTAGCTACTGACTCCCTGAATAGTTGGGAGTCTATTCTCCTTATCTCCTTATCCATGTTTCCTCCTTTATCTTTTATTAACCAAATCCACCCATTCTTCATAGGTGAATCTGGTGATATCCCATCCAAAGCTTGAGGTTAACTCCCCTTTTACTGCTTTATCTACATCAGAATCAGAGCATGAGATCCCCTTTAATTCCTCTTTCCCCCTTATAAAGGTTTTTATGACCTTTAAAGAATCTGCCAACCTCGTTAATTCATATTTTTTATTCACTTGCTCTTTCACTTCCTGCGCCTTGCTTTCAGGCACGTTTGTTACTACTATTATAGGGGTTAAATATCCCCTTAACTCCCCATGTAGCTTCATTACCGTGATCTCAGCTAAATATACTACCTGATTTTTTCGATTTTCTGTTGTCATTTTATCCTCCTATATACTCTAACTACTATTTTTTCAGTACTTGGAAGCGATTGTATAACAAACTTAATCGCCTCCAATATAGAACCGATGGATAAGTCTCCACCTATCCCTACGTTTCCACATCTTATAGCATACAACATTCTACCTCCTTACAGGTCAATCCCTTCGTCTTTAACCTCGAAGGTCCATTTCTTTCTATCAACTAGATGGGACTGCTCAGGAAGGACATACAAAGCAGGAGCTCTTTGAGAATCCTTAGTCTTATATTTCAGAATCACTCCAGTCTTCCTGAATACTTCAAGAACTGCCCATCCTTCTGTTGGGGTCATCCCGACTCTCTTCTCGACCTCGACCATCTGAGGTCCTGTCAACGGCCTGTTCTCCTTGACTATCTCATCAAGGAGCTTTGAGGCTCTGGACTCTTTCTCCTGAGCTTTCTTCTCGACTTTGGCCTCGGTCCCTTTGACCTCAGCATTAGTTACTTTATTCTCTTCCATACTTCCTCCTAGGTCCTGCCTGCCTAACAGACGAACGCGTGCGCTCGCTCGCTAGGTCAGGGCTTATAGACGAACTGACAAGTTTGTAAATTTGTGTGTTGTTGTGTGGACTATTTAATATAATATATTATATTAAAATATATATATTATTTTTTTATTTTAATATATATATATTATTTATTTAATTATTTATATATATTATATTAAAATATATATATTATTTTTTTTAATTTAATATATTATACTTAATTAAATATATATTAAAAATATATATATTTAATTTATTTATATATATTA
>Ga0078972_1011089_pt1 | contig 16351 bp, 17 predicted proteins | sample YelNatPaOPGAMG01_FD_67568 | JGI IMG/M metagenome (GOLD analysis project Ga0078972, IMG submission 67568) | Hot spring thermophilic microbial communities from Obsidian Pool, Yellowstone National Park, USA - OP-RAMG-01 (SPADES assembly) (version 2) | ecosystem: Environmental > Aquatic > Thermal...
ACAAGAACTCAAGTTTAGCCAGAAAGATTGTGGAGGATTTTGGGTCACTTGAAAATTGGGAGAGGGATTTTAGGGCTACTGGAGCGTTGCGGGGCATAGGTTGGGTGATACTTTACTATGATAGTGCGGCTGGGCGGCTGTTTAATGTTTGGGTGAATGAGCATGATGTTGGGCATCTTTCGGGCGCATTTCCAATACTTGTTATGGACGTTTTTGAGCACGCGTTCATGATTGATTACGGACTGAAGCGAGCTGACTACATTGAGGCGTTCTTTAAAGCCATTGACTGGTCTTCTGTTGCCAAAAGGTTTAGCGAAGCAATTAAAGGGAAATAGCTGATACTATAGTTTCCTCTTTTTATGATTCATATTCTAATTCGAAATCCGAATTTCGATTAATTAAAATAAATATTTTGTTATTTTATTTATTATTAATAAACTATTTATCAGTAGCTGTTTTATTTTTCAACGCATAAAAGTTTGGAGGGATTAAAATCAAGAAAATTTGCAGTGCATTGTTGATGCTATTGCTGCTTATGATGGCAAGCATTGGTATTGCACAGCGAATTAGCTTATGCAAAGCTGAAACCCAATACTCGTCCAACATGATTGCCGAGCTTGGCGAAGCCGCCACTGTGCTCATTTACTCGCAGATCGACGCGAAAATAAAAGTGTATTACCCCGACGTAAACTGGGTGCCAACAACCCTCTACTTTACTGTCCCAGTGAGCGTGGCTGCTTTGGGCTCTGGGTTCTTTGTAACTGCAGATGGCTACATTGTGACCGCTGGTCACGTTATCTTCTGTTTCACCCACAAAGACATAACTCAAGACTTGTACACTAAGTATTTCCTAGTGGAAAACGCATTTGAAGTGATAGTTCAGGAGTTGGCTGATGCTGGCTACATTCTCACGCCTGAAGAGCAAGCGCTGCTTTGGGACTATGTTATGACTTATGGCGAGATCAAAGATTCCCTTAGACAAGTATATGCTGTTCTCGGAGAAGTTAGGCCTACATTAACAGAGGTCAAGAGCAAGGGGTGGACTGCGCGGATAATAGATGTCAGCCCCTTCTTTGAGAGGGACATAGCTTTGTTGAAGATTGAGCCGCCGTCCAACTATTGTCCAGTGCTGCTTATGGGCGACTCTTCTAAGGTTTCAACTGGCTCTAACGTGTATTCTTTTGGTTTTGCTGACGTGACTGTTTTTGCAGAGGAATTAGGTGTTGAAACCTTGCTTGCGCCTTCCATGAAGGAGGGCAAGATAAGCCAGAAAAGGTTGACAAGCCAACAGACGCCTTGCTTTGAAACGAGTGCAAGCCTAACTTACGGAATGAGCGGTGGACCAGGATTAAATGATAAAGGAGAAGTCATAGGGATTTGCAGCATGGGCGCAGTAAGACAAGGGATTCAAGTGGCGGGCTTCAACTTTCTGATTGAGAGCAACGTTGCCAACAGCATTTTAAGCGAAGCAAACGTTAAGAACAACAATGTTTTAGGTCCAGTTGATCAAGCGTTTATTCAAGGCTTACAGTATTTCTATGCTGGGCGTTATTCTGCTGCGAAGCAAAAGTTTGAGATTTGCACTGGATTGTTTGACTATCACTGGCGTGCCCAAGCCTTGATAAAAGAATGCAACGCGGCAATTGCACGCGGCGAGGATGTGGCTCTTCCAAGTGTTTCCATAACTTCTTCAGCAACATCTACAACTGTGGGACAAGCGGTGATGTTTTCTTCTTCGGTCAGTGGCGGAAAAACGCCGATAACTTACAGTTGGTACTTGAATGGTGCGGCGGTTTCTGGCGCGACTTCAAGCACTTGGGCCTTTACGCCGACCAGCGAGGGTAGCTATCAAGTGTATGTTGTTGTCACGGACGCTGATGGTTTCACGGCAACATCTTCAACAGCGAACATAACTGTTCTGCCAGCTCAAGGCTTGTCAGTTGGTGGCGTTTGGATACTAGTCATCGTTTTGGTTGCTGTTGTAGCGGTGGCTGTGGCGGCGATGGTCATGTTCCAGAAACGCAAGGCGCATCAGGCACCAGCAGAATAGCATCTCTTAAACTCCCTTTTTCTCGACATCTAATGCTTGGAAAACCAACCAATACGAGACCTACCCCTCTAGGTTTTCTGCTGAGAAGATAAATAGGACGAGGCAAGATTTGAACCAGTGCAAAATCCTTAATAGTTTTTATACTGCTTACTCTGTCGAGGGCCGGTAGATCAGTTTGGTATGATCGCCACGTTGGCATCGTGGAGGTCGCGGGTTCAAATCCCGCCCGGTCCACTTAATTTTTTAAGCGAATCCTTAAATATCAGATGTTCAGCTATTCCTATTGGTGGATATGAGGGCTAAGTACGCTTATTTGCTTGAGGATGCGGATGTGCGGCGTTGGTTTGATAATTTGGCGGCTAAATCTCTCTTGACAGCTACTGTTTATCTTAGGAATCTTGGGCTTTACTGCGAGTTAAACAAAACTGACCCCAAGTCCATTTTGAAAGTTGCTAGGACTAAAGCGTTTAGGGATGGCTTCACAGACTTTGTTAGGAAGTTGGAGCGAGAAGGCAAGGCAGGCTCTTACATAGCTAGGTTTAAGAAAACCCTCAACTCGTGGCTTGCCTACAACGGCGTAAACGTTAAGCTTAAAGTGAACGTGAGGGGCGAGTCAGACGCACCAACCATAGCTGGTGAAAGAGTCCCAAGCAAAGAGGAGCTTGACAGAATCCTTAGAATGGCAACCCCGAGAGCTAGAGTTTCAATTGCGCTTATGGCCTTCAGCGGTTTAAGACCTCAAACCCTTGGAAACTATGATGGAACCGACGGCGTTAGGCTTGGAGACTTCCCGGAGGCTGAAATCCGCCAAGACGGCGTAGAATTCGCAAAAGTGCCCACAATGCTTATCGTTCGTAAAAGGCTGAGTAAGGCTAGACATCAATACTTCACCTTCGTCCCTCAGCAAACCATAACATACATTCAGGAGTATTTGGAGGATAGGATTAAGCAGGGCGAAAAGCTGACCAAGGATTCCCCAATACTGGGCTTTGATCCAAGAGGCGTTAAAAAGAACAGGTTTCTAAGGACAACTCTTGTTACTAGGGATATACGGGAAGCAATTTTGAGGGCTGGTTTCGGCTGGAGACCTTACGTGTTGAGGGCTTACTGCGATACGAATATGATAATAGCCGAGTCTAAGGGCAAGATCAGCCATCCTTACCTGCAGTTTATCATGGGGCATAAGGGCGACATAGAAGCCCGATACAGCACAAACAAAGGTGTATTACCACCAAACATGATTGAGGATATGCGAAAAGCCTACAAGGAATGCGAACCATTCCTCAGCACGGCAACACAACCACTAGAACAGGCAAGCATAGTTAAAGAAGCCAAAATAGAAGCCTTAAAGAGTATGGCTAAAAGCCTCTTGGGAATAGACCTAGTTGACGTTAAGGTTGCAAGGGAAAAACAGCTTGGAAGAGAACTAAACAAAGACGAAGAATTAGAAATATACGAGAAAGAGCTGAAAAAGCTCAGAGAAGGAAAACACAACCCGCAAAGGATAATCCATGAAAAAGAGCTCGAAAAATATCTGGCCCAAGGATGGCAATTTGTAAGCATACTACCATCACAGAAAATCCTAATCAAAAAATACTAACAAAAACAAGCAAAAGAATAAAAAATATAACTTGAAAAATGGGATAAGGGAGTTTGATGCCCGGGGTGGTTTTACCGTTTCGTTATGCAGGGGGGAAGTACTATGCTATTAAACTTCTTCGACCATTCTGGAAGTGCATAGATCATGATGAATATCGCGAACCGATGGTTGGAGGGGGTGCAGTATTTTTTGCTAAGAAAAAAGTTAAGTACAATTGGTTGAATGATATCGATCCTGATTTAATGACAACCTATAAAGTAATGGCCGACCCTACTTTACGTAAAATGCTATGTGAGATGTTATCTAAGGAGAAAGCCACTGAAGAGAGACATAAAGAGGTTTTGGCGATGAATCCTAAAAGTGAACTCGAGATCGCTTTTAAATATTATTATTTAAATAGAACATCGTTTAGCGGGAAAATGAAACATCCAGCTTGGGGATACAGACCTAAAAGGAGCTTGCCCCCTGAAAGATGGCATGAGAGAATAATACCATGTGGGCGGAAACTTGAAGGAGTAAAGTTAACTTGCCTTGATTTTTCTGAAGTTATATCAGCGCCAGCTCAAGGTAAAACTGTCTTATTGTATCTTGATCCGCCATACTATCATGCAAAACAAGAAAGTCATTATCGTTATCCTTTCTCTCAAGAAGATCATTTAAGGTTGGCTCGGCAATTAAAGGATACAGAATTTTACTTTTTTCTAACTTATGACGATTGTCCGGAAGTAAGGGGATTGTACGAATGGGCATATATTTACCCAGTTAAATTTGTTTATAGAATTGATAATTCAAGGCATAGGGGAGGAAGGCGTAAAAAAGGTTTTGAACTTGTCATAACTAACTATAAAGTTGAGAATCTTAGCACTGTTACATTGGACAAATGGGTTCGATAGCTTTGAACAAGAGAATCTCGGTAACTCTAGAAAAATGGATTTCGACATCTAAACATAATGCTATTAAAAGTAATAACGAGACAACGCTTTCCAAAGTTACAGCTAAACATGCCTCCGATTTTGTAATGTCGCCGTTTAGATTTCCAGGAAGCAAGGGGAGAGCTATAAAATATATTCGCCCATTCTGGGAACGAATAAATCACGACGAATACAGAGAGCCTCTTTTTGGGGGAGGAGCTGTTTTTTTCGCTAAACCAAAAGTTAAATTTAATTGGATCAATGATATAGATAGAGAGCTTATAATCACACTTAAGGTAATGGCTGATCCTGTTGCCCGGGAACAACTTATTCAAAGAGTTACTTCCGAAGTTGCCACTAAAGAAAGATTTGAGGAAATAAAGGCTTGGAAACCTACTTCAGATATAGAAATAGCTCATCGCTTTTTCTATATAAATAGGACTTCATACTGTGGAATTATGAAGCAGCCTCCGTGGGGGTATCACCCTAAAAAAAGTGTTCCACCTTTAAAATGGGGAGATAGAATTAGAAAAGCAGGTGAGAAATTAGAAGGCGTAAAAATAACGCAATACGACTTCAGTGAGGTGATTACTGCTCCACCAACAGGCAAAACAGTTTTTTTGTTTATTGATCCGCCATACTATCATTCTGATCAAAAAAGGGCGTATACGCATTCCTTTTCAATAAAGGATCATTATAGATTGTGTAAGTTATTGCAAAATACCTCTTATTATTTTTGTTTGACTTACGATGATTGCCCTGAAATTCGTAATATGTATTCTTGGGCCAATATTCATCCAGTATCTTGGAGATATCATACGGCGAATTCACGCAAAGCTAAACGAAAAATGGGACGCGAGCTAATAATTACCAATTATTAAAAGTATTTTACGAAGTTCAAGATTATATAAAGTTGTTTAAACTGACTGATTTTTTATCAGAAATTTTAGAGGTTGCATTTTCCATGCCTTCAAAATCTGGAAATTCATCGAGGATATATGGTCCTGCTTGCCTAAATTTGGAATTTGGAGGTATTATGTTTTTTCTATATTTTGAGATATCAGGGAAAATTTCAACTCTGTTCTTTTCTTTATTATATCGAGTCTTCAACCTTATAATCGGATATAAAACATCGCTGAACTCAGGAAGATTCCATTGTTTGTTCCTTCTACCTGAATCTTTTCCGTCGATTCCTTTTCCTATGAGATAGTGAAGTGGCAAATCTGAAACAGGTATGAATACAAAATGCGGGCCTCTTGATATAGGATACTGCTTGTTAATCTGATTTTCAGAAATCACTATTGCCAGGTAGTCAAAAAATGACTTTTTATAACCGCGCTTTGGGAATTGCCCATGTGTTCCCATAACCTCAACACCGATAATTTCTTTAGAAGCATCGCACATATTTTTAGAAGTTCCTTTAACTTGAACTCTTATTTCTTTCCCTGACTTGTTGGTTATCTTAAAATCATATTTTGGATATGGTTCTGTTGGAGTTGAAATTAAAAAACCTTTCTTCTTCATAAGGTCAGTTAGCCAAAATTGCTTAATATTTCCTTTCAGTCCCATTACAGCAGCTCTGAAGTACGCAGGGTTGCATAATGTTTCAATGATTTGATGATCTTCAAGATATGTTTCACGGGATAATTTTGGGAGTTCGCTTTTAGCAGGAATGATTCTACTTTCTAAAGATTTTCCTCTAAGTTCATCGAATCCTAGTAAATCCCAACGGTTTTTCCATTCGGAGTCCCAATTAAATATAGCTGGGTCTGCCAAATATCCCGGCCAGTTAACATTTTTCGGTATCTTATCATATGGAACTATAAGAATTCCATCTGATGGGTGCAAAATAACCAAGAAATCAAACGCAGGGTCATTCGCCTTATAAAGGTTATATGGCCGTTTCTCTCGTCCATGAGTTTTATGCAGTGCAACGCCGATGGCCTCGTTCTCGATAGTTGAGCCTTTATCTATTGTCTTAAGTTGCAGACGATGCTTGTTTAAATAAATATCAACATCGCTATCCCCGGGCCCTAAAGTGACAGCTGCTTTCGGCATGTATTTTGAGCAAACATTGCGAAATAATGTTTCAAAGCATACTCCTTTAATAGGTCTTAAAATATTGGGGTCACTTGTTGCCACTTCATCGACAACAGACCATTGCACACCATGAAATTCTATTATCTCAAAGAATTTCTCTGCCAAATTTGATGGTATTCCCATAATTTAGTTACTTTTCCAAAATATTAGAAATACTTAGGTCGTCTACAAGGAATATATGTATCCTAAATAGACGACATATAATTAAGTCTAGGAGACGTTTTAAAATTTACCATGGAACTAGACAATTTTATACGTTGCATGCGTTCGGGTATGCATAGAAGGATTCTTCAAATGTTAGCAAAGGAAGACATGTCTGCTTCTCAGATATATAGTAAATTGGGTAATTATGCCCCTAAATATAGGCAATCAGTAAACAAGGCTCTTGAACTTCTTAGGGAAAGTGGGTTATTAAGCAAATATTATAACGCAGAAAAGAAAAAATTATATTATCATCTTATAAAGGAAAAATATACAATTAACCTTGCTGAAATGAAAGTTGAATAATATTTAATAAAATACTTAAAAATAACAAAATACCAACGGAGGAATACCTTTGAGGAAACTGCTTATAATTTCTGGTTCACCAAGAGTTTTAAGAAATCCTGTTCAACCAATCCCCGCTATTCAGAGATTTGATGGCATTATTACCAGAACAGTAAAGAAATACTATGAACAGATCTCAAACATCGATGTTTTAATTGTTTCACCGGTATACGGCTTAATAAAAGCTGAAGAAAAAATAAGTTTCAAGGAACCGGCTTGCGGAAATTGGCATAAGCTAAAGTTAAGCAAAGAACATGTTTCATATTTAAAGGAACGCAACCTTTCAATTTTACAAAATTTGCTTCAAAGACGAAAGTATGATGAAATTTACGTGAATGTTGGAAAGAATTTGTTAAAAATTATTGAAGGATTCGACAAAGTAGTTCCACGTTCCACTAAAATAACATATGCTGAGGGATCGGGCATTGGTCCAAAAATGGCTCACATGAAAAAGTGGATAGAAGCAAACATACAGGCAATTTAAATGGATACAGCAATATCAATTTGTTAAATATTCTTAATCTCTCTGTTAAGAGTTTTAGGTTGCTGCTGTTTTCTTCATTTCATCAATCTTCACAAAAATTTGTATTGCGGAGCTGGAATCCTATGGTCAAATCAAAGTCATGACATGAATACTCTCTGATTGTTTATATTTCTGTTTCTGCCTATCGAATTTAACTGTAGCTATTCCGTTTTTATTTCGATATCAAGAACCCTTTTTAGCCGTTCGCATATTTGTTGTTGTCTCCAGCGTATTAGACTTAAAAAATTCTCTTTTTCCAGCAACTCTTTTTGCTTGGGCAAGATGTATATGTCCAGAAGGCTCTCTTTTCCGCCTTGGAAGTAATCGCTTGGTAGCATAGCTCCTTTAGAAATGTTGTCACCTTGGAAAACTACATACTTATTCCAGATGCTAAATACATATGGCCAAGCTTCTTGCGGTAATTCGGACCATCTGCTCTGTGGATAAATATGGTCGATATGAAGCCTGTTATATAAGGTTAATGGTCTCCAATTGTTTCTTTGCAGTAGGCTAAAAGTTAGTATAGGGTCACGATCGAGACTTACTCCGTCAAGGTACTCTTGCACCCCAAGTTCTCTGAGCCTAACCTCGATTTTACCCATAGGGAAACCTGGCAAGTCTTTGTCCAGATGTTCTTTGACTATTTGTATTAAAGAGTCTAAATGGGAATCAGACCGCAAATTACTGTTGTAGACGATAATTAAAATATATTTGGCAATATTGCCGCGTAACTGGTTTGTTTTAATCTCTGTAGGTCTCTTCCAGAAATAATAAACAATAGGGATAAGAAAGTTGAATTTTCTGAGAATTCTTTCTGGGAGCTCTGTTATTTGATAGAGTCTGTCGTATAAAAGCTGAATGAGTTGCTCAAAGCTCTCATAAGTCGTCCGCAGTTTTTCAATGTGATCAGCGGCTGAGTAGATGTCGGTTCTGGCGCTCATCTCATTAATAATCATTAGAGCTTTTATAAGTAGATCCTTTGAAATTGAAGTGCGATAAGAAAGGTTGTTAATTCTGTCTTCCACTTCTGTCCAACCGTGAGCTTTCAAAATGGAGAACATTAAATCACTTTTTTCGAGGCGCAGACCTCCTGAGTTAAACCTTACAAAGGTTTCCAACAGACTAATCAATTTATTTTTTCCTGGTATATCGGAAGGAAGCAAAACTTGAACCATTAATGATTTAGCGAAGAACTCTGGAACAAAAAATACGTTGATTATTACGCTTTCAACGTATTCCATAAGTTCGTCAATCTCTTCATCAGTTAGCTGTGTAATTCCTTTATCAATCAGAATGGATCGGAAGTTTTGCAGTCTCTCGGTTCGAGGCCCAGATCTTTCTCTAATATGTTGTTTTGCAATATCATAGAGTATTTGCAATTTAAAGTATAATCTATCCTCATCCTTGAAGAATGGTCCTTTATCTCGTTCCAGTCTAAAGCTGACCTCATGGACATCCTCAGTTCTGAACCATCGAACATTATGGTACATGACTTTTCCGTAATATGAGCCCTTGATTCCAAGGTATAACGCCTGAAGTCGTTGTTGGCCGTCTATTACCAGAAAGTTCCCGTTTCCTATTAGTAGATTGTATTTGTATTGTTCTTTTTCCGTGCTTTCATCGAATTTTTCGTAGAATTTTCTTCCATAGATTTGAAAAAATGATGAGTCGTGTTTGTAAAGAAGAATGAGCCCAAGCGGGATTCCTTTTATCAGAGAGTCAAAGAATTTTTCTATTCTTTCTTCATCCCACTCAAAACCTCTTTGAAGCATCGGCAAGAAGATAGATTTGTTGACAAGATCCTCAATAAGCAAATCCGGAGCAACACGCTGGCCTAACCCTGCCAACTAGTATACCCCAATTGTATGTTTAGCCAAATTTTATGAATAAATGTCTATCGATTTTGATACTTAACTTTGACTTAAAAACTCATCAAATTTCTCGCGCTATTTTGGACGTTTTAAGTAGTAAGCGTATCCCTTCAATTCTATTGCATTTTAGACTGTTCTATTAAAGGTGATTATTCAGTTTAGTTTTAGCAGGTTGACGTTTCTTTCTTGTTGATGGCGATTTTGGAGTTAATCTAATATCGTGCGTTTTAACCATAAAGAAAGTCACCCCAGATTTTCTAAGCGCATCTAACTCTTCTTGACTCAAGATTGGTTTAAAACTAAGTTTTATTCTGCTTACTCGCTCTTTTTCATATTCCGCTCCAGCAGATAGGATGTAGAACTTAATTCCACCTTTCGTTACTTCTGAAACGACTACACTTAATTCTAAATCAAGCGAGTCGAGATAAAGAATTGGTTCCTTTTGGATATCCTCATCCTTCCTGAGCTTTATGATTTCTTCCCTTACAGCTTTTGCAAGTTCGTAAATGCCTACTTCTTTTTCTTGCATACACATCACAGCCTATTTGAATGTATGAATACTAAACCTCTTAACTTTTTCATTGAGGAAAAATGAAATGCGCGGCATGTTCTGTTAACGATGACTAACTGAAGTTTGACTATTTGAGTATGCAAGATAAAAAGAGGTGATTAGGGTGGCGGTGGAGGTCTCTGTAAAGTTTCAGGTGTGCTTTCTCTGATTAGCCTTGACATTATTTTGAAATATGAAGCCATAGAGCCGAGAAGTGCTATTATCCATCCAATAATTATGAGTATGATGCCGCCGATTAATGCGCCAGCGTTATATGTTACCTCTGGGATTCCCCAATAACCTGTGCTCGTCTGCACCGATCCGGCCATCATCATAAAACCTGCACCAGCAATGACGCCTCCGATGATTATCCAAACGATAATGTAAAGAATATACCTTAGCGCATACCCAAACGCCTTACCCCAGCTTATCTCACTCATCATTTAAACCTCAAATTATTTTTATCGTGCAGTGTGAATATAATTCTTTTCCTATCACGACGTATTCATATAAAACGTCTTTTACCCTTTACATACCAAGCACGTTGAAAATTGCACCTGAAGCTTCCAAGATCTGCGCAAAATCTATCGCTTCATTTACTAAGTTCCGTTAAGAGACACTATTGGAACAATTGTCGGGGTTGCTCTCATCCAAAGAACGCTACTTAACGAAGAAAAAGCACAAATAAGTCGAGAAAATCAGAAAGCGGATGCAACTTTTTTAAACGTCTATACTAATAATAAATCGGGAATGGAGATGGCTCGTATATTTATTGCCCATAGTAGTAAAGATGATTGGCTAATTAACCCAATTGCCGCTACTCTTCGACTTATAGGCGTAGAACCTTATCTTGCAAAGTTAGAGGACCCAACGCCTTACCCTTTACCACAAAAACTTGACCTAGCCATAGAATCTTCATCGGCAATGTTTGCTTTCTTAACTCCCAATGTAGAAAACAACAAGGACACCTGGGATATTGTTAATTGGGAAATTTCCTCAGCATACGCTAAGAAAAAGCCTGTTTATGTTTTCGTAGAAAAGGGCGTGAACGTGCCGATAATGGTAAATTACACGGTGGTTTATGCTACATATGACCCATTTGATCAACAATCCCTCAATAAGATGATTGCGAGAGTAAAGGAGATAGGCTCTGCTTTAAAAAGGAGTGAGGACATTGCCAAAGCGGCTTTCACGATAGTCGCTCTAATTCTGGGCTTAGGCTTGTTCTTCACCGCATTGGCAGGAGATTAACATGGGTTATGCGTCTACTGTAGGCATACTTTCCATTTTGATAGGTTTTCTTCTTTACCTTATTGGCAGTAGGTCCAGAGGAGAGATGGAAACAAAAATTGGATGGTTCAAAGGACCTGTCTGGTTTCTTCTCATAGTGTTTGGTCTGTTTCTTATGCTCTTAGACTCGGTTTTTCCTTGACATATTCTGATAACTGTTAAGTGACATCCGTTATGCGCTCGTCAATCATCTTGTTTCCAAGCAAAGAGTGTTGGTTAACAACAGGAGCAGGCAAGTCTGGATTAGGATATGTTTACGTTATCTTGATGGATTCTGCGATGCGCGCGCGTCATTGCGCGCGGAAAACGACCAGCTATAATTGGAGTTTCATTTCTCATGTAAGTTGGATTCAACCGACTTGACCGAAAAGACTTAAAGTTCAATGGTTATTTATTATTAGGAGATGCTCCTATTGTCCGAGGAGGAGATCTTAAAGGATTTTGTCGGTATATTGGAGGAACATTTCCCGGAACCCGATGTTTTCCGTCCTAGGGATATTAGTTTAGAAAAGTTTGTTTACATTAATGATGAAGAGCTGGACAAACGGGACGAGTGGGTTGACGACGAAACTGTAGAGTTCACTGTGAATGTGGGTGAATCGCTAGCGGAAGAGTTAGAACCTCTTCCAACCATTATTCCTATTTCTGCGGTAGATGCTTCCTCCGCAAGTTTAGGAGAGACAAACATGGGTGTAATTTCAGCCATACGCCTAGCCATTTGGAAACAAGAGCCGGAAGAAAAACCGCAATTATTTATTTATGGTCCTTATCTTGCACACATAACACCGGAAAATGCGGAGTTTATTTACAACTATTTTAGGAAAGAAGTTTTTGGAACGGAGAAAGCAAAACCTCCTTCAATCGAGAAAATGACGGATCGTTTAAGAAACTTTTTCGAGAGATTGGGGCAACGTCAAGCCTCTAGAATTATAGAGAACGGAATCACTCTATGGGATGGGTCGTTGAGGGGCGGGACGGTAGACACTCCTTTAAATCTGCTCCGCGAGTCTGTTAAGCTAGCAAATCAGAATCTGAATAGTGTTGTCGGCGTATCGAAACATTCAACACTTAAAACGCAATCTGGACAAAGGATCTTAGCCATGCTTGAGTATGAACCTAAAGCTTGCTTCAAAGATGTCCAAGACATGATAAATCCAAAATTTGTTTCTCAAATTGTTGGAAGAGTCCATGTTGTAAAATTTACTCCCGATGGATTCTCTTTTAGAGTTGATGTTGCGCCGCCAAACCACATGAAATGTGTGGAAGTTCTAAAGCTTTTAAAGGGTAACTGTACATTCTACAACGGATATCCTGATCCTTTAAGACAGGTTCACGTCCACGCCTACTTTACGCCAGACGAGCTAATCTCCCTTCAGAACTTCGCGGTGGAAAAATATCATATGGCGGTTTTGCGTTCATTTGATATAAGGAGGCATATTTTGGCTCCATTTGGGTGAGTAAGATGCAGATGTTTCGTAAAATTGGAGATGAAGTAATTCTCATCTACAACCCAAGGAATGAAAGTGTTGAGGTAGGGGACAGCATAAAGGTTCTGGACAAGTCTGCAGGTCGAGGTTTAATTGTTCAGGTAATTGAGGAAAGCCTAGTTGATTTAGCAGGAATTCTTGAAGACATAATCCGAACAGAAAGCATAGGAGAGATCAAGGTTGAAACATACGCGCCCCCTGAATACGAGAAGTATAAGTTAGATGTCAGGAACATGAAGTTTGCAAGGGCAAAAATAAGAAAAGAACTGAAAGTTGATGATAAAGGCGAATCAATAGGCGATTGGTCGGGATGGGTTCCGGATAGAAGCGCAGAGGTTTCGCCTGTAGATGAAGACTGGCTCATGGAGAAGCTTGGGATAAAAAAAGAGTTTTTCAAACACCCAATCATGTTAGGCGAAACGAAGCATTCTAAGAAAGCCATGAGCATAAGTGCCTTTCACCTGCAGGGCATAACCATCATCGTTGGGAAAAAGGGTTGCGGCAAGAGCCACATTGCCAAATCTCTACTCTTGGGACTTATCGATCAAAAGGCAAAGGGGATAGTTTTTGACATAAACGATGAATACACATCAATGCGACTGAATGCCGATGACAACCAGCCAAGTCCATATTTTGACAGGATTATCCCGCTTGATCCCGGAGTTAATATGCGATTCACCCTTCCTTATATAGGAGCTGACGTATTTTTCGATGTAATTCAAACCACCATGGGATTGCCTGAAGCTTCAGCCTATGAGCTTAGAAACTTGTGGGACGACCTTGAAGAGAGAAATAATTTATCATTTGAAAATCTGCGGAATGCCGCTGAAAATACTTTAGACAGACGAATCCTGGGAGCAATAACACGTCGACTTGACCGTATGCAACAGACCAATCTTTTCAGCGACGACCCCAACCAAGCCATAACACTTGAGGGCAAGCTGAATGATATTCAAGAAGGCGGGGCTTTAGTCATCAATCTTAAGATGAAAAACAAGGATACTGTGGATCTTGTTGTTCAAACAGTTTTACGTAAGATTCAAGAAATCCTAGAAAAGGGTTATTCGCCAATGTTTATCTTCGCCGAAGAAGCTCACATGTATTTACGAGAAACCAACTGGGACGACGCTGTTACCAGGATGCGACATCTCGGCACCTACCAAATATACATGACCAACACACCGACTGAAATAAGACCCCTCGTGATCAGACAGGCTGACAATCTCGTTCTATTTCACCTCACCGAGCCTGAGGATATCCAGCATATCAGTCCTGCCGCGAAAATCGACCCTGAAACGATAGAGCAAGTTGCAAAAGCACTACCATTCCGAACATGCCTAATAATAGGGGAAGCCACAAATCATTACCCATTCATAATTGAAACAGCACAACTTAACGTTCAGACTGCAGGAAAAACGAGACTATATTTCGAGGAACCTTGAACGCTGATACCTTAACTTATTTTTAAACTATTTTTAACTATTTTGCTATGGTTTTAGTTTCTTTTCCGTTATTGTTTTAGTTTTCTGTATGCCACGTCGCGAATTGTTAAAGAAAACAAACCTTTTAAGAATCATGGTATCGAAATCTTCTGTTGTCTTAGAATTCAAATTGTCTAGTTAGTGATTCTCGGAGTTTTTTATCGTCCTTTAATTCATTTCTGCCTACTTCAGCTATGAAAACGTGACCCACCCGAACGGATTTAAGTGACGGGTTCCCTGCTTCGAGGTCTTTTAGAACCGTCACAATGATGTTTTTAGCGTGTTCCTTTGTCCAACTGTCACTACGAGTTTTGACACAGACGATACATATGTTTAACAAGTTTGGGATTTTCGCGGACAGATAAATATCAGCAATTGCTTGGTCTTCCGATTCCGTATTCCATACTTCATAAACATCTATTTTCTTTAATCTCTTAGTAACAGCCCAAAGGTCAGGATAGTAATCGATCGTGAATGTTTCAAAGGCAATTTTAATAGGCTCTCGTTTATCAAGATATGGCACTACTTTAGAATAATGATGATAGCCCTCAGCTAACTCCTTCAACATCTTAACAACTCTATCATGATTGTTCAAAGTTTAAACACTCGTCCTTTTTTATATCCAGATGTTTATAATATGGTTTTTGAGTAGGGTTAAAGAAAACTTAAATTGGAGAAAACTTTTCGACATATGCAGGTGAAATTGCATGGTTGAAAGAAAAGCATACAAAATTTGTCCGATCGCGTTTGCCTATAAAGCTGATGCCCTCAGGCAATGTGTCGGTGAAAAATGTGCGTGGTCAACCGGCAGTGAATGTGCAATTCTTGCCATTTTAGATAGACTTGAAGCTATACGACAAGAAATTGTTAAACATTCTAAGGAAATATGACTTTACACAAGACTCTATGTGAATGTATCATACTTGTCGTCCGAAAGATAAGTGTCATCTTACATTCTGTTAGCGGTGACTAAAAGAACATCCAATATTTATGGAAAGTCTTATGACTTGCTGGGCTTTTTAGCGCATGCCTCGAGCTTTAATAACAATTATTTTGAAAGAAAAAGGAAGGAAAGGGATTTCCTACGGGCACATTAACGTTGGTGATTTCCTCTTTTTCTGCGAAAGATGCGGAAAATTGCCATCATGGATAGAATCTACAAACAGCTCTTTTAAAAATAAAAGCAAAAGAGTGGAATTGCACATATATCCTTTGCCCTTAAATATAGTTCTTTCCCCAATACTTCATCTAAAAATTATTTATGCCTAATTTTCAAATTACATAAAGGGAAAAGTAAATGAAAATTTCAGAAAAACGTAAGAAATGGTTAACGAAGCGGGCTTTTTTCAACTGCTGGCTGGTTTCCGTGGGAGTGTTCATAATTTCACACATTTTTGAGCTGGCACGTATGATCCTTTCTTTTGAACTCGCCTTTCCTATAAATATTTTATATGGCTCATTGGCTCTATTGTTCTTGACAATAACGCTGTGGATTTATGCGCTACTCTTCCCAACATTTATGGAGACAGTGTTCACCATGTTGGGATTTAAAGAAGATAAGGAAAAAGATGCTAATGATAAAAATCCTTAAAGTTAAATGTTCGCGTTGCGGCTCTAAAAGTAGCATCCCGTATATTGGATTCATTACCCAACATGGAGTAAAGATTTATATTTCAAAATATCCGCGTAGTTGGTTTACCGTCCAGATCAACCAACAATTATCCCCTACCTATTTTTTCTGTACACTCCGTTCTTCCATTATTAATAATGCTAAGAGAAGCTAAATTTGGGCTTGTGTTTTCGGCGCTTTCCAGACATGAGACAGGATTTTGCGGTTGTTTAAAGTTTGCGGGTATGCCTTTGTTTGGCTTCAAATTTTGCCTGCTTCTTCCATTCGAAGCTTCTTCTTGCAACGGCCACGTACTCGGTAAACACAATGTTC
>Ga0078972_1011090_pt1 | contig 16350 bp, 17 predicted proteins | sample YelNatPaOPGAMG01_FD_67568 | JGI IMG/M metagenome (GOLD analysis project Ga0078972, IMG submission 67568) | Hot spring thermophilic microbial communities from Obsidian Pool, Yellowstone National Park, USA - OP-RAMG-01 (SPADES assembly) (version 2) | ecosystem: Environmental > Aquatic > Thermal...
GGAATGCATTGATGCCGTGGCCCAAAAGCTCGACTGGCGACAGAATCGAGGAAGACGAGACGGCAGGGGGATAGGCATGGCCTCGCTGATCCATGTGGGCGGAGGGGCTCGGGTCTATAAGTCCGATGGTTGCGGAACGATCATCAAGGTCGACGACTTCGGCATGGTCAATGTGATCACAGGCGCCACCGATATGGGGCAAGGGGTCGATACGGTCATCGCCCAGATCGTGGCCGAGGAGCTCGGAGTGCGGACAGAAGATGTCTCCGTCATCCACACCGATACCGATGTCTGCCCATGGGACGTGGGAGCCCACGCGAGCCGGACCACCTTCGTGGCGGGCAATTCGGCCCGAGGGGCTGCACGAAAGGTGAAGGAACAGATCCTCGAAGTGGCCGCAAGGTCCATGGGCGAAAGGCCGGAAGACCTCGACATTCGGGATCGAACCGTCTTTTGTCGAAACGATCCCGAGAAGAAGAGCCCCCTTGGCAAGGTGTTGAGATCGGCTCATTATACCACGGCGGGCAGGATGATGATGGCAGACTACTTTTATGATCCTTCAAACGAGAACCTCGATCGAGAGTTCAAGGGGAACCTCTCCGTGACCTACACCTATGGAACCCACGGCATCGAGGTCGAAGTGGATCGGGAAACGGGAGAGGTGAAGATCCTGCGATACATAGCAGCCCACGACGTCGGCAAGGCCATCAATCCCATGCTGCTCGAGGGCCAGGTTTACGGCGGGGCCGTGATGGGGATAGGCTATGCCCTGACCGAAAGGCTCATTCTTCATCAGGGAAAGGTAATGAACCCCAATTTTCTCGACTACAAAGTTCTTACGGCCAGGGATGTCCCCCGTATCGAGGCCCTGGTGATCGAGACGAACGACCCTGCAGGTCCCTTTGGGGCAAAGGGGATTGGAGAACCAGGCCTCGTGCCGACCGCCCCTGCCATCGCCAACGCGATCTACGATGCTGTAGGGGTGAGGATAACAGAGCTTCCGATCACGCCCGAAAAGATCCTGAAGGCCCTCAAAGAGAAAGAACTTTCTGAACATCGCCCAGCCCCTTTCGGCCTTCCAGAGGATAGAGCAGCCCGAGGGTCGCATCATGGCTGATCAGGCCTGTCCAAAAATGTCACCAATTTGACAATTTGTTAGCAAATTGGGCTTTCCGATCACTTTTTTTCCTCTTTTTACCCAAATCCCTCCCTTTTGGCAAAACCTTTAAACCGATTTAAATCTCTGAGGGTTAGGCAACCTCAATGCTTCTTCCTGAAAAATCCTCACTTTTAGGAACAGAAATTGCAAATCCGGTCTTTGCCGTAAAACCTTAGGCAAATTTTACTCAAAAAGGTGCAAAAAGGGCCTCCAAGCACATCAAATGGGAGCGAACCGATGAAAGAAATTCTTACACCCCGAGAGGCAGCGGAGTATCTCCATGTTCATGTGAGGACCATCTATCGTCTCGCAAAAACAGGAGGCATCCCTGGTCGAAAGGTGGGAGGGAGCTGGCGTTTCATGCGGCAGGCCCTCGATGAATGGCTTTCGGGAAAGGGAAATCCCTCGACGAATCAAAAGGAATAGGAGATGGCAGCAAGGGTTTTGGTCGTTGACGACGAACGGGAGATTCGGAGCCTCTTGTCCCGGGCCCTTACCCAGATGGGAGGCTACGAGGTGGAGGTGGCTGTGGACGGCGAGGAAGCCCTGAGGAAGGTCGAAGGGGATTCCTTCGATCTTGTCCTGACTGACCTCAAAATGCCAAAGATGGACGGTCTTGAACTGATTGCAGAGGTGGCCAAAAGACACCCTGAGATCCTGATGGTTGTGATGACAGGGCATGGAACGATCGAGTCGGCCCTCGAGGCAATGAAGAGGGGGGCCAGCGACTACCTGGCCAAGCCCCTCAATCTGAACGAGCTCCTCTTCCGAATCCAAAGGGTCCTTGAAGAGAAGAATCGGTTCGTCAGCCTCAGAGACTATGCGACGGAGCTCGAGCGAGCCAACCAGGAACTGCGAAGGATCGATCAGATGAAATCCGAATTCGTCTCCGTTGCCTCCCACGAGCTGCGAACACCCCTTTCGGCCATCAAGAACGCGGTCCAATTGATCCTGAAAAGAAAGGCGGGCGAGATCAACGAGACCCAGGCGAAGTTCCTCTCCATGGCGGAGCGAAACATTGATCGTCTCACGAACATACTCAACGATCTTCTCAACCTCTCCCGGATCGAATCGGGCCGGATCCCCTTGAAGTTCGAAGAGCTCGATCTCAAAGGAATCATCGAATCCACGGTCTCTTCTTTCAGGCCCCAAGCCGAAGGCAAGTCCATCCGGCTCGGTGTGCGAGTACCGGGTGACCTTCCCACTGTCTACGGCGATCGGGAAAAGATCGAACAAATCCTGGTCAACCTCATCGGAAACGCCTTGAAGTTCACCCCGGAAGGCGGCGAGATCGAGATCGGAGCCGAACCCGTTCCTTCCCAGGATGAAGAACACGGAGGCATGGTGGCCGTTTCGGTTCGCGATACGGGCATCGGCATTCCCCAGGAACATCTCAAATCGATCTTTGAAAAATTCTATCAAGTCGAGGGGTCCCTTCAGCGCTCGGTGGGGGGGACAGGCCTCGGCCTCGCCATCACCAAGGGGCTCGTGGAGCTCCACCATGGTTCCATATGGGCTGAAAGCCAGCCCGGAAAAGGAAGCACCTTCACCTTCACCCTGCCCCTTTCTCAGGGAGAACGAAGAGAACCTCAGTTTCGATCGATCTTTGACGAGGAGTTCAAGAGGGCCCAGGCAAATCAGACCCCCCTCACCCTTTTCCTCGTCGAGTCGACCGAGGGAGATGGGAAGACCTCCACAGGTCTGCCCGAGATATTGGAAGAAAGGGTCAAAAAATGGTTCTGCCGCAAATCGGACCGAGTGATCACGCGTCGACACGAAAGGTGGCTGGTGGCCCTTTGTGAGGCCGATCTCAAGGGCGCTCTCGCCATCCGAAAAAGGATCGAAGAGGGGCTCAAAAGGAACGGTCTGGAGGGGAAGGACTGGATTTCGAAGGTGAGGATCGGCTTTGCCACCTATCCTGAAGAAGCGGCATCGAAACGAGACCTCTTTCGTATAGCGAAAGCAAGGCTGAGGAGGCAAGAGGATGAGTCCGAAGAGGATTCTGATCGTGGATGACGAACCCGACCTGGTCGAGACCCTCCGCTTCCCTTTGGAAATGGAAGGCTACCAGGTCCTGGTCGCTGATAACGGCGAGATGGGCCTCAACCTGGCTCGAAAGGAAAGGCCTGATCTCATCATTCTCGATCTCATGTTACCGAAATTGGATGGGTACAAGGTCTGCCGTCTGCTGAAGTTCGACGAAAGGTTCAAAGAGATTCCCGTGCTGATGGTGACCGCTAGGACCCAGGAGAAGGATAGGCTTCTCGGCAAAGAAACAGGCGCGGATGAGTACATCACCAAACCCTTCGACATCGAGCAGTTGTTGGAAAAGGTGAAGGCCTACCTTGGCCGACAATCTCCTTGATCAGGTTTGGCCCTTCGGAAATCTTTGGGCAAAGGAAGCGGGCTGCCGTGAGAGACAGGATGGTCACCTACCGATACAGAGGAAGAGATCGAACAGGACGAATGGTCGTGGGTCGCCTTGAGGCTCCAACCCTTGAGGCTGCGGGTAATCAACTCTTCCGACAGGGTTATTACCCCACAGCGATCGAGAAGGAGGAGGCCTCGGCTTTGAATCTGTCGAGTCTTTTCGACCGGTTTCGAAAGGTGGACTTGGAGGAGGTTCTCCTCTTCAGCCAGCAGCTTTCGACCCTCTATAAGGCAGGGCTTCCCTTGCTGACGGCCCTCTCGAGCCTGAAGGAACAGAACGAAAATAGGAAGTTTCGAGAGGTCATCGAAGACATCTGCCGCCTGATCGAAGGAGGGAGCACCCTTTTTGAAGCCGTAGCGAAGCACCCCGAGGTCTTCCCTTCGGTTTACAGCCACATGGTTCGTGTTGGCGAGGTGACCGGACGATTGGGCGAGGCCCTCGATCGTTTTGTAACATTGGAGCAACGTTCCATGCGGACCCGGCAGAAAATCAAAGAGGCGATGCGCTATCCCAAGCTGGTCGTCCTTTCCCTGATCCTCGCCTTCGCGGTGCTGATCACCTTTGTCATCCCTCGGTTTGCCCAGATCTTTGCCCAGTTCAAGACGCCCCTTCCCCTTCCAACGAGAATCATGATCACGATCAATACGATTTTCCAAAACTATGCCCTCTATGTTCTTCTTCTTATAACTGCCCTTTTTCTTCTTCTGAGGTACCTCCTTCGAACCTCTCAAGGAAGATTCTTTTGGGATCGGATGAAGATTCGGCTTCCCTTGTTAGGACCGCTCTTTCTGAAGGCGGAGCTTTCACGCTTCACCTACAGCTTTGTCATGTTGAACCAAAGTGGGATTCCGATCCTCCAAGCCCTCGAGATCACCGCGAAGACGGTCGATAACACCCTTCTTTCGAAGGCGATCGAGAAGATCACGGCACGAATCCAGGAAGGATGGCCCTTGGCCGAAGCCATGAGGGAGTCGGGTTCTTTTACGCCTATGGTAACCCAGATGGTGGCGGTGGGAGAGACCAGCGGTACCCTCGATACCATGCTGCTGAGGGTGACCGAACATTACGACGTGGAGGTGGAGAACGGAATTCGAAGGCTTTCCACTTACCTGGAGCCTATTTTGACCCTCGTCATCGCGACGGGCGTTCTCTTCCTCGCCCTGGCTGTCTTTCTTCCGTGGTGGAACCTCGCCTCCCTATTTAGGTGATGGGATAGAGTCGAGGAGATGGAGCATGAAAAACCGAGAGGTCCATGTTCGTCTAATGGGAGTTTGGTTCACCGGTTCTCCCCGTAGGAGTCATCCTGCCGGAATGACTTTGATCGAGGCCATCCTGGTTTTGCTGATCATTGGCATCCTCATTGCGGCCGCTGTTCCCAAGATCGACCTGGCGACCCTTTTCAGACCGGCTGTGGAAGGCGCAGCCCACATGATCGCTTCGGATATTCGATACGCCCAGGAGTTCGCCATGGCCAACCGGGTCTCAAAGAGCGTTCGCTTCGTCTCGGGTTCCTCCGCTTATTCCTTCTCTCCAACCCATGGCCTCGACCCGAGCGGCCAATTGCCATCGGGCTTGGTGATCGACAACGCCTTGACGGTCACCTTCAACTCCTTGGGAGAACCGATTGCAGGAGGCGGCGGGTCGGTCAGTATCTCTGGCGGCGGAGGGACGAAAACGATCAGCATCAACGTTTACACGGGAAAAGTCAGCATCCTATGAAACGAAGAATGTTTCATAACAAAGGCTTCACCCTGATCGAGGTCATGATCTTGATCGTCATGGCCGGCATCCTTTTGCCTGCCATCATCGTCCCTTTTGTCACGGCTGTGAGGAAGAGCGGAAAACCCGAGATGGCGACAACGGCAATCTACCTCTGCCAGCAGAAAATGGAGGAGTTTGTCAAATACGATTACAGCCATCCTGCCCTCAACCCGGGAGCTCTAACCACCTATGCCGATGCGGATCTTCCAGGGTACCAGTGGCAATGGGAGATCCTTTATGTGGATAGTCTGTTCAACCCTTCCGCCTCGGACCTGGGTTACAAAAGAATCTTGGTCCGAGTGAAGGACAAAGAGAACGATACCTATGAGCTCTATGCGGTGGTCACAAAATTCTGATCGAGAAAAGCACGACGGACACGACCGGCCTTCGGAAGGCCGTGGATCGAGGAACGGCCGGTCTCCTTTTGGCCTCTCGTCTTTCGCCTTCTCCCTTTCGAGGGAGGGCTTTACCCTGATCGAAATGGTCGCGGTGATCATCATCCTGTCGATCATCTCTGCGATCACGATCTATTTCTTGGTCAACAGCGCGAAGCAATACGCCGTTATGATGAATCAGAGGGTCCTCTTCGAGGAGGCCCAGTTGGCCATGGAGAGGATGTGTCGAGAGATTCGGGACGCGAAAGCGATTCTTTCGCCCTCCGGAGGCGTTTCCGCGAGCTCGATCGTTTTTACCCGAACCCATTCCACCGCTTGCGACTCGGCCAACGAAACGATCACCTTCAGACTGACTGGAACGACCCTTGAAAAGGTGAAGACCTCCCCTTCTGCCGTGAGCCCCCTGGCGGAACGAGTCTCCACCTTCAGCGTCACACGGGGAGCGACAGACGATGAGATCAAGATCGTTCTTGGCCTTTCTCTCGTGACGGGTGAAAACATGACGTTGCAAACGAAGGTTTACCCGAAGAACCTTCCGAAGAGCACAACCCACAAACACTTTTTCGAAAACTGGGCCGAGGAGATCAGCACATGAAAGGGATCGTGGCCTTGAACACGAAGGGGCTTTCCATTCTTTTTCTGATCGTGGCCTTGCTCGTCATGGTGACGATTGGATACGTCCTTTCCTATCTGATCCCAACCCAACAGAAGGCCATCGCCTTGAACATCCATTCGAGCCAAGCCTTCTACGTCGCCCAGTCGGGAGTGGAATATGCGATCCGATATGCCCTCGACCAGGGTTGGACAACGCCCTCTACGCTGATCGGCCTGAACGGGCCGGCTGTCAACCAACGAAACCTCGGCCGAGGTCGTTTCACGATCAGCTACGACAGCCTTTCGGACCGACTCACCTCGACGGGACAAATTCAAGGCCTGGGCGAAAGAAGAATCACCGTTTCCAACTTCAGCAGCTTCGTTTCAGCAGGACTCACCTTGGTGGCCCCTCTGCCTTGCTGGACCAACCCGAGGACGGAGGCGCGGCTCTATGTGATGAATACGAGCGCCTCTCCCGTGACGTTAATCGCCTTTTCAGCCTCCTGGAATGAACCTCCGGTGAGAACGCTCACCAGCCTTCGGATCGATGGGAACCAGAAGTTTGCAGGCATCTACAGCAGCGGCAGTGGGACGAGACCTTTTACGCCTCCCGGCAACAGCCAACTGCTCAACCCGAACCAGAGCGTTTCGATCACTCTCGACTGGAACCAAAATATCCACCCTTTTTGCTCGGTGGTCTTGACGTTCTCCGATTCCATCGGCAAGTCCTACACCTTCGCGTTGGATCCGGAAGGCGATGGACTTCCTTCTTGTGGAGGATGAAACGGTGGCATGGGCATGGTAGATCAAATCGGTATCGACATCGGCAGTCAGGTTCTCAAATGGGTGAGCCTTCGGACGACTTCGAAAGGTCCCTTTCTGACGGGCCTCGGAATGAAGGCGATTCCTTATCACGAGGGCGGAGACGAGAGGACGATCCTACGGGAAACGCTTAAACACCTGCTCCAAGAGGCTCCTTTCTCGTTGAAGAGGGCGAGCCTTGCGGTTTACGGAGAAGGCTTCCATCTCCTTCGGCTGAGCCTTCCCTCCATGCCGAGATCGGAGCTTTCCGAGGCGATTCGCTGGGAGTTGAAGGGTCAGCTCTCTTTCCCGTTGGAGACGGCCCAAACCGATTTCTATATCCTCGATGAGTACCAAGAGGAAGGAATCAAGAAGCTCGATCTGATGGCCGTGGTCTGTCCCCTCGACCAAATCGAAGGAACCCTTTCGATTGTGAAAGAGGCCGGCCTTAAGCCTGAACATCTCACGATCCCTCCTTTGGCCCTCTCCCGAGCCTTCCTTGAGCAGAGAGGAGGAGGGGCCGATGAGGTGGTCGCCCTGATCGACCTCGGTGCAGCTCGGACGAGGATCTCTTTCATCAAGAAGGGTCTGGTGCAATATTACCGCGAGGTCAGCCCGGGCGGTCTTGATCTCACCCGTGCCATTGCGGAAGGGATAGGCTCCGAGGCCCCCCCGGAGGCCCTTTATGAAGAGGCGGAGAAGATCAAATATGCTTTGGGCCTTGCCCTCGAGGAGGACGAGAAAGGGGTGATCGAGGCCTCCATCCCTTCCTCTCCCCAGGAAGGGAAAGGGCTGAGCGAATCGCTCCTTCAATCGGCATCCTATCGGGTAAGACCCCTTCTTGAAAAGCTTGGGGGAGAGCTTCATCGATCGATCGACTATTTCCAATCCAGCTCAGGTGGAGGAAGGGTGAGCCAGGTTCTTCTCACCGGTGGCACCGCCAAGATGCCCTCTCTCACCCTTTTTCTCCGCAAGGAACTCAACCTACCGGTCCATCTTTTCAACCCCCTTGAGAAGCTCCCCTACGATGGGGATAGGGTGGACCCCTCCCTTCGGACCGATCACGGAACTCAATTCGCCGCTGCCTTTGGATTGGCCCTTTCACAGAAGGAGCGCATCGAACTGCTCCCCATCAAAACATCTTTTTGGCAATCTTTTAGGTCGATCCGCGACCTCAAGCGGCAAGTTTCCATTCTTTCCCTTTTCTCTTTTCTGATCGTCCTCCTCACCCTCCTTGGTTTTTCATGGATCGTCTCGAAGATGAACGGCGAAGGGGCCTCGCTTCAAAGAGAGCTCGAGCATCGGACCGAAAAGATCAAGGGCATAGAAGATATAAGGGCAAAGATCGCCCTTTTGAAGGAGAAAGAGGCTCAGTTGAAAGGCCGGCTTCTCCTCATGCCTGAATGGATCGGTCCCTCCTCCTCTTATTCCGAGGTCTTGAAGGGGATCACGCAAGCATTGCCTCAAAACGTCGCGCTCAGAGGGATCTCTCTTCAAACGAAAACGGAAGGCCAAAAAGGGGAGGTTCGTTCCCCCTCCTCCCGGGAAAAGCCTTGGCCCGACCGGAAGCAAGAGGTCCTCTACCTCAGCGGCCTCGCTTTTGGCAACGACCTCCAGTGCCTGACGGCCCTGGCTCGCATGGTGGAGGGGCTCGAAGGGAATCCCCTCTTTCGTGATGTGAGGCTTCTCTCGATGGAGGAGGAAAAATCGTATAACCAACCCGGAGTTCGCTTTGAGATGGCCTGCGATGTTGAACCGCTCCCAGTCAAGGAGAAAAGGCAGGAGAAAAGATCCAAGGATTGAATATGGCCTTGAGAGCACGAGAAAAAAAGCTTCTTCTTCTGGCAGGGATTGCCGTCGCGATCCTTGTCTTCGATCAGCTCTACTACACCCCCCAGAGTCGAAAGATCGCCAGGCTGAAGGAGGAGATCAAGGCGCTCGAAGGTAAAATGGAGGAGCAAAGGCTTCTGAGAACGAGCCTGGAAGCTTTGGAATCCGAGATCGCCCGTTTGGAGGAGGAAACGAAGGGGATTGAGAGCCGAACCCACGGCAAAGAAGGGCTGAAGAATTTCCTTACCCATCTGGCCAGGGAAAGCGATCGCCTTCCCATGAAGATCGTCTCCCTGAGCCCAGAAGGAGAGAAGCCCCAGGCCGATTCAGAGAAAGAAGAATCCCTGCCTTACAAAAGGGTTCGCCTTCGGTTGGTCCTTCACTCTCCCTTCCACTCCCTTGCAGCCTATGTAAGGAGCATTGAAGAACTTCCCTTCTTCGTCAGGCTGAGCGACTTCCAGGTGGAGAGGGAGGAGAGGATCGCTCCCCTTTTGAAGGCGACCCTGAGGGTGACCGTCTACGTCTGGGAACCAGGGACAAAGGAGTCAAGATGAAGAAAGCAATGTCCTTTGCATTTCTCTTTACAGCCGTTTTTCTCCTTGGCCATGGGGTGACCATCGGTCAAGATGGGGGGCCAAAGCAAAAAGGAGAGGCTCCGATCGGGATTCGCCCGTCGAAGGAGATTTCGGTGGAGAGGGATCCCTTTCTCCTGCCCCCTGGGGTGAAGCCTTTAAACAAGGTTGGCTCGGAGCCGATCCTTCCCAAACCCTCGACCTCTCCCTCTTTCGAACTGAAGGCCATTCTGGTCGGTGATCGCTTGCGTCTGGCATCGATCAATCGCCAGATCGTCACCGTCGGCGATCTGATCGAAGGAGAACGGGTTTTGGAGATCGAAACGGATCGGGTGGTTTTGGAGAAAGAGGGAAAGAAGAGGATTCTTTATTTATCCCAGAGCCCTCATCGTCTGATCGTTGAGAAGAACAAAGGAAAGGGAGAAAACCGATGACGCGAAACCATCTCTTCATCCTTGCCCTAAGTCTCCTTTTGGTGGTCGGTTGTGCTACGGCCCCTCCGAAGGAGCGGCCCAAAACCCTGCCCCAGCCGGGTCGGGTCCCTCCCCCTCCGCCGACCCAGGAAAAATTGAAGGAGCTCGTCGTCCCCCAGAAAGAAGAGGCGAAAAAGGCCGAGGAGAAGCTCTTCTCCTTCTTCGCCAGGGATGCCAATGTGGAGGACGTCCTCCTGGCCTTTTCGAAGGAGAGCGATCTTAATCTCGTCATCGATCCGGAGCTCAAGGGAAAGGTGACGATCGATCTCAAACGCGTCACTCTGAAGGAGGCCCTTGAGGCCATTTTGACGCCCCTGGGATGGAGTTTCCAAATCGAAGAGAAGTTCATCAAGATCCACCGACCGAAAATGGAGACAAGGCTCTTTACACTGAACTACATTGCTACGAAGCGAACCGGAAAGCGGGAGATCTACGCAAGCACGAGCGGAGGTCTCCAATCTGGAATCTCTCCGGGACAGCAGGTCGCCTCCACCTCCGGAACCCGTACAGGATACAGCGACCTGGTCAGCTCGGACGAGATGGACCTCTGGAAGGAGATTCAGAGAGGTCTCGAGGCAATCATCTTTGGTTCCATTGAGGAGAAGACACCCTCTCCCGAAGGAGAAAAGGCCTCTTGGACCAGGACAGACAGCAAAGGGAAAAAGCTTGTGATCAACCGGTCAGCCGGTGTCATTCTCGTGACGGACTACCCGTCCCAGCTCAACAGGATCGCCTCCTATATCGAGACCCTCGAAGGAAGCTCGCAACGGCAGGTGACGATCCAGGCGAAGATCATCGAGGTCATCCTTTCCGAGGAGAACAAAGAAGGGATCAACTGGAAGACCATTCAGGGGCTCCCCCGCTCGATCAACCTCTCTTGGGGTTTAACGAACCGAGCCGGAACAACGGGCTATCCCGGATGGACCGGCCAGAGCACAACCACCAGCAGCACCACCACCGGAACCACGACAATCGAAACGCCAGGGCTCTTGAAGGTGAAGCCCTTTGGAGGGATTCTCGCCTGGGGTGCGCCCTCCTCGGACGTCGTTCTCTCAGAGATCATGAGCGCCATTGCGGAGCAAGGGGAGATGAGGATTCTCTCGAGCCCCACGATCTCGACCCTGAATAACCAGAAGGCCATCATTCGGGTCGGCAACCAGGATGTCTTCTTTGTCACCGGCGCTGTGGCAACCCAGAGCACCGTCACCCAGACGATCCAACCCATGACGATCGACATCGGCATCATCCTCGACGTCACCCCTCAAATCGCCGAGGACGGCACGATCATCATGAACATCCACCCGAGCATCACCGAGAAGACCGGAGAAAAGGTGACACCCGATGGGAAAACGACCTTTCCCCTCCTGAGCGTTCGGGAGACAGATACCACGGTTCGGGTTCGGGAGGGAGAGACGATCCTCATCGCCGGGCTGATGCAGGAGAAAAAGGAAGAAACCCGAATCGCTGTACCCGGATTGGGGGCGATCCCTCTGCTTGGAAACCTCTTCCGCTATAAGGCCGAGACGAAGCGTAATACCGAGCTGGTCATCATGATCACTCCCACGATTGAGATCGGGAAGAAAGTCGGGATGTATCAACCCACGGCGGGAGAACGGAGCTCCACACAATAGGTGAATCGATGTACCTCGACTTTTACGGTTTGAAAGAAAAACCCTTTTCCCTCACCCCCGATCCCCAGTACCTCTTTTTGAGCGAGGGACATCGGACGGCCATCGAGTCTCTGCTCTATGGAATCCACCATCGGCAGGGGTTTATGGTCCTCACCGGGGACATCGGCACGGGAAAGACGACGATCTGCCGGGCCCTCCTTGGAAAACTCGACAAAAACGTTAAGACCGCTGTGATCTTCAACTCCTTTCTTACCGAGGAGGAGCTTCTCGAATCGATTCTTCTGGAATTCGGCTTCACATCCAAGGGGAAGACCCGAAAGGAACGGATCGATGGCCTCAACCGAGTCCTCATCCACTTCTTGTCTCGAGGACTAAATGCCGTTCTGATCGTGGACGAAGCCCAAAACCTCTCCATCCCCGTTCTTGAACAGATCCGCATGCTCTCCAATCTGGAGACGGAAAAGGAGAAGCTCCTCCAGATCGTTTTGCTCGGCCAGTTGGAGCTCGATAGAAAACTCCTCTTGCCCGAGCTGAGACAACTGAATCAGCGAATTGCGATTCGCCTTCGCCTCCTTCCCCTGAGCCGCTCGGAGACCGAGCGCTACATCCATCAGCGCCTGACCATCGCGGGATCAAAAGGCGACCTCGTCTTTTCCCGGTCAGCCTTCGAAGAGATCCATCGGTTTTCAAGAGGAATCCCCAGGCTCATCAACCTTCTCTGCGAAAGAACCCTTCTCGCCGGCTTCGTCGCCCAGACCCTCCATTTCGAAAAGGCCTTGATCAAAAGAGCAGAGAAAAGCCTTTTAGGGGAGGAGACAAGGCGCCTCCCGGTCCCCCTTCCAAGGCGGTTCTCCCTTCTTCGGGCTCTTTCCCTTGGCGTGGTATCCCTCTTGATGCTTCTCGTGCTATTTTGGAAGGAACCTATCCATCTCGCATGGGACGAGGCGAAGGCCTTTATCTCGAAGGGGTTTCCCGTTGTTCATTCATCGAAGCCCGGGAAATTGGCCCGCCCCCTTTTGCCCCCCTCTCGGCAGGAGCGAAAATTGAACGAAGGCAAAGAGAAAATCCGTGGGGGATTGTCTAAGGATGATCCGAAGGAGAAGACCCCATGAGCCTGATCATGGACGCTTTGAAAAAGGCCCAACAGCAACGCCTTAAAGAACCGGAAGGGGATCCCTTCTTTGAACCTTCCCTTTCTCCACAGGGAGCGATGCCAGGGACGCAGGGAAAAAGGAAGATCGCCTTTCTCTCTTTTGCCCTCTTGGGTCTGGCAGCCCTTCTCGGTCTTATCTTCTGGAACCCTTGGGCCCTCTCCCGTCAAGGAAAAGAAGGGCCTCCGATCGTTGCTCCCCAAACGGAAAAAGCGGCACTCATGACCACGGGGGAGGAAAGTCCCAAATCTTCCTTACCGAGAACCGAACTTCCCGAGGAGAGAAGAAAGGCCTCTTCTTTAGAAGAGAGAAGGGAGCCGATGAAGAGACCGGAAACACCAAAACTTGCCCGAAGAGCCTCGGCACCGATTGAGCAGTCCCTGTCGATAAGGCCCCCTCCAGAGCCTTCCCCCCAAGGAGCGCCGCCGGAGGCAAAAGACGCCCCTGACCCAAAAACCAAAGTTTCTCTCTCGCCTTTGAATCGACCCGTTTCGATCGATCTTCAGCGCCTCTTCAATCAAGGCGTTCACGAACAGAGCCGAGGCCAGATCTCAAAGGCCATCGACTCCTACCAAAAGGTGATCGAAGCCGATCCTTCTTACTACGAGGCCTTCAATAATCTGGGACTCCTTTACCAGGAGGGGGGCGATTTGAAAAGGGCAGCCGAGGCCTATGAAAAGGCCCTTGAAGTCCGTCCGGATTATGTCAAGGCCCTCAATAATCTGGGGGTGGTTCGTTATCTCGAAGACCGCGATGACGAGGCGATGGATTGCTTTCAGCGGGCCCTCTCGATCTCGCCGGATCACGTCGAAAGCCATCTTCACCTGGGGCTTCTCCTGAAGAAGAGAGGCCGGTGGAAGGAGGCTCTCGAGGCCTTTGAACGAGCCCTTCGTCTCAATCCCCTCCATGGCGAAACGCACTACAATTTGGCCCTTCTCCTCGAGGAGCTTCATCGAATCGAGGAGGCGATCGAACACTATGAAAAATTCATTCGGACCGCTTCGTCCACCCACCCTGAGCTGGCAGGAAGGGTCCAAAGGCATCTTGGCTTCTTGCAAAGCATGAAGACGGAACCTTCGGTCGGAGAAAGGCAAAGCCATGGTCGATGAAAAAAGAAGCTTTGGCGAATATCTGGTCGATCTGGGTGTGATTACCTCGGAGCAGCTCAAGAAGGCCCTTCAAGAGCAGAGGAGAGGCGAGCGCCTTGAACAGGTCCTGGTTCGGCTCAAATTCGCCAGCGAGGAGGTCGTTCTTCAACACCTGGCCGACTACTTCGACCTTCCTTATGTCGATCTCGATACGTATCTCATCGACGAGCAGGTCCTCGAGCTTATTCCTGAGGAGCTCGCCCGCCGCCACACCCTGATCCCCCTCTTCAAGATTGGAGAAACCTTGACGATCGCCCTCTCCAACCCCCTTCACCTCACGGCCATCGACGAGGTCCGAAACCGGATCAAAACCGATGTCGATATCGCTCTGAGCACGGAGAAAAAGATCCTTCGAGCGATCGATCAACACTACGGCGCGGTGGCCTCCCAATTTCAGAAAACCCTGAACCAGTGGGTTCAACAAGGGGGCGGGCCTCCCCCTGGATCCGCGGACTATCGGAAAACCTATGACCTTGTTTCCCGCATGGCCCCTGGAGAGGTTATTGACGACGTCCCCGCGGCTCGGCTCTTCGATCTTGTCATGACCCAGGCCATTCGGGATCGGGCAAGCGATATCCACATCGAACCCGATGAGAAAAGCCTCCGCATTCGCTTCCGCATCGATGGCTTTCTCTACGAATTTCTGACCCTCCCCAAGACCATCCACCCTCCCCTCACCTCCCGTATCAAGGTTCTGGCCGAGATGGACATTGCAGAAACCCGCCTTCCTCAAGACGGAAACTTCAACGTCCGACTGGAACGACGAAACATTGAGATCAGGGTTTCGACCTTCCCGACCATTTACGGCGAAAATGTGGTTCTTCGACTCCTCGACCAGACGACATCCCTGATGAAGCTCGAGGACCTTGGGTTCTCCGACCAGATGCTCGAACGCTTCAAGCAACTTCTTCAGCGCCCCCATGGAATGATCCTGGTCACGGGCCCCACAGGCAGCGGGAAAACCACCACCCTTTATGCCTCTCTCAACCTGATCAACTCCCCAGAGAAGAACATCATCACGATCGAGGATCCCGTGGAGTATCGCCTTCCCCTGATTCGGCAGACTCAGATCAACCCTAAGGCCGGCATCACCTTCGCAGCGGGCCTCCGCTCCATCCTCCGGCAAGACCCCGACGTCATCATGGTCGGTGAGATTCGGGATCGGGAAACGGCTGACGTCGCCCTCCAGGCCGCCCTGACCGGCCACCTCGTTCTGAGCACCCTTCACACGAACGATGCCCCCGAGGCGATCACCCGCCTCATGGATATCGGGGTCGAACCTTACCTGATTGCCTCGTCTCTTCTTGGGGTTCTGGCCCAGCGCTTGGTCCGAAAGATTTGCTCGGAATGTAAGACGTCCTACCGGATCGACCCCTCGAAGATCAACCCTTGGGACGGAAAGAGGCTTGAGGCAAAAGAATCTTTAACCCTTTATCGAGGCAAAGGCTGCAAGAGCTGCAAGCAGTCGGGGTACTGGGGGAGGGTTGGCCTCTACGAGCTTCTCGAGATGTCGGAAGAGCTTCGGCAACTCATATCCGAAAGAGCGCCGATTCCAGTACTCCGGAAGGTGGCACGAGAGACGTTGGGAATGACGACCCTCCGGGAGGACGGCCTGAAAAAAGTTCTCGAAGGAACGACCACCCTCGAAGAGGTCAACCGGGTCGCTTAGGGGGCTTCCGGTCAAAGAGATTGAATTTGAGGATCCAATAGATCGCCGCCAGGCCATCCTTCCAGTTGATCTTCTTGCCCTCGGAATAATCGCGTCCCCAGTAGGAGATCGGAACCTCATAGACCCGGCATTTCATCCGTGCGACCTTCGCCGTGATCTCGGGCTCGAAGCCAAAGCGGTTCGTCTCGATCGGGATACGGCGGAGGACCTCCGTTCTAAAAACTTTATAGCCCGTCTCCATGTCCGAGAGATTGAGGTCGGTGAGAATATTGGACAAGGTCGTGACGATCTTGTTTCCCACGGCATGCCAGAAGAAAAGGACCCGATGGGGCCCTCCCAAAAATCGAGATCCATAGACGACGTCCGCTTTTCCCTCCACAATGGGTGCGATCAGGGCCGGGTATTCGGCCGGATCGTACTCGAGATCCGCATCCTGGATGATCACAATATCGCCTGTGACATGAGGCAGGGCCGTGCGAACGGCAGCCCCCTTCCCTCGGTTTCTTTCATGAAAGAGGACCCTCACCTCATCGGCAGGGCGATCCCGGAGAAGGGCCCCCGTCCCATCGGTGGACCCGTCGTCGACCACGATCATCTCCTTCTCAAAAGGGGCCTCCTTCACCTTCTCGATCACTTTGAGAATGGTAGGAGCCTCATTGAAAACAGGAATGATGACGCTCAGCTTCAATGGGAGCCCTCCGCTTGATCCTTCTCTCCGATGGCGATGAGGGACTG
>Ga0078972_1011091_pt1 | contig 16350 bp, 11 predicted proteins | sample YelNatPaOPGAMG01_FD_67568 | JGI IMG/M metagenome (GOLD analysis project Ga0078972, IMG submission 67568) | Hot spring thermophilic microbial communities from Obsidian Pool, Yellowstone National Park, USA - OP-RAMG-01 (SPADES assembly) (version 2) | ecosystem: Environmental > Aquatic > Thermal...
AGCGCATAGGCAGCAGCAGCTCACTCACCAATCGCTTGTAAAACGGGAAGTCGCGGCGAGCGGGAACGTAGAGGTGCACACCTCGCATCGCCAGGAAAGGCCAGTCTTCGATCTGGCAGGGCCCAGCGACGCCAGGCTTGGGCCAGGCGAGCAACTGCAACAGCGCCTCAACGGCATACACCAGGCCCAGGCGGCTTGCTGCCTCGAGCGCCGCACCCGAACTGTCGAGGCGCAGGCTGTATCTCTCGTCGTGAAGGCTGCGGTAGCCACTGCCAGCAGGCCGACTCTCCCGGGGGCTCAGACGCAGAGAGATGACGCAACCGCGCACCTGGCCCGCCGGCAGCAGTGGCAGCGCCTTGCCCAGGCGCTGCAGTTTCTCCTGCAGCAGCCGGGCCGCGAACGCCAGGTCATCGCCATTCCCCTCGCCCAGTTCGATCCCAGAACAGCGCTCCAGGTGGAAGGGCTCGCCCGGCAAGACCTGCATCCTCTGAGGGAGAGGAAAGAGCCGCGGCTGGCCCAGCCCGGCGCCCCAGAGTTCCAGGGATGAGAACAAGACGTCGCGGCGGAAGGACGTGAAGCGCAGCACCAATTGGCTGGCCAGCGCACCGACGCTTACTTCGACCCTGGCCGGAAGCGCCCGATCGGCGTTGTCTTGGCCGATCCGGCCCAGCAGACGCAAGGCTCCGTTCTCCCCGCCAGCGGCATAGACCGCCAGGTGGCTGATGCCACCGGAGCCGCCGCTGACGGCGGGCGCAGCCACTCCGAAGGCATCCATAGAGAGGGATGAGGAGGGCATCTCTTTCTGGCTTTCGTGTAACACCTGCACGAGCACGACGCGGTCTATGAAATAGGTGCCTCCAAGTTCGATTACGATGTCGGCCCCCAGCTCCGTCAGCGTGCTACCCCGCCATCCGACCGGATTGCCCTTGCCGTCGGTAAGGCGACCTGTTGCGAAAGAGATCGGCCCATGTTGAGACACATCAGAGGCCAGGTCAGGTGGCAAGTCTTGCTCAAGGCCGCGCCGACAGAAGCGGTAAGTGCCAGCGACAGGGGGTTCGACGCCATTGCCGGTCAACCGGCCAGGCAGGCGCAGGGAGTCGTCCACCGCGGAATCCACGGCCACCTCCTCAGATACTGGGACAAACCCGGGCCCAATTGGACCCGAGGCGTTATCGGTTGTCAGTTCGCCACCGTCAGTCACCGACGTAGATGCAGAGGCCAACAAGCCGATCCGGCCCGTTGGCCGTTCGTCCATGTCTCCTAACGGTGTCGCGGGCCAGGCGCTTCGCTTTCTAGCTCGACCTTGATGCCCAGTGATTGGTAGAAGCCAACATCCAGGCTCTCCGGCCCCAGCAGGGCAATGGGTTCGGTCCAGCCGCTGATCGCCGGGAAATGCCTGGGGTCATGCTGGTCCGTGCCGGCCACAAGGCGGGCGCCGTTGTCGCACATCAGGCGGTAGGCGGCGATGTATGCTGGGTAAAGCTCTGGCAAGATGCGCAGGATGCGGCCGCGCGTCTCGCCGTTCACTTCCAGTGCCACATTCAGTTCCCCCGCCGCCTGACCAATGGCGGCCAGGTCGCACTCAAAGAGCGCGTTCAGGTCGGCGCAGTCCAGGGTGGCGCTGGCACGCCGAGCCAGTTCGATCACGGCCGGATCAAGTTCGGGCGGGTCGTAGATGCGCCGGTTCATGGAATCGCGCAGAGGATGGGCGAAGTAGGTCGGCTTGCCGCTGCGTTCGCGGAGGCGAGCGACGTCGCCGAGGTAGCTGATAGCGATATCAGTACGCTCGCCCGGGCCGGCCTCGGGCCGTTCGTCGAACGTTAGCTCGCAGATGCAATAGTCGGCGGGAGCAAGCCACTCCTCCGCCAGTCTACCCAGCGGCGTAGTGTGCGGGTACTCCGGCGCGAAGAACACGGCCAACTCGGGGTAGAGCGGCCGCAGGGCTTCCATCTCGCCGCGGTACTGCAGTAGACCCGCCAGGTCAGGCGAATAGATGCCTGGGTGGTGATGCTGGGGCATGCCATCCATGTAGCGGCCCACGTGATCGGTCAGGCCAATGAAGCGCCGCCCCGTGGCCACGGCGTGATCTAGATAGTCGGCCAGACTGGCACCTCCCTGGCGCTCCATGCCAGCGTGGTAATGCAGGTCAATCTCACTGAGCAGCAAGTCGTCTCCTCAGGCCTCTAGTGGGCGCATCCGGCGCGCCACGAGGCCACAAAGCGGTGGCCCTGACGATGCTTCAGACAACGACGCTTGAGGAATGCGGAGGGCTGGCAAGCCGCATCCTGGCTGCATGGGGTTCAGGCATAAGTGGCGCGGTAGAACACATCACTGATCGAATCGCCGGTGTAGCTCACGGTGAAAGCGTCCAGGCGCACCCCGCCAGGACCAACCCTATCCGGGCCCGGCTTGCGCCGGCGGATCTCCAGGGTCACTGGCGGCTGCGCCACCAGCGGCTTGATGTTCGCGGCCTGTTGTACCGCCAGACGCACGCGCTCGCGAATGAGTTGGCGGGCCTGCGCCGGCGGAAGATGCACGGCGCAAAGCTCAGAGAGCCCTTCCTTCACCGCCGCTGTGACGATTCCGGGCACCCACGACTCGGCCTCTCGGCAAGCGTGCAGGTCGCCCGAAGTGAACAGCCAGGGCACACCATGGTCGCCCGCCAGATAAGCCGCCAGTTCCATCTCGCCAACATTGCGGCCGTTGACCTGGTAGTGCTCGATGTCGGTGCTCATGGTGTGGGCAAGGTTGCCGTGGGGTGTGTTGCTCATCGAGTGCATTCCCACCTGCACCAGGCCGCCGAAATGGGAATCCAGTTTGGGCAACCACTCACTGCGCTTGATGCCTCTCACTATCCTGGCGCCCGGGACTAGTTCGTCCATGACCAGGTTGCGCCCAGAGCCATGGCCATCGCAGACGACGATGTCCTCGACGCCGGCATCCTGCAGCCCGAGAATGGCGGCATTCACCTCGGCGGTGAGCAGATGCAGCATGTCCCGGCTTTCATAGATCGCTGGCAGGCTACCAGCCGCCACTTCGAAACGCGGATCCCAGGCGTCAATGCCGGCGACGCCTTCCATGTCGGTCATGACGTAAACCGCTTTGACAGAAGCCATATTGCCTCCTATTGCGCCCGAATGATCGGTGGACTGTATGGCAAAGGAAAGCAACATGTCAAAGAGAGAAGAGGCGGCATCTAGGTCGGGTGTGGAGACTTGCTGTGGGGCAGGCCGAAGGGGTATCTCGGCTTTGGTTTTCAAACCTAGACGCTAAGTACGGCGCGGCCCAGGCTCGCCATACCGGCTGAGGAAGTCGGTCATGGTCATCCAGATCTGCAGTCGCCGCAGCCGCAGCAGTTGGCGCCCACGCCGGGCTTGGGGGTTGACGCCACCCATGATCCACCACATGTAGAGTTTCACCCAGAACTCACCGAAGGACCCAAGTCGCGATCGCGCCGGCAGGACGGTGAAGCCCAGGCGCTCTAGGACGTTCACATTGAGTGGCCCGGCATCGCCACTCCCCAGGATGGTGTAACCGCCGATGAGCTCGGCGCTTCCTATTTCAGCGTCGGTCGCAATGTAATTCGCCAGAAGCCGGAAGGAGAGCAGCAGGGCGCGCATGAAGCGCGTGCCCCAGGCGAGATCTGGACCCCGTTCCGGCAGGCGCGGGATATGCTCGTTCCAGAAGTGGAGCTCGATGGCAGCAGTCCCTGGCGGAAATCGGCCGGTGGGTAGCTCCAGCGGTTGACTGGTATGGACAAAGCGTATACGTAGCAGACACTGCGGATCGTTGGAGAATTCGCGGATACCCTCCGCATGCCGCAGGAGCGAATCGAGCATGCGCAGACCGATGTTCACGCTGTTTCTCCGCGGTTACGGCGCACTCCCGAGGCTGCCACCGGCAGGGTGCACATGTCAGGGCCGGCCTCCAGCACCGTGTTTCGCCGGCTCCGCGAGAGTATCGGCGACAGGTCTTAGCTTCCCGCCCGGCAGGACAGCATAGGTTTCGCCCCGCCACACAACGTGCTGACCGATAAGCCCATTGAACCAGACGAGGGCGCTCAGCATATCGCGCACAGGCAGCCAGATAAGCAACCTTGGCAGTTCGCGGTCAGCCGTATACATGGCGATACCCCAACCGACGAGCCAACGCAGCAGCAGCGACGCAGCAAGGACGACGAACCAGGTGTGATCCAAGCCGGCGGCAATAGCATAGAGGACTGCGAGTGGCGTGCTGAAGGTCAGCCAAAGGCCAGGGTACTCTATCGGGCGGCTGACACGGGTGCAACGAGCCCAGCGCACCTCGCGATCCCATTGCTCTTTGAAGCTAGTGGAGCCCAGAACACAGGACACAATGTAATTCGAGAGATGCACGCGCAGGCCCAAGGCCGCGATCCTGGCGCCAATCTGGTAATCGTCCGCCAGGTAGTCGGTGAGGGCGGCATAGCCGCCGATGCGCTCAAGGTCCCGCCGGCGCAGAGCTACACTGGCGCCCAGAGCGAAGCCCATGCCGGGGACGTGCAGCCCGACCACCGCCGAGGGCATGAACGTCGCACTCATGTACAGAGCCTCCAGCTTGGCCGTGAGAGTGAGGGGCGATTGGCCGCGGTAGGGGCTTGTCACCAAGCCGACTGAGAGATCGGCTAATGGCGCGATAGTCCGCCGCAGATAGTCTGGGCCGACGCGCATGTCGCTGTCGCTTGCCACCAAGTAGTCATAACGCGCCTGCTCGCTCAGGTGGTGAAGCAGGCTGGCTTTGCGGTTGGCTCCTTCCGCCGGGACGACGATGAGGCGAATCTCACGCCCGGGATAGTCGTGCTGCAGGCGGCGGATGATGGGAATGACGGGGTCGTCAGGATCAGCTACTCCGAACAACAGTTCGTATTCCGGGTAATCCTGCTCGCAGAAGCTGGCGAAGTTGACATAAGCCTCAAAATCAACGCCTTTCACCGGCTTCAGCACCGACACAGGTGGAGTGAACGCCTTTGCCGGATCGGCGGATGGTTCCATGAAGTCATGCATAAGGCGCAGAGCAACCAGCCAGTACACCCAGCTCGCGAAGGTCAGGAGGAGGAGCAGCCTTAGGATCATAGTCGCCTCGCCGTCATGGCCGGATAGGTGGTCAGGCGAAAGCCACGTGTTTCGACAATACGGCGGACTGCCGGGCTCAGCAATGTGGCCAGATCGCCGGAGTTTGGGCCTAGGGGAACGGCAGTCTTGTCGGTGGTCGGGTGCAGATACAGTTCAGCGGTGCGCGCCCTGAATGAAGCGAGAAGGCGAAGCACGTAAGCCTCAGCCATACGGCCGGTCTGAAACAGGCCATATACGCGGTCGGTGATCACGAAACCAGCCTGCAAGACGCGCTGCCGCCAGGCGAGGCAAGCGGCGTCGAAGACAACGGCCCAGAGCAGCTTCGTCGGCAAGTGGCTGCGGTCATAGCTCAGGGCCAGCCGCAACTCGTCACGAGGTAGGCGCAGCCCATGCGCACCGAATTCCTTGCCCAGGGCGATCACTCTGGGCAGTACGGCCGGATGCAGGTGCAGGTGTTCATGGCCATCAACGTGGGCGAGCGGCAGGCCGGTGCGAGCGAAAGCTTCGAACTGCGATGCGATCTCCCAGGCCAGTTCGCGGCGAGCCTGGCGGCTGAAGCCGTACTGGATGCTCGCAGCGGGCCCGCGTCTGGCAATGCGGCCTTGCGCATCCACTAGGTGCGGCGCCTGCTTATGGGATAGCACTGCGGGGCCATCAGAGAGGACCAGGTGCAGGCCAACCGCTAGCGATGGTAACGACCTGGCCATGGCCACGGCTTCCTCTGCCGCATCGCCAGCGACCATCAAACTAGCACTTGTGAGCACTCCATGTCGATGCGCCAAAGCGACAGCTTGGTTTACTGCCTCCGAGGCGCCGAAATCATCGGCGTTGACGATCAGCTCTGGCGTCTCCTGAGTGCCAGCGAGTGTCATCGCGCGCCGGCCACGCGCCTGTGGATGCAACGATGCAAAGCCCGAAGTCATTGCCTATACCTGGCACAAGCAGGCGTTTCGACCCGCCTTCAGACGAACGGCGCTGAACGCACCCTCTGGGCGGTCGGTACTGGCCACCGAACCCGGGCAACCAGCCGCACCAACGCGGACGGAGAGCACTTAAGCTAATGCAAATTAGCTTCAATACAGTGCAGCCCCGTACAGCGCGGCTCAAATCAGGTATCAGTGCCCATCCAGCCCGAACCCCGCCCGCTTCTCATATTGCTATTATAGCAAATGAGCCAAAACGCCCGCATGGCCAAGAAGCCGGCATCGCCCTCGCAGCGATCTCGGTGGAAACGCCACTGCAAGCACTCGTGTTCAGCGGCTCTCGTACTGTTCTCGCGTCACTGCGCCCCACGTGCCCACGCAGACGACCGCGGACCGGGTACCCCTAGTCCGCCGCGAACCGGCGGATGAACCATGTCTTCACTATGTGAGTCAGCACCATGTAGCACAGCAACATCAATGCCAGAAGCGGCCAATACAGGGCCGGGAGCGGCACGAAGCCCAACGCCGGCGCCAGCGGAGACACAGTCAGCCAAGCAGCCAAGCTCACAATCAGCAACGAGGTGAGCGTCAGAGGCCAACTGGCCCGGCTCTGAACGAAGGCAATCTTGTTAGTGCGTATGACGTGTATGATAAGCGTCTGCGTGAAGATGGATTCCACGAACCAGCCAGTGTGGAACAAAGCTGGGTTGTTCCAGCAGTTGAACACATACAGCATTATGAAATACGTAGCGTAGTCGAAGATCGAGCTGATGGGTCCGATGTACATGATGAAACGCCTGATCTCCCCCACCGCCCACTTCCGTGGCTTGCGCAACCAATCTTCATCAACCGTATCGGTCGGAATAGCTGTCTGCGAGAAATCGTAAAGCAGATTGTTCGTCAACACCTGAAGCGGCAGCATCGGCAAGAATGGGAGAAAGATGCTTGCCCCGACAACGCTGAACATGTTGCCGAAGTTCGAACTCGCGGCCATCTTGATGTACTTGACGATGTTGCCGAACACTTTGCGCCCTTCAATGACTCCATCGGCAAGCACCAGGAGACTGTTCTCCAGCAAGATGATGTCCGACGATTCCTTGGCGATGTCCACGGCGCTATCAACTGAGATGCCGACATCGGCGGCGCGCAGGGCTGGGGCATCGTTGATGCCGTCGCCCAGGAATCCAACAACATGCTTGCCACGCTGAAGGGCTCGAATGATGCGCTCCTTGTGCGCTGGAGAAAGCTTGGCGAACACAGTTGCCGTCTCCGCCCGGCGAGCCAATTCATCGTCAGGCATGTTTTCAATCTCGCCACCCAAGAGCATGTCGTCAGCTTTGAGGCCGACCTGCTTGCAGATGCGGCGCGTAACGACCTCATTATCGCCAGTGAGGATCTTCACGCGCACGCCAAGCCCATGCAGTTCTTCCAAGGCGGCAGCCGCCGTCTCTTTGGGCGGGTCAAGGAAAGCCAGAAGACCCAGCAGCACCATGTCGCTCTCGTCAGCGACGCTGTATGTGGTCTTGTCCTTCCCCACGTAGCGATAGGCCAATGCAAGCACGCGGAAACCGTCCTCATTCAGATCCCGCGCCAGCTTGAGCGCCTCCTGACGCTCTGCATCCTCCATTGGCTCTGGGCCGTCATCGCCCTCCAGTTGGTTGCAAAGGCTGAGCACCTCCTCAACCGCTCCTTTGCAGATGAGAACGCGCCGGTCTAGCTTGTCCTCTACTACTACGGACATACGCCGCCGCACGAAGTCGAACGGGATCTCATCAACCTTACTGTATTCACTCGTGACGTTCAGATCCTGCCCAACCTCCTCGTGCTCAAGCACAGCCACGTCTAGCATGTTCTTGAGCCCGGTCTGGTAATAGGAATTGAGGTAAGCGTAGTCGAGCACGTCTTCGCTCTCATCGCCGTGGACGTCGAGGTGCCGCTCTAGCACTACCCTGCCCTCGGTTAGCGTGCCAGTCTTGTCTGTGCAGAGAGTCTCCATTGCCCCGAAGTTTTGGATGGCATTGAGGCGCTTCACGATGACCTTCTTCTTGGACATGGAAATGGCGCCCTTGGAGAGGTTGACCGACACGATCATGGGCAGCATCTCTGGGGTTAAGCCGACAGCGACCGCAAGGGCGAACATGAAGGCTTCCAGCCAGTTATGCTTGCTCAGGCCGTTGATGATGAAAACGGCCGGCACCATCACGAACATGAAGCGGATCATGAGCCAGGTGAAGCTATTGATGCCACGGTCGAAACTTGTAACCACCTGGACCGCGGTGACTCGCTTGGCCAGAGAGCCGAAATAGGTGTCGGCGCCCGTGAGGACAACCACCGCTGTCGCCGAACCACTCTCTATGTTCGTGCCCATGAAAGCGATGTTTGTCGCCTCCAGAGGGCTTGCCAGGCCAGTTGGCTGGGGCGCAGGCACTTTCTCTACGGGCATCGCCTCGCCGGTCAGCGAAGCCTGGTTTGCGAACAGGTCCTTGGCACTGAGAATGCGCACGTCGGCCGGGACCATGTCCCCTGCCGAGAGCAGGACAATATCACCCGGGACTATCTCCCGGATGGGGATCTCGCGTCGAGCGCCCTCGCGCAGTACTGTGGCCGTGGTAGTCACCATAGCCTTGAGTTCGGCGGCTGCCTTGTCGGCTCGCGCCTCCTGGAAGTAGCGCAGGGCAACACCAATAACCACCATCGCGCACATCACCGTGCCACCGCGCAGATCACCAGTGACGAAGGAGACGGCGGCTAATACCAGCAGCAACACCACCAGAGGGTTGCGCACGTTGTCCCAGAGCCGGCTGAACCAGGACTGCTTCTGCTCTTGGACCGCCTCGTTGTAGCCGTAGCGTTCGAGGCGCTCGTTCGCTTCATCGAGCGACAGGCCGGATGGGGATGCGCCAAGGCTCTCGAGCACAACCTCAGGCTGTGCGATCGCAGCATCGAGAAGCGCCCTGGTGGCACGGCTGATATGAGCCGGAGTAATGCCATTGCGGCGGCGAACGGTGGCGATGGCCGTATCGAGCAGGGTCATGGCTCGGCCTCCCAGCTTCAGTTATGTCAACATCAACACGAGGGCGTACTGGGCCCTCATTGGGCAGCGGGAAGCGAGCTCACAAATGGGGCTCACCCAGGAACGGCGGTGCCGCCCCTGGGGAGTTCACCTCAGCGGAGGGAGGGCACTAGCGCGTTCCAGGCGAGACCTCGGCTGTGGGCCGCAGGCCGCCGTTGTTTTCGCTACTACTTCCAGGTTGCGAATCTGTACTCATACACTCAAAGGCGGCCCCTCCAAGGGCCGCAACGATAGGCGACGACACCAAGATAAGCTCTTGCCTAACCTATCTGGAGCTATTGTAGGCCAAAAGCCCATATTGTCAAAGGCATCGCGTTCAGCCATCAGCCGCAGGGGCGCAGGTCAGAACCACTGAAGGACGGCACCCGAGGCGCCACGCCGCTACTAGCCGGCTCGGCGCGCGCCCGTGCGGCGAAGGGCCCGCAGCCCAGCTCGCCTATGTTTGGGACGCTGCTCTTGAGACAGCCGCCAAGAACGGAGCAGCCACGAACTCAGTCGGATCAGTCGGCCCCAAGCCGAGGCGAACGACTACCAGATCGAGCGAGGGCACGATGCAACAAAGGTTAGTCTTGAAGCCCATTGCCGCAAAAGCATCGCCGGGCACGCCTGGCCAGAATGTGCCGCCATGGTTCGTCCACCAGGTAAGACCATAGACAGGGTAGTGCGGTTGCGAGCTACGCGTTGCCACATCTAGCCAACTGGCAGGCACTATCTGCTCTTCCTGCCAGCGACCACGGCGGAGCATCAGATATCCGAAGCGAGCGAAGTCACGAGCCGAAAGGTAGATGCTGCCGGACGGGTTGCAGTGCCGCCCGATGCCATCGCCCTCCAGCCCGAGGAGCGACCACCAGGCGTTTTCAATGCCGATCTTTCGGAAGACCCGCTCTTGCATGAACTGCCCCAACTCCTGCCCGGTAAGATGGTAGAAGGCCAGGCTCAGATGGGCGAAGGCGGGGTCGCTGTAGTCCCAGCGGCTGCCAGGCTCGGCCACCAGGTTCGCCACTGAGATGCGTTCGCCAGTGTCCCTGGCGAGAAACGGGGCATGCCCGAGAGCGGCGCGAAAAGCGCTTACGCCAGGCTCAGTGCGGAAGCCGTAAAGACCATGGCTTTCCCCGGCGATCCCAGAGCACATCGAGAGCAGATGGCGGAGGGTGATCCGCTCTTTCCGGGGGTCGGTAAGCGGTTGGCCCTCGGGGAGGAAGGCGTAAGCGGCGCTATCGAGGCCCACGCGCCCTCCAGCAGAATCGCACCCGGCTCGCTCCCCGAAAAGAATGCCGTAGGCCGTGCCGGTGAATGACTTGGTGCAGGAGTAGATGTTGAAGCTAGTTTCGGGCGCGGCGCCGCCCTCATGCCACTCGGCCACTAAGTGACCACGGCGAATGACGACTACGGAGGAGGCGAAACCGAGGCTGGCGTTCCAGCGGCGCGCCTCGTCCAGCACGCTGGCATCCATACCGGCAAGGTCGGCCGCCGATCGCTTATCCTCCGCCCGGCGCCAACCGCCGCAGCTCTCACACGGTGGGAAGTAGCTCTCCTGTTCCATGGCTAAACTCCTCAGCCCACGATTGGCTCTACCGTTCGCCAGCGATAACCTGTCCATCAGGCTTGATCCGTTCAACTGCTGTGATCCCCGTATACACAGTTGCCGTCACACTCGCTTCGAGAGACTGCCCGGGCTGCAGGTAAGCACACTTTCCATGCTCGCGGGCAACAGCCAGGTCGTTGGGATAACCGGTGGAAGCTTCCACGATCAGGGTGTAGAGGCCACGCCAGCCGCCCAGGGCGCGGAACAACCATAGGTGCGGGAAAACGCTGGTCGGGAAGGCCAAGCCAAAGCCAATCTGTTTGCCGATATCGGTCACGGCATACCAGCCTTCCGCCACGTCGGGCAGGTAAACGAAATCGGCGTAGTCGCTCGGCTCCGGCACAGTGCGTAAGTCCAAGGGCTTGCCGGAACGATCGCGTGGACGCGGCCACTCCTGCCTGGACCAGGCCTCCAGTCGGCCGTTGCCCCATGGGTCGGGGATGACTGTACGCGCCGGAATGTCCAAGCGCGTCATCGGAGAGATGTTCAGCGCCGGGTGGATATTCCAGAGAAAGCTAAAGGGCACGTGGCCGCAGTTCTCGAGGTGGTAGTCCACTACAAAATGCGATGCCCCAGCCGAAAGGGAGATCGTCTTCTGGAACAAGGCTGGTAGAACTCGCATCTGCACGCCGAATCGCACGGAGAGGCGCTCTTCGGTGTTCTCCAGTATCTCCACCGTCGCCGGCTGCGACCAGACCTCGCCATGGTCGGGGAGCAGATCGCCGTATGCCCCACTGACAGGGACATCATTTGGGATCAGCTCGTCCCAGCCGCCGCTCCAACAGTCATCGAACCGGGCACCATATGTCTGACGGGCCGGTGCCACTCTGGGGTTGTGCCAGAGAAGGTTGTGCCCAGTCGGCCTGTGGACCAGGTTCCAGATCTTGCCGCCCAACTCGGCCAGGACATCCACGCACAGCAGCTCGTTCTCGAGCCGCACCACCTCCAGCCCGCGGAACTGCCAGTCCATGTCCAGCCTCGCGACCATTTCCTGATCCTCCCTGATACCCTGCGTGCGCATGCACTGGCCGTGACGTTAACACAACGGTGCGGGCGTGACAACCCGCCTCCGGAGCCGAAGCTACCTGTGTGGCAGCCTGCCAGAGTCCGGCCCCAGCACCCTTGATGCATGAACAGCGGCTGCGGGATGATCAACTCACCTACTTTAGACGACAGGACACCGGATCAACACCCCACTATCGTTGGCATTGCGCCGCTCGGGAGGGGCGTCGCCCGAGCCATTCGGTCGCAGCCTTCGACAGGGCGCTCTGCTCCGGGTAATATGCTGCTGAAGCTCCGCCCCAGCATAGCTCGCGCATGGGGTGACACCCAGACGGGAGGATCGCCATGTCATTTCAGACCGAGATAGACCTCTACCGGCATCACTTTTCTGAGCGCGAGGCCACCCTTGTGGTGCATGGTCCCCTCCGGGCCTCAACCTTCCTCTACGATAGCGGCGTGGCGGCGCTGCGCTTGGCTAACGAACTGGGCCAGCTGGTGATGTTGCCCTTCCAGGGTCAGCAGGTATGGTCAGCCCATTTCCTTGGCCGAGAGCTGACGATGCGTTCCATGTTCGCCACGCCGCGACAGACACGCGAGTACCTGGAGAACTACGGCGGCTTTGCCTTACATTGCGGCATGACGGCGATGGGCGTCCCAGGGCCGGAAGATCACCATCCACTGCATGGCGAACTGCCCAATGCCGCCTACCAGAAAGCCTACCTGGTCGTGGGAGAGGACGAAGAGGGCCCATACATGGGCCTGGGCGGCCAGTACGAGCACATCGTCGCTTTCAATCACCACTATCTCGCTGAACCCTTGCTGAAGCTTTACGCGGGTTCCAGCATGATGAGGCTGTCGCTCACCGTCACCAACCTGAAGCGCACGGACATGGAGTATATGTACCTGGCGCATATCAACTTTCGTCCAGTGGATGACGCCCGCCTGGTCTACTCAGCGAGATGTACGCCGGAAACATGCAAGGTTCGCAAGAGCATCCCCGCCCATGTGCGAACCAAGCCAGGTTATCGCGAGCTTCTCGATGAACTCGAGCATCACCCGGAAAGGGCCGATGTCTTGCGACCAGAACTCGTCTTCGATCCCGAAGTCGTATTCACTATCACCTATCTTGCCGACGCCGAGGGTTGGGCGCACAGCCTGCAACTACACCCCGATGGCAACGCCGATTACGTGCGCCACAGGCCTGATCAGTTGAACAAGGGTGTGCGCTGGATATGCCGCACTCCCGATCAGGATGCTTTGGGGCTCGTACTGCCGGCCACGGCTGAGCCTGAAGGCTATGCGGCCGAGAAGGCGAAAGGGAACGTTCGCCTCTTGCCGCCCGGTGGGCAGTTCCATTGCGACATTGAGATGGGAGCCCTGACGCCGTCTCAAGCACTGCCGGTCGAGAGGCACATCAGCGGCTTACTGGGCGGCTGACGGGAGTAGACGATGACCAGAGGCGTCGGGACCGACGCGCCAATTCGATCCGATTGCCGTCCGCGGCTATCAGGTCCGGCATGGCGGAGCCCGGTGCCCTCGGCCCGCAGGAGAAGTGGTCATGGGAACGTCTGACGCCGTCGGCCCCACCTGGAAGGGCCGCTTCTTTGCCATCTGGGGTGGGCAGGCGTTCTCGCTCGTCGGCAGCTCCGTTGCCGGCTTCGCCCTCGTATGGTGGCTGACCAAAACGACTGGCTCAGCCACCGTCCTGGCGGGTGCCACCCTGGCCACCGTCTTGCCGCAGATTCTCTTGGGTCCTCTCGCTGGCGCGGTCGTGGATCGCTGGAGTCGCCGCCTGATCATGATCGTCGCCGACGGCGGCATCGCAATGGTATCCCTCTGGTTGGCTTATCTCTTCTGGTCTGGAGCGATGCGGCCATGGCATGTGTACGCGATCATGCTTGCTCGAGCGGTCGGGGGTGCCTTCCATTGGCCGGCAATGCAATCCTCGACGTCGCTCATGGTCCCCAAGCGGCATCTATCGCGCGTGGCCGGTGTGAACCAGGCCCTGCAAGGAGGCGCAGGCATTCTCTCGCCGCCGATTGGGGCGCTCCTCATCTCGATCCTACCGCTCTATGCCGTGATGCTGATTGACGTGGGCACCGCGGCATTTGCCGTCCTGCCGCTGGCGCTCGTGCGCATACCGCAGCCGCGTCGCTCCAGCGCCGGCGCAGAAGGGGCTGCGGCGTCCTCGTTCTTGGGAGACGTGAAGGCAGGGTGGCACTATGTCATCGGCTGGCCAGGGCTGATGCTTATCGTGGCAGCGGCTGTGCTGCTCAACTTCGCGGTTATGCCGGGCCTGGCGCTCATTCCGATACTGGTGACCCGGCACTTTGGCGGCCAGGCACTGCAGTTGGCCTGGCTCGACTCGGCCATGAGCCTCGGCTTCGTCGTTGGCGGGTTAGCCTTGGGAGTGTGGGGCGGATTCAGACGCCGCATCCTGACAGCAATGATGGGCGTCGTCGGGATGGGCCTGGGGCTGCTGCTCGTTGCCGCGGCACCCAGAAGCGCTTTCTGGCTCGGCCTGGCCGGCATGTCTCTGGCTGGGGTGATGAACCCGATGGCCAACGGGCCGATCCAGGCCGTGATCCAGGCCACGGTTGATGCCGACATGCAGGGTCGGGTGCTTACGCTGCTGGGTAGCCTTTGCGCCATGGCCACGCCTGTGAGTTTGCTGGTAGCCGGCCCGATCGCCGACGTATTGGGGATACGATTCTGGTATCTGGTCGGCGGCATAATAACCTTGTTGGTGGGCATGCTGGGCTTCTTTCTGCCAACTCTCTATCACTTCGAAGAGGGCCGGCCAAGAACCACGGTCACGGTCCCCTCGGAGCCGCAGGCCCATTCGAATGTCGAAGCGCCGTAAGACCGTTGCCACTCGAGCGGTTGTCGGGAGGCAGGAGGGGCTCCAGGGCCTCGCTGTGGCATCGTCACAGTCCTTCAGCGTACGCACGCGTGGCAGGCATCCAGCCATTCCACGTCGGCTGAGTTGCCCAAGAGGCGAGGTTGGGTTATAAACCGTAACGGCTAGACTCACGGTTGCGGGCGTTGCATGCCTTGGCGTCAGGGAGCGAGGACTTGCGGCCGTGAATGGCGCTCATGCTGCCGACTTCGCTGTCCGCAACTTCACGTGGCTGCAGACTGCCCCTGTCCCTCGGTCCTTCCGACCGCGATCCGAGTCCTTCCTCAGCGCGTCGGGATGCTGCGACCAAGCCGCCGTCGGGTCAGACCCAGGTTGAACCTTTTTGCCATGCGAGGGAGGATATGGCGGACAAGAAGGTCGTAATCGTGCTTCCTGTGAGCGGCGTTGACCAGGAGACCTACCGTACCGTGCGCAGCGTGCTCCGAGCGCGGCGCCATCCCGTTACCACCGCCAGCGTGTTCCCTGGCGCTGTCGAGGCCAGCGATGGGACGTCTTTGCCGGTTGACATGCGCCTGCGCGACATCAAGACCTATGAGTATGACGGCTACATCTTTCTCGGTGGAGAGGGGGCGCGTGCCTTCTTCACGGATGACGACGCGCTAAAGCTCGCCAAAGACATCTCTTACAAGACGATAGGAGCGATGGGCGAGGCCGTAGCTTTCCTGGCCAAGGCGGGAGCGGTCAAGAACAAGAAGGTCACGGCGCCGCTGGAATGGGTTGACATGGTGCGGCGCAATGGCGGCAAGTATACGGGCAAGCCGCTGGAGACGGACGAAAAGCTGATCACCGCCCAGGGCAAGGACGACGCCCAGCGTTTCGCCAACGCCATCGCCGAGGCTCTGGCGAAGTAGGCCGGGACCCAGACTCGAGACAAGCTATCGAAGTCACAAGCCGGCGTTGCGGTCGCCGCCCGGAGTTGTTGAGAGCGGCCCACCGGAGCGCCGGCTTCCCGTGTATCAGGCTGTGTAGCGCCGGTTCTGTGGCCGGCCTCCCATGGCAGCTTTTCTCCCGCCTGCGGTCTCTCGTACCGACATGCAGGGGGCAGGATAGCTGGGCTGGGCCGCCACCGAGCCTGGTCTCGCGACGCTCAACCCTTTATGCCGGTGACCGTGATCCCCTCGACGAAGGTCCTCTGCGCGACGAAGAATATGAATATCACTGGGGCAATCATGATCGTCGCCGCCGCCATCATGTACGGCCAGGCTAGCTTCTCCTGAAAACTGGCACGCAGGCTCTGCAAGCCAAGGGCCAGTGGGTACTTCCTCTCATCGTTCAAGTAGATGAAGGGACCGAGATAGTTGTTCCAGGCCCCCATGAACGTGAACAGGGCGACCACTGCGAGCGCCGGCTTGGAAAGTGGCAGGATGACATTCCAGAAGATGCGCAGGTCGCCCGCGCCGTCCACTCGGGCTGCATCAGACAATTCCTGGGGGATGGTGAGGAAGAACTGGCGCAGCATGAAGATGAAATATGCGTTGCCGAAGAACGTTGGTATGACCAATGGCTTGTACGAGTTGAGCCAGTTCAACTGCTTGAACGTGATATAGAGCGGGATCATTACCACCTGGAACGGAATCATCATCGTGCTCAGACAGAGGAAGAACAGCTTGTCGCGCCCCCACCAACGCACCTTGGAGAAACTATACGCAACCAGAGAGCAGGATAGAAGTGTGCCGAAAGCGGCCGGTATAGCATACTGCAGGGTATTCACGAAGTAGAGGCCGAACGGGCGCCGGACCAGTACCTCCGAGTAGTTC
>Ga0078972_1011093_pt1 | contig 16348 bp, 7 predicted proteins | sample YelNatPaOPGAMG01_FD_67568 | JGI IMG/M metagenome (GOLD analysis project Ga0078972, IMG submission 67568) | Hot spring thermophilic microbial communities from Obsidian Pool, Yellowstone National Park, USA - OP-RAMG-01 (SPADES assembly) (version 2) | ecosystem: Environmental > Aquatic > Thermal...
GGGAGTCAGGTAATCTTTAAGTATTACTATTCAATGGATATGGAACTCCTGCTCTCTGATTATAACAATAGCAATGCCCATCTGTTCAAAAATAATGTAGGGATTTCAGAACAAGTCAGTAGGCCAATGGATATTGGTTTACGGGTCTATCCGAATCCAGTTTTAGCCGGAGCTGATTTAGGGATTTCTTTCATCCTGCAATATCCCGGTCTTGTGATTGCTGAGTTATATGATTGTGCGGGAAAGAAAGTCGCGACATTATTTAACCGAATAATAAACCCTGGTTTTCACAGGGAGCAGGTGAGACTTCAATTTCCCTCCGGGGTATACCTTCTTAGGTTAAAAATAGACAACAAAAACATTGTTGCAAAAATCGTGATAACGAAGTAGAAAAGGAGGAAGAATGAATAGATACCTATTTCCTATTATTATTTTAAGCGTTCTCAGCGGGGCACCGTATCAGAGTCGAACCGGTGAATTTTTAATTGATACAAATGTTGTTTATGTGCCTGCCTCAGGATGGCAGGACCATTGTTCGGTTGCCTTTGATGGCACAAACTATCTGGTTGTCTGGCAGGATACTCGTAACAGCCCTGAGATGGATATTTATGGTGCCCGGGTAGACCAAGATGGTGTTGTGCTTGACCCTCCCGGAATTGCCATTTCAATTAGAGCAAGTATGGAGGCATCACCTTCGGTTGCCTTTGATGGCACAAACTATTTTGTTGTCTGGATGGATATGCGGAACGGCTTTGATAATCCTGATATTTATGGTGCTCGGGTGAACCAATCAGGAGTTGTGTTGGACACAGACGGGATTTCTATCTCAAATGCAACTGGAGAGCAGCGATATCCTTCGGTTGCCTTTGATGGCACAAACTATCTGGTCGTCTGGGAGGATAATCGTAATGAATCCTGGCCGTGTAATGATATTTATTGTGCACGAGTAACACCATCAGGTATTTTGTTGGACCCGAGTGGAATTCCTATTTCAACAATACCGAACAACTACGAAGAGTATCCTTCAGTTGCCTTTGATGGCACAAACTGTTTAGTGGTCTGGGAGAGGGGACTTGGTGGTGTTGGGACTTTTGATATCTATGGCGCGCGGGTGAATCCCTCGGGAATTGTATTAGACCCGAATGGATTTTTGGTCACGGTTGATACCCTTGGTGACCAGCGTTTTTCTTCGGTGGCATTTGATGGCGCTAATTATCTTGTTGTCTGGCACCTGTACCAATCTGGATTATACGATATTTATGGAACTCGGGTAACTCCTGCAGGGACTATATTAGACCCCTCAGGCATCGCTATTTGCACTGAGGGACATAACCAATATTATCCTTCGGTTACATTTGACGGTATAAACTTTCTCGTGGTTTGGCAGGATGAACGGGGGGCACTTGGTAGGGCTGATATTTATGGCGCAAGGGTGAGTTCTGAGGGAGTTGTATTGGATCCCAATGGCATTGCGGTCTCAACTGCTTCTGAATATCAATTGGTTCCGGCGATTGGCTCTGATGGCACAAACTCACTTGCAGTTTGGCATGACTATCGGAGCAATTCTAATTACGATATATATGGCGCCCGGATCAATCAATCGGGTATTACATTAGACCCCAATGGCATCTGTTTTTCAACCGAGGCATATAGCCAATACTCTCCGAAAGTTGCCTTTGATACCTTAAATTATCTTGTGGTATGGCAGGACTATCGTAGTGGGGTTGGTTTTGATATTTACGGTGCCCGGATAGCTCAATCGGGTATTGTGTTAGACCCCAATTGTATTGGTATCTCAACTCCATCAGGGAATCAATTTTCTCCTTCGGTTGCCTTTGATGGCACAAACTATCTGGTCGTCTGGCACGATGAACGGGTGGCGACTTGGGACAGGAATATTTATGGTGCACGAGTAGGTCAGGCAGGCATTGTTTTGGATACAGCAGGAATACCCATTTCAACTGCTTCAGGCTGGTTAAATCATCAGGAATATCCTTCGGTTGCCTTTGACGGCACAAACTATCTGGTTGTGTGGCAAGACTTTCGGAATGACCCGGGTAACCATCCGGATATTTATGCTACACGGGTATCTACATCAGGCTCTGTTTTAGACCCAACTGGTATTGCTATTTCAACTGCAGGGGGTGACCAAAAATTTCCCTCGGTTGCCTTTGATGGCACAAACTATCTGGTCGTGTGGCAGGACTTCCGCAGTGGCTGGGACTGGGATATTTATGGTGCACGAATTAGCCCTTCAGGTATTGTCCTTGACCCCAATGGTATTGCTATCTGTTCCCTTGCCAATAGCGATAAGGAGTCCCCTTCGGTTGCCTTTAATGGCACTAACTATCTGGTGGTCTGGCAAGATTCGCGCAGCGGCTCTTCTTATGATATTTATGGTGCCCGGGTAAATCAGTCTGGGGTGGTCCTTGACCCGAATGGCATTGCCATCTCTACCGCACCAGATAACCAAGGGTCCCCTTCGGTTGCCTTTGATGGAACAGACTATCTGGTGGTCTGGCAAGATTCGCGCAGCGGCTCTTATGACATTTATGGGGCAAAAGTAAATCCTTCTGGCGGAGTAATTGATTCTTTTCCTGTTTCTTTACAATCAGGAAAGCAAATTTCTCCTGCATTAGTATGTGGTTCAGGAAATCAACTCCTTATCGCCTACTCGGGTTTTATTGATTTTATCAATGGCCATCCCGCGAATACAATGCGTATATGGGGTAAATACTATCCGTTTCCGGGAATTGCAGAGGATGCGGAATTTAAGAGCCAAGAGAAAGAATATTGGTTGAAGGTTTATCCAAATCCATTCAGGAATCACCTTATGATTAAATTCCAAATCCCAGGGCAGGGAGTAGCCAGTAGTCAGTACCCAGTAGCCAGTAAAAATGGAGTAGCCAGTAATCAGAAGTCAGTAGTCAGTATAAAAATCTACGATGCGGCAGGCAGGCTGGTTAGATGCTTGACGCTTGACGCTAAACGCTTAACGCCTGTTGTTTGGGACGGGACTGACGATTCTGGTCGCAGGTTGCCAGCTGGGATCTACTTTCTCCGGTTGGAATCTGATGGATTCAAGGAAACTGAAAAAGTAATTTTGTTGAGATAGACGGAATTTTTAGACCGAATGACCAAAACCATTAGACGATACGGGCTTCGTTACCGTCCAACAAAAGACTTATATCCTTAATTGGAGTAGGGACTTTAGTCCGGTTAGGAATAGGGAATTTATTTCCGTTAAAAAATGAGACTGAAGTCTCTACTCCAGGGAATTTTAAGGGGTGATTATGTCAGTAGTTTTAAGGCATAGCAGACTGAAAGGTGATGGGGAAAGAGGCAAAGAGAATGAAAAACAGAGAGATGGAGTGAAGAAAATCAAAGATAAGAAAGAAAAAAATCCGCATTCCATTTCTCTTTACAATACCTTTGGACAGAAAGTAAGGGAATACTCTATAAACCCGCAGGGTAAAGATTGTTTTGGGCTTGATGTTGAAGGACTTGCCAGTGGTATTTACTTTATAGATAACGAAGATAGAAAATTTATGAATCCGATAAAGGTGGTGGTTATTGAATAACTACTTGAAGACAAGTAATCAGAGTTTTAAGAAAAAGATGATTGGGGAGGTGGTTATAATGGTTATTTCACAAAGGGTATTTTTGTTGAATTTATGTATTATGATTATGGGGTTTTGCCAGGAATGGGTTGTAAGATATAATGGCCCGGGGAACCTCGGGGATGTGGCAAGCGCCATTGCGGTAGATGATTCAGGATATATTTATGTAACAGGGCAGAGTACTGGTTCTGGCACCGCCTCTGATTTTGCTACTCTCAAATATGATCAGTCAGGGAATGAAATCTGGGTAGCGAGATATGATAATGGTAATTTTGATAGTGCCTGTGCAATCACTGTTGATGATAAAGGGAATGTTTATATAACAGGCACAAGTTGTAAAAGTGGCACTTACAATAACTATGATTGGGCAACTATTAAATATAGTAGAAATGGAGTTGAACAATGGGTAGCAAGATATAACGGCCCGAAAGATAGTCTTGACCAGCCCAGCGCGATCGGGATTGATAATCGTGGCAATGTTTACGTGACGGGTTATTGTGATAAGTATTTCCAGTCTTCATCCGGTGATTATCTGACAATAAAATATGATAGCCTGGGTGTAGAACAATGGCAGGCACGATATGATGGAACAGCTCTTGAGGGCGACAGAGCACAAGCACTGTGTTTAGATAGCATAGGGGATGTTTATATTACTGGGTTGAGCACAGAATTAAATACTTATACAGATATCACCACGATAAAATATGATACAAATGGAAATATAAGATGGATCGCAATATATGCCGGTCCTTATACTGATTACGGAGGAAAGGCGATAGCGGTAGACAACTTGAGCAATGTTTATATAACAGGCACTACCTTCAATTCCGGGACACGGGATGATTACATAACGATTAAATACGAAAGCTCAGGCGTGCAGCAATGGGTGCGTTATTTTGGGATATTAGAGGCGGCGCCTGATGAAGCATCAGCACTTGCGGTAGATAATTTTGGGAATGTTTATGTAACCGGCCAGGGGACAAATTATTATAGTTACGATTACGCTACTGTAAAATACGACTCGTTGGGTAACGAACAATGGATTGCCTGGTACGATGGAGGGGCAAATGAAACCGATGGTGCAACAGCAATTGCCATAGATGAGTCAAGCAATGTTTATGTAACCGGGTACAGTTATAGTTCAACAGGGGACGATTATGTCACAGTAAGATACAATAGCGCGGGCATTGAGCAGTGGAGTGCGCGATATAATGGCCCGGGTAATAGCACTGACCGGGCAAATGCAGTTGCCTTAGATAAAGCAGGTAATGTTTATGTCACGGGCATGAGTTTTGGAACCGGGACTGATTATGATTATGCGACCTTAAAATATTCCTCCACAGGACCAGGCATAAAGGAAAATCTGCCGAGTCGGTGGATAGATTTAACTTTTAAGGTCTCTCCTAATCCGTTTTCCAGACAGACAGCAATTAGTTTCACAGTTATGTCACTATGCGGTTCTACAGATAATGGCAAAATTGTCCACCTTCAAGACTGCAAAACATCTCTACGAATCTACGATGCAACTGGCAGGTTGGTTAGACAATGGGACTATGGGACGACGAGACTATCAGACTGCATCCTCTGGGACGGCACTGATGATGCGGGTTACAAACTTCCATCCGGTGTCTATTTTATTCATCTGAGACATTTGGATAATACGAGATTGGAAAAGGCGGTCATACTTCGCTGAATAACATTATTAGGGGGAAATTGTGGTAAGAAAAATCATATTTTATTTAATTCTGTGTTTACTTCTGTTTTTTGTTATGGTAAGATTCCTGCCTTCATAAAAATCAAGGGCAGATTTATTTTAGGAACCGGTGTTCGGAATTTCCGAACACCGGTAATTCAACATAGGAGGTAAGATGCGGAAAGAGTTGATGATGACTTTGCTTATCGGTTTTAGTCTTGTTTTTGCCCAACCACAGTGGCGGATTGTGCGATTTGTGCCCTGGCGAGGTGCATACCCCTTTTATGATGTGTGTTTCTTGCCCGGGACTCAAATGGGTTGGGCCGTTGGATGTGCATATCGGGATACAAATTGGACCTATTATGGTAGTGTTGCGCATACCACTGATGGTGGAATAACCTGGCTCCCCCAGATGGCTGATGGGAGGGCAATCTGTTTTGTGGATGAGAATCATGGCTGGATCGTTGGAAGTTCTGGTTCCATCTACCACACAAGTAATGGCGGTGAAACTTGGGCATTACAATCATCCCCAATAACCCAATCTCTTTATGGTGTGAGTTTCATAGATACCCTAAGAGGGTGGGCATTTGGGCTTTATGGGTATGTATTACATACTGAGGATGGAGGTAATAATTGGTCTGTTCAATACCAGTTTCCTGATTCGCTCTGGATAATGGATGGAATCTTTAAGGATTCACTAAATGGCTGGGTATGCGGCTATTCAGGACCGGCACAAGGAAAGATATATAAAACTACGGATGGCGGAAATACCTGGGTCTTCCAGGATCCAGGCACAAATGCCAATTTCTATGGAATAGACTTTTATGACTTAAATCGGGGATGGGCGGTAACCGCGGGAGTCGGTATTATCACCAATACGACCAATGGTGGCTCAAATTGGTTTCCCCAGATGATAAATGATTATAGCCTTTTGGAAGTGAAGTTTGCCGATTCCTTAAACGGCTGGGCCGTTGGTGGTGAAAATGATGGGCGAAGCGCAATATTTTATTCAAGCGATGGTGGAGCTACTTGGATAGAACAGAATAATCCAACTTACAATGAACTTTGGGGAGTTTCTACAAGTAGCAATAACGAGGCTTATGCGGTTGGCGTTCGCGGCACCATTCTTCACACCTCTGATGGTGGTAATACCTGGGAATATCAGGCCGGTGCCGGGAGTAATAATCTCACCAATATTGATGCCCCGGATACACTAAATATCTGGGCGGTTGGGGATTGGGAAAGGACGGTCTTGCATTCACGAGATGGTGGTCTTACCTGGGAGCATCAGATGGTCGGAGAGGGATATGGTTATCTCTGGGATGTCTCTTTTGCGGATTCTTTAAATGGGGCAACGGTTGGTGGCAGTGGTATAATTTATACAACAATTGATGGTGGAAGAACCTGGACTCAAAGGTCTGCGGGTCCATTTGCCTGGTATGGTGTAGAATGGGTAACCCCTTTAAAGGGCTGGATTGTGGATGTAAATTCAGGGGTGATAAAATATACATCGGATGGTGGCGATACCTGGACAACCCAGTATTCCGGAATTCATTTTTATGATGTGATGTTTCTCAACGATAGTTTGGGCTGGGCATGTGGTTTTACATCTGGCTATAGCAAAGTGGCAAAGACCACTGATGGACAGAACTGGACTTCTTATACGATTCCGACCTACCGAATTCTGACAAGTATTGATTTTCTCTCACCGGATATTGGATTCGTTGTGGGTGAGGATGGGGAAATTTACAAATCAATAGATGGAGGTGTTACCTGGGCATCTTTGGCTAATGATACCGTTGGCACAAATAATTTATACAAGGTTGATTTTATTGATTCCTTAAACGGCTGGATAATTTCCCCCGGAAAAATTTTCAGGACCAGAGACGGTGGCAATACCTGGTTCACTGAACGGACACTACCTTACTCTGCGGGTCCCAGTAATTTCCGCGGGTTGGTTGGTTTAGATACACTCCATGCCTGGGCCTGTATGTGCGATGGGATAATTTTGAGATATGGTATGACGGCACCGGGCATAGCCGAGACGGAAGGAACAAAGAGAAGGAGACAAGGAGAAATACTACAAGTCTATCCGAATCCGTTCAGGAATACTGTAAGCATTAAATTCCAAATTCCAAGCACCAAATCCCAAACAAATTCCAAATCTGAAATCCCAAACAAATCCGAAGTTTCACTCAAAATCTACGATGCAACCGGCCGATTGATAAAAACTTTTTCACTCTCTACTCTCTACTCGCTACTCGCTACTTCTGTGGAATGGGATGGCAAAGATAATAATGACAAAATAGTGCCGCAAGGCATTTATTTTGTGCGACTTAAAACAAAAACTTTCTCAATTATGAGAAAGATTGTAAAAATTAAGGTGGGTGTTCGGAGTTTCTGAACACCCACCTTATAAAAAGGGAGGTCAAAATGCTTAAAAAAATCTTTTTATTTCTAATTGTGGAAATGGTATCTCTTCCGCTTTTACTTTCTGGAGGAGCAGGTGCCTTTCCCAATTTTCTTTTTGCTGGTTTTGACTCGTTGAATATGTCTTTTGTCGGAAACTGGCCTTTTGGAGCATCTAATTATCTTGAAATTGACTCCTCAAGAAATCTTTTATTTGCCGGCTCGGGCGGTGGGGTTTATATTGTGGATGTTTCAGTTCCTTCTAATCCTACAATAATTTCCGAGAAAATTCATGCCCGAGATTATATCGGCAAACTTTTCTACCAGTCATCTACTCAAAGACTCTATATTGCAAATGACCAAGGGGGTCTTGAAATATGGGATATTTCAAACCCCTCGAGCCCAGCAAAATTGGGTGAATATTTTACTTCCGGATATTCTGCTCATTTGTATGTTTCTGGCTCTTATGCTTATGTTACTACGCTCTATCCCCATGGGCTATGTATAATTGATGTTTCTGACCCAGCAAACCCCCAGCAAACAGGATTCTTCTCAACTTCCAATTCTCCCTATGGTGTTTATGTCGTGGGGAATTATGCCTATATCTGTATTTATGAAGGTTTCTACATAGTTGATGTCTCAGACCCAGCAAACCCTCAGCAGGCAGGATTTCTGAGTCTATCAGGTTATTATCTCTTTGATATAAAAGTTGTTGGGGATTATGCTTTTGTAAATACTATAGGGAGTATTTCTTCTTCGGGGCTTCTTATTATAAATATTTCACAGCCATCAAGTCCTTCTTTAGTTTCCTTCTGCTCAATATTTGAGGCTCACGGTGTGGATATTAAGGGAACTTATGCCTATGTAGTAAGTGGACAGTTGTATAATTGGGCAACTCTCCACATTGTGGATATATCAGAACCTACTAATCCTCAAATAGTAGTGTCATACGAAATTCCTACCGGAACCTTATTTGCCCATGGTATGGATGTGTGTGTCTCCACTACTTATGCCTATGTTTCCTGTGATTGGCTTGGTGTTCATATAATAGATATTACAACTCCAACAAATCCCCAAGAAATAGGGGCGTTTGATGGCAATACCCCTCAATGTGGGCAAAATGTCTTCATCTCTGATTCCTATGCGTATCTCGCTGATGGAGAAGGCGGCCTACGGATAATAGACATTTCAGATTTATCAAATCCCGAGGAAATTGGATTTTATAATCCACCCTGTTATGTTTATGATGTATATGTTTCAGATTCATTTGCCTATACCTGTGCCTGTGCATTGGGCCTTCGCATAGTAAATATTTCAGACCCTTCAAATCCCCAGGAAATAGGGGCATATGACCCATTGGGAGATGCGCGTAGTGTTTGTGTCTCAGATGGACTTGCCTATGTTGCCCTCGGTTCACTCGGTCTTCATATATTAAATGTCGCTGACCCTTCAAATCCTCAGGTAATTGGAAGTTGCGGGTCGCCGGGTTATGCGGTGGATGTTTTTATCGTAGATTCAATTGCATATCTTGCGTGTGAGGGTGGCGGTTTACGAATTATAGATATTACTGACCCAACACAACCCCAAGAAGTTGGCTCCTGTGCAACAACATACGCTGTTGATGTATATGTTTCGGGTTCATATGCCTATGTCGCTGATGGTTCAGGTGGTTTGCGCATAATAGATGTCTCAGTGCCTTCAAATCCATATATTGTTGGAACTTATTCTGTATCAGGTAGTCAAGTCAATGATGTTTATGTCGTTGATTCCTTTGCGATTATCGCCGTTGATTGGAAAGGTGTTTACATAATAAATGTATCAACCCCGGCAAATCCCCAGCGAGTTGGATATTACTCTCCTCCTTACATCACTTTAGGAATTTCTGCATCTAAGCCATATATCTATGCGACTGATAGACTTACCGGCCTTCAAATCTATAAATCTGATCTTCTCGTTGGTATAGATGAATTTATATTAAAGAGTGTCAATCAAAAACCGAGATTGGAGATTTATCCCAATCCATTCAGTGAGAAAACAGAGATTAGATACATAATACAGAAGGGACGGTTAACGGTAAACGGGAAACGGTCAACGGTTAGTTTAAAGATCTACGATGCAACTGGCAGATTGATAAAAGATTTTTCACGATTTACGAATTACGATGGACGCACTACGAGTATCGTCTGGGACGGCACTGACGACTCTGGCTGTAAACTTCCGGTAGGTGTCTATTTTTGCAGATTAGAATACGGTAAGAGGGTAATAACAGAGAAAATTGTGTATCTTAGATAAAAAGGCTGTCTGATACTTATAACAGCCAATAATATCGGTAAGGAGGTATCATATGAGAAGAGCTGAGACGAGATTAATAGAATTTATATTATTGGTTATTGTGCCTTTTTTGGCACCTTCTCAGACCCAAAACTGGGTCTATCGTATTGCTGGCGATGGCGTTGCTATGCAGGTTCTCTATAATAATGGTAGTCTCTATGCAGTGGGAAGCGCACTCACTCGTGGTGCGTTTGAAAGCACCTTTTTTGGTCCACCAGATGACGAAAGTGGTGGCGTTGTTAGGCAAACTGGAGATGATGGCTATATCGTAGCCGGAGTGAAGAACTTTAGCGGACTTTATTTAATAAAACTTGATCTTTTAGGGAACCTCGCCTGGTCCAAATTTTATTCCTATGATACGAATGTAATTTATGTATGTGGTATGGAAGTAACATCAGATAAAGGATACATCCTGGTAGGAGATACATATTCAGGAATTTGGTTGATAAAAACCGACTCTCTCGGTGATACTTTATGGACAAAAACCTACATAGAGGCAAGACCTGGGCTATCAAGCAAGTCTATTCAGCAAACCCTCGATAACGGTTACATAATCACCGGTGTCACAAACACCAATAATGGTGATGTTTATCTTTTGAAAACCGATTCGTTTGGAAATATGATGTGGACAAAAACCTATTGGGCGCCACCTGGACAAAATTATCAGCAACAAGGTTGTTCGGTTAGACAGACAATAGATGGGGGATATGTAATATATGCGACAAGGAACATTACCTCTGGAAATTTTGGTGCCTGGTTATTAAAAACCGATTCCTTGGGAGATACCCTATGGACAAAAACCTATAATATTAATTCATATCTTATGCCTCTTGGTTGTGCTGAACAAACTATAGATGGTGGATATATTATAGCAGGTAGTTTTGGATTGGGACCTGTTTCTTCTTTTCTTCTAAAAACCAATTCCTCTGGCGATAGTTTATGGTGCAAAATGCTTAATGTAAACAATTTAACCCAATGGGTTGATGTTCAGCAAACATCCGACCGCGGTTATATTGTTACTGCCCATGACTACCCCTCGCTATATTTATCCAAAAGAGATTCGCTGGGCAATGATGTCTGGACATCTCTTTATGGCGGCGGCCTCACTGCCTGGGGCTCGTCTGTTTATGAGACTTCTGATGGAGGTTATGTTGTGGCCGGCACTTTAGATGATATAACATACGACATCTATATTATAAAGAATTCCGGAGGACCCGTAACCAAGGAATTTACAGTGGTAAATCTTAGCCAATATGGAGAGGCGCGCTGGATTTATCAATATAATGGACCGGGAAATCAGGAGGATGTTGGATATACTCTTGTTCGAGGATTAGATGGTAACTTTTATGCGGGTGGTTTTGCAAAAGGAACAGATGACAATTACCATTTTGCCGTGGTGAGTATAGATTCAAATGGAAATCAAAGATGGACATATTTTCATCCCGACTATGCTACTGCATCATTATTGCCCAAGACTGACAATACTTGTGTGGTGTATGGTTGGGATGGAAATATTTATGTCAGTGGCTATGCTGGAAATGCTGGTGCCATCATAATGAGTTTCACCCCCGAGGGTGATACAAATTGGAGTTATACAAAGCCTAATGCTATGTTCACTTCTCTTGTTTATGGTTCAGATGGAAATCTCTATGCTGCTGGTTTCCACATCGTTTCTGATAGGGATTTCTTGATTACAAGCATCTCGCTATCGGGTAATGAACGTTGGTCTTATGAAAAAAATATTGGTTCAGGTGATAGAGCTATATCCATTGTTTATGGAGATGATGATAATCTCTATGTTTGTGGATATTTGGGTGGTGCCGGCGCTTCGGATTTTGGTGTTATTAGTGTTGATACCTCGGGCGCCGAACGTTGGGTTTATAACCTCAGTACTGGTTCAGAAGACATCGGCTATTCTTTAGTTTATGGGCCAAATGATAATATTTATGCCACAGGCGGGGTAGGTTTTGCGCTTGGCCTGGATTGGGCAATTACAAATTTAGAGACCTCAGGGGTTGAAAAATGGCTTTATACTTATGATGGACCTGCCCATGTAGATGACTGGAGCCATTCAATCATTTATGGCATTGATGATAATCTCTATACTACTGGTTGGAGTGAAGGGGCACCTAATAGTCCGGACATTACGGTAATTTGTCTGGATACCAGCAACACTGAACAATGGGTTTACCGGGGTCCTAAAGGTTGGGGTTGGGCTATAGTGCAAGGTGCGGATAGCAATATTTATATTGCGGCAGATGGCTGGTCTCTGGAAACGGGCTGGGGTTTTACAGTGATAAGTTTAACACCCCCACCAGGGATAGAGGAAGAAAGCAAAAGTCAAAAACTGAAAGCAGAAAAGCTAAAATTGGAGGTTTATCCCAATCCATTCGGGAATCACCTTGTGATTAAATTCCAAATCCCAGAGCAGGGAGTGGCCAGTAGTCAGTACCCAGTAGCCAGTAAAAATGGAGTAGCCAGTAGTCAGAAGTCAGTAGTCAGTATAAAAATCTACGATGCGACAGGCAGATTGATAAAAGATTTTTCACGATTTACGAATTACAATTTACGCCCTACGAGTTTCGTCTGGGACGGCACTGACGACTCTGGCTATAAACTTCCTGCAGGCATTTATTTCGCTTGCCTTCAGGTAAATGGTGTAAGAGAAACAAGAAAAGTAATGAAAGTCAAATAGGAGGTATAATCAAATGAAAGTATTTCTATGTCTTTGCGGCATCTTTGTGGTTTTTAGTTTGGGATTCACTTCTTTATTGAGTGAATTTCTGATTGACAGTAATCTGATTTATCTGCCTGATAATAGTTATAAGCAGACCACTTCCCTATCCTTTGATGGTGTGAACTATTTTGTGGTCTGGGCTGATGAGCGAAGAGGCGATAATTACGACATTTACGGCGCCCGAGTTACACCTGCCGGCGCACTTCTTGATTCATCGGGAATTATTATCTCCTCAGCATTTTCGGGGCGGAAATGGCCAGCCGTTGCTTTTGATGGCACAAATTATTTTGTGGTATGGGCTGACTGGCGTAATAACGAAGTCGCTGATATCTATGGAGCCAGGGTTACGACCTCAGGAGTAGTTCTGGACCCATCAGGAATTCCAATTTCCACTGCCAATGACGCACAGGTTAGATGTGCTGTTGCTTTTGATGGCACAAATTATTTTGTGGTATGGGATGATTATAGAGTTGGCTGGCCTGTTAATGACATTTACGGAGCCCGAGTGACTACCGATGGTGTTGTTTTGGACCCCGACGGAATACCAATTTGTACTGCGCCGAGTAATCAGAGCTACCCAGATATCGCCTTTGATGGCACAAATTATCTGGTTGTGTGGGATGACTTGCGCAATGGTTATTTTGTTGAAATTTATGGCACAAGGGTTACACCTTCAGGAACAATACTTGACCCCGGTGGCATTCCTATTTCGGCAAATGCATCAGCAAATGGGGGGCTTCATCCTCAGATAGCGTTTGATGGCGTAAACTATCTTGCAGTCTGGGATGATTATAGCGATAATATTGTGGGTACAAGAATTTCACCCAATGGCACTGTGTTAGATAATGCAATTGGTATTTCCACAGGTAGTTGGCAAGAAATTTTTCCGATTATAAGTTACAACGGCACCAGTTATTTTATTGCCTGGGATGATTATCGGGATTCTGCTACAAAGTATAAAATTTATGGTTCAAGAGTTACGACCGATGGTATTGTTCTTGACCCTGCAGGTATCAAAATCTTTGACCAATTCTGCGGTTGGCAGGACCCGGCTGGGATAGCCTCAGATGGCACGAATTTTTTAACCACACTGATTTCCTCCAATTATTTACTCTATGGTGTTAGAGTAAATTCACAAGGAGCGGTTATTGATACAACAGGTATTCTTATTTCCTATGCTGGTTATCCAGAGTATTCACCTTCGGTTTCTTTTGACAACACAAATTACCTGGTAGTTTGGGAAGACTATCGCAATACAAATAGCGATATTTATGGGGCAAGGGTAAGCTCTCAAGGTTCAATTCTTGACCCTACGAGCATACCAATCTTGGTCCATGATTCGTTGCAATCTTCGCCAGCAGTCAGTTTTGACGGCACAAATTATTTCATCGTCTGGCAGGATAAACGGGGTGCGAGTAATGATGTATACGGGGCAAGGGTAAGTATCCAGGGAATAGTTTTGGATTCTTCCGGCATTATTATAACGGATGCAAATGGAAACCAGGAAAAGCCGGCGATTGATTTTGATGGCACAAATTATCTTGTGGTCTGGCAGGATTCCCGTAATGGCAATTATGACATATATGGCACCAGAATTGATACCTCGGGAACCATCCTTGACCCAACAGGCATACCGATTAGTATTGCGGCCAATAGCCAGACAATACCTTCAATTACATTTGGTGGTGTCTGTTATCTCGTTGTCTGGCAGGATTATCGTAATTCTCTTTATGAAATCTATGGCGCCCGCATTAGTTCTTCAGGCAATGTTCTTGACCCAGCAGGAATTCCCATCGCTACGGGCGGACCTAATTGGAATCCGCAAGTTTCATTTGATGGTAATAATTTCTTCGTGGTTTGGGGTGCTGGTTTATCTTCTGACCAGGATATTTATGGTGCAAGAGTCAGTGAGGACGGCATTGTTTTAGACCCCGGAGGTATTCCAATTGCTGGATTGGCTGGTAACCAATGCCAGCCTTGTGCAGTTTTTGATGGCACAAATTATCTTGTGGTCTGGCAAGACCAAAGGAATGGTGATAATTATGATATTTATGGTTCAAGGGTTACGGCCGATGGTATTGTGCTTGACCCTGATGGGCTTGAATTAGTAAATCAACTGTTTAATCGTTCAAATCCTGCTTTAGGAAAAGGGCCATCCCATCAATCACTGCTTTGCTTTGAAGGTTTCACTGCTGAACCATATAATAATCTTCGGATCTTCGGTGCTCTTTGCGAAGATGTGGGGGTTGAAGAAGAAAATAGAGCTGAAAGCCGAAAATTAGAAGTTTACCCGAATCCATTCCATAAAAATATTACGATTAAATTCCAAATCCCAAGCACCAAATTCCAAATTTCAAACAAATCCGCAATAAATTCAAATCTTGCTACTTGCTACTCGCTACTTGCTAATCTCAAAATCTACGATGCGACTGGCAGGCTGGTTAGATGCTTGACGCTTGACGCTAAACGCTTAACGCCTGTTGTTTGGGATGGCACTGATGACTCTGGCCGCAAACTTCCGGCTGGCATTTATTTCTGCCAATCGGAGTGCGGAGTTGAAAGGGAAGTAAAAAAAATAATAAAGGTGCGATAAAAATTGGAAGGAGGTTAAAATGGGTCGTTATATAATACTAAAGATTGGGCTTTTTTGCCTAATCTTGATGAATCTGGGTTCTGCCCAGATGATAATGTACATTGACCCGCCAAGAATACAAGCAAAAGCGGTGGGGCAGCAGTGCACGCTAACAGTTAGAGTGCGTAATGCCTATGGTGTTCCTGCTTGGCAGGCAGGACTCTATTTCAATTCTGCAACGCTCAGTGGTAATAGTATAATTTTTGATAATAACGATTCCTTAATAAGGTATGCGTATGGGGTCTCTCATAGTGCTTTTAATGTTAGTGGAAGCTGGGGCACTGGTATTCTGAATTACTGTGGTGGCACTCAATTGGGTGTTGATTCTGGTGGTATTGGTGATGGCAATGTGATGAAACTTATCTTTAATGTTGTGGGAACCGGGAGTTCAATATTGGACCTTCCCCAGGATAATGGTGATGCTCAATCAATGCTTGTTGATACCACTGTTAAGATGGTGCCTTTTATCTGTCAGGATGGTTTTTATGGTAATGAGACGGTCACACCGACAAGTTCTTTTGCTATCAATACCGCTGCGGGCCATCAGATAAGGCCGGATATTGCCTGGAACAGCACCAATAATGAATTTCTCGTGGTCTGGGAGAACTACACAACCCCAGGAAATACACAAGCCAGTTATATCTACGGACAAAGGGTTTTGCCATCAGGCAGTCTGTCAGGCTCGGTTATAAGCATTCAGGTTTCAGGCCTTTATCCAGCTTATTCACCATGTGTGAGTTGGAATGGCACAAACTATCTTGTTGTCTATAATAGGAGTTATGTGGCAAACCAAAGAACTTTTGACATTTATGGCAAAACGGTTTCCGCAACCGGCACGGTAGGGAGTGAGATTGCCATCTGCACGGCGGTTAGATATCAAGGCAATCCGGCGATTGCCTGGAATGGCACATACCATCTCGTGGTCT
>Ga0078972_1011094_pt1 | contig 16348 bp, 11 predicted proteins | sample YelNatPaOPGAMG01_FD_67568 | JGI IMG/M metagenome (GOLD analysis project Ga0078972, IMG submission 67568) | Hot spring thermophilic microbial communities from Obsidian Pool, Yellowstone National Park, USA - OP-RAMG-01 (SPADES assembly) (version 2) | ecosystem: Environmental > Aquatic > Thermal...
ATTTATTAAGCCTCAACCTATCTTATTCCAGGATTTCGGTAACGGTTCCGGCTCCCACTGTCCGGCCGCCTTCTCTGATGGCAAACCGCAAACCTTTCTCCATGGCCACCGTCGTGATCAACTCCACTTCCACGTTGGCATTATCTCCAGGCATCACCATCTCCACCCCAGCCGGCAGCTTCACCGTCCCAGTAACATCCGTCGTCCGAAAATAAAACTGCGGACGATATCCAGTGAAAAACGGAGTGTGCCTCCCACCTTCATCCTTGGTCAAAGCATATATCTGCGCCCGAAACTTCTTGTGCGGAGTAATCGTCCCAGGTTTAGCCAACACCTGGCCACGCTCTACCTCATCCTTACCTATACCCCTCAACAAACAACCTACATTGTCTCCAGCCTGTCCCTGGTCCAGTATCTTCCGGAACATCTCCACCCCAGTCACCACCGTCTTCTTCGTCTCCCCAAATCCCACTATCTCTACCTCATCCCCTACCTTCACCACTCCTCTCTCTACCCTGCCTGTCACCACCGTCCCACGACCAGTTATAGAAAATACGTCCTCTATGCTCATCAAAAATGGCTTGTCTATCTCCCGCACCGGCTCCGGTATAAACTCATCCAAAGCCTTCATCAATTCCCAAATCGGCTTCGCTCCCTCCCCCTCAGGCTCCGCCAGGGCCTTCGTCGCACTACCACGTATAATCGGAGTCTTGTCCCCAGGAAATTCATACTTGTTCAGTAAATCCCTGACCTCTAACTCCACTAAATCCAATATCTCCGGGTCATCCACCAAGTCCACCTTGTTGATAAATACCACTATCGCCGGCACGTCCACCTGACGCGCTAATAATATGTGCTCCCTCGTCTGCGGCATCGGCCCATCATCAGCCGCTACCACCAGAATAGACCCGTCCATCTGCGCCGCACCACTGATCATGTTCTTGATGTAATCCACGTGACCAGGACAATCTATGTGCGCATAATGCCGCTTCTCAGTCTCATACTCCACGTGCGATAAGGCCACCGTCAAGATCTTCGTCGCATCCCGACGAAACATCTTGGCATCTGCCTTCGCTACCTCATCGTAGCTCTTGTACTGAGCCAATCCCTTCGTCGCCAAAACCTTGGTTATTGCCGCAGTCAACGTCGTCTTCCCGTGGTCTATGTGCCCGATCGTCCCTATGTTAACGTGCGGCTTCGTCCTCGCAAATTTTTCCTTCGCCATTTCTCTTACCTCCTAGCTTCGTTGAAGGGAATTCTTCCTTCAATTCTGGCTATAATTTCTTCCTGGACCTCAAGTGGAGTCTGGTCGTACCTGGAGAATTCTAAGGAGAAAGAAGCCCTTCCCTGAGTTATAGTCCTCAGGGTGGTGGCATAACCGAACATCTCCGCCAGGGGAACAAAAGCCCTTATGACCCTGGAACTGCCTTTAAGTTCCATGGCCTCAATGCGTCCTCTCCGGGCATTGATGTCTCCGACCAGCCCGCCCACATATTCGTCTGGAGTAACGATTTCCAGTTTCATCATCGGCTCTAAGATCACCGGATTGGCTTTTTGCCCGGCATCCTTAAATGCCAGGGCTGCAGCAATTTTATAAGCTATAGCCACGGAGTCCACTTCATGATAACTGCTGTCCAGAAGGGTGGCCTTCACGTCTGTTACCGGAAAACCGCCTACCAGACCAGCTTCCATGGCTTCTCTTATGCCTTTTTCAATTTCAAGCACGAATTCCCCTGGTATCAGGCCTGACTTAAGACGGTTGACAAATTCAAAACCTTTTCCCCTGGGCAGGGGTTCAAGTTTGAGAAGACAGTGTCCGTACTGTCCCTTGCCGCCCACCTGGCGGATAAATTTCCCTTCGGCTTCGGCCGCTGAAGTTATAGTCTCTTTGTAAGCCACCTGAGGTCGTCCCAGCCTGGCCTGAACTCCAAATTCTCGTAACAACCGGTCCATCATTATTTCCAGATGAAGCTCACCCATGCCCTTGACCAGAGTTTGACCGGTCATTGGATCCTGAATTACCTTAAAAGTCGGGTCTTCAGCCATGAATTTTTCCAGGGCTGACAATAATTTCTGGTGATCGGCCTTGGTCCTGGGCTCTATGGTGGCTGAAACCACGGGTTCAGGGAAGGTGGGCGGTTCAAGAAGAATTGGGCGGCTCTTCAAACACAGGGTATCGCCAGTTGAGAGAGTTTTCATCCCACCAAAAGCGGCGATATCTCCAGCATAGACCTCGCTTATTTCCCGGCGCTTATTAGCATGCATTTCCAGGAGTCTGGTAACCCTCTCTTCCTGATCTTTAGTAGCATTATAAACAGAAGTGCCTACCTTCAGTTTTCCAGAATAAACTCGGAAATAGGCCAAATTGCCAAGAAAGGGGTCATTCATAATCTTAAATACCAGGGCACAAAAATGTTCGCTATCTGAGGATTTCCTTATTTCTTCCTGGTGGGTCCGAGGATGATAACCTCTAACAGGGGGAATATCAACGGGGGAAGGAAGGTAATCTACAATGGCATCCAGAAGAGGGTGCAGTCCTTTATTCCTGAAAGAGGCTCCAAACAGAACAGGGAAAAACTTCAGTTCAATAGCCCCTTTGCGGATAGCTCTTTTAATCTCTTCAGGAGAAATCTCCTCGTCATCAAGATATTTTTTCATCAGCTCATCATCAACTTCACTCAAGATTTCCAGCATCTCTTTCCGCTTGGTTTCTACTTCTTCTTGGTATTCATCAGAAACTGGCCTTTTTTCAAAATCAGTTCCTAAAAGTTCGCTCTTCCAGACAATCTCCTTCTTTTCAACCAGGTCAATGACCCCCTGAAATTTATCCTCGCTACCGATGGGTATCTGGATGGGTAAAGCCCGGGCACCCAGACGGGTACGGATCTCTTCTACCGCTCTCTGTGGGTCAGCACCTAATCTATCCATCTTATTCACATAAACTATCCGGGGAACCCGGTATTTATCAGCCTGACGCCAGACTGTTTCTGACTGAGACTCTACACCCCCCACTGCGCAAAGAATGATGATAGCGCCATCCAGGACACGTAAAGACCGCTCTACCTCGGCGGTAAAATCAACGTGGCCGGGGGTGTCTATTATGTTTATCCGGTGGTCCTGCCAGTAACAGGTTGTGGCTGCTGCGGTTATGGTAATGCCACGTTCCTGCTCTTGAACCATCCAGTCCATAACGGCAGTGCCCTCATCCACCTCTCCGATCTTATAAGTGATTCCTGTAAAGTATAAAATCCGTTCAGTGGTTGTAGTCTTCCCGGCATCGATATGAGCCATGAAGCCAATGTTCCTGACTCTTTCGATCGGGCACGACCGCATGAACTTTTTTCTCCATTTATAAATAAAAATTCTCTAATTAATAGCTTTACCAAAATTCTTCTAATCACCATTTATAGTGAGCAAAAGCCCGGTTGGCCTCGGCCATCTTATGAGTATCTTCTCTCTTCTTAACCGCTCCACCCTTATTGGCCAGCGCATCCAGAATCTCGGCGGCCAGCTTTTCTTCCATGCTCTTCCCGCTGCGCTCTTTGGCAAATTTCACCAGCCAGCGCATCCCTAAAGAAATTGACCTCTGCTCAGGAACTTCCACCGGAACCTGGTAAGTGGCTCCACCAACTCTCCTGGACTTGGTTTCCAACAAAGGCCGACAGTTATCAATTGCTTTTTCCAGGACTTTTAAGGGGTCTTCTTTAGCCTTGTGTTTTAAGATATCAAGAGTGCCATAGACAACTTTTTCAGCAACACTCTTTTTGCCCCTTCTTAGGACCAAATTGATTAGCTTACCCACCAGGGTAGAATTATATAACGGGTCCGGTTGCGGCTTCCGCTTTCTGACTATTCCGCGTCTGGGCATGGTTTCTCTCCTCGGTCAGCTCACTTGGCAGCGGCTTTTTTCTCCTTGGGTTTCTTGGCGCCGTATCGGGAGCGGCCCTTGAATCTATTCTGAACCCCTTCAGCATCAAGAGTACCACGGATAATGTGATACCTGACGCCGGGCAAATCTTTGACTCTTCCGCCCCTTATCAGAACGATTGAATGTTCCTGCAGGTTGTGTCCAATACCTGGTATGTAGGCTGTAACTTCAACATTATTGGTCAACCTGACTCTGGCCACCTTTCTCAAAGCAGAATTGGGCTTCTTGGGAGTAGTGGTGAAAACTCTGACACAAACTCCTCTTTTCTGCGGACAGGCATCAAGAGCCGGAGCTTTACTCTTATACTTCTTGGGCATTCTGCCCTTTCGTACCAGCTGGTTGACGGTCGGCACTTATAATTCTCCTCTTTAATTTAAAGAAAAAAATAAATTTTTTCCCGGGATGATTTTTCCCGAGAAATATGGTTGAAGAATAGCAAAAACAGCCTCTTTTGTCAAGAAAATAACAGGCTATTTTGCTTTTTTTTACACTAACTTTGAGGCTGGATTTCAGCCTCTTTCTCTTCTTTAGCCGGCAACTCTTCCCTGAGGATCACATTCCTGTAATACCGGAAGCCCGTACCGGCAGGAATCAGCCTGCCCATTATCACGTTTTCTTTTATCTTTCTCAGATAATCTACTTTACCGTATAGGGCGGCTTCGGTCAGGACCCTGGTGGTTTCCTGGAAGGAGGCGGCAGCGATAAAACTGTCCGTACTTAAGGCACTCTTAGTAATTCCGAGAAGGAGAGGCCTGGCCTTGGCCGGCTTTCCGCCCTTTTTCATCACCTTCTCATTCTCTTCCTGGAACTTAAATTTATCTACCTGTTCATCAACCAGAAATTCAGTATCGCCCACCTCTTCAATCTTAACCCAGCGAAGCATCTGTCTGATTATTACCTCTATGTGCTTATCGTTGATAGTTACGCCCTGCAGGCGATAAACTTCCTGAATTTCTCTGAGCAAATACTCAGCTAATTCTTTTTCTCCCAGAACTTTTAGAATATCATGGGGGTTGATCGGACCATCCATAAGCGGAGTCCCTGCTTTAATCTTTTCGCCATCGGATACCAGTAGATGGGCGCTCTTGGGCACAAGATATTCCTTCGCTCCGCCCCTCTCACTCTTGACCATAACCCTTCTGTATCCTCTAACCAGTTCCCCAATCTGGACTGCCCCGTCAATTTCAGAAATGACCGCAGGATTCTTAGGACGACGAGCTTCAAAAAGTTCTTCAGCTCTGGGCAAACCGCCAGTGATGTCCTTGGTTCTGGCCACCTCTCTTGGAATCTTGGCTAAGATATCGCCGGCATAAACCTCTTCCCCGTTCTTTACTTCCAGATTTGCTCCCTTGGGTAAAAAGTATCTCTTCTTAACAACCAGTTCATTCTTGTCATCTTTAAGCTTCGGATCCACGATTTCAATCATGGGTTGGAGCTTTTCATCCTTGGGTTCCATAACCACCAGAGTAATCAAGCCGGTAAAATCATCTCTCACTTCTTCCATACTGATGCCTGGAATCAAGTCCTTAAACCTGATTTGACCTGATTCCTCAGTCAAGATGAATGTGCTGAAAGGATCCCATTCAGCAAATTCCTGTCTGGCCTTGACCTGTTCTCCATCGGCCAGCATTACTTTGGCTCCATAAGGAACTTGATAATGCTCAATTTCCCGGCCACGGTGATCCAGGATGGCAATGCTGGCATTTCTGTTAACCACAACCAAGTTCCCCTCTCTGTTCTTGACCCAGTTCAGATTGTTGAATTTGATTATTCCGTCATTCTTGGCTTCCAGGGCTGATTTTTCTGCGCCCCGCATGGCGATACCGCCCACATGGAAGGTTCTCATAGTCAACTGGGTTCCGGGTTCACCTATGGACTGCGCAGCGATGATCCCAACCGCTTCTCCCAGATCTACCAGACGGCCAGTGGCCATATCTCTTCCATAGCACAGCTGGCATACTCCGCGTTTTGATTCACAGGTCAGGACCGAGCGGATCTTTACTCTTTCAATTCCCAGATTTTGAATCTTCTCAGCAATGTTCTCTGTGATTTCTTGGTTCATATCAACTATGATTTCACCGGTATCCGGGTGGACAATTCTTTCCAAAGAAATTCGGCCCACGATCCTATCAATAAAAGGCTCAATGATTTCACCGTTTTCCACGATGGCACTGACATTGACTCCTTTTAGGGTTCCGCAGTCATGCTGGTCCACAATCACTTCCTGAGCTACATCAACCAGCTTCCGGGTGAGATAACCAGAGTTGGCAGTTTTAAGAGCCGTATCAGCCAATCCTTTTCTGGCGCCGTGAGTTGAAATAAAGTACTGCAAAACATTCAAACCTTCGCGCAGGTTGGATGTAATAGGAGTTTCAATGATTTCACCCGAAGGCTTGCTCATCAAACCTCTCATCGCTGCCAGCTGGCGAATCTGCTGTTTGTTACCCCTGGAACCTGAGTCGGCCATGACATAGAGCGGATTAAGCTTCTTTTCCACGAAGCTGACCCGTTTCATCGTATCCATCATGGCATTGGTGACTCTATCAGTGACCGCGGTCCAGATTTCTACCACCCGATTAAACCGTTCCCCGGAGGATATAGTCCCTTCCCGATACAGTTTTTCAATATCCTGAACTTCTTTTTCCGCTCTTCTGATAATTTCTTCTTTTTCTTTGGGAATCATGAAATCTTCAATGCCCAGAGAGAAGCCGGCGTGGGTGGCATAATTAAAACCGAGCTCTTTCATTTTGTCCAGCATCGCGGTAGTCTTTTCTAACCCGACTTTTAGATATACATAATAAACCAGACTCTCCAGACCCTTCTTCTTCAATATGCCATTGACAAATGGCAGACCTTTGGGAAGAACCCGGTTAAAGATTATCCGACCAGGTGTTGTTTCTATCAATTCATTCTTAACCACGGTCACCGGGCAGTTGACTACTGCCTGATCATCATAGAAAGCTTTAAGATTCATAAACGGACCAGAATAACAGACCTTAATCCGGCTGTGCAGGCTGATTTCTTTGGCTTCGTAAGCCAGCATAGCTTCATCAAAAGTAGCAAACATCCGGCCTTCACCCTTTTCATTTTTTTGCTCAAGGGTGAGATAATAACAGCCGAGAACCATGTCCTGGCTGGGAATAGCCAGGGGCCTGCCATGAGCGGGGGAAAGAATATTATTAGCCGAGAGCATCAGGGTATTGGCTTCAATCTGAGCTTCAACTGAAAGAGGCACATGAACCGCCATCTGGTCACCATCAAAGTCCGCATTGAAAGCCGCACATACCAGAGGATGGATTTGAATGGCTTTGCCTTCAATCAGAATCGGCTCAAAAGCCTGGATGCCCAGACGGTGAAGAGTGGGAGCCCGGTTCAACAGGACTGGATGTTCTCTGACAACTTCCTCCAAACAATCCCAGACTTCAGGCTTTTCCTGCTCATGCCATTCCCTGGCGATTTTAACTGAAGGAACCAACCCTTCTTTTTCCAGTTTGTGGAAGATAAATGGCTTGAACAATTCCAAAGCCATTTTCTTGGGCAACCCACATTGATGAAGTTTAAGTTCTGGCCCAACGACGATGACCGAACGTCCAGAATAGTCAACTCTTTTACCCAATAAATTCTGCCTGAATCTTCCCTGTTTTCCTCTGAGTGCTTCACTTAAAGATTTCAGCGGACGACGATTAGCCCCAAGGTGGACCCTTCCCCTGCGGCCATTATCAAACAGGGCGTCAACCGCTTCCTGAAGCATTCTTTTTTCATTCCTGATGATGAGCTCAGGAGCTTTGAGTTCAATCAGCTTTTTCAAACGGTTGTTGCGGTTTATGACCCGGCGATAAAGGTCGTTAAGGTCAGAAGTGGCAAAACGGCCGCCGTCTAAGCGCACCAGAGGTCTCAAATCAGGGGGAATCACAGGAATCACATCCAGGATCATCCACTCCGGCCTATTGCCGGACTTTTTCAATCCCTTGAAGACTCTGAGTCTCTTGGCATAGCGAAGCCTTTTTTGCTGGGAATGGTCTTTCTTCATCGCCCGGCGAAGCTTTTCAGTTTCCTTGTCTATATCAATTTTTTCCAGCAGCTTCTTGATAGATTCGGCCCCCATCCCTGCTTCAAATTTGTTCCCGAATTTCTCCCGGGCTTCGCGGTATTCTTCCTCATTTAGCAGCTGCTTCTCTTTTAGGTTGGTCTCTCCGGGATTTATGACGATGTAAGACTCAAAATAAAGGACCTTTTCCAGCTCCTTGATGGTCATATCAAGGATAAGACCGATACGGCTTGGTGGACTCTTGAAAAACCAGATATGGGCTACCGGGCAGGCCAGTTGAATATGTCCCATTCTTTCCCGACGGACCTTGGATTTGGTTACCTCAACTCCGCAACGTTCGCAGATGATGCCCTTGTACTTCATCCGTTTGTACTTGCCGCACAAACATTCATAATCGTTGATCGGACCAAAGATCTTGGCGCAGAACAAGCCATCCTTTTCTGGCTTGAAGGTCCGGTAGTTAATGGTCTCGGGTTTGGTTACTTCTCCCCATGACCAGCTCTTTATCTTCTCAGGAGAGGCAATACTGATTCGGACCCGGTCAAAATCAATTTTAGATCTTGGGGTTAAAGATTGCCTTATCTCCATCATTATTCTCCTTTGGTTGCCTGAGGAATAGAAATACCCCAGGGCAACGCTTCGTCTTTTTCGCCTTTAAGCAACTCTATGTTAAGACAGAGCCCCTGAAGTTCGCGGATCAGGACGTTGACCGATTCGGGTAAACCTGGCTGGAAATCAAGGTCTCCCTTGACTATGGCTTCATAAATCTTGGCCCGGCCTTCTACATCATCAGACTTTACGGTAAGAATCTCCTGCAGAGTGTAAGCCGCACCATAAGCTTCTAAGGCCCAGACTTCCATCTCGCCAAATCTCTGGCCGCCGAACTGAGCTTTTCCTCCAAGGGGTTGCTGAGTGATTAGTGAATAGGGCCCTGTGGACCTGGCATGAATCTTATCATCAACCAGATGATAAAGCTTCATCATATAGATAAAGCCGACTGTTACCTCTTGTTCAAAAGCCTCTCCGGTCATTCCGTCATAAAGTCTGACTTTGCCGGATTCGGGCAGGCCGGCTTTTCTTAAAAGCTCCTTAATTTCGTCTTCTTTAGCTCCGTCAAAAACGGGTGAAGAAAGCCACAAGTTTAATTTCTTAGCTGCCCAGCCAGCATGAGTTTCCAGAATCTGCCCAAGGTTCATACGGGAAGGCACACCAAGCGGATTAAGGACTATGTCCACCGGTGTTCCATCAGGCAATCGGGGCATGTCCTCTTCGGGAACAATCTTGGCGATAACGCCTTTATTCCCGTGACGGCCCGACATCTTATCGCCAACTGACAATCTTCTTTTCATGGCGATAAAAACTTTAATAGCCTGAATCACACCCGGAGAAAGCTCGTCACCTTTCTTCAGAGCTTCAACCTTCTCCTTAAATTCGGCTTTCAGGGCATCAATCTGTCTTTTAACCTTTCGGTCCAGATCTCTAATCTTTTCATCTCGTTCGGCATCCGAAGACAGTTTCAGCTCTTCCAGGTCTTTTAAATCTTTGAACTCCAGGATTTCAAGCAACTTTTCAGTTAGTTTAGTCCCTTTTTCTATGGTCCGACCGTTGACCTTAGCATTCTTGCCGACGGTTTCTCCCTTGATAAGATTTTTTATCCGGCGCCACTTTTCTCTTTCCAGGATGTCAATCTCATCTTCCAGGTTTCTTTTCATCTTGGCAATTTCTTCTTTTTCAATAATTTTGGCCCGTTCATTCTTTTCCTGACCTCGGCGGGTAAAGATGCGCACATCAATTACCGTGCCTTCAACTCCAGGCGGGCAATACAGGGAAGCGTCCTTAACATCCAGGGCTTTTTCTCCAAAAATGGCCTTGAGAAGTTTCTCCTCTGGGGATAATTGAGTTTCGCCTTTTGGTGCAACCTTACCAACCAGAATATCTCCCGGCTTGACGTAGGCTCCGATGCGGACTATCCCGTTTTCATCAAGATTGCGCAGCAGATTTTCTGATACGTTAGGAATATCCCTCGTAATCTCTTCTGGCCCGAGCTTGGTGTCCCGGGCTTCAATCATTTCTTCAACGATATGAATTGAAGTAAAGGCATCTTCTTTGATCAACTTTTCGCTGACTATTATGGCATCCTCAAAATTGTAGCCGCGCCAGGGCATGAAGGCACAGAGAATGTTCCGTCCCAGTGCCAGCTCTCCCCGCTCAGAGCAAGAGCCGTCAGCCAGAATCTGCCCCTTGACTACCCGATCTCCCTTTCTGACAATAGGTCTCTGATTGATGCAGGTGTTCTGATTGGTTCTCAAGAATTTGGTCAGAAGGTAAAGGTCGGTTCCCAATTCATAAAGACTGTTTTCTTTCTCATCAACTCTGACGATGATTCTCTCCGCATCCACAAACTCAACTACTCCTGAACGGCGACAGACCACCACATCGCCCGAACCTTTAGCCACTATGTCTTCTATCCCGGTCCCGATCAGCGGCGCCTCGGGTTTAAGCAAAGGCACAGCTTGCCGCTGCATGTTGGAGCCCATCAAAGCTCGGTTGGCATCATCGTGTTCCAAAAAAGGAATCAGAGCTGCGGACAGAGAGACCAGCTGTTTTGGAGAAACATCCATGAAATCTATCTCATCCCGGGGCAGGATCCTGAAATTACCGCGGTCGCGGGCACTGACATATTCCTGTTTGATATATCCCCGACTGTCAACCTCAACGTTGGCTTGAGCAATCTTATAATTCTCTTCTTCCCAGGCTGTTAAATAGAAAATATAAGGCTCATAGATCGGAAGATGTTTTCCTTTTTGTTCTTCCAACTGGCTGACAACTTTTTCAATTTCATCCTTCCTGACCAGCTGCCCGAGGCGATAATTGGTGCTCCCGGGATGCATGATCTTGACGTAGTCAACTACCCGTCCTTTTTCTACCTTCCGGTATGGGGTTTCTATGAACCCGTATTCATTTATCCTGGCATAACAGCTAAGAGAGGAGATCAAACCGATATTAGGACCTTCTGGAGTTTCAATAGGACAGATTCGGCCATAATGAGAGGTCTGAATATCTCTGACCTCAAACCCGGCTCTCTCCCGGCTCAACCCACCAGGTCCAAGAGCACTAAGCCGTCGCTTATGGGTCAGCTCAGCCAGAGTATTTATCTGGTCCATGAACTGAGAAAGCTGAGAACTACCAAAGAACTCTTTGAGGGCAGCGATGACTGGTTTAGAGTTTATCAGATCCTGGGGCATGGCTGAGGACAGGTCAGTACTGATGGTCATTTTTTCTTTAATGGTCCGTTCCATCCTGGTCAGACCAATCCGGAAGGCATTTTCCATCAATTCACCCACCGGCCTGACCCGGCGGTTACCCAGGTGATCAATATCGTCAACGGTGCCTTCACCGTTTTTCAACCTCAAGAGATATTTAAGAACTTCAACATAATCTTCCTTGGCCAGAATCCGGTCTTTAACCTCTTCAGGGCCAGATTTCTTTTCTGTTTCCAGCAGAAAATCTCTGGTTCCTTTATCCAGACCCAGCTTGATGTTGAATTTCAGACGGCCAATCCTGGAGAAATTAAATTTCTGGGGGTTGAAGAACATATTATCAAACAGGGCTCTGGCGCTTTCTTCGGTGTGAGGCTCTCCCGGCCTGAGTTTCTTATAAATCTCACTCAGGGCTTGTTGCTGGTCTTTTTTTAGGTCTTTCTTCAGGGTGTTTAAGATCATCTGGGCAGCTTCATCCTCACCAGGAAAGAAGATCTCAAAAGGTTCTCCCCTGTTAATCAGATATTCTAACTGTTCAGAGTTCAACTCTTCGTTAACTTTGACTTTTCCTTTTACATTGACCAGGGAATAAGCCCCGTTTAATTCCTGACGACTGGCTTTTATCTTGGTAACCTTCTTCTCTATAAGTTTATCCAGCACCTCCCGGTCAATTCTGGTCCCAGCCTTGACCAAGACCGCCCTGGAACTTTCTGGACTGTAAATATCTTCCCTAACGGTCTTACCTATAAGGCTGTCCGTAACTTTCCAGTAGAGCTTGCCATCCTCAGGAATTAGTTCATAGGACTTGAAAAATAATTTGATTATTTCTTCATCCGCACCAAAACCCAGAGCTCTGAGGAAAACCGTGGCCAAGAATTTCTTTTTTCTATCAAGTCTGACCCAGAGGATATTCTTGGTGTCGTTCTCAAACTCTACCCAGGCACCGCGATAAGGAATGATTTTGGCAATGAATTGACCCTTAATTTCTCCCGGACGGAAAAAGACTCCGGGGGAACGCTGCAACTGGCTGACAACCACTCTTTCCACACCATTAAAAATGAAAGTTCCCTTTTCGGTCATCAACGGGATGTTGCCAAAATAGACTTCTTGCTGTTTGATATGCTTCAATCTTCTGGTCTTGGTTGTCGGATCTTTTTCCCAAGAAACCAGCTGGACCTTGAGCTTCAGCGGAGCCTCATAGGTATAACCTTTCTGAATACACTCCAGCGGGTTGTATTTAATCTTGAGGCCAACTTTATCCCCACAGTAATCACAGAGAGGTAAGTCAATCTTCTTATTTTCACCGCAATAAGGGCAGACCTTTTTCTCGTTAAGAGCTACCTCTGAGGGAAGCATGGCTCCACAGGACTGACAGCGGGGCCGGGCATTTTCTACTCCTTTAAGCCGACCGCATTTGCATTCCCAATCGCCGATGGTATAGCTCAGAAACTGCAGTTCAGTTGTTTCCTTAAAGTCGGAAATGGGGAATACATCCTTAAAGGCCGCCTGAAGGCCGACGTCTTTTCTCTCCTCAGGCAAGAGGTCCATCTGTAAGAATTCGTCGTAAGATTTTTTCTGAATTTCAAGAAGGTCGGGCAGGGCAAAAACTGTCCTGATTTTAGAATAGTCAACCCTCTCGCGATAAAAATTGTTTTTTTGTTCAAGCATGGTAGCTCTCTACAGAAAGAGTTTGATAGTTTTTTATTTCTATCATTAAAAAAATAAATTTTTTTGCCAAGGTTATTGAATTTCTACAGCAGCCCCGACCTCGGCGAACTTAGCTTTAATGGCTTCAGCTTCTTGCTTGCTGACATTTTCTTTTAAGACCTTGGGGACCCCATCCACAAAGTCCTTAGCTTCTTTCAATCCAAGATTGGTAACTTCCCGGACAACTTTAATAACCTGAATTTTCTGACTACCAACATCTTTCAGGATAACGTTGAAAGAAGTTTTCTCTTCAGCCGGCTTGGCTTCGGCCTGAGGAGCAGCTCCTCCGGCCATGGCAACCGGGGCGGCCATTGCCGCGCTGATGCCATAACGGCTTTCAAACTCTTTGATGTAATCAACGAGTTCTAAAACTGTCAGGCTGTCAAGATGAGCGAAAAACTGTTCTTTGGTAAGTTTTTCTTGTTTTTCCATTGATCTCCTCTCCTTTATATGAGCTTAATTCAAGGGTTATTCCCTCAACTCTCTTTCTTATCCTTGAGGACACTCAACAACCTTCCCATGTTGACCAGGGGAGTTTGCAGAGTTCTCAAGAACTGAGTTAACGGGTATGACATCAGATACCCGATTTTTCCGATCAAATCTGTTTTGGAATTAAGTTTTATGATTTCAGCAAACATTTCCGGGGCTAAATAATGACCCTCTACTACTCCGGCTTTTATCTCCAAAACTTTTCCTTTTTCTGAAAAATCCTTCAACAGCTTGCCCAGGGCGATGGGGTCTCTATCGGTAAAAGCCAGGGCTGTATTTTTCTGAAAATAGGGCTCAAGCTCCGGAAAACGGTCGCCCATAGCTCGCAGAGCCAGTCTGTTCTTTACCACTTTGAACTTAAAATTATTTCTCTTCAGAATTTTTCTCAGTTCAACCATTTTCCAGACTGGAATCTGTTTGTAATCAACCAAATAACAGGTGTTATTCTGGCTCAAAGCCTGTTCCAGTTCCTGAACTATCTTGAATTTGGTCTCTTTTTTCACGGCAAAACTCCTATTTCTCCAAAACTTCTTCCGCCAGCTTAAAGGAAGGTCCCATGGTTGAGGAAATGAACATTGACTTGATGTACTTACCCTTAGCTGCGGGCGGCTTGGCCTGGATCACAGCTTGAATAAAGGCTTTGATATTCTCAACCAGCTTTTCTTCTGGGAAAGACAGCTTGCCCACGGCAGCATGAACGATTCCAGTTTTGTCAACCCTGAACTCCACCTTTCCGGCTTTAGTTTCTTCAATAGCTTTCTTAACGTCAAAGGTCACCGTCCCGGCTTTTGGATTGGGCATCAAACCTTTGGTGCCCAAAATTCTTCCCAGTTTACCTACGCTCCTCATCATATCCGGGGTGGCAATGACCACGTCAAAATCAATCCAGCCGGAAGAGATCTTTTCAATGATATCCTCAGCCCCGACATAATCAGCACCAGCCTCTTCAGCTTCCTTAATCTTTTCTCCTGAAGCGATAACACAGATTTTCTTGGTTTTACCGGTGCCGTGAGGCAGAACCACTGTTCCCCTGACCATCTGGTCAGAATATTTCGGATTTACTCCGAGACGAAGAGCTATATCCACCGATTCATCAAACTTGGCGTATTTAGCCTCTTTCAGCAGACGAACCGCTTCTTCAATGGTGTACTCCTTCGTCTCATCCTTTAAGCTTCTGGCTTTGAGATAGTTTTTTCCACGTTTACTCACTGACAATCTCCAATCCCATGTTTTTGGCTGTGCCTTCTATGGAGCGGATAGCCGCTTCCAGGTCATCGGTGTTCAGGTCAGGAAGTTTAATCCTGGCTATTTCTTCAATCTGTTTTCTGGTGACCTTGCCAACTTTGTCCTTGTTGGGTGCACTGGAACCTTTGGCGATGCCCGCTGCTTTTTTCAATAAGAAAGAAGCTGGCGGAGTTTTGATGACAAAGGTGAAACTGCGGTCTTTGTAAACCGTTACCACCACCGGAACAATCGTTCCTTCTTCCATGTTCTTGGTTTTATCATTGAACTGTCTGACGAAATCCATCAGGTTAACACCGTGGGGAGCCAGGGAAGGACCGACCGGCGGAGCCGGGCTAGCCTGTCCGGCTACTATCTGTAATTTAACTTTGGCTACAACTTCCTTAGACATTGCTTCCTCCTAGATTTTCTCCACCTGCAAGAACTCCAGTTCTACCGGAGTGGAGCGGCCGAAAATGGTGACCATAACTTTGAGCGTGTTTCGCTCATGATTAACTTCTTCCACTATCCCGCTGAAGTTATAAAAAGGTCCATCAATTATTCTGACCGCCTCGCCTTTTTCAAAGGTGTGTTTTGGCTTTGGTTTTTCAGAAGTTACTTCCATATGATGAATAATCTTGTTTACTTCTTCCGGACTGAGAGGTGTCGGTTTGCGGCCGGAGCCGACGAAACCGGTTACCTTGGGAATCTGCCTGATCATCAACCAGGTTTCGTCGTTCATTTCCATTTCCACCAGGATGTAACCCGGATAAGGTTTCTTGGTGGTCACAACTTTTTTGCCACCTCGGATCTCAACCACATCTTCTGTGGGGATGACAATCTGGCCAATATTATCTTCCAGCTTCATCTCGGCTGCTTTGAGACGAATAGACTCGGCCACAAAATTTTCAAAGCCTGAATAAGTGTGAATTACGTACCAGCTTTTGGCCATTTAAATCCCTGCTTTATCCAAAAAATGATTTTATTTGGGCTATGACCCAAGAAAAAATGACATCAACAAAAAACAAATAAAAGCCAAAGAAGACAATGGCAATGATCACGATGATGGTGGTACCATAGACCTCCTGCTTGGCTGGCCAGGTTACCTTTTTTAACTCTGACCTGACGTCCTTTAAGAAGTTAATGAAACGTTTGTACCAAGGTAATTTGTCATTCATTTTACTTACGCCTTTTATCTTCCCTATACTGGCGGGTGAGGCAGGACTCGAACCCGCAGCCTGCGGTTTTGGAGACCGCTGCTCTAGCCAATTGAGCTACTCACCCTCCGTTTCTTCGCCATTATTTTACTTCTTTGTGCAAAGTGTGTTTCCGGCAGAACGGACAGAACTTTTTTATTTCCAGCCGTTCGGTCTGTTTCTTCTTGTTCCGGGTGGTGGTATAGTTCCTGCGTTTACAATCCGAGCACTGAAGGGTAATTATTTCTCTCATCTTAAAATTCCTTATAACTAGAATTCAGAAGGGGTTATGAACTTCTGACTATTCCAGGATTTCGGTAACGGTTCCGGCTCCCACTGTCCGGCCGCCTTCTCTGATGGCAAACCGCAAACCTTTCTCCATGGCCACCGTGGTGATCAACTCCACTTCCACATTAGCATTGTCCCCAGGCATCACCATCTCCACCCCAGCCGGCAGCTTCACCGTCCCAGTAACATCCGTCGTCCGAAAATAAAACTG
>Ga0078972_1011096_pt1 | contig 16347 bp, 10 predicted proteins | sample YelNatPaOPGAMG01_FD_67568 | JGI IMG/M metagenome (GOLD analysis project Ga0078972, IMG submission 67568) | Hot spring thermophilic microbial communities from Obsidian Pool, Yellowstone National Park, USA - OP-RAMG-01 (SPADES assembly) (version 2) | ecosystem: Environmental > Aquatic > Thermal...
GCTCGTACTCCGGAGGTAATCCGGGGGAAGCGCCCGGCACCCTCCCGTCAGGTAACTGACGCGGGTGATGAGATAGTCCAAGCCCAGGAGAAATTCTGGGGCACTTGTAACCACTAGGTTGGGGGTTCGAGTCCCTCCCGAGGAGCCATTTTTCTTTTTTAAGCAAAAGGGCCAAAACACTTTTAAACCTACCTCACAAGTGATGCCAACTATTATTAATTAAAGGACTATGTTTCATTTATTTTAAATTATATTAGGCGGGGCGCGATGAAAGAAAAAAGAAAATACATGGATAGAAAAGAGTATTTCATCAAAGCAGTTCAAAAAAGAAGAAAAAAAATAAGAAAGTTGGCGATTGATTATAAGGGAGGACGTTGTCAGATTCGTGGATATGATAGATGTATAGAAGCCCTGGAATTTCATCATCTGAATTCGAACGGAAAGACTTTGGAATTTCTAATAGGGGTTATACCAGGAGTTGGTAAGATTAAAGCTGATTTAGACAAACGCATTTTGCTTTTTTCTAACCGCCACTGCGAAGTTCATAATGGCAAGAAGATTCCCAAGGGATATTTCTACTTTAAAATAAAACCTAACTTCATTAATGTTTAAGTTCGGGAAGATAGAGTCAAATTTTATAGAGGATAAGTGTCTTAGAAGCCTAATTAACACTAGCTCACTATTTTAATTAAAAATGCAATTATTTTTAATGTTGATCGATTAAGGCAGCCATTGGTTTTTGTTCGTATTCAGAATACACGAATTAATTGAATTATCTCTGCCTGATTTGGTGCTTCAAAATGCTAAGAAGAGTCAAATGAGTTCGTTTTTTAGCATATTTCAAAGTATTTGTTTAGAAGACAATCAGTTTTTTTAAAATATAGGTTATGATATCTTAGATTAAAAAGGAAAAATAAACATGAGCATTTTACCAGGATATTTATGGAAAAGGCTAGCCATCCCATTAGCATTTCTGTTCATAATTTTTTTAATATTGGCTTTATCTTTTCCTCGGCAAGGATTATTCGCGGGTTTTACAGCAACATTTCTTGGCATATTGGTAACGGTGTCATATGTCGATTATGTTTTGCGGCAGCATGAAAAGACAAGATGGGCACGGGCCAAGACCTTAATTGATAAAAGAATTAATATCTTTGCTGATATTTCTATCTCGCAATTCCGAATTGCCTTTGATGTAAGCTATAAAGTATTCAATCAAAAAGCAATGGATTTTGATAAATTATCGAGTATTCGAAGCGAAATGATTCGTATAGCCAAAGATATTCTACTGCCCTCTGTTGAAAAAGCTATTCCAAGACTGGGAGAGGAAGACTGGAAAAACCTCGTAAGGCAACTAAGGATATCATATGAATATGGTGACAAATTATTTGTTCTTTTTGGTAATTGGATTGAGCCAGAAAAGCTCTCCCTTATCATGGAGATTCAAGATGAAATTGAGAAAATCCTATCCATTTACACTACTTTCCCTGATGTCATAGGTGTATCAGATGATAAGCTTCCTATGAAAAAAACCGGTTCTGCAAAAGCGGATAGAATGGAATTTGAGAAAATAGTCTCGTGTCATGTAAAAAATGTTCTTAATAAGGCAATATCTCTGCTAAAAAAATTAGATGAATAAGCTTGTTTTTCAATAGAAATATTTGAATTAATCGAGGAAAAAGGTGAAAAAGAAGACTAAAAAGAAAGATATCAACTATTACATGGGATTAAAATATATAATAGAGGTCGTACCTATTCCGGAAGAAGACGGTGGGGGATATGAGGCCCGGATTCCACAGCTCGGTAGAGAGGCATTCAGAGGCTATGGAGAAACGATTGAGGAAGCCCTGGCTCATCTTGAAATTGTAAAGCGCGACCTTTTCGAAAGTTATCTTTAGGACGGTATGCCAATTCCTGAGCCAGAGAAAGAAGAAGGGAAATACAGTGATCGGATCCTGCTCCGTGTTCCGATTTATCTTCATAAAGAATTAAGCGAGCTCGCCAAGAAAGAAGACATCAGCCTTAATCAGTTATTAAATCACCTGATCGAACGTGGCCTGGCTTCATTAAGATATGAAGCAAAGTCTGTTATCTTAACCAAAACTAATCCTCATCCAAACCCTACTAAATCTGAGGCAGGAAATATTAGAAGCCATCTATATAAATAGAGCCTCAATACAGATGCTCTGGGTTGAACGAAGATTTAAATTATGATAGAAAAATATAATGATCGAAAAAATATTTTTTATTCGAATAATTGAAAGCTAAATATCGTGGGACCAAAGCTGATTATAAGCCCAAAAATTGATAAAAAGGCATAAAGGGGAAAATATGTCCTATTCACAATTTGCTTTATATAAAATTACATAATCTAAGAACCATTTTTATTATCGATTAAAGGGAGGAGCTTAATGACAGCTCAAGAAAGATTCCAGACGTTATTACGTGAGCTGTTTGAATTCAATTGCGCAGATTTAGATTTTGGTATTTACAGGATTATGAATTACAAGCGTGATGTCATTGAAAATTTCATATCAAATGATCTGCCTAATATCATAAAAAAAGAACTTGAACAGGGAGCCCTGGCTGAAATCGCCAGAGCGAAAGAAGCATTAGAAAATGCAAAGAAAAAGGTGTTGGAAACACTTGGCGAAGAAGCTTTGGATGAAGAAGGAAACCTGGCGGAAAATTTCCATTCTACGACCATAGGCAAAGAGTATCTTGAAGCCCAAAAAAAAGCCACTGGTTTTCTGAACATTGAAGCTTTAGAAACCAATATCTATAACCATCTTTATACCTTCTTTAGCCGCTACTGGCAGGACGGTGATTTTATATCAAAACGCCGTTATTCAAAGAAAGAACGTTATGCCATCCCCTACAACGGCGAGGAAGTTTATCTTTACTGGGCCAACCACGATCAGTACTACATCAAGACCGGCGAGTATTTCACTGATTACACCTACAAAGCCCCCAACGGCGTGATTGTGCACTTTAAACTTCGACAGGCTGATGTGGAGCATAACAACGTCAAGGGCGAAAAGCGCTTTTTCCTGCCGCGCCTGGATGAGATCGACTGGGACGAAGCGGCGCGTCAGGTCGTTATCCCCTTCGAATACCGCCCGCTGACCGCGCAGGAGACCATCACCTACGGCCAGAAAAACCAGCAGGAAGCCATCATCGCCAAGGCTGTAACTGAGATTCCCAAACGCCTAAAGGCAGCCGATGCCCTGGTCGCGCTCACCGCCGAACGGCGCACGACCGACAAAGGCGAAACCGTCACCTACCTGGAATATCATTTGCGCCAGTACACCCGCCGCAATACCAGCGACTTTTTCATCCACAAAGACCTGAAGGGCTTTCTCTCACGCGAACTGGACTTTTACCTGAAGAACGAAGTGCTCAACCTGGAAGAACTGGAAGCCGCTGGCGAGGGCCTGAGTGAGGGTTGGTTCCAACTGTTGCGACTTATCAAGGGCATTGGCCTGCGCATCATCGAGTTTCTGGCGCAGATCGAGGACTTCCAGAAGATGCTCTGGGAGAAGAAAAAGTTTGTCACCGAGACTTTTTACCTCGTCACGGTTGGCAATGTCCCGGAAGTCTTTTATCTGGAAATCGCCGCCAATGATGCGCAGTGGAACGAGTGGGAAATACTCTTTCACATCAATGAAGAGAAGACCAATCTGTTCACGACCGGAAAAAACAAAAAGGATTGTCGTGTTGCCTTCCTTAAAGAGCATCCCACCCTGGTGCTGGACACGCGCCACTTTCCGCCGGACTTCACCGACCGCCTGCTGGCTTCATTTGAGGAACTAGATGAAAAAATCGATGGTCTATTAGTGCACAGCGAAAACTGGCAGGCGCTGAATGTGTTGCAGGAGAAGTACCGCGAGCGGGTGAAGTGTATCTACATTGACCCACCGTATAACACGGGGAATGATGAGTTTATCTATAAAGATAACTACCAACATTCATCTTGGTTGGCAATGATGAATGACCGTGTTGCACTGATGAAGAAATTTTTGAAGATTGACGGAACATTATTTTCAAGCATCGATTACAACGAAATTGCCGCCTTAAAGAATTTGCTGGACATGGTTTTTCAGGATGGGTTTGAGGGGTTGATAACTTGGCGCCGCCGCCATAATCAGCCAAATGATCGAACAAAAATGATTGGGCTTGTGGCTGATTACATCCTAACTTGTGCTAAAGATAGCCGTGCATTAAAGACAAGTGGTGTTGGAAAACTAGACTTAACAGGCAACTTTTCTAATCCAGATAACGATCCTCGTGGCCCTTGGGCTTCAAAGCCTTGGAAAGTTGGGGCAGGACAGAGCGGTACACGCTATATAATTGTTTCTCCTACGGGGAGAAAATTCGAAGAAGAGTGGATGGGAGATGAAGAAACGTATAGATCGCTTTTGGCTGACAATCGCATCATATTCCCGCGGGAGGGCGATGGGCTACCGAGAAAAAAGTACTTCCGCCATGAGAGAGAGGAAGAGGGCCAATGTGCTACTAATTGGTGGGAACATTCCTATTTCGGCCATAATGCCGGCGCCAATGCAACTATGACAGCTTTATTCGGAGAAAAGAATCTAATTAACAATCCTAAACCAGTTGAGTTGATAAGAGGCGTCATTCAAGTAGCTGGACGCATTGTGGATATGGTGGCCGACTTCTTCGCCGGCTCTGGCACCACCGGTCATGCCGTCATCACTCTCAATCGCGAAGACGGCGGCAGGCGCAAATTCATCCTGGTAGAGATGGCCGACTACTTTGATACCGTGCTCGTGCCGCGCATCAAAAAGGTCACCTTCACGCCGGAGTGGAAGGACGGCAAGCCGAAGCGCATGGCCACGCAAGAAGAAGCCGAGCGCTCCCCGCGCATCGTCAAGGTCATCCGCCTGGAATCCTACGAAGACGCACTCAACAACCTGACCTTTGATGAGCAAAGCAGCCAGAAGGCGCTGGACCTCTTCCCCGATGACTACCTGCTCTCCTACATGTTCAAGTGGGAAACGCGCCAAAGCGAAACCCTGGTCAATGTGGAGAAATTACAATCACCATTCTCCTACAAACTGCATATTCACCATGACGGCGAGAGTCGCGAGCGCACTGTGGACCTACCAGAAACCTTCAACTATCTCTTGGGCCTGGACGTGCAAACGCGGTGCGTTTATGACGATGGAGGACGACGTTATCTGGTCTATCGCGGCGCACTGCACAACGGCCGCACTGTTGTTATTCTCTGGCGCGATATCACAGGCTGGAAGATAGAGGATTATGAACGCGAGGCGGCCTTCGTTGCGGAGAAAAAATTGACCGCAGGCGCGGACGAAATCTACGTCAACGGCGACTCGCGCATCCCCGGCGCTCGCTCGCTGGACCCGCTCTTCAAAGAGCGCATGTTTGCAAATGCGGAGGCATGATATGGCGGAGGTTATATTCAAGAAGGTTGATTACACGCTGAAAAAGCTCATCGAAGATGTTCACATGGGCGACATCGGCTTGCCCGACATCCAGCGTCCTTTTGTCTGGCCGCGCAGCAAAGTACGAGACCTTTTTGACTCCATGTATCGCGGCTTCCCCATCGGCTATCTGCTCCTTTGGGAGAACGGCTGTTCTGGTGAACACCGTACCATCGGCGCAAATGGAAAACAAAAAGCGCCGCGATTGCTGATCGTGGATGGACAGCAGCGGTTGACCTCTCTCTATGCGGTTACCAAAGCAATACCAATCATCAACCGAGATTTTCGGCCGGAATTGATCCGCATTGCCTTCCATCCGTTAGAAGAAAAATTCGAAGTGACCAATTCTGCTATTGAAAAAGACTCGGGATGGATCGCCGATATAAGCGTATTGTGGAAGCCAGAGACCAATACGTTTACGTTCATCCAGGATTTCCTGAACCGATTAAGAGAGCGCCGTGCTATCTCTCCTGATGAAGAAAACAAAATCCCCACTGCTATTGATCGTCTGGTTAAACTACAGGATTACCCGATTACGGCATTAGAAATATCCTATTCAGTAGATGAAGACCGTGTAGCAGAGATCTTTGTGCGTATCAACAGCAAAGGCACACCGCTTAATCAGGCTGACTTTATCCTAACATTGATGTCTGTTTTTTGGGATGAGGGACGAAAACAACTGGAGGACTTTTGTCGTCAGGCCAAGACGCCGCCCACCCCCAAAAAGCCTTCGCCTTACAACCACTATTTGCTTCCCAGTCCTGAGCAGTTGCTACGGGTCAGTATAGCGCTTGGCTTTAGACGTGCACGTTTGGAGTACGTGTACTCTCTCTTGCGGGGCAAGGATTTGCAAACAAAGCAATTCTCAGATGAGCAACGTGAAAAGCAATTTGCTATCCTCAGAGAAACTCAATCCTATGTCCAGGATCTTCAGAACTGGCACGAATTTTTTAAGGTCTTAAGGCGCGCGGGATACCTCAGCTCTCAGTTCATTTCTTCCGAGATGGCGGTGCTATACACCTATGCTTTGTGGCTCATTGGCAAGCGAGATTTTAAGGTCGACTCTTATCGTCTGCGAGAGGTAATCGCCCGCTGGTTTTTCATGGCGGCGCTTACCGGCCGTTACACCGGCTCTCCTGAAAGTCGCATGGAACAAGATCTTGCGCTTTTGCGGGAAGCATATTCCGCAGATGACTTTTTGCGAATTCTGAATCAGCAAATTGAGGCGGTTCTTACACGAGACTATTGGGAAGTCACATTACCCAACGAATTGGAGACGGCGGCAGCCAGAAATACCGGGCAATTTGCTTACTATGCGGCACTTTGTCTTTTGGAAGTCCCCGTTCTCTATTCCAAAATGAAGGTGCCTGTTCTGCTGGATCCCTCGACAAGGGCAAAAAAGTCTGCTTTAGAGCGTCACCACCTCTTTCCCCGCCGATATCTTCAACGGATCAAAATCGGCGATAAGCGTCTTATCAATCAGGCGGCGAATTATGCCTTGGTGGAATGGAGTGATAATATTGATATTTCTGATCGTTCTCCTCGCGAATATGTGCCGGAATTAGAAGCAAGATTCACGTGCGAGGAGATTCAGAACATGTATCGCTGGCACGCGCTGCCGGAGCGATGGTATGAAATGCAATATTCGTTATTTCTCCAGGAACGAAGGAGGAGAATGGCAGATGTCATAAGGCAAGGTTTCGGAAAAATCAAGGGAGATTGAACATGCCGAACGGCATCCAGCAATACGTCAAACTCGAAAGCCGCCTCATCCTGCTGGCATGGCTGAACAGTCTTCTGGGCTATGAGAGCAACCGGGATTTGCTAAAAGATACTAAAGATATCTCTGAAGGATTCGGTCCTGACGGGCGCAGTTATCTTTACTACCACTTCATTTCTCGAGGAAGTCGGCTAAAGATTCCCGCGGATGACCTGGCTCGCTACGATGAAAACATACGTCTGCATCTGGAGAAAATCAACCGAAGTCGCACCGAACGGATCACGCTGCGTTACTTTCAGTACCTCGCTGTGCTTTACACGGAAATTCTTCTCGATAGGTTATTCAATCACAAAGACCAACTAATCGCCGAGTTAAACAATTTTGTCCACCAACGAAACGCCAACCGTTTAATTGATGAACCACAGGATGAACCATTTACCGAAGCAGACCTTACCAAACTAGCCTACTGGATGGCAACGGGTAGTGGCAAGACGATTATTTTACATCTCAATTACCACCAATTTCAACATTATAACAAAGAACCGTTGGACAACATCTTGCTCATCACACCCAATGAAGAACTGAGCGAACAGCATCTGGAAGAGCTCGCTGCTTCTGGCATACCGGCAAAGCGCTTCGACTTGAATTCCAGCGGGCTGTGGCCCAGTGGCAAGGAAGTTATACAGATTATTGAAATAACTAAATTAGTAAAAGAAAAGCGTGGAGGCGGAGAAAGTGTACCTGTGGAAGCTTTTGAAGGCCATAATCTCATCTTTGTGGATGAAGGACATAAAGGCTCCGGCGGCGAGGCCTGGAGATGCTATCGCGAGGCTTTGAGCGCAACTGGATTTACCTTTGAGTATTCAGCTACATTCGGGCAAGCACTTTCAGCAGCGCGAAATGACCCTCTCACTGCCGAGTATGGGAAAGCCATCATTTTTGACTATTCATACCGTTATTTTTATGGCGATGGCTTCGGCAAGGATTTTCATATCCTAAACCTCCGCGATGAAACGGACCAGCAAAAGACAGACCTGCTTCTGCTTGGTAATCTGCTATCTTTCTATGAGCAATTGCGTCTATTTGATGAACAAGGCGATTCCTTTCGTCCATATAACCTGGAAAAGCCACTATGGGTGTTTGTCGGTAGCACAGTAAATGCCGTCTATACAGAGAATAAACAACCCCGCAGCGATGTTCTGACGGTTGTGCGTTTTATGCATCGTTTTCTTAAGGATCGCAGATGGGCAGTTAAAGCCATTCAAGACGTGCTGAACGGCGAGACAGGCTTGACTATGCCAGATGGACGGGATTTGTTTGCTGGACGGTTCAACCTTCTTCGTGAGGCTGGGATTGCAGATGACAAGTCCGCACTTTATGACGATATTTTAAAGCGCGTCTTCCATGCCGAATCTTGTGCTGGCTTGCATCTTTGCGAAATCAAAAATAGCCAGGGCGAATTAGGCTTGAAAGCTGCAGTTGGAGAACACTACTTCGGCCTAATTTACATTGGTGATACTAACGCATTTAAACAATTGGTCGAAAACGACACACCTGATATCGTATTGGAACAGGATGTTATCAGTGGATCACTCTTTAACCAAATAAATTGTCCTAATTCCATGCTTCATGTATTGATAGGGGCAAAAAAATTTATGGAAGGTTGGAACTCATGGCGGGTGGCAAGCATGGGGCTTCTGAACATAGGTCGGCAGGAAGGCTCACAGATTATACAACTGTTCGGGCGGGGTGTGCGGCTGAAGGGCAAAGATCTGAGTCTTAAGCGCAGTTCAGCTCTTCCTGGGGATCATCCTAGATACCTTTCCCTGTTAGAAACGTTAAACATCTTTGCCATTCGGGCCAATTACATGGCACAATTCCGAGATTACCTCGAACGTGAGGGTGTTGAAGTTGAAGAACCCATGCAGTTGACAATTCCAATTCGGATGAATGAAGAATTCCTTAATAAAGGTTTAGTCATTCCAAGACCCGTTAAGGATAGAAGCTTTGAAAGCGAGCAGGTATTAATTCTGGATGTTGACAGGAGGATAAAGGTATTTGTTGACATGTCGCTGCACCTGCAGGTCATTCAAAGTCGCCCATTAGAGCATCAAATAGACGAGGTTCAAAGTGGCACTCCACAGACAATATCTGATGAATACCTTGATTTGATTGATTGGGAGAAGGTTTATTTTGATTTGCTTGATTTTAAGAAGAGAAAAGCCCTTAATAATCTGATTATATATTTAAATGTGTTAAGAAAAATAATTGAAAACATAGATTATACACTCATAGCCGATGAACCTATTGTAAAGCCAAGATCATTTAGAGAAAAAATTCTCCTTCAAGAAGCAGTGACAAATATCCTTAGAAAATATGTTGCTTCTTTTTATGCAGCAAGAAGGGAGAAATGGGAAGAAAAAGTAGCTCTAACCTATTATAATGTTGATAGGACTGATCCGAATTTAGCTTTTAATAAAGTGAAAGAGGAATGCGATGGGGCATATAAAATTGAAGTAAGCAGATCAAACAGAGAACTAATTGAATCTATTCAGAACTTAATCAACAATGTTGATCAGTTATATCATAATGAGGGGGATGAACTTGCTCGAATTTATTTTGACCGTCATCTTTATCTACCAATTATCATTGAAAAGTCAGAAGAAATAAAGTCGATTCCTCCTGCGTTAAAAGAAAGTGAAGCAAAGTTTATTATTGATTTAAAAAATTATTGGGAGGCAGAAAAACAGGCAAGATTAAAAGGAAAAGAAATATTTTTATTACGCAATTTGAGTCGGGGCAGGGGTATTGGCTTTTTTGAAGAGAGGGGATTCTATCCAGATTTTATTTTGTGGATAATTGATAAAGAAAAAAATCAGCAAAGAATAGTTTTTGTTGAACCTCATGGAATGATCTATGCAAAACCATATGAGCATGATGATAAAGCAAGACTTCACGAAAGGCTTCCTGAGCTTGCCAAAGAGATTGGAAATAGAACTGGCCGAAATGACATCAGCCTTGATTCATTTATTGTTTCTGTTACGCCTTATGAGGTTTTAAAAAAGAGATATGATAATGGAAAGTGGGATAGAAATAAATTTTCAGAAAAACATATCTTATTTCAAGACGAAGGGTGTGATTATCTTGCTAAGATATTGGATGTAAAATAAATCGATGAGAAGGTGTTACAAAACGATGATTAGATATGCTGATAATTATTTTTACTGATATATATTTTGGATGCCAATGAATTCTTGTCATGCTAAATACAGAAGGTAAAAAATGGAATTGATAAGCAACGAAAAATTAGTTCAAGAAATCATCACAAGGCCTACGCCATTATCTGATGAACAAAAGAAAGCTGTATTATCAGAAAATAAATATTTGAGAATAGTTGCAGGGGCTGGGACTGGAAAAACAGAAACGATGACGCGAAGAATAGCATATCTTCTGCTTTGTAAAGGTGTGGCGCCGGATTCCATAGTGGCGTTTACCTTCACCGAAAAAGCAGCACAAAGCCTTAGATCTAGAATTTATGAAAGAGTAAAAGAACTTGGTGGTCAAGAACGATGCTGGTACCTGGGTAATATGTTTATAGGGACTATCCACAGCTTTTGTTTTCATCTTTTGGCAGATAAGTTTGATTACGGCGATTACAGCCCTTTAGATGAAAATAAAGAAATGGCTTTCTTAATGCGTGAGGGATGGAATTTAGGACTAGGTAATAGCGGTAACTATGGGGAAAATTGCGAAAGATTTTTGAGGTCTGTTAACGTGGTTTATAACGAGTTAATAGATAGAGATGAGCTTAAATCAAAAGCAAATGAATTCGCCGAAAAACTCGAAAAGTATGAAGAAATATTAAAACAACATAGATTAATTGATTTTGGCCAGATGATAAGTATGGCGGTAGATAGAATACAACGAGATCCTAAAAATGTAGGTTACATAAATTACCTTATAGTGGATGAGTATCAAGATATAAATAGAGCTCAAGATAAATTAATTAAATTAATAGGAAAACATGCTAGTGTGTTCATAGTAGGTGATCCAAGACAGTGCATTTATCAATGGCGTGGCTCTGATGAAAGATGTTTTGAGGAATTTTTACAAACTTACAAAGAATGCGACCAAGTAACAATAAAAGAAAATTGGAGAAGTGTGCCTGAAATTGTGAAAGTGGCTAATTATTTCGCCGAAAGCTTTGGAAATGCAAGGTATGAACCCTTGCAGCCAATGCGTAAAGAGAATGGTTTGGCTGTGATAATAAATGCTAAAACGCCAGATTCGGAAGCGAACTGGGTTATTAGCCAAATAAAAAAATTAATTAAAAATAATAAAGATCTCAGATATAAGGATTTTGCAATATTATTAAGGAGCGTCAAAACATCAGGTAGGCCATTTATAGAAAAATGCAAAGAGGAAGAAATACCTTTTATAGTTGCGGGAAAAATTGGCTTATTCCAAAGAGATGAAGCCCAGGCTGTCGGTAAATTATTTGCATGGTTGGATAAAGAAGGATTTTGGATTAGAGACTTCTATCAGAATGATAAAATAAAAGGTGATGATCTTTTTAAAAGCGCATTAGAAAGTTGGAGAAAAGCTGTAGATAATACAGTGATTACTGCGAATATAGATATTGAATTTCAGAAGTGGAAAGAATGTGTTTTAAATAATGAATACAGTAATTTTACTTACATGTATCATGATTTGCTGATCAGACTTGGTGTATTGAATCTGCACCCGGAAAATAAGCTTGATGCGGCCATTTTGGCTAACCTTGGAAGATTTAATACTATCTTGACCGACTATGAGACCTCAGTAAGATTAGGTGGGAAACATATTGATTGGCCAACGACCATAAAAGGTTTATGCTGGTTTATGAATTCATATGCTATTGGCGCTTATGAAGAAAATTATGAAGAAGACCTAAGAGGCATCGATGCTGTGCAGATAATGACTGTTCATCAAGCGAAGGGATTAGAATGGCCCGTTGTATTTATTCCGTGCTTAACAGAGAAGCGATTCCCCAGCAGTAATACAGGAAAACGACAAGAATGGTATTTACCAAGAGAAGCTGGTTTATTCCAGGCTGATAGATATGAAGGTGACATAGAGGACGAAAAGAGACTTTTTTATGTGGCTATAACCAGAGCTAGGGATTTATTATGCCTGAGTTATTTTAAGAAAATTCAAAAAACAAGCAGGAGCGAACAACGCCCATCAGCATTTTTAAATGAGGTTTCAAAAATTAATTATTCGATAATTGATGATGATAGAGATATTAAAAGCATAAAAATTTGCGCAAAAGACAAAGAAGAAGAGCTCCAAACTTTTTCGGCCACAGAATTGATTTATTATAGAAGGTGTCCCTTCAGGTATAGACTTAGCAAGCTATGGAACTTTCAACCGGGTCTTGATGTGGCAATCGGATTTGGAAGAAGCCTCCATTTTTGTCTGCAAAATATAAGCCATTTAGTAAAGGATAATATTGAGCCGGAGAAAGCAGTAGATATGATTATTGATAGATATTTCTATTTACCATATGCGACTAAAACGGTATTTGAGTCAATGAAAAATAAAGCAAGACAAATATTAAGAGATTTTGTTAAAGAAAACATCAATGAACTAATTAGGGTTGAACAAGTAGAAACAACAGTTGAATTCCCTTTTGATAAAATTATCATATCAGGGAAAATTGACGCCATCATAAAGAAACATGGACCAGAGGAGCGGATTGAAATTAGGGATTATAAGACTTCAGATAAAGTTGATAGTTTTGATGACACAACTTTGCAACTTCAGATTTATGCTCTGGGATTAAGCAGCATTGGCAAAAAGGTATCTGAAGCATCCGTTGCTTATCTTGATAATGAAGAGAAAAATGACCAAAAAATTAAAACGGTCCCTGTTGACGAATCAAGTCTAAAAAATGCTGAATATGCGATTAAAAATTGTTTAGAAGATATAAAAAAATCTATCTATCAAGGGAAAATTGGAAATCAATGTAATTTATGTGATTATAAAAAAATATGTTTTTATATCAATTCAAAAAGATAAAATTATAATTAGGGCCATGTCAAGTTTTGTTCGCAGTCTGGCCATCGTAAGTAAAAACCTCCTTTCTTATGGTTGATGTCTATAAAAGGAGAGTTTACGATGGCTCATCCTTCTAGATGAAATCGCGAACATTTTTATACACTAGCCGAGATAAATATATTATATCTAATAAATTATTTAATCGCATCTTATTCGATAATAAAATCGCGAATTATAAATTATTTATTCTTATGTGGAACATGTCGGCAATTGGGAATTCTACAAAGTGAATCTAATAAAGATGATATAGAAGACGATGTTGTCTGATTTTTTATAAATGAAACCATTTCTCCATACTTCTCTCCCTGAGATCTTTTTATTTGCTTACCTTTTTCTTCTTCAAGTAAGAAACCGAAATCAATTGCAGCCTGTAGAAATTTTTCAGGAGATTCAGCTGCCTTTTCTTTTTTGCCTCTCAAGACACCTCTTCTATCTAATGAATGCCTGCGCGCCTGTCCATCTGGATGAATAAATTTTCTAAAAAGAATCATAAGTTGCCTTGCGGAAGGGCACAGTCCATCGGTCTTAATTTGCTCACCTGTTTGCTTCCTAATGAAATCTATAAATTCATCATATTCATCGATAAATTGATTATTAAACGTCGCTGACTGAAAATGTTCGCAGTCACCGAATTTGGCATTTTTAAGAAAATCATTAGAATTACTCTTAAATATGGTTGCTCTTATTATGGCTCCTTCAAATCTAGCATTTTGTAAATTACAATTATCAAATATAGTATTAGTAAGATCTGCTGCCCTAAATGAAACATTGCGGAGATCTTCTTGCCTAAATGTTAACCCTTGTAGATTAGTTCCTTCAAGTGAAATTAGGCCTTCTTTAATTGCTTTATAGCCTTCGCCAGATTTCAATAATATCTGGATAATGTTTCTAACCCCATCAGAAGTAAATTTTTCTTGACAAGGCAAGGCTGCAAGCTCATTTATTTTTGCTTGCAATCCGCTTAACAATACAGAGAGCGCTATTGAATCTGGTGGCAATGGTTTTTGAGAAAGTAAATGGGCGAAAGCAGTAGTATTTTTAAAAAAATCCTTGACAAGCCTTTCGCCAACTAAATAATCTGAAATCAGTTCATGCGTTAATTCTATCTTGCCAGAAGATTCATTCTTCTTAAAGAATGGAGCCATTAACAAGCTGGATATAAGGTTGTGCTTTTCATTTTCATTAATTTTTCTATCAACTAAACATATTGAAAGTTCAGCCAGGTCTTTAAGGTCTTTTAAATAGATACCTCTGGTTTTAAAGTTCTCAATTGCTATTTCTTCTAGCCACTCTCTATAGGCAGTTGGCGGAAAGATATCTTTATTTATCATGTCCTTCTCATATTCTCTTTCTATCGTCAAGTTAATTAAATATTCTTCAGTTAGCGCGGGAGTCGAAGAAAAGCTTATTATATTGTCTTTAAATAAATCGGTTAATAAATCAGCATAAAATGGGGTAGATGATAATTTATTAAGAATTGGGCTCGAATAAATTATTTTTAAATATTTTTGTACAGTAGCTGTATCCTTATCTTCCTTTTTAGGAAACCTGTTTTCAAGTTTAATCCAAGCATGAGCCCTTTTTTCGTTTCCTTCCCAACGTTTTAAACTATATATTTCAATATGATCGGTATAATCGTTTATAAAATCTTTTAAATCATCACATGTTTCAAATAAAGAATCTCTCATAGAAATAATAATCGCAGGCTTTGAGTAAGGAGATGTAATCCTATCCTCTAAGTATTCTATGAAATTAGAGTCTTTGGAAATAACCTCATCAAGGCCGTCAAGCATCAATATTCCTAGCCTATTATCAATTAGCCAATTGAAATACTCTCTTCTAAGATTTGCTGAGAATTCAGTTCTTATAAAGGCGTCTATGAGTCCCTTTACATTAGGCCCAGCAGCTTCTTTTAAATGACTTGATAAAAGAGGAAGAGGCCTGGGGAAAAGCGCAGTCCGTTTTTTCGATTGTTGAAACTGATCATATATTTTCGAAAAAAGAGATTCAAAACAGAACGATTTTCCTTGGCCAGCAGGAGCTATGATGAACCAGATAAAAGGCTTATCATCATCAAGTGAGCTTTCTAGTTCTCGCATCATATCAGATACCAAATCTATGCCACTGAAATCTGGTGCAGAGTCTTTTATGTAAGGTTGATGCACCCGTCTTTTTTCATGGTTCTTAGCAGATTCACTCAATGCTTTTATAGCTGAAGCTGTGCCTTCGGCAACCTCCCAGCTAAATGGAGTATCAAAAAACTGAACTGGCAGCTGGATCCTCACCTTACATTCGTTATATGCTTTAGATCTAAATTCTTGTGTCAGTCCTTCCGCAGTATCTACAAGAAGTCTTAATTTGGCACCTGGGTGTTTTTTAATAGCCCCTCTGAATCTACTTAGATATTCTTCTTCTAATGAGATAATGTTTTTGTCCTTCCTAAGATCGGATGTCAGTAGCCACACGCACACTTCATCTATTTCATCTCCATATAATCTATTCTCTGCGACGAGGAATGTTTGGTCTTTTAGAGTAATTTGGAATCCTTGAGATTCGTAAAAACCCCTTACCATCTCTAATAGAGACATGTTTCCTCCTCAGGTAGATAAATAAAAAATTATTTTTATATTATTAAAATAATTTGAAGATATTTGTCAATATTTATTTAGATGTCTGTTCCGTAAAAATCAAAGGCCATGTCAAGTTTTGTTCGCGATTTAGCCATCGTAATATCTCCATTTTCAGGCCTTAGTTAACTCCTTGAATCAGGGCCTCACTCCACACAGGCCTCAGCTTCTCAGCAGGCTTGATGTAAGCATACTCATTGGCCCAGTCCTCCGTGTACTCCATGAGATACGCGGTAATAAGCCTGAGATACGGACTTACAGATAGAAACATTCCAACCACTCTGATCCTCGGCTTTATCTCTTGTTTTGCCTTTTCCAGAATATTCGTGGAGGAGATAGGGCGCTTGTCTATTTAGGAAGAGCAAGTAAAACAGATGTTTACGTAGATAAAAGGAAATGAATTTTCAAGCGTTAAAAAATAGAAATATAGAAG
>Ga0078972_1011098_pt1 | contig 16345 bp, 11 predicted proteins | sample YelNatPaOPGAMG01_FD_67568 | JGI IMG/M metagenome (GOLD analysis project Ga0078972, IMG submission 67568) | Hot spring thermophilic microbial communities from Obsidian Pool, Yellowstone National Park, USA - OP-RAMG-01 (SPADES assembly) (version 2) | ecosystem: Environmental > Aquatic > Thermal...
AGGTCGGCGTTGTGTGTAGGCCGGACCCTTCGCAGGCCGGCATTCGCCGCGTTGTGAAGCCCGAAGAACCTGCTCAGGGTGACAATTGCGGGACTTCGAAGGCCCAGGCGGCTGGCATACCCTCGGCCGGCCGCGTGGCACGGAGGAGCGCATGCAGCTTCGGCTGATCCGCAGTGCTACCCTGCGGCTGTACTATGGCGGGCACTGGCTGCTGGTAGACCCGTGCCTGGCCGCCAAACACGCTCTGCCTTCGTATGCCGGCCGGTCGGCCAACCCGCTGGTCGATCTGCCCTGCTCGCCGGAAGAGGTACTGGCCGGCATCGAGGCGACCATCATCTCGCACTGGCACTCGGACCACTTTGACCCGGCGGCCCAGGCGCTGCTCCCCAGGGAGATGCCGCTGCTCTGCCAGCCGCGCGATGTGGCCGCGCTGCGGGCGCAAGGGTTTCGCCGCGTCACCCCGCTACGGGGCACCGTGACCTGGCGCGGCATCGCCATCACGCGCACGGCCGGCCGCCACGGCAGCGGGGCGGTGCTGGCCGAGATGGGGCCCGTATCGGGGTTTGTGCTGCGGGCGGAGGGCGAGCCCACCGTCTACTGGGCGGGCGACACGGTGTGGTGCAGCGCCGTGGCGCGCGTGCTCGCTGAGGTGCAGCCGGACGTCGTCATCACCCACTCCTCCGGCGCCGTGTGGGGGCCGGGCACGCCGATCGTCATGGATGCGGCGCAGACCGTCGCCGTCTGCGAGGCTGCGCCTCACGCCGTGGTGGTGGCCACCCACATGGACTCCCTCGACCACGGCACAGTCTCGCGCCAGTCGCTGCGGGCCTATGCCAGCGCCCACGGCATCGCCCCCGGCCGGCTGCTCATCCCCGCCGACGGCGAGACCCTCTCCTTCTGACGCGGCGGCGGGGGGGCGTCTGGCGCTGCGCCCGTGCATCCTGCCCGGCCGCGCCGACGCGCCAATGCTGCAACCGCGACGGGCTCAACCCGCACCCGGCAGCAGCCGGCAGACCTGCTCCGCGCCTGCCCGGCTGCGGGCAACCCGCCAAATCCCCCCAAAAAGGTTCGCTCCGGCCGCGTGCAAAGCGTGACGCCCGGATGGGCAACCACGGCGATAGTCTGAGTATGGCCCTGCGAAAGCCTGGCCTTCTCTCGGCCTCTCTGGTGCGGAATTGACACGAAAAGCGAATATGATTAGTCTTGTATCCTGTCGATCCGTACAAGTTGGGGCCGGGCATGGTGCCCGGCCCTTGGTAACTGAACCAGGGAGGACGCAGATCATGGATCCCAGTTCCCACGAGTCCGTCGAGGCCAGGTTGGCGGCGCTGGCGCCCGAGTTCCCCAAGTGGGAAATCGTCAAGGATATGGTTGACCAGCTCATCGCCATCACCGTCAACCTGCGGCAGAGCGGGCATCCGGGCGGCTCACGCTCGAAGGTGCATGCCTTCGTGGCCACGCTGTTGAGCGGGGTCATGCGGTGGGATATCCGGCACCCCGAAAAGCGTTTTGGCGACCGCTTCATCCTGGTGGGCGGCCACACGGTGCCGCTGGTCTACTGCACGCTGGCCGTGCTCAACGAGGCCATGCGCATCAAGTACGAGCAGACGAAGGATGAGCGCTACCTGATCCCCGGCGGCCCCGAGCGGGTGCTGCGGCCGGAGGATCTGGTGACCTTCCGCCGCAACAAGGGCCTCTCGGGCCATGCCGAGATGGAGGGCAAGACCCTCTTCCTCAAGTTCAACACCGGGCCTTCGGGCCACGGCAGCCCGGCAGCCGCCGGCGAGGCGCTGGCGCTCAAGTACGTGGGGGCCAAGGGGGTCAAGGTCTTTGCCTTTGAGGGCGAAGGTGGGCTCACCACCGGCGTGACGGCCGAGACGTTGAACTCGGCCTACGGGCTGGGCCTCGACAATCTCTACTACGTGGTCGACTGGAACGACTTTGGCATCGATGACCACCCGGTCAGCCGCGTGGTGCACGGCACCCCGCGCGACTGGTTCGAGCCCCATGGCTGGCGAGTCTTTGGCACCGAGCAGGGCATGGACTGGGAGCCGGTGACCCGCGTGTTGCTCGAAATGACCCAGACGCCGAACCCCGACCAGAGGCCGACCATGGGCTGGGTCAAGACGCGCAAAGGCCGCAACTATCTGGTGTACGACAACAAGTCGCACGGGGCGCCCCACGCCCCCATGAACTGCGAGCTCTTCTGGCGCACGGTGCAGCCCTTCGCCGAGAAGTATGGCATCGAGTTCGAAGGGTTCGGCCAGCCCGCGCCGGCCACCGAGGCCGAGCAGGTAGCCCAGACCCTGCACAACATCGATGCCGTGCTGAGCGTCTTGCGCCGCGACCCGGAGCTGGTCGATTACCTGGCCGACCGCCTGGTGGAGCTGGGCGAACAGGTGCCCGACGACATCCCCACCATCCGCTTTGACCTGAAGCGCAACCCGCTGAAAGACCCCGCGCTCTATGACTATGAGCACTACCCGGCCGACCTCTTTGTGGCGCCCGGCACCAAAGTGGCCAACCGCGCGGCGCTGGCCAAATTCGGCGCCTGGATCAATGCCTACACCCACAAGCACTATGGCCGGCCGCTCTTCCTGGTAGCCGCGGCCGACCTGGCTGGGTCGACGAACATCATCGGCTTCGGCCAGGGCTATGGCGATTTCGCCGGCTACGGGGTGTACGACCGGGAAACCAACCCCACCGGCGTGGTGCTGCCGCAGGAGATCACCGAGCTGGCCAACTCGGGCATCATGGCCGGCCTGGTCTCCACCAACCTGGCCGAGGACCCAGAGGCCGAGTTCTGTGGGTTCCTGGGCGCCTGTTCGACCTATGGCTCGTTCAGCTACCTGAAGTATGGGCCGTTCCGCCTCTTCAGCCAGATGGCGCAGGATTGCCAGCTCAAGCTGGGCAAGATCATCTGGGTGGTGGGCCACTCGGGTCCCGAGACGGCCGACGACTCGCGGACCCACTTTGGCATCTTTGCGCCCGGGGTCACCCAGCTCTTCCCTGAGGGCCAGATCATCAACGTGCATCCGTGGGAGTATAACGAGGTGCCGGTGGTGCTGGGCGCGGCGCTCAAGCAGGACGTGCACCTCATCGCCCTGCACCTGACCCGGCCGCCCATCACCGTGCCCGACCGGCAGGCGCTGGGCATCCCATCGCACCTGGCGGCGGCGCGCGGCGCCTATGTCATCCGACCCTACAAGCCGGGCCTACCGCGCATGGGCACCGTCATCGTGCAGGGCACGAGCACCACGGTGGGGGTGGTCAAGCTGCTGCCCGAGCTGGACCGGCGCGGCCTCAACGTCAAGATTGTCGCGGCCATCAGCCCCGAGCTCTTCCGGCTGCAGCCCCAGGCCTACCGCGACGAAGTGCTCTCGGCGGCCGACCGGCTCGACGCCATGGCCATCACCAACGGCGCCCGCCGCCTGATGCACGACTGGCTCGACAACAAGGTGGCCGAGGCCTACACCCTCTCGAGCGACTGGGACAACCGCTGGCGCACCGGCGGCACCGTCGACGAACTCTTGGAAGAGGCCCACCTCTCGCCCGAGTGGCTGCTCAAGGGCATCGAGCGCTTTGTGGCCGAGCGGCCCGAGCGGCTGGCGGCGATTCGCCGCGCGCTGGAGGCGGCAGGGGAGTGAGGCGTAAAGCGTAAAACGTGAAACGTGATGCGTGCGGGCGCCGCTCCGGAGGCTTGCGGCCGAGACGGGGCCGGCGCCCTCACGCATTGCGTTTCACGCTTTACGTGTCGCGTCTCACGCCTCTGCCTTGCGCTCGATGGTGACCGTTTCGCCATCGCGGACGCTCTTGAAGGCCTTGGCGTCGCCGATGATCCTGCCCAGCGGGTTGACCGCGCTGGCGGCGCGGGGCTCCGGGCCGCGGCTGGCCGGCGTGGGCCCAAAGAAGATGCAGAAGGCGTGGCCCGGCGGCCAGTAGCCGATCTCGCCGACGGCCACTTCTGCACGGGCGTCTGGCGCCTCGTCCACGTGGACGGGGATGCCGAAGTAGATCTCGTCGCCCCAGGTGTTGGCGCGCGCGCGGATGGGCAGGGCGTCCCAAAGGGCCGAGGCGGTCTTGGAGTCGTTCAGCTCGGCCTCAGCCGTCACCGAGCCGGCGGTGATAGTGATCCTGCGCATGGCTCTCTCCTTTGTGTGCTGCAAGGCTTGGGGCATTCTAACACCATGGCAAGGCCCGCGTCAAGGGCAGGGAGAGAAGGTGGCAGGGCTTCTTCAAAGTCGGCGTTATGTGTAGCCGGGACCCTTCGCAGGCCGGCGTTCGCCACGTTGGAAGGCCCGCAGAACCTGCTCAGGGTGACATAAGCGGGACTTTGAAAAACCCCTGGAGAAAGTGGTGATCGTCATCGGGCTGATGAGCGGCACGTCGGTCGACAGCATCGACGGCGCCGTCGCCGAGATCCGGGGCGCGCCGCCACACCTGGAGGTGGCGCAGCGCGCCTTTGTGAGCTGCCCCATCGCGCCGGCCCTGCGCGAGCGCATCTTTCGCTGCTTCCGCCCCGAGACGGGTGGTGTCGACGAGGTCTGCGCGCTGAACTTTGCCATCGGCGAGGCGTTCGCCGAGGCGGCGCGGGCGGCCGCGGCGGCCGCGGGCCTGACACTGGCGGAGGTGGACCTCATCGCCTCGCACGGGCAGACGGTGTGGCATGCCGTGCGCTCCGATGGCGCGGTGGATTCGACGCTGCAGCTCGGCAGCGGCGCGGTGATCGCCGAGCGCACCGGGGTGACCACCGTGAGCGACCTGCGCAGCCGCGACGTGGCGGCAGGCGGGCAGGGGGCGCCCCTGGTGCCCTTTTCGGAGCGCCTGCTCTACGCCGACCCGCAGCTTTGCCGTGCCCTGCAGAACATCGGCGGCATTGCCAACGTGACGATCCTCCCCAAGGGCGATGCGCCGGCCATCGCTTTCGACACCGGCCCAGGCAACATGGTCATCGATGCGCTGGTACGGCTGGCCACCGGCGGGCAGGCACAGTACGATGAGGATGGCAGGATGGCGGCCGCGGGTTCCGTGAGCCAGACGCTCCTGTCGGAGCTCATGGCCCACCCCTACCTGGCCATGCGGCCGCCCAAGAGCACCGGTCGCGAGCTCTTTGGCGAGCCGTTCGCGCAACAGCTGTGGGCGCGCGGGCTAGAGCTGGGCCTTTCCCCGGCCGACATCGTGGCCACAGCCACCGCCTTTACGGCAGCCAGCATTGCCCTGGCCTGCCGCACCTTCTCGCCGTGCCCCATCGACCAGATGGTGGTGGGCGGCGGCGGCGCCCTCAACCCCACCCTCATGCGCCTGTTGCGCGAGGCAATGGCCCCTGTCGCTGTGCTGCGCCAGGAAGACCTGGGCTTCTCGAGCAAGGCCAAGGAGGCTCTGGCCTTCGCCATCATGGGCTATGAAACCCTGCATGGCCGGCCGAGCAACCTGCCCTCGTGCACCGGCGCACGCCGGGCCGTGCCTCTGGGCCAGATCGCCCCGGGAGATAACTACCTGGCCCTGCTGCGCAGCGTGCTCGGAGCGGGAGCTGGCCCAGAGTCTGCCATGGCCGGCTGAGTTGCTCCGCGTCGGGCCGGCATACGCCCCGGCCCCGCGCCCCACCCAGGGGTTGGGCCGCGAACGCGCGGAGCTTAACGCCTGACAGGGCCATGAAACGCGACGCGCCTTTGTGACTGCGGGCACCCCCACCCCTGACCCCGCCCCCGCCGGGGGCGGGGAATATGGGGATGAGGGGGTTTGCGCAGGCGCCACGCGCCTGCGCAAACCCCCTTTCACTGCTTCGCCCCCTTCCCGCGAGGCGGGAAGGGGGCCAGGGGGATGGGCGCTGCACCTAAAGCCATTCGCGCCCGGAGTTTTGTCAGGCACTCTCAACAGCCGGCTGCCACCCCTGGTCGCAGCAAGTTCCTTTACCCGGCAGAGGGCTGCGGCGGGCCCTGGGGTACTCAGAGTGACCCTCGCCGCGGCGGTGGCCAGCAGATTCGCCGGCGATACTGGGATACGCCTGCGCGCCAGCGCGCGTTTGACGCCCCCCACGCGCTGTGGTAGAGTCTTGACAGAAAGAGCACTCATGGTGAGGATTGACCGATATGCCAACGACCGGGCGGAACGAGCCCTGCCCCTGTGGCAGCGGAAAGAAGTACAAGCACTGTTGCATGCCTAAGGACCGGGCCGCGCAGGTGCGCCAGGTGGCCCGAGACCGCGAGGATGAGCAACTGTGGTTGCGCTTGCTCAAGTATGTCGAGCGGCCAACCTTCTTTGTCGACACCCAGTCGGCGTTCAGCCGCTTCTGGAACGCCGATTTCGACGTGCGTGTGGCGCGGGTGCTCGACCGGCAGGCGATGGAGGCCTTCCTCGAGTGGTACGTCTACGACTACCCGACCAGCAGGGACCGCCAGCGTATCGTGGAGTTGTTCGCCACAGAGGAGGGGCCGCGCCTGAGCCCAGAGCAGCGGGAGCTGCTGGCCGAGCATGCCGAGAGTTACCTCTCGCTCTACGGTATCGAAGAGGCGGGCGCCGACGGGCGGCTGGCGATCGGCGACCTGGTGGCGGGCGGCCTGTACGAGGTCCACGACGCGGGCCTGGCGCGCCTGGCCAAGCCGGGCGACCTGCTCTTGGGCAGGCGCTTTGGCGGCGACGGGCGGGGCAGGCTGTCGCGCGGCACGGTGTTGCTGCCGGGCGAGTTCGGGGCTGCCCTGGCTGGCGTGGCCAAGCGGGCCTTTGCCGTGTACCGCGACGAGCACTACCAGGCCACCTGGCAGGATTTCCTGCGCGAGGCAGGCTATGTGATGTTCCACTACCTGCTCTCGCCCGACGCAGCTCAGACCTATGACCGCTTGCCTCGCCGCGAGGGGTATTTCGACCCGCGCGCCGCTGTAGAGCGCATGCGCCAGGCCGCGCGCCTTTTGGCCGAGGCAGAGGAGCGGGAGCGCACCCGGGCCGAGCGAGCCGGGCAGGCCGGCCCCGGCGGCGCACCGTTGGCCGGCCCGCACCTGGAGCGCACGGCGGGTGGACTCTTGATCCCCGGCCAGCCGGCCCAGGAAGCGGGCGCCGGGCGGCGCATCCTCTTGCCCGGCGATGTGCGGAGCGGCCAGGCCTAGAGAGCGGCTGGTATCCGGGCTACGCCCGCGCGCGGCCGGCGCCAGCCAACCCGCCAAACCCCCCAAACGGTTCCGCACCGGGCGAGGCGCAGAGCGTGCAGCTCGGTCCCTCCCCCGGCGGCCGCTCAAGTTGCCGAGCAACGGCTCCCGCGGCCGGCTCTCAGCCCGGCGCCAAGCGGGCGAAGAATCCTTGCTGGCCATAGCGGCAGACTCGGAGTGGTTGGGTGCCACGGCAAGCAAGGATTCTTCGCTGGAATTGGCACCCCTGTGCTGCCTGGCCGTCACTGCCGCTCAGAATGACTCTCACGGCGACGGTGGCCAGCAGATTCACCGGGGATTCTGGGATATACCCGGCTTTTTTTGCCGCCTTGCCGCAGCGGCGTATAATGGCGTCGTTTGTACCCGAGGCAGTGCGCCACGATGGCGAAGGATGGGACCTATGGTGACCCCCTGTGTGATGGCAATTTTCGCTCACCCCGATGATGAGCTGGCCGTGGCCGCCACGCTGGCCGCATGCGCGCAGGAAGGCGCAGACGTGGTTCTGGTGTGCGCCACCTCCGGTGACCTGGGCTCGCACGAGGAGCACACCCCCGAGAACCGCCGGCATCTGGCCGAGGTGCGGCAGCAGGAGCTGCGCTGCTCGTGCCGGTGCCTGGGCATCCGGCATCTGGAGGTGCTGGGCTATGGCGACTCGGGCTGGCGCGCCGAGCACGGCACGCCCCCGGAGGGGTCGCTGGCGCGGGCGGGTGCGCCCGAGGTGATCGGCCGGCTGGTGCGCCTGATCCGTCGCTACCAGCCGCAGGTGGTGATCACCTTTGGCCCCGATGGGCTCTACGGCCACCGCGATCATGTGGCCATCGGCGCCTACGCCACGGCCGCCTTCGGCGCCGCAGGCGACGAGGACCTGTACCCCGACGACTTGCAGGCCGGCCTGAAGCCGTGGCGCCCCCAGCGCCTGTTCTACCTGGCGGTGCACGAGGCCCAGCGGCAGTTGCTGCTGGCCGACACCGGGTCCGAACAGGTGGGCCGCGTGACCCACACCCTCGTGCCGGAGGGCCAACTGCAGGCCAAGCTCAGCGCCGCCCGCTGCCATGAGTCACAGCGGGAGATGTGGGAGCAGATGGAAGGGCTGCTGGGGGTGGATGAGTACCGCCGCCTGGCCGCCACCGAGTGCCTGATGCTGGCCCAGAGCCGCGTCGAGCCCGGCGGCGCCGGCCTGCCCGAGGGGGCTACGCTCCGACAGTTGCTGGCGGGCTAGAGCGCGTCTGCAGGCCTGCGTTGACTCTGCCCGTTCGGCCTCGGCGTGCCGCCACTTTCACAGGCCGGCGACGCCCAGAGGGCGCTATTCTACGGGTGTGCGGCCGCGGCTCGGCCGGCCGAGGCTCGCCCTGTCGTGGGCAGCGGGCCTGTTGCGTGGCTCTCGCTCGAGGCGCTCGGGTGACGGGCGCTGGGCGAGAAGAAATCGGGAGAAACGTAGACTTGGGCAAGAGCAAAATCGTCTTGATCGGAGCCGGGAGCATCATCTTTGGCCCTTCCACCGTGCGCGACATCCTGCTCTCTCGGGCTTTGCACGGTTCGGAGATTGTGCTGGTGGATGTGGATGGCCCGGGCCTGGAGAAGGTGCTGGCCTATGCGCGCAGCCTGAACGAGATGGCCGGCGCGGGCTGCCGCTTTAGCGCGACGACAGACCGGCGCCAGGCGCTGCCCGGCGCCGATTTCGTGATCGTGTCGGTGGCGGTGGACCGCGAGCGGCTGTGGAAGCTCGACTGGGAGATTCCCCTGCGGCACGGCATCAAGCACGTGCTGGGCGAGAACGGAGGGCCGGGTGGGCTGTCGCATGCCCTGCGCAGCATCCCCCTCGTGCTCTCCATCGCGCGCGATGTGGAGGAGCTGGCGCCGCAGGCCTGGCTGCTGAACTTTACCAACCCCATGAGCCGCGTCTGCCTGGCGCTGGCCCGGCACACGCGGGTGAAAGCGGTGGGCCTCTGCCACCAGATCGGCTACGGGTACCGGCTGGCGTCTGGGGTGCTGGGGCTGCCGAAGGAGCAGCTGGCCATCCGGGCGGCGGGCCTCAACCACTTTACCTGGATCCTGGCCCTGACCCATCGCGAGACTGGCGAGGACCTCTACCCCGAGTTCCGGCGCCGCATCGCTCAGATGCCCGACGTGGAGCCACTCTCGCAAGAGCTGGACCGGGTCTTCGGCCTCTTCCCGGCCACGGGCGATGGCCATGCGGGCGAGTACGTGGGCTTTGCCTGGAAGTACATGGACCTGACGGGCTACGATTTTGCCGGCTACCAAGAGCGCCTGGAGCGGGTGCACTGCGAGGTGGAGCGCATCGGGGCGGGCGACGAGACGCTGGGCCGCGAGGCGCTCTCGAAGGACTCGGGCGAACGCGCGGTGGCGGTGATGGAGGCGCTCAGCGACAACCTCTCGCGGCACGAGGACGCGCTGAACCTGGTGAACCGCGGCGCCATCTACAACCTGCCGGCGACGGCCCTCGTCGAGGTGCCGGCACATGTCGCCAACGGCCAGATTTCCGGTGAGGCGGTTGGCGCATTGCCCGCCGGCATCGCCGCGCTCTGCCGGCGCGAGTACGAGATCCAGGAGCTGGCCGTCGAAGCGGCGGTGCGGGGCGACCGGCAGGCGGCGCTGCAGGCGCTGGTGCTCGACCCCGTCGTGCCCGATAGCGCCACGGCGCGGGCCGTGCTCGACGAGCTGCTGCGCACCCACGCTGCGTATCTGCCCCAGTTTGCCTGAGACCGATGTGCAGGCGCACCTTCCGGGTTTGATGCTTCGCACGTGGCCGGAGCCCAACCCCCCTGGGGTAGGGGCCGGGTGGCGGCGGAGCAGAGCGGCCGCCCCTTGCCCAGGCACTGGCCGGCGCCGGGCGTGCTTCCTGAGGCTGGAGGATGACGATGAGTGACGAGGCGATCGAGCTGACCGTGAACGGCGTGCTGCACCGGGTGCAGGCAGCGCCCGATATGACCCTGCTGAGCTTCCTGCGCGACACGCTGGGCCTCACCGGCCCTAAGAACGGCTGTGGCGAGGGCCACTGCGGCACCTGCACGGTCATCGTCAACGGCAAGGCGCAGCGCTCGTGCCTGCTGCGCCTGAGCCGGCTGCGCGGGGCGCAGGTCGAGACCATCGAGGGGCTCTCGACGCCTTCCACCCTTCACGCGCTGCAATACGCCTTCCTCGAGCAGGGCGCGGTGCAGTGCGGCTTTTGCACGCCCGGCATGATCATGGCCGCCAAAGCCCTGCTCGACAGCAACCCCGATCCCGACGATGCCGCCATCCGCGCGGCCCTGGCCCACAACCTCTGCCGCTGCACCGGCTATGTCAAGATTGTGGCGGCGGTGCGCCGGGCGGCGGAGTTGATACGGCACGGCCAGGCGCAGGTGCCGCGCGAGAGGGCCGAGGCCCTGGTGGCCGGCGGCGTGGGCAAATCGGCAGCGCGCCTCGACGGCATCGAACGCGTGACGGGCGCCCTGCGCTACACGGCCGACCTCAACCGCCCCGGCCAGCTCTACGGCCGCGTGCTGCGCAGCCGCTACCCCCATGCTGAGGTCCTCTCCATCGACACGAGCGAGGCCCGGCGGGCGCCGGGCGTGGTGGCCGTCTTCACGGCCAGCGATGTGCCGGGCCGCAAGCATTTCGGCGAGCTGATCGCCGACCAGCCGGTGCTGGCGGTCGACCGGGTGCGTTACGTGGGCGATGCAGTGGCCGTGGTGTACGCCGAGACGGAGGCCCAGGCCGCGGCCGCGCTCGACCTCATCCGCGTCGAGTACCGCGAGCTGCCGGTGGTGGATGGCCCGGAGGCTGCCCTGGCCCCCGGGGCGCCCAAGGTGCACGAGAAGGGGAACCTGCTCAAGGACGTGCATATCCGCAAGGGCGACGTGGCGGCGGGGTTTGCCGAGGCCGACATCATTGTCGAGGGCACCTATCGCACCCCCTTTATCGAGCACGCCTACATGGAGCCCGAGGCCTGCCTGGCCGAGCCCGACGGCGAGGGCGGCGTGGTGGTGTACGAGGGCAGCCAGGGGCCGTGGCCCATCCACGAGCAGATTGTGGCCTCGTTGGCCCTGCCCCCCGAGAAGGTGCGGGTGGTGCACATGCCGGTGGGCGGCGCCTTCGGCGGCAAGGAGGATGTGACGCTGCAGATCCTGGCGGCGCTGGGCGCCTGGCGCCTGGGCCGGCCGGTCAAGATGGTCATGGGCCGGCGCGAGTCGATCCGCGTCTCCACCAAGCGCCATGCGGAAACCGTTCACTTCCGCACCGGCGCCAAGCGCGACGGCCGCCTCACGGCCATGGAAGTGACCATCCACGCCGACACCGGCGCCTATGCGTCACTCGGGCCATCGGTCATCTTTCGCTCGGCCAGCTTTGCCTGCGGGCCCTATGAGGTGCCCAACGTCAAGGTCGATGCCTATCTGGCCTACACCAACAACGTCCCCTGTGGCGCCATGCGCGGCTTTGGGAACCCCCAGGTCACCTTTGCCTGCGAGCTGCAGATGGACGAGCTGGCGCGGCGCCTGGGCATGGACCCCTTTGCCCTGCGCGAGCTCAACGCGCTGCGGCCGGGCAGCGTCACGGCGACCGGTGAGGTGCTGACGGCGAGCGTGGGCGCCTTGCCGACGCTGCAGGCGGTGCGGGCGGCGCTGGCGCGGGTGGAACTGCCGGCCCCCCGGCCGGGCAAGCGCATCGGCGTGGGCGTGGCCGCCTCGTTCAAGAACGTGGGCCTGGGCGGCGGCCTGAAGGACGAGGCCGAGGCGCGCCTGCAACTGCAGGCCGATGGCACGCTTCTGGTCCGCACCGGCTGCTCGGACCTGGGCGGCGGCGCCGAGACAGCCATGGCCCAACTGGCCTCGGAGGTGACGGGCGTGCCGCTCAGGGCGGTGCGCGTCCACACCGGCGACACGCGGCTGGACCCCCGTGGCGGCATGACCACCGCCTCGCGCGAGACTTTTATCACGGGCAACGCGGTCGTGGCGGCCGCGCGGGCGTGGCGCGAGCGCGTGCTGGAGGAGGCGGCAGAGGCGCTCGGGCCGGATGCGCCCGTAGACGGCGTTGGCCAGCCCGGCCCCGCCCTCGACCTCCGCGAGGGGCGCATTGTGGCCGTGGCCGATGGGCGCGAGCTGCTGAGCCTGCGGGAACTGGCGGCGAGGCTCGCGGAGCAGGGGCGCACCGTCGAGGCCCACGGACGCTACGCGGCCGACAGCACCCGCGCCTACAAGGACGTGCCTGCCGGCCCCTATGACCCGGCCGAGCACCGCCTGCACGTGGCCTACTGCTTCGGCACGCAGGCGGCGGTGGTGGAGGTGGATGAGGCGACCGGCCAGGTCGACGTGCTGCGCGTCATCGCCGCCCACGACGCAGGCACGATCATCAACCCGCAGGCCGTGGAGGGGCAGATCGAGGGCGGGGTGATGATGGGGCTGGGCTACGCCCTGAGCGAGGCGTTCGTCATGCGCGAGGGCCAGATCGTGACCGACACCCTGCGCAAGCTCGGCGTGCCGACGATCGAGCGCCTGCCCGAGATCACCGCCATCCCGGTGGAAGACCCGCACCCCGAAGGCCCCCTGGGCGCCAAGGGCATGGGCGAGCTGCCCGCTTCGGCCACGGCGCCCGCCATCATCAACGCCATCTATGACGCCGTCGGCGTGCGCATCCGCGAGCTGCCGGCCACCCCGGCGCGAGTGAGGGAGGCATTGGCCGGGAGGCAGGGGTAAGGCGAACCCGGCGGCGCGGTCGCGAGAAGAACGAGGGGCAGCCCTGGAACCATCCGGGGCTGCCCCTCGTCTGCACTATTGTGCTTGGTAAGGGCAGCCATGACTCTTCCTCCCGATGGCCGATGGGGCCTGCGAACGAGGGTCCGCACCCCAGACGGAGACGCCGTGAACAGACGGCCGACGCCAGGAAGGCGAGTTCCGCCTCGGTGGTCTGCGGGCAGAATGGGGGACAGAGTGACCGGGCGGCCTGCCGACACAGTTCAGTATGACGCGGAGCGTTTGTGTCGTCAATTGGCTGCGGAGGAACGAGGCGTTACATCTTGGCGGCACCAGTGGCGGCCAAGTAACCCTGGGGGTTCTCGCCTTTGCGGCCCGCGCCGCCCTCGGGCGGAAGCTCGCCCGGTCTCAGCACAGGCCCCGGTGGGCGCCCCTGCCTAGCGCAGGTCGAGCTGCGCCTCGAGCTCGCGCCGCTTCTCGTCGCTCAGACGGATGTAGGTGCCCTCGGCCTCGACAGCCACGGTGCCGTCGGCCAGGCGGATTTCGCCCCGCGCTTCGAGCACGCGGCCGCGCACGCGCACGATTTCGCCGATGGCCGTGAACTCTTGGCCGATGGGGATGGGGCGATGGTAGTGGACCACGAAGCGGCCGGTGACCGCCCACATGTCGACCAGGAAGGCGGTGCGGCCGACGGTCTCGTCGAGGATGGTGCTGGCGATGCCGCCGTGCAGGATGCCGGGCCAGCCCTGGTGCTCGGGGCGGGGGGTGAAGGTGGTCCGGATCTGGCCGTCGGCGACGTAGAAGGTCAGGCGCAGGCCGATGGGGTTGTCGCGCCCGCAGACGAAGCACATGCTGGAATCGGGCTGGCGTTCTGGCGATGCCATGGGCAGCCTCCGCGATGCAGAGTGGTCGGTTCGCCGAGCAGTATACGACTTGGCGCGGGCGAGTCAATTGTCTGGGCGGCCGTGCCTGTTCGGACTCGAGTGTAGCCAGAATCCGTGCGGCCACTCACCTTGATTCGCATGTCAGGCGCGGGCAGGGGGCGAAACAGGGATGCGCAGGATGGACAGGATCCGGTACCACCATCCCGTGTATCCTGTCCATCCTTGTTCGTCGTTTCCCCTCAAGGGCTCCCAGCGCGAGCGTGAACAAGTAGGGGCGGCCGCCCCTCTCGAGCCTGCCGCCATCTCGAGTTCCCCGGCTCGTGCTCCGGGCGGGGCCGCCTAGCGGTCCCACCCGCCGGCGGCGCGCAGGCGCGCGACCTCCTCCTTGGCCATGGCATAGAGCTCGACGTAATCGGTCTTGGCGACACGGTTGAGGGGCAGGGTGCCGGGCTCGAGGATCACATAGTGCAGGGGCCGCATGTACGAGGCGATGCCCTCGGCGTGGGCCTCCAGCTCCTGCACGCTCAGCTCGACCCCTGGCCGTTTCTCCACAAAGGCGACGATGGCCTCGACGAACACGTCGTGGTCCACGCCGACCACGCCGCAGGCCGCCACCTTGTCGCGCATCTCGCAGAAGTGGTCCTCGACCTGGGCCGGGAAGACCTGATACCCTTTGGGCTTGATGATCCATTTGGCGCGGCCGGCAAAGTGCAGGCCCTTGGCGTCGATGGAGCCCATGTCGCCGGTGTAGAGGATGCCCTCTTTCGAGACGGCCCGGGCGGTGGCGGCCGGGTCGTTGACGTAACCGAGGAAAGTCTGCGGCCCTTGGAAGCAGATGTGGCCTACCTCGCCCTCGGGGAGCACTTGGCCGGCGGTGCCGTCATCGTTCATGGGCGCGCGGATCGACATGGGGTAGGCGGGCATGTCGTAGCCGATGGAGGCCAGGATGTCGTCGACAGTGCCCTCGAGGGTCGAGTAGGTGCAGAAGCCGCTGCTCTCGGTGAGGCCCAGGCCGGTGCCGAAGCGCGGCGCCATGGTGGCCAGGCGGTCGAGGAACTGGCGCGGCACCTGCTGGCCGCCATAGAGGGCAAAGTCGAGGCTCGACAGGTCGTACTTGTCGTAATCGGGCAGGCGCCACTCCAGGTTGTAGAGGGCAGGGATCTGCCCGCAGCAGGTGACCTTGTAGTCCTGGATGGCCTGCAGGGTCTTGGCCGGGTCGAAGACGTGCAGCACGACCACCGATGAGCCCCAGAAGAAGGGGCTCATGAGTTGCTCGGCCTGGCCGCCCACATGGGAGGGCGGGAGGTTCACCAGCATGCGCGTCTGTTCGCTCATGCCCAGCCAGCCGCCCAGGCACATGTTCTGGCAGGTGATGCTGCGGTGCGAGAGCAGAGCCGGTTTGGGGTAGCCGGTGGAGCCGGTGGTAAAGATGACCTGGGCACCGTCGTTCTCACCTACGGCAGCCATGGCCTCGGCGAGCTGGCGCGCCAGCGGCGACGACGGGTCGTGGGCTGCCGATGCCGCGAGCGCCTGGGCTTCGGCGGCCAGCGCATAGGCCGAGACGGCGCCCTGGATCGTCTCCCCGGGCGGTGAGAACTGGATCAGGTGCTCCACAAAGGGGCAGTGCTCCTGCACCGCCTTGCCCAGGGCACTGAAATCGGCCAGGGGTGTGCGGCCCAGGAAGGCGAAGCCTTTGGCCTTGATCAGCCCCAGGCAGCGGATGACCTCGGGGGCCTTCAGGCGCATGTCGAGCGGGGTGTGGATAACGCCGATCTTGAAGCAGGCATAGGCGAGGAAGATGTGCTCGGTGAGGAACGGCAGCGAGGTGGCGAGGAAATCTCCTTTCCTGAACCCCATCTGCAGCAGCTTCATGGCCAGGGCCGTCGCTGCCTGGTCGAAGCGCTGCCAGGTCACCTCCTGCCTGGTGTCGGCGTTGATGATGGCCAGCGCATCGGGCCGCTCGCGGGCCCATTTGGCCACAATGCCGTGCAGGAGATGGCGGTCGGCAAAATCCTCTTCGTAGTGGGCGAGGGTGAACTGGGGCACGCCATTGCGCTTGGTAAGGGCAACCATGACTCTTCCTCCCAATGGCCGATGGGGCCTGCGAACGCGGGTCCGCACCATAGACGGAGACGCCACGAACGAACGGCCAACGCCAGGAAGACGCGCCGCGCCCTGGTGATCTGCGGGGAAAGGGGGGGCAGAGTGACCGGGCGGCCTGCCGACACCATTCAGTATAACGCGGAGTGTTTGAGTCGTCAATCCGCCACTGTGGGGGGCAGGGCTTTTTCAAAGTCGGCGTTATGTGCAGTCCGGACCCTTCGCAGGCCAGCATTTGCCGCGTTGTGAAGCCCGCAGAACCTGCTCAGGGTGACAATAACGGGACTTTGAAAAGGCCCTGGTGGGGGGGCGCCGGGTGCATCCGGCAGAGGGAGTCCGTCGCTTTGGCGGCCCGCGCCGAGCTCGCGGAGGCTTCCGCCTGGCCTGAGCGCGGGCCCCGAGGCCTGGGTGGCCTAGCGCAGGTCGAGCTGCGCCTCGAGCTCGCGCCGCTTCTCGTCGCTCAGACGGATGTAGGTGCCCTCGGCCTCGACAGCCACGGTGCCGTCGGCCAGGCGGATTTCGCCCCGCGCTT
>Ga0078972_1011099_pt1 | contig 16345 bp, 18 predicted proteins | sample YelNatPaOPGAMG01_FD_67568 | JGI IMG/M metagenome (GOLD analysis project Ga0078972, IMG submission 67568) | Hot spring thermophilic microbial communities from Obsidian Pool, Yellowstone National Park, USA - OP-RAMG-01 (SPADES assembly) (version 2) | ecosystem: Environmental > Aquatic > Thermal...
CCGCGACGCAGTCGGCTTCGGCGGCGTTGCGCAGGGAGCGCATCTCCTGCATGAGCTTGAGGCGGAGCCACTCCTTGTCGGTGCCGGCGTTCTCAAGGCTCCTTCGCTGCTCGCCGGTTAAGTGCCAGCTGCGCTTTTTGCTCGCGGTGATCCGTACGTCGACGGTGCTCGCGGTGTCGGAGTCTCCCTGGGGGCTGACGTTGCCCGGGACGAAGTCCACGGGGGTGCCGCCCGAGGCGATGGGGACGGCGACGATGTCGTCCTTGGCGACCTGCTTGTCGTCGAAGTTGAGGGTGATTGCCTGCAGTGCTCCTGTGTCCTCCGCGGATACCTCTTGGGCTGCGGAGAAGAGGATGGGTGCAAGTGCGGTGAATAGGTTTGCCATTGGGCTTTTCTCCTTGTTCCTTAGTCTTCGGTGACGGTGCCGCCTTTGAGGATGAAGGCGGAGCGGTCTTTGGCAGGCAGGCTCCAGAAGCGTTCGGCCGGGATGCTGTTTGCGCTCGCGGTGTTTGCGGATGCCCGGTGCTCGCCTGCGCCGGAACCGGCATTCTCCTTTGCGGCGATGAATTCCTTGCCTTCGTCGGAGGTGACGAATTCCCTCACCCAGTCTGAAAGGCTCATCGTCTGCTCGACGCCGTCGCGCCTGACCCGGGCGACGGCGGTGCGCACGTCTCCTTCGCCGTCGACCTCGAGGATGCCTTTCTCCCGGATGAGTGCCTTGGCCGCTCCCAAGAGGGAGGGCTTGACGTTGGCTTTGGAGAGTTCTGCGGTGAGGCCTGCGTCGAGTAAGAGGCGCGCGACGGCGGCTTTCTCGTCGGCAAGGCTCTTGGCGAGGGCTGCTTCCTTCTCGGCGCGTTCTTTGGTGAGGGTTTTTAAAAGCTCGTCTTTCTCGCCGAGGAGTTTCTTGGTGCTCTCGAGCTCTGCTTTGAGGGTCTCGAGTTCTTTCATGGAGGTTTCGAGCTCTTCCGGGCTTGTGCCGGAGAAGGCTTCGACCTTGCGCTCGAGCTTCTTGATGCGCGCCCAGTCGCGGGCGGCCAGGGGCTCGATCTTCTCGATGAGGGGCAGGATGCTCTCTTTATGTAAAGGTCCTTCCTTGCCGAGTTCGAATTTGAGGTGGCTTATGATGTCATTGAGGCTCGTCATGCCTTTGGTTGTGATCGTCGGGGGTAGTATCCGCCCCGTCGGCCATGCGCACGGATTGTTGGTAATTTTTGGAAGCGCCCTCGAGAGGCAGTGCGCGGTGCCTGCATGAGAAGCGCGCGGGCAGGAGTCACCCCTCCTGCGCGGGTCCTGTCGGCTCTTTCTCCGACAAGTGTATAATAAATCATACAGGGGCAGTGTGTAAAGCCCCAAGCCCAAGGGTCAGCAATATGCAATATTCTTTTTATTCCAGTATTCTATTTTTTTGCTAGAGTCTAAATGCTGCATTTATTGATTATTGAAATATTTCAATCTTGCTAATATATAATATATAAATGCTTATAATTAAGTTAAATGTCGATTTTTTATATGCAATATTTCGATTATACAGTAAATACCTCAACTCCTTGCTTCTTTAGATCCTCTAGCGCAGATGCGCTTATATTTTTATCTGTTACTAATTTGTTAACATGAGAAAAATCACAAACAAAGCAAAATGCTCGAGTCCCAATTTTAGAACTATCTGATATAACAATAGTTTCTCTTGAGTTAAAAGACATAAGACGCTTTATTTCTGCTTCTTCAGGTATTGCTGAGAAATATCCTTGATCTACAAGAATTCCTGACATTCCGATTATGGCTTTATCCGTTCTGTATTGAGAAATAGAATGTTCTGCAGCACTTCCAATCAATGAATATGTTCCTTTTAATAACTCTCCTCCTGTAAGTATTATTTTATGGTTATTAGCATCAATCATTGTTTCACCAATTGAAGGAGCATTCGTCACTATCAATAGGTTTTTTTTAATGCAAAGTTCTTTTGCAGCTAGTAATGTTGTACTGCCACCATCTATCATAATGCTTTCGCCGTCATGAATTAAATGAATAACGAATTGTGCAATTCTCTTTTTTTCTTCAATGTGCATTATCATTCTGTCTTGCAATGAGCTAGTTTGCCAAATAGATGCTTGCTCACGCTTGAGTGCACCACCATGCGTTCTATATAATAGACCTTTTCTTTCTAAGTAATCTAAGTCTCTTCTTATTGTTGCTTCTGTTACAGAGAGAATAGTTGCCAACTCTTCAACATCAGCTCTGTTTTTTTCTGCTATATATTCGAGAATCTTAGAGTGCCGCTCTTGGACAAATATTTTCTTTCCCATATATATATTAATCGGCCACATGGCAATTTAGATTAACTGCCATGTAGCAAATAATAGAATCAATTTATTGCCAAGCTTTTCCATCACTCATGCACATTTTAATATGCTGTTTTGCAACTTCTTGCATTTTTTGCTTCGCTGGAGTTAGAAGCTTCATAAGATCTAGCTCTCCTGGGCTTGCATTTAGTGTATTTGTAAGCGTTTCTATAAAGCTTTTTCTCATAATTGTGCTGAAATTTATTTTTGCTACACCTAATGTGATGGCCTTTCTTATATCTTCTTCTGGTATACCAGTGCCTCCATGAAGAACTAAAGGGACATCAGTTCGCTTTTGTATTTCCATCAGCAAATCAAAACGCAGTTCTGGTTTTCGTTTGTATATTCCATGGGCATTACCAATTGATGCAGCCAAGCAATCTACCTTTGTTTTTTTTACAAATTCTTCACATTGGTCAGGATCTGCGAGGCCAATCATATCGCTCTTAATTCCTTCAGGGCTATCAGATGCTTGGCCAATCACTCCAATTTCTCCTTCTACAGAGACTCCACATGCATGAGCAACTTCAACAACTTTTTTTGTGTTAGCTATATTTTGTTCTAGCGGCAGGCTAGAGCCATCATACATTACAGATGTAAAACCATAGCGCAAGCATCGAATGACTTCTTCAAATGAAGGGCCATGATCTAAATGGATGCTTACAGGAATAGATAGGTTTTCTGCCATTGCTTTAACCATTGCAACAAAAACATATCCATCCATATAATCTATTTCACTTTTTGCTGCTTCGATAATTACCGGAGAATTCAATTCAATTGCAGCTTTTAAAATAGCTTGCGTGTATTCCAAATTATTAGTGTTAAAAGCTGCAACTGCGTATTTGCCAGCCTTTGCATGATCAAGCAATTGCTTATTCGTTACGATGCTCATAATAACTCCTTACTAAAATATTCGCTTTATTTTCAAACCAATGCCGATAGGAATCCTCCGACAAAGGCATCTCCCAAACCAATCGTAGTTATTTTGCTTTCTTCAATATTAAATGATGGCATACAATAAATTTGGCCTTCTCCATTTTTGTTAATTTTTTCAGCAAATTCTTTCCCTAAAGCTTCTAAAGGCAATTGTTCTGTTTCTATATAATTGACAGAATTAAAGTCGTCTCCAAAACGCAATCTTGTAGTAGCCATGATAACTCCTGCTTTTAAAGCTTTTGAGTACTGCATAGCATTCTGCCCGAAGACAAGTGACCAATATCTAGTATGGGTTATCAATATTGGCACAGGTATTAATTTATGCAATTCTTGTAAAGCAACAAAAACCTCCTTATCATTTAATAGAGGAATTTTTCTTCCTATAAATTCTTGGAATTCATTTTCATTCATACTGAAGAAATCAATTACATCAATGAGAGTTTTGTTTACAAATGCACTTAATTCAGGTCTATGAAAACATGCACTTTCATAAAAAATGAGTGCATTGGGCTTTATATGATGTATTATTTGCAGAACTATTCCTAATCTATCTGCTAATAATTCTATGCTTTGCATTGCATTAAATCCAGATACAAGAAGTACTTTTGCGTTAGTAGTTAATTTAACAAAATCGAGATTTATTTTCATTATTGTGTTATCGTAATCATTTACATAAATGATGCGGTTTGCTTGGCTTGTATGAATTTCGATATCTCTTGCTTTGATATTTGTATTTTTATAATATTGTATTATAAGATGAGGATAGAAACTATCTTTATTATTACTGCAAACCCATGAGCAATCTTTTGGCATCAATCTTCGAACATCATCGTTTATAGTTACTAAATGCAATGCGGAAGTAATTCCTAATTTTCTCATAGCTATTGCAGCTCTAATGGATGTTCCGCCAAGCGTAATCTTCTTCTCAAAAAAGCATGCAAAATCATCGATTATAGCGGGTGAATTAACAAATCGTTCCCCACCATTTTCTTCTTGCAAAAAGGCAAGAATTGATATTAATAGATCGCGAACACTAACAATTCGTTTAATATGACAAATCTCAGACTTGCTAATTTGAAATTTATTAATGAGCTGTTCAATAACAAGAGAATCCCATATAATCTCATAATCAATATTATTTCCAAAACCTAGTGCTATATCTTCACTCATGATTGCCCTTTCGGATCCTTCTCATTATTAATCGCCTAAACATTAAAATCGTTAAATTGCACAAAACTATTTGACTGTATTTGATCATAACATAGTTTATATATTGTGTCAATGATTAAAATGAATATAAAAAAATAAAAAATATGCTTTTTTATTTTCATTTTGTGCTTGACAAATGAAAAAAGTGGCCACATAATAGCAATGTTAGTGGTCATTTCCTACAAAAAGGAAAGATCACTTAAGCTTATTCTCTAAGGAGGATCGTATGAAAAAGGCAATTGTGCTGCTTCTTTCGCTCGTGCTCATTGCTTCCTTTTGCTGGGCAAAAGATGCTGAGCCAGTAACCATTGAATTCATTCAATGGTGGGAGCCAGAACTTCCAGCTGGGTCATTCCGTGCTATCATGAATGACTTTGAAGCTCAGAATCCTGGAATCAAAGTCAAATTGATTAGCGGACCATATTCGAATACCCGCGATCAGATTGTTACTGGCGCTGCGACCGGAACGCTCAGCGATGTAGTTGGCCTAGATGGCGCTTGGGTTAATGATCTTGCTAAGCAAGGAGCAATAGCACCGCTTGATAGCTTGATTGCAAGTTCTAAGTTTGATGCTAGCCAAGTTGCAGCTATCATAAAGCTTAATGATAAGAGCTATATGTTCCCAGTAGCATCTTTTGTTTATCCAATTTTCATCAATGTTGATATGTTTAAAGCTGCAGGAATTGCCAATCCGCCTAAAAATAGAAGTGAATTTGTTCAAGATGCAAGAAAATTGACAAATCCATCAAAAAATCAATATGGATGGGTGCTTCCACTTTCTCTGCAGACACCGAATGGCGTCCAAAATGATGTTATGTCATGGGTTTGGGCATCAGGGAAAAGCATGCTTAAAAATGGCAAGCCTGATCTAACTAATGCTGATGTAATAAGTGCTCTCAAGTTTATTGATTCAATGTATAAAGAAGGCTTGATTTCTCCTGGGTCGTTCTCAAAACAGGAGCAGGATAAAGTTGAAGAATTTGTTAATGGTCGTATTGGCATGATGGTTGATACTCTTGCTCATATAAACATGATTCGAGAGCGCAATCCCAATTTAAAATTTGATATTTCTGCGCTTCCTGCTACTGATGGCTATACAGGGCGAAGAGGCTTACCATATGCTGCATGGGGTATAGGCATCAGCGCGAACAGCAAGCATAAAGAAGAAGCTTGGAAATTAGTTACTTATCTAATGAGCCCAGATGTGAATAGCAAACTTGTCTCAATTGCGCATGCTTTCCCTGGCAATGTTAAGGCTAAACCAGACTATGTATCTTCCGATCCATTATTTGCTAAAGCTTTTGAAATTTTCCAGACTGGCTATCTTGCTAATGAATTTGTAGGTCTTCCTGTAGCTGAAGAATTGATGAGAATGTTTGATGAAGAGATTCAGCTAATGCTCGATGGTAAACAAACTGCAGAGCAGGCTGCATCCAAAGCACAAGCTAAATGGAGCAAATATTTTTAAAAATTCTTTTTAGCCATTAAAATACTGCTACGCAATGTTATGCATTGCGTAGCAGCTTCAAAGATGCAATAAGGCTATATAATTGTATTATAATAGAAGAGAGGATTCATGACTTTATCTACTTTATATAAAAAGCATAATAATTCTCGTTCTATGATATTTTATAAAGCTAAGCGGCATATTTTGCCATATTTATTTCAAGCACCAACAATTATTTTACTAATGTTACTCATGCTATTGCCAATAATAACTGTTTTTCGTTATTCATTTTTAAATAATGTAATTATGAATAAAAATCCTATATTTGTTGGTCTTGATAATTATAAAACAATTCTTTCTGATCAAATATTCTGGATATCTACAGGCAATACTCTATATTTCACCATAATGAGCGTTATTTTTCATTTAATTGTTGGATTAAGCTTTGCTCTTTTATTGAATTCAAAAGCAGTTAACCCAATTATAAGGGGCATTTTCCGTGTCTTTTATATTACCCCATGGATGTTCACTGCAACAATAGTTGCTATTATCTGGCGCTTGCTTCTGAATCCAAGCGGCATTATTAATTACATATTAAGATCTTTTAATATTATTAACAGCAATATTGAATGGTTTTCATCTTCTGCTACTGCAATTCATGCACTTACATTTGTAAATATTTGGGCTGGATATCCTTTTTATATGGTTAGTCTTCTTGCTGGCTTGCAGAGTATTCCTAATGATTTATATGAAGCTGCTACCATGGATGGAGCAAATGAGCTTCAAAAATTTTGGAATATAACAATTCCTCAATTGCTTCCAATAATTATTAGCATTGCAATGCTTGATTTTATTTGGACAATGCAGGTTTTTCCTCTTGTCTGGATGACAACTGGCGGTGGTCCTATCCATGCTACTGAAATGTTAAGCACCTATACTTACAAGCTAGCATTTACAAAATATCAGTTTTCATTAGCTTCATCAAGCGCTGTTATTATTCTTATTTTGTCAATGAGCATAGCTTTTTTCTATATAAGACATCAAAAAATGAGGGATTAAAGCATGGCAAAACAGAAAATGCGAAAATGGTACAGTTTAACTCTTATTTATATAGCATTGCTAATTGGACTTATATATTCTAGTTTTCCGGTATTATGGATGTTTTTTAGCTCTATTAAGTCAAATACAGAAATATTTTCTCTTCCACCGAAAATGTTGCCAAAAGAATTTACCTTAAAAGCATATGAATCTATTTTCAGCAATCCTACTAAAATTAGGTATTTTATTAATAGTTATCTTGTAGCAAGCGTGGTAACATTTTTGACTTTGCTTGTTGCTATATTGTCAGGGTATAGCTTTAGCCGCTATTCATTTAAATTAAAGAAAGCATTAAATCTATTTATTATTAGTACCCAGACAGTTCCTCCGATAACACTTCTCATTCCATATTTTGGTCTTATAGTATCTTTTAAAATTTATAATACATACTTTGCTTTAATTTTTACATATTTGGTGTTTACTTTGCCTTATGCAATTTTAATGATGACAGGCTATTTCAATAGCTTGCCCAAAGAATTAGATGAAGCTGTTCAAATTGACGGAGGCTCAAATTTTTTAGCTCTTTGGCGAGTATTGGTTCCTATTTCTATTCCTGGGATAGTTGCTACAGGAGTTTATACGTTTTTGCTTTCTTGGAATGAATTTCTTTTTGCTTTAACACTTACTAAAACAACTGAAATGCGTACGGTACCAGTAGGGATTCAGCAACTTATGGGCCAACATGCATATGAATGGAATGAAATGATGGCTATGAGCATATTGGGTTCTTTGCCGATTTTGATAATGTATTTGATTGCTCAGCGTTATTTTCTCGCTGGCATGACAGCTGGTTCTGTGAAGACATGATGTTAAGCCCGCTTTCAATTTGTCAAGGTCGTTTTAAATTCCATCTTATAAATCATCAAGATTATTTGCTTTTTCAATAGATTGCACTTTATTAAATGTTTCTTGTTCAATATATAGAATAGTTATTTCATATTCATTTAATTTATTGTTATAATAAATATTTAAGAAAATATTATTACCTTCATCAAAACGCCAAAGAGCATTGATTTTGGCTTTATTTGCAAATAATGCAATTTCTTCATGCCCATCACCTTTTTCATAGGGTGAATAATATTCTTCATTGTCAATTAGAGGTTTCCCATATTTTGTGTAATAATCTTGCTTTATTGCATAATAGCTCTCTAGCACCCTATTTCTTTCAGGAATAATAATAACCATTGCATTAAAAAAATAATTTTTATAAAAAGCAAAAGCAATCCCCTTTGTATCTCTTCCTGCAAATTTTATATTTTCATAGATTATTATATCAGAACCAATTAATGGCTTTATTGTTGTTTTAGAATTCATTGCTGAAATGACTTGATCCTTTGTTGAGCCAAAAGTTATTCCTAAAAAACCTGCAAGCGGATCAGAAAAACATAATGTAAGCACGATAATTAAAAATGAAACTAACAATACTGCTCTTTTCATAACTTTATGCCTCCTTTATTTAATTTAAGCTTCTCATCATCATAATGGATTGTCAAGATTCGATATTGCAAAAATTTATTTATGCTCACATAATTATAAATGGCAAATAAATAAGGAGCCAAAAAATGAAATATTTCTTTCTTGCTTTAATGCTGGTCATTGGTATTGTAGGTTTTTCGCAGGAATTATGGAATGGAACAACTTTGGGAATGACAAAGGAACAAATATTAGCAATTTATCCGACAGCTATTGAGTCAATTGTGTATAAGAAAGATACATCAGAAATTATTAGCAAGAATTTGATCTTGCATGATTTTGATATCTTGGGTTCTTTATATAATGTTTCATTTCTACTTGGAACTGATAATAAATTGAACAAAGTTTCAATAACTCCTAAGGGGCCTAATTTGGATATTGCCACTGCCAATGCTAGATTCCAAATGCTATTGGGAATGTTTAGAAACAAATATGGTAAAGAAACATTTTATATAGTACCACCTTCTCCAAAAGATGGAGAAGAATCTGCTACTTGGAGATTGTCTGATAAAACAGTTTATCTTTTCAAGATGAATACTGGAAGCATCAACATGTCAGTTTTTTTCTTCCAATATTCTCAAGCTATGCCTGATGAATCTAATAAGTTTTAGGATATAAAAATCACCTGCTTATTGGTGTGGCAAAGCAAGGCAGAGCCAAATTGGAGGAATATATGAAAAAATATATTCTTATTTTCTTTATTATTTTATTTTCATTTTTATTTCTTTCTGCTTGCTCATTTATTATTTTCCCAACGACCTTTACGGTTACGTATAATGGGAATGGCAACACCGGCGGTAGCGTGCCGATAGACAGTAATAGCTATGCACGAGGGACAACGATCAAGATTTTTGGGAATACTGGAAACCTAGCTAGAACAGGATATTCTTTTGCTGGTTGGAATACAAAATCAGACGGAACAGGCGAAAGTTATATTGTTGATGATATATATATTATTACTTCTAACACAACTCTTTATGCTGAATGGGTAAGTAATAATGTTGTTGATGCACCATCTTTAATGAAATATTTAAAAGCAAATTTCGGCATATTACAAACTTCAATCGGACAAACAAAATTTGAATTTGATTATTATGAAAATACCACAATAACCAGCCCTTACGATTATTGGATACAGGTTGGTTATGATATTGATTTTTTTCATGATTTGAAATATAGCAATCAAATATCTACGGAGATGAATCACACTGTATGTCAGGAATTAAAAGATCATCAAGAACGAATAGCTAGAGCAGCAATTGATAAAATGCCAAATAAAAAAATACAAGGAGGCTATTTCAGTTCTTGCTACCTCTACCCTTATATTCATGAAGGGTATGTTGATGACAATTATTATTCTTGGAGAAATTATTGTGGCACAACTGCAACTGAGTATAGGCTTGCATATGATCACTATCCTTTTGTATATGAGAATGCACCAATAACAGGCTTTGGTTGGACAGCCTATATTGATGATGATCTAGAACGTTAGAAAAATAGATGCAAGCTTAAAACCGCTTGCCGGCTAGCACCCTCAGGTATTCATGGGGAGATATGGCGCCAATGCCAGCCAGCAAGCGGAACCGTGAAGTGCAGCGCTTCACCTCACCGTTTTTAATGCTTTTTCGCTACCTTTTTTTTGAGCGCATAGCTAGCTGTTCTTCGGCGCTCAGATATTTTGAAATTTTATCTGTTGGCCTTGTTTCTCCAGACAGCGGTTTCGGCGCTTCAGCGATCATGCGCTCATTGAAACTTTGCTGCGCCTTCATTGTTGCAAATTCCTGCAACTGTGCTATTTTTCTTTCAGCTTCCTCTTTTGAAGCAAATGGAATATCCTTAACAAGATCATAGTTGACCCCAGTTTCATAGCATTTCTTGAATATATTAAACTTCATATCTTGTTCTTTTTCCTTTTGTGCGAGCGCAGCTTCAAGCCTGAGCAGCCGAGCGGTTAAAGTGCTGGTATCGAGCCTTTTGGCACTATAGGTTTTCAGCGCTTTAGTAACTTGCTGATCCGCAAAAGCATATGCTGCCTTCGCAGTTTCAGGATTGCTCAGCAGTTCGTTTATTGTTTTCATTTTTTGCCTCCCTCTTTTTCAGCAGTAGTATCAGCAGAAGCATCATTTGGAGCCTCCTTTTCTGCAGGTTCAGCATCAGGTTCGAACGGCTTGCTCGTATCTATGCCCAGCTGCGTTTCAAGCCTTGAGAGCATCCGGTCAATTTCTTCGCTTTCAAATTCAGGCTGCACTTCTGGCAATGGTGCCTCGCCCATTTTCTGGAGCCAGCTGTTAAAGTTTTTACTTGCCATATCATGCCTCCTCTATGAGGTCAGAAAGTGAAACGGCAACGGGCTTGCCTTCAACTTCTATCAAGAAGTCGCCATCTGAGGGCTGTTCATGTAGCTGGTACTGTCGCATAAGCTCAGAACCTACTGGCGTTCTCAGGTGGGGCTGATCGTATCGAGCTTTTTTTGCTGTTTCGCGCAGAACCTGCAACTCCGGCAAACCGCGCTCGGCCAGCGCCAAGCCTAAAGCATCAACTACATGAGGATCATCGGGTAGCGCTGAAAACGGTTCAGCAACGTAGGCTGTTACCAAGTTTTCCAGTTCTGCATTGCTCATGCTACGAAAACGGCGCTCTGCATTTCGAATGTTAAAGTCGTGCAAAGAATATTCGCGCAAATACTCTGCTTCGTAACGTTCAGACTCTTTCTGAAGCTGCTTTTCTATGCGTTCCCTTTCTTCCTGCAGGTTCATCTTCAAGTCCAGCTTAACTGCATTTAAGGCGTCTTGTTTCAGCCTCAGCCGTGTTGCAGCATCACTGCCTCGATACTCTCGCGAAGCTAAAACTGCATTCAAACTATCGATCTGCTGAAGTAGTGTTTTAACCGGCACGCTTTTTGCATTCTCCCTGATAAGTTTTTGCAATTCATTCATAATGTTTTCTCCTTTTTGTTCATTATTGAGCTTATTCCTTGCCCAAAAAGTTCATTCTGTGCCCTATTCTCAGCCCTAGTTGAACTGGAAAACCAACTAAACTCGAAATTCTAAAAAAAGCTCTAGCATATTTTTTGCAATACTTGTGCATTTTTGCTTGCCCAATTTCTGGTATATAGGGGCAAGAATTGTGCTGTTTTTCTTTGTTTCAGCTCTTGCTTGCCTATTATAGATTACCAAAATGGTTCGAAATCTTCATCAAAATCCACTGCAATCTGCTGTGAAATTCTTTTCATTTGCTCTTCAGCCGTTTCTTCAGACGTTCGCAAGCTATCTGTGCTAGTGCTACTATCAAGCTTTTGCCTTGAATTAACTGCTGTTTTTGCATCTTGCTCTGCTTTAGTTACTGCTACTGTTACTTTTTGCTTTAATTCAGTGGAGTTTTTCCTGCGAAAATCAACAATCTTGATTAATTCCTGCTGTTCATTCTTTGGCAAACTTGCCATGTAGTTCAATAATCGAGCATCATCTTTGTTCAGCTTTACTGAAGTATCATTCTTTGCAGCGCTTGTTATAGTTTTCCACTTCCTTTTAGATAGATAGCAAGCCATGTTTTCAAAGTACAAGCGCTCCATCTTCGGCGAAAGCCCAGGCATTGCATAAGTTTCTGTATCGGGTTTCCCTGCAACTTCGTTCCACTTTTGCAGCGTTATTCTCTTCTTTCCTTTTGGTTTTATCATATAGAAATAAGCATCAGCATCATTAGCTTTGGCATCAGCAAAGAAACAAGCGGGAAGTGCAATATAAAAAATGCTGCCCTTCAATAGCTGCTTCAGCGCTTCAAGTTCTGCAATGTAGCCTTCATAAGTTTTCATCGACTGTACCTCCTCCACCATCCTGCAGTTCTTTTATCATTCTTTTCAGTTCATCGATCTGCTTCTGCAGCCCCAACTCCATTTCAGTTTTGAATAAGTTGCTCTGTGTTAGTAGCATGTAGGCGTACGAACGCCCCTCTTCGTGGCTTATCTTGCCAGCGTCAACAGCTCGAAGGACTCTTGCCATCGAGCGGCGAGTATTGGAAATTGTATTCAGCCGCAAATGCACACGGCTATTTGTCCCATCAATTTCATTATATCCTTGATTATCAAGCTCATTCGTGGTATCGCGCAATGCGGGAAGCATGGTTTTTTCTTCATTTTCTTTATCAATAGTTGCATTTTTTTGCAACTTAACTATTGGTAGTCTGCCCATTTTTCAACCTCCTGCTGCAGCTGCAAGCCGAGCATTTCGCTTCATGCGATGAATGATACTCAGCCGAAACTGCAGCATCTTTGCTTCTGTTTCAGCTGGCAGCTCATCATCATTCATCAGTCTCAAAGTTGTCTCATTTTCATTTTCATGCGCTGATACATTTATAGGTAGTATTTTTTTGTTAGTCTCATCAGTCTCATTTTCAGTCTCATTTTTAGCTTCAGAATATGGCTGATATTCAGTGCTATTTCTCAGTCTCAAAGTTGTCTCATTTTCAGTATCATGCTGCAAAATATTTTGGCTCTCTTCTTCGGCGGTCTCAGTCTCAAAAGTCTCACACCCCTTTAGGGGTGAGACTGATGAGACCGCAGGAGCTGAGTTTGATATTTGATATCTTCCTCCATTAAATACAATGTAGCCATTCGTGAGTAAAGTTTTCTTGCTTCGATAGAAACTAGCTTTAGGGATACCTCGGGCTTCAGCCACGTGCTGCCAGCGTTCAGCTGTGGCATCAGACTCTTGCTCTAGCAGTTCCTTCAGTATTTCAAATACTCTCTCAGTCTGCCTTGTTAACTTTACATTGTCCCATAAAAGTTCGGCAGAAACTTCCTCCAAAACAGCTGACTGAAGGCCATCGCCGAATTGCTCATCAATTAGTCTGAACGCAGAAGGCAAAGGCGCAGCGCCATCTTTAGTCTTAGTTGCAGTCAATAATATTGAACCATTTACCAGCTCCACGCGGAAAGCGTTATCCGCAGCAGCATTGAGTGCGCTTGCCCCACGCATGCGCTGCTTTTCGCTGTGTCCGGAATGGTGGACTATCAAGGCTGCGGCTGAATATGGTTCACGCAATTTATCCAGTGCAGCGATGGCTTTTGCCGCATCAGCTGTGCTATTTTCATCACCGCCCTGAAGCCGGTTCCATGTATCCAGAATAAGTAGCTGTACTCCGCCTTCTTTTTCTGCAATATCAGAAAGTGCTTTTGCCAATGGCACTAAACTGGCATCATCGAGCAGCTGCGGAGTTCCATTTAATATGTAGAAAGGTATTGCTGATAGTTCAACTTCATTGCGCAAAGCCCAAGCGTTACAGCGCCGAGCGATCGTGCCTCTTGCTTCTCCGCAAATGTAGAGAACCGCTCCTTCCTTTGTATTGTGAGAGTGGAAAGGCAGTCCAGCAGCAATAGACGCACCAATATCCAAGGCCAAAAAACTTTTGCCAACTCCCGGATCGCCGAAGAGAATGTTCAGCGAATTTTTTTCAAACAGCCCATGCACTAGCCAGTCGGGAGGTGTCAGCGGCAATTCGCCAATTTTCGCGAACAATGGCTTTGTGCTGCTAGAAAATGACATCTTTTGCTTCTCATAGTCGCTGATAAATTTTTCGGCTTGCTCGGTATCTTTTCTTTGCAGCGCCGTTGCCGCATCTTCGAGCAATGCCTCAATTGCTAACTGCTTCAGGTATGCTTTACCTTGCTCAATATTGTATGCTGCATTCGTATTTTTCCAACTTTCGTACTGTTTGGACAAGTAAGACAGAAAGTCAGAAATTGCCTTTTCTTCTGCTTCGCTGCGAAGTTCGTCTTTTTTACTGTGATATACGGTTTCAATGTTGCGCTTCGGCGCTGTTTTATACTTTTCAAAGTATTCCTTCACCCAAAGGCCGACAGTTTTACTAAAGGAGCTTTTTAGCTGTAGGGGCTGGAAAATTGGCATGATGGCTTCGCAAACTTCGTCAGAAACGATAAGTGATATTAGGAGTTGCTTCTCGTCAGAAAGATCTATTTTCTCTATTTTCATATTTTTCTTCTCCTTTGCCGTACACCTGCCGGCAAGTCCTGTTAAATTTTAACTTTTTGGAATTTCATCAAAAATTCTCTGCCATTGTTCAAAATCATTCCTTGCCCGATCTAGCATTTTCGATAAATCGTTTAATGCAGGAATGTCAGCAGATACTTCCATTCCATCCACCTGAGATTTTTTGACCATTTCGATAATGTGTTCTAAGCTCTTTAGCTGTTCATGTGCATTCAAGGTTTTTCTTTCAATAAATTGAAAAACTGACTGACGGATCATTTCATTCAAAGAAATTCCGGATTTTGCTGCAGCGGCATTGAAAATCTGATAGATTTCCGGCCTCACAGCTACAGCGAGCCTTCGATAATTTGTATTTCTCATTATTTCCTCCATTCACTCATGTTATGCTATATTATATCATAATGCATAACAAAAAACAAGCGCTTTAGCATGATAGAAATATAAGCTGTGATACTTTAACCTATCATTGTATCAATTTTGTTTCGTGCTTCCTTAAAATCAACAATCTTTTGCGCATGACTATAATTGTCTAGCATGCTGCTTGTTTTATGCCCCGAATATGCCATCACTTCAAAGTCCGACATTCCAGAATTTCTACACATTGAAACAAAAGTATGTCGCAGACTATGAAACACTAGATTTCTCCGTTTTTGTTCATTTTTCGAAATGCCAATTTCTTGTAGTAGCAGTGCAAAAGCTCTTGTTATGTTTGACTTATTTGCTGGTCTATCTTTGCTGCTATCATTCCAAAGAATAAAATCGCCTTCTGCATAAGGCCTGACTGCATACACCATTTTTATTGCTTCCTCAACTGCAGAAGGCATTGGAACAATGCGTTCACTACCACATTTTGGCCGCTTCAAGCCTTCATCATCGATCCAATTATGTCTGACTATGATTTCCTTGCTTTCAAAATCTATATCTTGATGCTGCAGCCCCGCCACTTCGCCTAGTCGCAAGCCACACAATGCACCAAGCAAAACTGCTGCTTTTAATCGTGGTGATTCATTTTGAAGTCCGATGATAAGTTTAATCTCAGTTTGTGAGAGTGTGCCTCTCTTTTTAGTATGCTCTGAACAATGTCCATCGAAGTATTCTAGCGGATATGGCACAGCATGTTTTCTTGTCCAGTTGCGAAGTGGTACCTGCAAGCTTTGCAGAGCTGCATTGATTGTGCGCCCAGACTTGCCTTCCTTTTCGAATTTCTCAACGATTTTCTCCATGAAGTCTACTGAGAGCTGGCTGACATGCACTCCCTTCAACATATTTTCCCAATGTTTGCCAATAAGCTTTGAATTGATATAAATATAGTTTTTTGATAATGGCATACCTTTTCGCTTCTTATTCAAAGAATAAGTTGAATCTTCACGCCAAAAATCATGCAAAATATCTAGTACAAATGGGTCTTCAACTATGATGCCTAAACCACCAGCTTCAAGCATGGCTTCAGCTTCAAGCGCTGCATCTTTAATAGTTCGAGCTTTTAGAACGATTGTTTTAGCTAGCTTGCCATTTGAATCAAAAAACCTTGCTGCAAATTTGATCTTTGGCTTGCCATTTGTTGCATCAGCATACTTGCGTTTGTAGATTGTGAACTTTGCTTTTGCCATATTTAGCCTCCTTTGCTAGAAGTTGCTACTTTTTGCAAGTAACAACCTGAGTAACAGAAGGAGCAAAAAGGCTTAATGGCTGAAGGCTAGAATAATATTTTTGTTATACTAAAAGAAATTGCGGCGGGAGAGACTTGAACTCTCATGCCTCTCGGCACTAGCACCTCAAGCTAGCGTGTCTACCAATTCCACCATCGCCGCACGCTGTGGGTTATATATACTGGCGGG
>Ga0078972_1011102_pt1 | contig 16343 bp, 24 predicted proteins | sample YelNatPaOPGAMG01_FD_67568 | JGI IMG/M metagenome (GOLD analysis project Ga0078972, IMG submission 67568) | Hot spring thermophilic microbial communities from Obsidian Pool, Yellowstone National Park, USA - OP-RAMG-01 (SPADES assembly) (version 2) | ecosystem: Environmental > Aquatic > Thermal...
GATAAAGTTGTCCAGAAATCAATGGAAAATTCCACATAGTTTTTTTAATTCTTATTTCTCCATTTTCAACAGGTTTAATATCTATCGCTCCTACTGGACAAACCACTTTACAAAGTCCACACCCCTCACAAAGAATTGAATTGATAGTGTATTCTTCATTTTTCTTAATAGCTCCATGGCGACATATAAGGCATTTACCACATTTAATACATTTACTAGAATTAATTAAAGCTTTTTCAGAAGTTGAAATTTTTTCATAATAATCATATTTCTCTATTCCAAGCCATAATCCAAGATTAGGGGCATCTACATCACAATCACATGCAACTACCTTTCTTTTTTCAGAAAACATTATGGCTAAAGAACTAGCAAGCATTGATTTTCCTGTTCCACCTTTTCTGGAAATTAAGTTTTTCCAGAGGCCACTACTATTTTATACAACTTCATCACTTCAATTATTTTAATTCATTAAAATAAAATTTATTTTTAATTTTTATTTTCTTAACATTCTTAAATAAGTGTAAATCCATTTAATAAATGAATTACTTTATTTAAATTTCTTTCACAATAAGCTTTAATTAATTCATTAGAATAAGGAATTTCGATTGTGATAGGAACATTATATTCTTCCGCAATTTCTTTTATTTTATTTTTACTTCCTATATTAGATTTATTTAAAACAATTTCACTTCGAATTCTCATTATTTTTAATATTTCAAGTATTAATTTTAAATCATAAGCGCCTAATGGTGTTGGTTCAGTAACTACATAAGCTTTCTCACAATCTAAAAGTGCTTGAATTACATTGCAATGTGTTCCTGGAGCTGTATCCACTAACAGGTATTTAGAATTTATTTCATTAGAAAATCCTATTGCTCTCTTTTTAACTTCTCTAACTATTAAACCTGTTTCTGCAATTCCAGGTTTAGATTTTCCTGTGAAAAGTAAAAAATTATCATTTATATAATTAATGAAAGTCCAACCAACTATTTTTTTCCTTGTTTTTATCGCATTTTCTGGACATGAAATCCAGCATGCAGCACAACTATTACAAAGTTCATGAAAGAATATAGGATATTTTTCTTTAATCCATAAAATTGCATTTGACCTACAAATTTTTGAGCATAAACCGCATTTCTGACATTTTTCTTTTTCCAATTCTGGAAATTCTTGATAAATTGGTTTTAAATTAATAGCTTTCTTATTTAAAATTAAGTAATCATTTGGACATTCAACATCACAATCGCAAAGTAAAACTTTCTCACCTTCTTTAGCTAATTTGAAAGCTAAAAGAATAGCAAAAGTGGATTTTCCTGTTCCACCTTTTCCCCCAGTTGAAGCAATAATATGTTGTTCCATATTAATTCCTTATATGTAAAAATAGAAATAATATTAAATGACCAAATATTTTTATAAAAAATCCCTTCATATTTTAAAATTCTCTCATCATTCTACTTCCGCATCGAGGACAAATTTGTTCGACACATGGTGAACCAGGCATATGAATTACTCTATATCCACAATTTGGGCAAACGCAATATCCTTTTGAACCTGCTCCAAAACCTCCTCCTCTTCTAAACCCAATGGATGTAGGTGTAACGCTTAAACCTCTATGTGGAGGAACTGTAGGAGTAAGAACTGGTTTTAATTTTCCAGCTATAAAATCTTCAATACTTCTTTTTATAGTATTTCCAGGTTGTACTACTATTGTTTGGATTCCAAGTTGATTAGCCGCAATTGCAACATTAGGTCCAAAAGCTCCTGCTAAAATAATACTAACTCCAAGACTAGCTAATTTTTGAATTGCAGCTATTCCTGCCCCATGAAATGCATACGCAGCTTCATTAGGTATTGTAGTTACTTTCTCTATTTTATTTTTATATATTTCAACAATAGTAAAAGTAGGGCATCTAGCAAAAACTGGAGCAACAAAATCATCTAACCCTCCTGAACCTTGACTTGCCACTCCTATTTTTATTTTACTACTAGAATTATTTTTCGACATTTATTTCTCATCTTATAAGATTTTTTAGCTATTGCACATATATAAGTCTTCCCTTTTAATTATAAAGACTACTTTTTTAGCTCTTCAATTCTTGCCTTAATTCTCTTTAATTCTTCTTCAAGCATTTTTTCTTGATCTTCCAAAATAGAAATTTCTTCTTCTTTAGAAATTAGTGGCATAGTTGGATAAAAATATGGATAAAACCAGATTGGCCCATAAATACCCGTCCACCACCATCTTGGAAGCCATGGAAACCAAAAGCATCTCCAAAACCAATAAGGTTGATATAAGAACCAATATGGAGACCAATATAGATAAAACCACCCTAAACGACCTAAACCGAGGGGCATTTCTAAACACCATTATGTGCAATAACACAGAAATATAAAAATTTTTCTAAAAAATTCCTAAAATAGGCGCATTTTTCTTTTATAATATAAGCAATGTAAAGCCATTTTCTTTAAAAATTATAAAAAAAAGAGGGGAAGTAAAAATTTATTTTCTTTCTTTTCCTAATGTCTTTTTTAGCTCTTCAATTCTAGCTTTTACACTTTCTAATTCTTCTTCTAGATCAGATTTATAGGCTTCTAATTCTTCTAATTCTTGTTCAGGAGGTATTGTAGGCATAAAAGGCGTGTAAGGTGTATATGGTTGTTGCATTTGTTGACTAGGAGGTATTGCAGGAGGATACATTGGATATGGTGGATAAAATGCGTATGGAGGCGGTGGATAATACCACCAATATCTATATCTATATCTTCTTCCACTCATATTCTTCACCATAAATAAGGGTAATATAAATAATATGGATAATAGGCTGGATAGCTATAAAATGGATATCCTAAACCAGCGTAAGGATAATAACTTCTCATCCATAAGCTCCACCAAGGTGCTCCAAATAGCCACCAACATGCTCCTCTACCAAACCACCATCCAGGTCTTTGCCAAGGAGGTAAATAACTAAATGGTCCTCTTCCAGGCCATAATCCCATTCCTCTTCCTCTCCATCCCCAACCCATTCTCTTATTCACCATATATTTTTGTGCAATTGCACAATATAAACTTTTTCTTAAAATAATTTTAAAATCGGTCTTATTTTTCTAATATTTTTCTTGAATTAATATATTGCTTAATTGCATCTTCAATAATTGTTCCACTTGGTACTATGAAAGTTTCTACATTAGCTTTTTTAAATATTTCTTGAACTGTAGGTCCGAATTGAGCAGCTATAACTACATTAGCACCTGCATCGATTAATTTTTGGCTTACTATAGGTCCAACACCATAATCTAGTTTAGCCATAGTATTTTTTTCAATTTTAACTTCTTTAATCTTATCTTTTTCTAATTTTACTATAGTAAAAACTGGACAACGAGCAAATACTTCAGATACTGTATCTTTTAATCCTTTTGAACCATTTGAAGCAACTATTATTAACATTTTCTCACCAAATTTTATCGTGCAATTGCACAAAAATATTTACATATACGAATATATAAGTATTTATTTTTTAGAAATTTAAATTAAATAAATTTTATATTTTATGATATAATTCTAAAAATATCTACATAAATATGTTAAATTTTTAGCTAAATATAGATAAAAAATGAAAATTTATATAAAATTTTTAATTAAATAACAAAAGTAATTTTATAATTTAATTTTCTTGTATAAAAAAATGCGTTTATCTTTAAAATTTTTTAATAATTTAAAACTATTATAAGTGGTCTATTTTCTGTAAGCATAGAAGCAATTTTTTTTCGAGCACTTTCAAGGCATCTCCAAAAGGTTCCTCTTGAAATTCCCATTTTTTTACATGCTTCTTCTTGTTTTAATCCCTCATAATAGGAAAGACGGAAAGCTTCATATTCGTCTAAATTCATATAGATTGGCTCTCTCTCAAGAATTGGCATTCCATTAGAATCTAAAGGAGCAAAGCTCATTTGTTCAGGTTTAAAACTTATTACTCTTGGCTTCATAGGTCTTCCAGGACCTATACGTCTTCCATAACGCCATCGATACATTTTCCTCACCTTTTTAGAACATTTCTATTATACTCGCTATATATATTAAAGTTTAGATATTATAATTTTACTTCTCATAAATTATTTTTAAAAAGATAATCCACTATAAAGTTAAAAATAGAGTTAAGCTATAAATCAAAAAATTTTATACAATGGATGGTTTTTTGTTATTGGTTTTATTCCGAAGCTTTTTGCATTATAAGCAATTATAGCATCAATCATAGCAGAAACTGGAAAAATGTTTCTTGCCTTATTTATTGAACCGTAGATTATAAAATTAGCTCCCATTATTTGAGCAATACTAATTGCACTTGCTCTACATAATTTTTTAGCATATTTTCCTAATTCTTTAACTTTATTCCATCGTCCAATAACACCACATGGAGGAACACCAACAGGAAATCCGAATTCTTCCTTTGCTAAATATATTCCCTTGATCGCAAAACCTATGCTTGGAACATCTAAAACTGGCATAAGAACTAAAGGCTTTTCTATTCCAGCTTTTGAAGCTTTATCAAGCAAATTTTTCAATATCATTATCATTCCTTGAGGAGTAGGATTTCTTGGATTAAAAGCTTGAATAATAGCTGTTTTTAATCCAATTTCTTCGATTGCTTTTATTTCTTCATCATTAAGAGTATAATTTATGGAATTATAAATTGCTCTATCTTTAAGTCCTATTTCTATTGCATATTTAGCTGCAGCAATTCTCACATTTTTATCTGGACCATTTATTAAGAAAGGAACATCTGTAATTCCCGATATAAATTCAATATATTTAATAAGAGCTTTCGAATTTTCTCCTACTATATCTAACATGTATGGGTTTCCAGTTTTTTCAGACATTTCCTCCTGAATTTTTATTAGGGTTTCAGCTTTATGTTTATCGAATATACCTAATTTTTGATCTTTAACAATTTTATGTCCTACATGAAAAAGACTGCCAATAAGAACAGTAGGTAACTCTCCAGGTTGACCACCAATTTTAATATTTTTAATCTCAAAAATTTTTTGTTCTTTTATAAACTTAAACAAGATAAATTTGTCCCTCCCTTTTATTAAAATTTTTCTGTAAAAAAATATAAAAAGCTATCTTGTTTCTTCAGAATACATTCTATTTTTCATTTATTTAATTTTCCTCATATAATATTTCTTTCCTTGATATTTAACTATGGTAAGCTTATTTTCATATAATAATTCATTAATAATCTGCCAATTTGCATTTGCTTTCTTTAAAAGCTCTTCTATAGCATCTTCTCGCATTGGATGTACTGCTGTTATGCTTAATAAGTCTTCTTTAATGTTTCCTGTAAAAGCAAACATATTTCCCTCATATCCTATTAAATATTCTACTCTATTTTTTCCAATGTTTTCAGAAAAAATTTGAAAAGCCATGTTTATTATTTCTTCTTTAGCTGGTTTAACCCATTTTTCTGTTGGTGGTCTTGTTGGTATAGCAATATAAGCCTTATTCAAGTTATTTATTTCTTTTAAAAACTTCGCTATTTTTTCGAATTCATTATTATACTTTATATTATTAATAAGCATTGTTTCAGTTATGATTTTCCCTTTAAATATCTCTGTAAAATTTTTTATACCTTCAAGAATTGCATTCAACTTTAAATTTTTATGAGGCCTATTTATAATTTTCCATAAATCTTGACTAACTGCATCAATTTTTAATGAAACGATATCAGCTTCCAATAAATCTTCTCTTACTTTTTCATGCCAAAGAAGTGAGGCATTTGTTATAACAGCTATTGGAATTCCTATCTGCTTTAAAAGTAATATTTCTTTACCTATGTTAATATCTAATGTAGGTTCACCATTAGGTACAAAAGTAAGATAATCAATCTTTTCCCCTCTTAAAGAAGCTGCATTAACTTTCCTTTTAACTTCTATTAAAATATCTTCTGGCTTATAGAAAGCTTGTCTATTAATAAGAAGATTACTAGTTTTTCCTAATTGACAGTAAACACATGAATAAGAACATGTTTTTTGAAGAATATTATTTATTCCTAAGCTTCTTCCTAAACGTCTTGATGGAACAGGACCAAAAGCTATACTCTGCAATCTAATCACTTTTTAACTAAAATTTTTTTCCAGAATTATTTTTTTTGCGAATTATATAAGCTTTTTTGATATATTTGGACTTGTAGAAAAATTTAAGAAAATGTAAAGCTCACATCTTTTTTTAAAATATCTTTCTATTATATTATTGAACCCCATATCAAAAACTATTATTCAAACAATATCGAACAAAACTACTGTTATAACTTCTTTAATTATGCATACATTTATTGAAACTATTAAAGAAACTATAATAAATATTTTGAAGAAAAGAGATGGGATTTACCAAAGTGAATCGATAGAAATTCTTAATTTACCAAAAACAACTGTTTGGAGACATTTAAAAAGATTAGAAAGAATGGGAAAAATAAAAATTATATAATATTAAAATAAAAAAATTTAAACTGGATATGAATTGGAAGAGGCAAAAATTCCATATAAAACTTCTATAATTCCACCAACTTTCAATAGATCAGATATTTCAATATTAATAAAGAAATCTGAAACTCTATAGCATACAAATTCCTTGCTTTTTCAATATAATCTTTCTCATTATTCTCAACAAATTTTCTATTATTAATTTTTTTAAAAAAATAACGGTAAACTTTATATAATTGCAATTTTTCATCAAGATAGAAAGAGCAATGGAAAAGGGTTGTGTCAAAGAATTATTTGCAAATCCTGTAGAAATTAAGAAATTGGAGGAATGTGCACGGAAAATTCTTAAGTATGTTACTATGATTAACATAAATGGAAAAATTCTTTTGAAATATAAGGGGAATAAAGTAGGTTTTCTAATTATCAAGGCACCGGTTGAAGAAATCAAGGTTGTACGTTATTGGATTGGGCCTTTTTGTATAAAGAGTGAATTATCTTACCAAAATAAGTTTGTTGGAGTGCTAGTTATTAAAAATGAATTTTAAAAGATCCGACACGATTGTGCCTATTAGCATTGGTTTAACTCAAGGTTTATCATCAGCATTTTTTATCATCATAGCAACTCGATTGGGTGCAAGTCCTTTCTTAATTGGTATCATATCAAGCAGCCCTTATTTTGGTAACTTACTTGCACCTTTTTGGTCTTATATTGCACAAAAAATGAAAATTCCAAAAACATTAGCAATTACCATCTTTCTTGACTCAGCAATACTTTCAATTCTTTCGTTCATAAAAACTCCATTATCATTTACACTTTTTGTAATGATTTATTTTACATTCTTTGGAGCTTGGGATACCCTCTATCCAGCACTTATCGATTCGGTTTATGCAGAATTCGCAGTAAATCTTATTGCACGCTTTAATGAGTTCCGTAGCATCGTATATACAATGATCGTTGCGTTTTCTGGATCAATTATGGGTCTTTGGGGTTATAAGACAACGTTTTTAATAGCATCCGTTGTGCTATTCATTTCAGGAATTATTATCTTGAAGAGTAAATCTAAAACTGCTTCAGATAACATAAGAAAAACGAATACTGTTGCCCTAATAAAAGAAGATTCAGGAATAAGAAAATTAGTTTCGATCTTTATGATTGCAGGGACAGGGATGCTAATGATGTTGCCTGCAATTCCTATTCTAGAAGTTAATCTACTTAATCTTTCTGATGCAAAAATAGGGATACTGCTTGCGGTAAATAGTTTGGCATATATATTATGTATGGAAGTTTGGTCGTATTATGTCAAAAACATCACAAGACTCTATACCACTTTTAGCGTTGGTATTGTAGCAATAATAGGAATGGCTTTGATATATGCATTTTTGCCAGATTATTTTATGCTTATTTTAGCAAACATCTTTTGTGGTATAGGCGAATCCTCTCTATCTTTTTTCTGGCAAACTTTCTCAATAAGCTATCCAGATTATCGAACAGAGGACTTGTCGTCTCTTCATCTTTTTACCTGCGGCATTCGTGGCATTTATGCACCACTTTTCGGTGCGTTAATAATCTCTGTTTTTGATGTGAAAATGAATTTTCTATTATCGATTTTTCTAATCTTAATAAGCTTGTTTGGATTCTTATTCAAAGGCAGAGAAATATTCTCCGTCTAATCATTTCTCCACTTGTTATCGAATAAATGGATGGTGAAATTTTAATTATAGTTTTATAAAAAGTCTAGCAGAATACTTGCCGCGGTAGTGACAGATAAATGCGTAGGCAAGTCTATATTTTTTGTGTCCCTCTAAAAGATTCCTTCACCGTTAGAAGGAGATGAGAGACTTGGAGAAGACGAGAACATGTGCTTATCAAGTCAACTACCACCTTATTTATGCTACCAAATACTGTGTAGGGCACTCATGGATATAGTTAGGGTTGGTTGAAAGGCTACTTAAGATGATTGCTAAGCATCCGAGTTCATTAGAAAAAAATGGAATAAAAAACTATGATTTTTTTAAAATCTTTATATAATAAAATTTTATGGAAAATTAAATGATTGGACATGCCCACAAATACTGTAAAACTTAAAATCCTATATGACAATGAAGCTTTAAATGGCTTTAGAGGGGCATATGGTTTTTCATGTTTGATTGAAGAGAAAGGTATACTTTTTGACACTGGTGGGGATGCAGATACTTTACTTTTTAACATGAAGAAATTTAGAGTAAATCTAAGTAATATTCATATAATTGTTTTATCCCATGAACATGGAGATCATACAGGTGGAATTCAAATCATAAATTATTGTGGAAAAGTGAAAGTGCTTGTACCAATATCTTTTTCAAAACGGTTTAAAAATTGGCTAGTTTCACATCCAAATGTTAGATTATACGAAATTCAAAGATTTGAAAAAGTCTGTGAAGGAGTTTATACCACAGGTGAGCTTGGGCAATTCATAAAGGAGCAATCATTGATTGTTAAAACAGGAAATGGCTTAACAATTATAACAGGTTGCGCACATCCAGGTTTAGAGAACATATTGAGAGTTTCCTCAAAATTGGGAGATATTTATGGAGTAGTTGGTGGTTTTCATGATTTTAGCAGACTGGAAGTCCTAAATAAAATACATTTAATAGTTCCCTGCCACTGCACTATACGGAAAAGAGAGATTTTTAATCTTTACCCTAAAACAAGCAAAAAATGCTCTGCTGGTTGTACAATCCTAATTTAAATGCTGTTGGGGATCTCTCTTTCTAGCTTTAATGACTAATAATAGATTTAGATTTGATTAAAGTCAAAATCACCATTTAAGCTTTTCATTAACAAATCTTTAAGCAGCTTCTAAAGCTTCTTTCCTCATTTCATAGTCTTTAAGAAATATTTTTCTACAAATTCCATAGGAAAACTTATATATTTGCATATAGCAGATGAATAGGAAATAGGATGAAGATAATAATTCCTATATTAGAAAATAAAGGAATGGATTCAAAAATCTCTTCACATTTTGGTAGAGCCCCTTTCTTTGCTTTATATGATTCTGAAAAAGATAAATTAGAAATAATTGAAAATAAGAGTGAACATTTTGGTGGTATGGGCACACCTGTAGACATTTTATTAAAATACAAACCAGATATTATATTTGCAATTGGCATAGGACCTAGAGCAGCTGAGTTATTGAAATCATACAATATAAGAATAGAAACGGGAGATTTTCAAACTGTTAGAGAAATTATTGAAAACAAAGATAAATTGAAACAATTAGAAGAAATTTGTAAACATAGTAGAAGGGGTCTTATTTCATAAGAGTTTCATTAGCTTTTTTCCTTTATTGTAATGAACTTTTCATTCCTCAATAAATTTTTCAAATTTTTTTTAGGGATGAAAATCTTTCATTTAGAAATATAAAATTGATTGAAGCATTTAGAGAATTGGAGTGACAAACTTATATAGAAGTGAAAAAATTTCATTTTATAAAAATGACTGAAGTTATTTTAAAAGTAAAAAATTTGAATGTAGAATTAAATGGAGAAAAAATTTTAGAAAATTTATCTTTTGAAGTAAAAGAAGGGGAAGTTTTAACAATTTTAGGACCAAATGGAGCAGGAAAAACAGTATTACTTAAAACTTTATTAAAACTCTTACCTTATAAAGGAGAAATCGAATGGAAATCAGGAATCAAAATTGGTTATGTTCCTCAAAGATTGCCATTTATAAAAGATATCCCTATGAGTGTTAAAGAATTTTTTAAATTGAAAAATGCTTCTGAAAATGAAGCTAAAAGTATTTTAAAATTAATAGGTTTAGAAGAGAAAATATTAGAAAAGAAAATTGGAGATTTATCTTCAGGTCAATTTCAAAGAATTTTAGTTGGTTGGGCATTAGTTTCAAATCCTCAAGTTTTACTTTTTGATGAACCAATGGCTGGTATTGATATTGGTGGTCAAGAATCAATTTATCAACTTTTAGAAAAATTGAGAAAGGAAAAAAATTTAACAATTTTATTAGTTACTCATGATTTAAGTATAGTCTATAATTTTGCTAATAATTGTCTTTGTTTGAATAAAAAAATATTATGCTATGGTATTCCTAAAAAATTAACTTCTGAACTTCTCTCTCAACTCTATGGAGGAGAAATAAAATTTTATCAACATTTCCATTAAAATAAGGAGGAATAAAAAATGGAAATGCAATTTTTCTTAAGTTTGATTTGTGGAATTTTCATTGGAGGAATAGCAGGATATTTAGGTTCTTTAATGCTTTCAAAAAGAATGGCTTTAGTTGCTGGTCCTCTTGGTCATTTAACTTTACCAGGAATTGCTTTAGCTTTAATTTATGGCTTTGATATATCTTTAGGAGCTTTTCCTTTTGTTATTTTAGGAATATTCTTAATATGGCTTTTTGAAATAAGAACAAAATTACCAATGGAAGCTTTAACAGCTATTGTTTTTTCATCTGGAGTTTCAATTGCTTTTTTATTTTTACCAATTGAACAAGCAGAAGAAGCTTTAATTGGTGATATTTCTAAAGTAAGTTTTGGAGATACTATTATTTTAGTTTTATCTTGTTTTCTCATTTTTTTAATAATTAAAAAAATTTATTCAAAAATGATTTTAATTAATATTTCTGAAGATTTAGCTAAAGCTCAAGGAATAGATATTAAAAAATACAATTTTATTTATCTTTTTTTGATTGCTATTATTGTTGCTCTAGGAGTAAAACTTGTTGGTGGACTTTTAACTGCTGCTTTAGTAGCTATACCAGCTTGTACTGCTAGAAATTTAAGTAAAAACCTTTCTCAATATCGTTTTTATGCTTTATTATTTGGTTCAATAAGTTGCTTTTTTGGAATTTTACTTTTTGAAATAACAAAATTTCCAGCTGGTCCATTAATTATTTTAACTTCAACTTTCTTTTTCTTAATTTCTTTAATTTTTAAGAAATAAACAATGAATTTATTTAAATATTCTTTCCTTTTTTTTCCTTAGAATAAAGCATTCCTTTATAAAAAATGTTTTATAAAGATAAAAAATAAATTCTTTATATGAAAATTGGCTATATTCAATTCAAACCAATTTTTGGAGAAAAAGAAAAAAATTTAGAAAAAATAGAAAAATTTATTAAAATAGGAGCCAAAAAAGGAGTTGATTTACTTGTATTACCTGAACTTTCAACAACAGGTTATGCATTTAAAAATAAAAACGAAGCAAAAAAATTAGCTGATGAAGAGCCAAATGGAAAGTCTTTTAAGAAATTCACTATGATTTCAAAAAAATATAATGTAGCATTAGTAGTAGGATTTTGCGAGAAAAATAAAGATAAATTGTTTAATTCAGCATTAATTGTAAATACGAATGAAGAATATTCTATTTATAGAAAAATCCATTTATTCTATAAAGAAAAGAAAATTTTTAATCCTGGAAAGAAACACGTCGAAAACATGCCATAGATGTGGGCATGTAGGGCTTCGAGTCAGGAGCCTATTCAAATGCCCAAAATGTAGCTATTCATGCAATGCAGACTACAATGGAGCCATGAATATTCTCAAGCGGGCTATGGGCTATATGCCCATGGCAGGGGCTGTCTTTGACACAGCCCACAACTCGGTAGAATGAAGACTACGAAAAGCCTAACAAACCGAGAATCTCCCGACTTTAGTCGTGGGGAGTGTCAACATATTGTCAAACAGCTATGCTTGGAGCTGCTATACAAAATAAAGTATACATAATAACAGCAAATAGAATTGGAAAAGAAAGAGAATATAAATTTACTGGAAGAAGTCAAATAGTTGATCCAATGATGAAGATATTAGCTAGGAGTAAAGAAAATATTGAAGAAGTTAAAGTTGTTGAAATAGATATTAAAAAAGCTAGAAATAAAAAATTGAATAAATATAATGATCTTATTAAAGATAGAAAGCCAATATTTTATAAAAGAATAATCAAGCCTTAATTCTATCCTTTTTAATAGGTTATAAAATTTTCTCTTATTTAATATATTAACATAAAAATAATTTTTAAATCTTTTCCAAAAAAAGTTTAAGTACTTCAACTTAAGATTTAAGATAAGTTTTGTAAGAAAAAAGATGAAGAAATGAAGGAAAAAACATTAGAAGAAATAAAAAAATTTTAAAAAAAACATAAGGAAGAATTAAAGAAGAAATATGGAGTAAAAGAAATCGGTATTTTTGGGTCTTATGTTAGAGGTGAAAATAAAAAATCAAGTGACCTTGACATTCTTGTAGAATTTGAAGAATATGCAAAAATCGATCTCATAAAGTTTGTAGAATTTGAGAATTATTTATCAGAACTTTTAGGGATAAAAGTCGACCTTGTAGATAAAACTACTTTAAAGCCGGCAATAGGAAAGCATATCTTAAAAGAAGTGATTTATCTATGAGAAGAGAAATCAAGGATTATATCAATGATATTGTTGACTCTATGAATAAAGCTATAAATTTTATAAAAGGAATGACTTATGAGCAGTTTATTCAAGATGATAAAACAATTTTTGCAGTTATGAGAGCTCTTGAAATTATAGGCGAAGCTGTTAAAAAAAATCCTGATGAAATAAGAGCGAAATATCCAGAAATTCCATGGAAAGGGATGGCAGGAATGAGAAATAAAATTACTCATGAATATTTTGGTGTAAATTTAAGGCATGTTTGGGAAACAGTAAAGGAAAGAATTCCAGAAATTAAGCCAATGTTTGAAAAAAAATTCTTAAAGATTTAGAAAGTTAATTTTACTCATATCTTTAAAAGTTATTATTAAGCGTAAGTAAGCCATTCTAAAGGATATTAGCTTCCTGTGTTTTTTGCAATCAGACTTATTAATGTCTACAAACAACTCTGGCTAACTCATACTTAATAAGGTAAAAATTTTATATAAAAGAAAATACAAACCTTTTTAATTCTTATTCAAGATTCAATAATAGTAACAAAAATTTCAAATTATTAGTTTACATAAATTATTGATATTTTGTATAATGTAATATTTATTTTGAAAAATTATTGCTTTTTACTATATTTTAATAGGTTGTAAAATTTTCTCTAATTCATTAATATTAACATAAGGACAATCTCTTAAATTCTTTTTTCCAGAAAAAAGTTTTACACTAAAAGCATAACAACTTTCTTCTCCACATTTTTTACAATTGGTTTTTGGCAATATTTTATAGATTTGCATAGGATTTATTTGTTTTTTAATATTAAGTAATTTTTCGTCAGGTTTTCCATAATTTCTAAAATAAATGATTGCTCTATTTATTAAATTCTTTACTTCTTTCATTAATTGTTCTGCTTCATTTTCATCTTTAACATATGTCATACTTATTTTTCCATTAGAAAAAATTGTTATCAAATGCATTTGATAAGTATATGTTAAACATCCAAGTTTCTCAGAATAATTTGCATTGGGGATATAAAGATAAAGAATTGGAAGTATATCTCCTAAAGGTTTATCTGCTTGAGCAATAAATTTCATTCTCATTGAATCTGCTGTACAAGCAGAAATCTTTTTTATTTCGATTTTCTCTACTAAATTGTTTGAATATATCATCTTTATTCATATATACATTCTTCATTTAATATATTTTTTTCTTATTTGAAAAATTACTTAGATAATACTTCTTTCCTTATTTTATCCATAATAAGCTTAACATCATCATTACTAATATCAAACGTAGGGGCTTTCTTTATTACATCCGATACTATTAAGTTATAATCTATTTTATTAATTCCAGCTTGTTCTGCTACTTTTTTAGCACATTGATTTTGGCATCCATTTATTACGATTAATTTCTTAGCTCTTTTTGCAATATCTATATATAATGGTGTTTTAGCGCCTATGGGTGTAATACAACACATCCTTGCTTCTCCATTTTTTGTTAATTCAACAGCTGCTAAATATCCAATTAGTCCAACATTTGCTGCTCCTCCACATACTAAAATTATATTAAGATTTTCAGCTTCTTTTGCACATAAAGGTAACATTTTAGGCTTTTTCTCACTCATTTTCTCACCTCCTTAAATTTATTTATTATAAAAAATTGGAATATTTTCATCCACAACAGCCACTACCCGAACCACTAGAACCAGAAACTAAACGATTTTTAGTAAATAATTCTTGCCAACAATTTTGACAAACTTTAATCATACCTAAATCTTTATGATTAGCATATAGGAGAGTAAAACTTTCTTTTTTACAAATCTCACATTTTGCCATTTTAATCACCTCTCATATATAACCATACTTTTTATATAAAGATCTAAGCATTTCATTTAGTTCTTTTCTTGATGGAAATATTATTGCTTCACGTGGACAATTAAGAGCACATGCACTACATCCAACAACACAATTATATGGTTGAACTACCACAACTCTTTTTTCTCCTTCTTCTCCATAAACACCATTTGGACAAAACTTTAGACATGTTTTACAATTAATACATTTATCATAATCTATTTTAGGATACCATTTTATCTCTTCTCTAGGTATCCCAAAAAATGTCATTTTTTAAATCCCCAAGAACTATGCAGATTTTTCTATTTTCCCAATAACTTCAGCAACTTTTTCTATTGCTTCTTTTGTTGTCATGTTTCTAAGGTCCAATGAAATCAATTGCTTATCTATATCAAGTCCTTTTTCATTAAATGCATCTTTAAACATCTTTTTCTGCATTCTAGGATCGCAAGCACCAATAATATAGACAATATCTTTATCCCCTTCTTTAAGATAATCTTTGAAGAATCTTTCACCATCATCAACACAAAGCTGTGGATGGACAATTGCATATTCTAGATTAAGTTCATTCCTAACATAATTTATAAATTTCCATAATTCTAATTTTGCAAAACCAGGGCATTCGCCTGTGCAAAAACACATTATAAATCTTGGTCTTCCTTTCAATTCGCCTTTACACCTCTATATTTTTAAAAATTTTTAATTCTCTAATATATAAAGTTTATAACAATATTTAAATATTGTTATATATTAATAAATATTATGAATCAAGAGGTTGATTTAAATAAGTTTCGAGCAAAAATTTTTAAAGCATTATCAGACCCTATTAGACTTGAAATAATTAATCTTTTACGTAAAAAAGAAATGTGTGCTTGTGATTTAATTCCACATCTTAATATAATTCAGCCTTTGGTTTCTCGTCATTTAAAAATTTTAAAAGATTGTGGATTAATAAAATGTAGAAAAGAAGGGAATAGAAGGATATACTCAATTACAGATAAAAGAATATTTAAAGTAATTGATGCTCTTTCTCCAGAAATAATTGATAGTATTTCAAAACATATAATTAAGCAAATAATTTAGAATATTTAATTTAAAATTAATTTATTATATGTGATAATTTTAAATTTGAGTATTTTTATTTTTTACTTATTTCTTTACTTTTATTTAATATATCAATTACTTCTTCATCTTCCAATTGCTCAAACCTTTCATAGAATTGCCCTATAGCAAAGAATGGTTCAGGAGTTTGTAAACAAACAATTTCATCAGCATATTCTTTAATTTTTTCTAAACTTTCAGGAGGAGCTACAGGAATTGCAACAACAATTTTTAAAGGTTTCTTTTTTCGAATAGAAGCTATTGCAGCAAGCATTGTTGCTCCAGTAGCTATACCATCATCAACTATTATAACAATTTTATTTTCTAAATTTGGCTCAATAGCACTTCCTCTATATTTTATAAGCCTTCTTTCAATTTCTTTTTTCTGTCTTTCAGCTTCAGCTTTTATATAATTTTCAGGAATTGGCAAATAACTAATTATATCTTCATTTAAAATGATTGTTCCATCTTGTGTAACAGCTCCTATAGCAAGCTCAGGTTGATAAGGCGCTCCTATTTTACGTGGT
>Ga0078972_1011103_pt1 | contig 16343 bp, 22 predicted proteins | sample YelNatPaOPGAMG01_FD_67568 | JGI IMG/M metagenome (GOLD analysis project Ga0078972, IMG submission 67568) | Hot spring thermophilic microbial communities from Obsidian Pool, Yellowstone National Park, USA - OP-RAMG-01 (SPADES assembly) (version 2) | ecosystem: Environmental > Aquatic > Thermal...
TCAAGGCGGTGACGGGGGTTCGAATCCCCCTGAGGGCGCCAAAGTGGGCGGATAGCTCAGAGGTGAGAGCGCCTGCCTTACAAGCAGGAGGTCGTAGGTTCAAATCCTGCTCCGCCCACCAAATTAATCAAAAATAGTTTTCATCTTTATTACCTCTTTTTTATCCAAATTCTTAAATCTTTATTCCTGCCTTTCTTTTTGAAGGAGGCAGGCGAACTATGAAAAACCAAGTTAAAACCTGGAAAACTCTTCTTGATAATTTTTTCTTAGTATCCCAAGTGAATGGAAAACGTCCAAAAACTCTTCAGTGGTATAAAGATACATTAATACCTTTTACAAATTCAGTTTCATTAGATGATCTCTCTGTATATTCCATAAATAAATACATAGTATCACTAAGAGAAAGAGGATTAAAGCCTGCCTCTATTGATACTCATGTAAGAGCCATAAAAGCATTCTTAAAATTTTTGTATGAAGAAGGATATTTAGAAGAAAATATTTCTGCCAAGATTAAAAAGATAAAACTTCCTAAACAGTATCCTTATGTACTAAATGATGAGCAAGTATATTCTCTTTTAAAAGCATGTAATAAAAAATCATGGATAGGTTTCAGGGATTATGTAATAATTTTAACTTTTCTTGATACTGGAATTAGGCTTTCTGAATTAATCAATTTAAAATTAGAGGATATTAATTTTAACAAGAGAAGCATTTTAATAAGAGATGGGAAAGGTGGAAAAGATAGAGAAGTTTACATGGGAAGAACATTAATAAGAGAAATGTCAAAATGGGTAAAAATGAGAGGATATTATCCTTATGAGGATAGAGTATTTATTACAAAACAGGGAACAAAATTAAATAAAAGAGGAGTGGAAAGAATAATTGAAAAATTAGCAAAAAAGGCAGGAATAACAGGGGTAAGATGCTCACCTCACACACTCAGGCACACCTTCGCAACAAACTTCATAAGGAATGGTGGAGATGTCTTTACATTGCAAAAGATATTGGGACATGCTGATATAACAACATGCATGGTTTATGTTCATATGGGAGGAAGACAAATTCAGGAAGCAATGATGAAATTCAGCCCAGTAGATAGGATGGAGAGATATTAATGGGCTTTCAGATTGCTTTTTAATCAGCAATCTCAAAGCCCAAATTATTTTTTTTAGCGACAGCTCGCTATGCTCGCTCTCGCTTACCTGTTAAGATTATTTTTTCTTTTTAATTTTTTCTTTCCAGCCTCTCATAAGGTTGGGAGGTGTGTGATTGTATAATTTTTTCTTTATTCTCATCCATATTTTTCACCTCAATAAACTTAACCAGTCTAAAAGTAGAAACCCCCTTAATGAATTATCCCATGTTCCAAAATTCTTATTTAGTCCATGGAAAATAACATGTCTGTTTAGAATATCTTTTTCTGAAAACTCTTTTGTCTTTGAATTATCAGTACTTCCGTAAATATATTTATCAATAACTTCTTCAAATAGATCTAAATAATAAAATATCTCAAGATCTTCATTATATTGTTGTACTATTTCTATACTTTTTTTAATGTTTTCTCCATCTCTTATATAATTTGGTTCGCCTATTTTATCTTTACAGAATTCTCTTGCTATTCCTGCAGCTATTATTAAAAGAAGCGGAACTGAGAGGTTATACTTTTCATTTGTATGAGCATAAAGAGCATCATTTAATAATTCTTTCCAATTTTTAAAATATGGAGAATCATACCACTTATTGACTGTTTCTTTTAAATATTCACAATTATTTTCCTGATATATTTCATAAAATAGTCCAGCAATGGTTTCAGCCTCTTTACCTCCATTTTCCTTTAGATAATGCCCAAGGCTAAATATATCAAATTTTTCATTATCAATTAAAGATGGAGAAATTAACCATCCATTTTCTTTAAATTTTTCCTTTATATAATCATCTATTCTTTTTGTTTTTTCAATTAATTTAAATAATAGTGAGTTGGCATCTTCCATTTGTTCAATAAATAATGAGAGAACATTGTTTAAATAATTTTGCAAATTCTGCATTGATTCATATAATTCAGATAAGCCTAGATTAAAATTGTTTGTTAGATTGTTCTTAATATCAGGTATATTATTTAAAATAAATTGTTGTATCATTTTTTCGTTTATGATAGATTTTTGCAAATTCATATCTTTCAATTCAATTAATTTAAATAATAGTGAGTTGGCATCTTCCATTTGTTCAATAAATAATGAGAGAACATTGTTTAAATAATTTTGCAAATTCTGCATTGATTCATTAATATCTTTCTTTTTATCCTCTTTATTACCCATTCATTCTCCTCCATTATAAGTTGACTTTCTAAAATTTATTTTATATCTTTATATAAAAGAATAAAAGGGGAGGTAAAGAAAGTTAGACAATGCCCAATCCGCTTGTAAAAATAAATCCTATATTAAATCTTTTAGGTTCAGAGATAAAAATACTTCCTGCTATTGGTGGAGCTGTTGAAGAGCTTCAACATGCAGATGAAGAAGAGGTGGAGGATAAAATTATTAATAAAGAAGATATAATAGACACATTTGCAGAAACTCCAGAACCTACAGCTAATAATTTATATAAAAAAACACCACCTTTACCAAGAAAAGAAAAACATATGTTTAGATTCTTTATAGATGGAAGTTTAAAAACATATTTTTTAGGTACAGGTATAGAAGGGCAAAGATCCTTTCCTATTGAACTTGCTCAAGTAGGCTCTGCTTTGATAAGAAGAGACAATGATGGGACATTAAAGGTACATGATAGGAAATCTAAGATTATTTTACTTCTTCCAAAGGAAAATCAGGGTATTTCAGATACTGTTTGGGAAGAATTAAGAAAAATTGAAAAACCAGAGTTTTTTGAAATTGTTGATTTTACTCTTCCTGATATACTAGCTGATTCAAAAAAGGACCCACGTGATAAAGCAGGAGCTAAAGCAAGATCTACTATGCATAAATTAGAAATTGATCTTATAAGATCTACTGATTCTTATCGCAATGAAAACTCTTGGCTGATATTAGACGGTTCAATTAAGTTTGTAGAAGAAGATATATGGAATTCGTGGAAAGATAATCCATATGTAATAGGAATAGCAAAAGCATTTCGTAAAGATCCAAGCTTTGAAATAGATAAAAGACGTAAAAAAAGAATAGACATAACAACTTTACTTGCTGGACTTCCTTATGGATATAGAACAGTTGCATTTGGAGCTTTTGATGGAAAGATTGCTTTTTGGTATGTGAGAATAAGAGAGCAAAAAGAAGTAGATTACCCTTTAATGGGTGTAATTAAAGTAGAATATCCTCTACCTGATAAAAATCCTATTCCTTCTGAGCTTGCAGACTTAATCTCTTCTGCTCTTGTGGCAGAAAGGAATGTTACTCCTTATGGCTTAGATAGAAGATGGCATTGTTCTCTATATCCCATATATGTAGCTGAACAAGCCATTAAAAATAGTTTCTTCTCAAAAGAAGTAATAATGGGCTGTATTAAATTTCCAAAGCCCAAAATTGGAGGTGAATTATGAAAGAATCTGAAAATATACAAGGAATAGGAAAGACTTCTGCTACAGATAGGGACCCAATAACCTCTGAAAAATTTATGTTTTGGCTTACTCCAAAAGTAATAGTAAATCCTTTTGATATAGTGGAAGTAGAACAAGTAAGCCATGAGGGTAAAAGTAAGACTTATGGGCTTGTAACAATCTTAGAACATAGAACAGACTCTCCTAACCATTTAGCTAATTTTATTTCAAGCAATTTTGGAGAATTGTCAGAAGAACCAAATACGCCAAGGCAAGGAACTACTATAGCTCATGCAAATGTATTAAGCAATGACAAAGATATATATATGCCAGTACAAAGTGAAAGAATTGTAAGATTTGCAGATGAGGAAGGTATTCATAAGGCTTTAGGAATAGACAATATGGAACCTCAAGATAGAATACCTGCAGGACTTATAAAAATGAGTAATGGAGTATCAGCGGTAGCATATATAGATAGAAGATACGTACTTGGTCCAGAATCAGCACATGTAAATATTTCTGGAATAAGTGGACTTGCTACAAAAACTTCCTATGCAATGTTTCTTATCCAATCAATATTACAAAAAACACCCCCAGATGATAAAAACAAAATTGCAGTAATTCTTCTAAATGTAAAACATGGGGATCTATTAATGATTGATAAAAAAAGAGATAAAGAATTTACAGTAGAAGAAATGGAAATGTGGGAAAAACTTGAACTTGAACCAAAACCTTTTGATCCAGATATAGTCCATTACTATTTACCAAGATCCCAAAATGGAAAAAGACCAAATAGTTTTATAGAACCAGATTTTTATGAAATTTATGCTTATGATCTTGACTCTTGTGCAGATAAATTGGATCTTTTATTTGCTCAAATACCTGACACTTATTTCACTTTAGAATCTATTATAAGTGAAATAAAAGAGGGAATAAGAAATAGGGAACCTGACTTTAAAGATATCCATAATTGGGATAACTTATTAAATGGAAAACCCCTATTTGACCCTCAAACCAAAAAAGCAGTAAATGAATGGCGTGGAATAAGAGGATCATCAATTGGAGTATTTAGAAGGCATATGAGAAGAATGGTAAAAACAAACCAGTCAGGAATTTTTGTTAATTCAAGAGCAAATAGAGAAAAAAGTTTATCTGAAGAGTTTCTTAATATAAAAGGTGGACATGTATATGTAGTAGATATTGCAAGACTATATGAACATGAACAAATGCTTGTTTTTGGAGATTTATTAAAAACTGTCTTCTCTTTAAAAGCAGAACCCCCAGAAGATAGAGATGAACCAGTACCAGAAAAAGTAATATTTTTTGTTGATGAGCTAAATAAATATGCTCCAGCAAGAGATAAAACTTCTCCATTAACGGATTTAGTTCTTGAGATTGCTGAACGTGGTCGTTCCTTAGGTGTGATATTAATCTCTGCTCAACAATTTATGAGTGCAGTGCATCCAAGAGTAACAGGAAACTGTGCCACAAAAGTTATAGGTAGAAGTGGGTCTGCAGAGATTATGCAACCAGATTATAGATTTTTAGATAATGAAATTAAAAATAACATTACGAGATTATCAAAGGGAGAATTATTATTGTCTCATGCAGTCTATAGACAACCTGTAAAGATTATATTTCCAAGACCTGCTTTTAAACAGCAAGAATTTTAGTCATGATTGAGATTGAAAATTTATTAGCAAAACATTCAAAAAATATAGCAGAAAAGATTCAAGAAGCTTGTAAAAACTCAAGAAATGAGGCAGAGTTTAGAAATAAAATCTCTTTCCTTATTGAAAATTTAGCAAAAGACCTAAAACTTAATTTAAATTTAAGAGAAGAATATACTCTAATTAATGGAAGAGCTGATGCTGTCTATAACAGACTTGTAATAGAATACGAACCCCCAATGAGTTTAAAAAAAGACAATAACCTTAAATCAAACAAACACGCTATAGAACAAGTTAAAAATTATATTGAGGGACTTGTAAAAAAAGAAAGGCATAACCCAGAAAGACTTGCAGGAGTTGTCTTAGATGGCAAATACTTTATCTTTATAAGAAAAAAGGAAGACTCTTGGAATATAGATCCTCCAATAGAAGTTAACGAATATTCTGTAAATCACTTTTTAAAATTGCTTTTCTCTCTCTCAAAAGAATTAGCACTTATACCAGATAATTTAGTTAGAGATTTTGGTGAAAACACTCAAGTATCAAGAAAAGTTGTAAGTACTTTATTTAAAACTCTAACATCAACAACAAATCCAAAAGTTAAAACTCTATTTGAGCAATGGTCAACCCAATTCAGCGAGGTATGTGATTATGAATCTACATCTAAATTGAAAATAGTAAATTTTGCAAAAAAATTTGGAATAAATGATCAAAAAATAGATCCATTTAAATTTTTCTTCTGCCTTCATACTTACTATGCCACATTTATTAAGCTACTTGCTATACAAATTGTAAATTATTACACAATGCCTAAACTTGGATCAAATCTCAAGAAAGCATTAAATTTTTCAAGTGAAGAGCTAAAAAAATATATGGAAGATATAGAAAATGGAGGAATATTTAGGGAACTGGGAATATTAAATTTCATAGAAGGAGACTTTTTTAGTTGGTATCTTGAATTATGGAATGATGAAATATATCAAGCCATTAAGACATTAATTGATAGACTTTCTGATTACTCACTTGTTACTCTTGATGTTGATCCTGATACTACTAGAGACCTATTAAAAAAACTATATCAACAGCTTATGCCAAGGGAATTAAGACACAATCTTGGAGAATATTATACTCCTGATTGGCTTGCAGAAAGACTTCTTAATATGCTTGATGGAGGAAATTTTAAAGGAGATCCTAATAAAAGGATTTTAGACCCTGCTTGTGGATCTGGAACCTTTCTTGTTATTGCCATAAAAAAGATAAAAGAATATGCATGGAAAAATGATATACCAGAAGAAACTGTATTAGAGAAAATATTATCAAATGTGGTTGGTTTTGATTTAAATCCACTGGCAGTTATATCAGCAAGAACTAATTACCTCTTAGCTCTTGGAGACCTTTTAAAATATAGAAAAGAAGAAATAAGAATTCCTGTATACCTCTGTGATTCAATAATGACCCCTCAAGTTGAAACCTTATTAAATAAAAATGTTTTGAAATTTCATACTGCTGTAGGACCATTTGAAGTCCCAGAAATCCTTGTTAAAGCTCAATATATAGATATTCTTGCTGACTTCTTAGAAGAAGCAGTAAAACTTTCTTTAAGTGAAGAAGAATTTAAAAAGAAGCTTTGTGAAAAATTACCATTAATTCCGTCAAGAGATGATTATGAGATAGATATAGTATACAAATTATATGACAAACTTCTCATGTTAGAAAGACAAGGGATAAATGGTATTTGGGCAAGAATAATAAAAAATGCTTTTGCCCCACTTTTTGTAGGAAAGTTTGATTATGTAGTAGGAAATCCTCCATGGGTCAATTGGGAAAGCCTACCTGAGGGATATAGAGAAAGAACTAAAAATTTATGGGTTAAATATAACATGGTAGCCACAAAAGGAAAAAATAAAGAGCAATTCGAACTTGGTAAGCAAAAAAGGGATATATCTACTTTGATGACTTATGTGGCAATTGACAAATATCTCAAAATTAATGGAAAACTTGGATTCCTCATAACCCAGTCTGTTTTCAAAACAAATGCTTCATCAGTTTTTCGCCAATTTAAAACACCTAAGAATATACCCTTTAAAGTACTTCATGTTGATGATATGTCTGAATTAAACCCATTTGAAGGAGCTTCAAATAGAACAAGTTTAGTTATATTCCAGAAAGGAAAACCTACTACATATCCTATATCATCTTATCTTTACTGGAAGAAAACTAGTAAGGGTAAATCAATTCCTCTTGATGCATCTCTTGATGATGTAATTGAAATAACAGAAAGGAAACAATTTTATGCAGAACCTGTAAATGAAAATGATCCGACATCACCTTGGATAACAGGAAGATTAAAAGCTATTAAGGCTGTAAGGAAAATAATTGGAAAATCTGATTATACTGCTCATGAAGGTGTAAATACTGGTGGTGCCAATGCAATTTACTGGGTTGAAATTATTGATAAAAGACCTGATGGACTTATTATTGTCTCCAACATAACAGAAGGTGCAAAAAAGGGTGTAGAACCTCTTCAAACTGCTATAGAACCAGATTTACTTTACCCACTTCTCAGAGGAAGAGATGTAAAAAGATGGAGGGCAGAACCTTCTGCATGGATAATATTACCTCATACACCAAAAACAGATTGGCAAGCTATTCCAGAAGATGAACTTAAAATTAAATATCCTAAAACATATATGTATTTCAAAAAATTTGAGAAAATATTAAGAGAAAGATCAGGATATAGATTACTAAGAGAAGGTCATCCATTTTATATTCTTATAGACATTCACAAGGAAACTTTTGCTCCATATAAGGTAGTATGGACAAGAATTGCAAATATAGAAGCTTCAGTAGTGTCCTCTGTAGAAGATAAACCAATAATTCCTCAAGAGACAATTACTTTAATTCCCTTTTATTATATTGAAGAAGCTAATTATGTATGTGCACTTATAAATTCTTCTCCTTTCCAATATACAAGCATTTCATATTCTCAGGCAGGAGGAAAAAGTATGGGATCTCCCCATCTTCTTGAAAATATTCGCATTCCCAAATTTGATCCAAATAATAAGCTTCATATTTATCTCTCGGAACTTTCCCAAAAGGCTCATGAAATTGCAAAAAATATAAAAGATGAAGAAATTCTTAACGATGATATAAAAAAGATTGAAGAGGAAATTGATAAAGTATCAGCAGAAATCTGGGGACTTACAGAGGAAGAACTAAGAGATATTAAAATCTCTCTTCGAGATATTAAAATCTCTCTTCAAGAACTTTCCAAATGACTCTTTATAGGCTTTACATCGATGAATCAGGAGATCATACTTACAAGGATTTAGAAGATCCTACTAAAAGATATCTTGCATTACTTGGATGTATTATTGAAAAGGATCATTATGTTAATAACTTTTTTCCAAAATTAGAGAACTTAAAGAGAAAACATTTTGATTCTCATCCTGATGATCCAGTAATATTGCACAGAAAAGAAATAAAAGATAGTAAAGGTAAATTTAGGAGACTTAAAGACCCTCAAAAAAGAGAAGCATTTGATGAAGACCTCCTACAATTTCTTAAAGAAATGGAATATACAATAATTCTTGTAGTAATGGATAAAAAAGCTCATAAGGAAAAATATGGAGAACGTTCTTTTCACCCATATAACTTCAGCTTAGCAATAATGCTTGAGAGATATTATTATTTTCTTAAAGAGCGTAACGCCAGAGGTGATGTGATGATAGAACAAAGAGGAAAAGAAGAGAATAAAGAACTGATAGAAACTTATAATACAATCTATACTAAAGGAACCGACTACATAAGTGATAAAGAATTTCAAGAAGTATTAACAAGTAAAGAGATAAAAATAAAAAATAAAACTCAGAACATTGCAGGATTACAAATTTGTGATCTACTTGCTCATCCTTTAAAACAATGTTTTCTTAGTGAGAAAGGTATGCTTGAGAATACTTCAAAGGATGAATTTAGATTAAAAATTTATGAAACTGTTAAAGATAAATTCTATAAAAAAGAAGGTATGATTGAAGGTTATGGTAAAAAACTTTTTCCATAAAAATGAGAAACCGAGGTTATTCACCTCGGCTCTCACGCTGGCCCTTTACGGACCATCCACCTCCGATTGACGGATTGATTATAATATAATATATTATTTTAACCTTGTCAAATTTTTGGGGGTAATAATGAATATTAGAAAGAAGAAAACAAAAAATGTTTGTCCAAAATGTGGTTCAACAAATGTAATTCCTATAATATATGGGTTACCCTCATATGAAGCCTTTTTAGAATCGAAAGAGGGGAAAATTAAGCTTGGTGGATGCATAGTATCAGATGATAATCCCAACTGGCATTGTAAAGATTGTGGACATGAGTGGTAGAAAAAAAAGCAGTAAAAAGATACTTCTTGTAGAACCCAAGAAATCTAAGAAATACCATACTCAATACCCACCGTTGGGTCTTCTTAAATTATCCACTTATCATAAACAATTAGGAGATACAGTAAAATTTGTAAAAGGTTTTGAAGATGACAATTTTGAACCAGATAAGATATATATAACAAGCTTATTTACATATGCATGGGAACCAGTTCATGAGGTTATTAGATATTATTCACAAAAATATAAAAAGGCAGAAATCATAGTAGGCGGAATTTATGCTACATTATGCGAAGATCACTTAAAAGAAACCTTTAAAGATAGAATTATAATTCATAAAGGAGTTGTTAATGAAGTTGAAGATGTTCTACCTGATTATTCATTAGTTCCAGATTGGAATGCAAGCATTATATTCTCTTCTCGTGGATGTATAAGGAAATGTCCTTTTTGTGCAGTAAGTAAATTAGAACCAGAATTTTATGCAAAAGAATCAATAAAACATTTAGTTTATCCCAATCATAAAAAGATAATTTTATGGGATAATAATATTCTTGCATCACCTACTTGGGAAAAAATTTTCCAAGAACTTGAAGATTTAAATTTAGAAGTTGATTTTAATCAAGGTTTAGATGCTCGTTTGATAACTCCAAGGGTTGTAGAAAAGCTTTTAAGATTAAAAATACCCATAATCAGACTTGCCTTTGATACTCAATTTGTAAGAGAACCTTTAAAAAAAGCTATAGAGTTACTTAAATCTGCTGGATTTAGAGGAAGAGATATAGTAGTATATTGCCTTTACAATAATCCTTTTGAAAATGACACTCCAGAATCATTTTTAAATAGATTGAGAGATTTATTAGATTGGGGAGTTGTAAGCTATCCTATGAGATATGAACCTCTTGAACCAGGTTCTAAAAATACTTTTGTTGCACCTAATTGGACTCCTGAACTTCTTGAAATGGTAGCAAAAGCGAGGAGAGTTTTGGGATATGGTGGGGCATTTCCTCCGTATGAAGGTTTAAAAAAGAAATTCTTTAATGCAAAATCTTTTGAAGAAGCCTTCTCCTTAAGGGAACCTAAAAAAAACACCATTTATATTTCTAAATAAATTTTTATTGTAAAAAAGGGGGTTATATATATGAAGGAAGATTTAGAGGCAAAAGAAAGAGAGTTAAATAAAAGAATAGCAATTGCAGGGCTTTTAATGATTGTAAGTATTATAATTTTGCCTTTTCCATCAGTTTATTTAGGGATTTTTGGAATTTTTTTAAGCCTTATCTTGCTTTTAGTAGGTTTTTCTATCTCTTTAAAACCTGCAATTGAATTAGTTAAAATAAAAGCAGAAAAGTTTAAAGATTGGTGGAAAAAATAAAGAGTTTTTGCTAAATATTAAAAAAGCCCACAAGATTTTTTCCTTGTGAGCTTTTTAAAAAGTTTTCATTTTTATCATTCCTTCTCTTTAATTGAAACTGATTTAATTAATTCCTGAAGTTCAATTATTGTTTTTGTTAGTTCTGTTAATGCTTCTGTTGACTTTTCAATTGTCTTGTCTACCCTGACAAGTAAATATAAAGCAACTACAACTGGAAAACCTACATTTGAGATGATCTGCACTATATTAGGAAAGTCTTCTATTTTTTCACCTCCTTTTCATATAATTCTAAGAATTTGTCTTTCAATTTTGCAATCCTATTTATCCATCCTCTCCCAAAGTAATTAAAATTATTTAATCTTGTATAATATTTTTCTCTTAATCCTAAATATTTCATTGTAAACCTCAGAGGATCTCCCACTGGATCATATTTAACATTTTTCATTAATGCTATTGCTGTCTCTTTTCCACAATTTATTGCTGTGTCAAATATTACAAATGCAACTGAGAAGGGTAATTTTTCAAGTGGAAGAGGATCCCAAAAGTTTCTTTTGTATATTTCCATTGCCTTCTCAATTGTTAATTTTTTTATATCTAACTCTGGATAACTTCTCTTACATATTCCAAATTTCGTTTCTCCTCCGAGATCCCTCGGATCATTAACATATTCTCCCTCAACTTCAAGGATCCACTCTTCTATTACTCCATAATTAAAATCTGCCATATTATCTTCTACCAAAACCTTATTTTCAAAACCCCAATTGTTTTTTGGGAAGATAAATCAAAAATCCCAAGACCAAAAGGGAAAAGAGAGAAATATATTTTAATCTTTCTCGGATCATCATTTAAAACCTCCTGAAGCTTGTTTACATCTCCAGAAAATCCAATTGAAAAAAGAAATATATCATCTTTATCAACAAAAACTAATTCATCATTTTTGAAATAAATCTTAAAAATTCCAATTTTCATTTTTTTTATGGGGGCTTGGCTCGGGCACGCTATCGCACGCCCTCGCACAAGCCCCCTTTATCTCACCTCCTTAAACGTAAATTTCTAAGGGTTATAGATATCATTAGAAGTTGTCTCTACTATTCTTGCATCAAGCTTTGAGGTCAAGTCTCCAGATCTTCCTACTATTATATTTTTCTGGATTATTAAGTCCATCACATTAAGGATTTCCTGCTCAGTTATATCATCTCTTGGATTTGCAATAGTTAATATATTTCTTGCACCTCCACTATCAAGAAAAGTCATTCTTATCACCTTACGAGTAGACACAACGCCCAATTTTTTCACCTCCTCCTTTTAAATTTTTTCAGGAAAAATTAAAGTTCAACAAGCTCTTCATCATTTGTTCTTATTACATTCACAAGAGGATATTTCTGTAAACCTGCAATCGCAACTGCAACAGCATATACATCACTATCACTTGCATTAGTTTTTATATTATTTATTCTCAGATATCTAAAAGAGCTTTCACCAACTGAAACCCTTAAAACTATCTGAGAATTTCTTGGGATACTCTGAACAGCCATTCACTTCTCACCTCCTTTCTAATACTAAATATAGTAGCATATACTTTTATTATAACACAATATGTAGTGAAGGCTTTTTATACCATCCTCTCCTCTTCATATGCACTTAAAAATATCAATAAAATAACATTTCCTTTTTTCTCAAAATCTTTCTTAAGCCTATAGATCAAAAAGTCTTCGTCATAGCCAGCCTTACAAAATTTTTCCACTGCATTATTTATTACATTTTTAAATTCTTCATATTCATTTTTTAAGTCTAAAAGCTCAATTATTTTTATTGCCTTTATCTCCATTAATAAGCTCCAAGAAGGTTTTAATGTTCATTACAATTAAAAAGTCTTTCCTATCAGCTCTTAAGAATAAAAAATCTTTATTATCTATCCACTTGTAAATCTCTTTAAAACCTTCTTTCCTTGCCTTTACCTCTCCAATCATTTCCTTTCCATTCAAATTAATAATCATGTCTCCTTTAATCCAGCTTGCGCCAGAGAGAGGGATCCTCTTGGCAGTAATGCCACTGTCTCTGAGGATCCCCTCTATCTCATGTTCTATCCTATATCCCTTCCTTTTGCTCTTTTTTCCCATCTACCAATCTTGTTGCTTTTTCCTGAAATCTTTTCCATAAATTAATATAGGTTTGCAAAGTCCAATTACTCTTGAATATATTCTTTCTCCTACTTTTTCTTTTAATTCCTTTAGGTTTAAGTTTGATGTAATAATTGTTGATAGATTATTCCTGTATCTGTAATCTAAAAGCTGGACTATTTGCTCCTGCACCCATTCAGTATATCTTTCTGCTCCAAGGTCATCTACAAGAAGAATTGGAATTTTTGCAATCTCAATTATGGGATTGAATTCAACTTCTCCGTTAGAATAATAATCTCTAATTTTTTGGACAAATTCAGGGACAAATATGGCAAAGGAATAATATTCTGTTTTTTGGTTTATTTCATTTAATATGGCAAATGCTAAATGAGTTTTTCCAGATCCTACTGATCCATAGAAGTAAATTCCATTGCCTTTTTTGTAAAGCTCTTTTTTGAGATATAGGTTTGCAACATTAACTGCTGGTTCAAGGTTTTCATCTATTTCAAAGTTTAGGAAGTTTTTGTTATAGGGTATTTCAATTATGAATTCTTTTAGTTTTTCTTTTGTCCTTCTTACATAATACATTTTGCAAGGTTCATATGTAGGATAAATTTTTCCATCAATTATTAGTAAATTAGGTATTACTCCACTGCAAAGATTGCAATCTTTTTTCTCACATTTTTTAATATTTCTTCTCCTTCCTCAAATATGTCAATAAACTTCATGAGTTCCTCTTCAGGTAGCTTTAACTTTTCGATATTTTTCCAGAAACGGGGGAAGGACGACATTAGGGAGATTTTCTGTTCCTTCCAACCACTCAAGCCATTTTGAAACTTTTCTAAATTCATCATCTTCAATATCTCGCCTATACTTTCCATCTTTTTCCTCCTGAGATAATTTTTCAACCTTCCACTTAGTTAAAAAATCTTCAAAATGCCACGGCTCAATTACCTTGTAATCTTTTATCTCTCCCAGGTCTCTTATTGCAGAGGAAAGCTCATCCAGGGAATATTTTTTAAGAAGTTTCTCGCCAATAGATAGGGTCTTAAGATGCCAATCTTTTTTGGTGATAGGTATCTTTAGTATGTTCTCTCTGTAGTCTCTAAATAGTTCATAGAATTTATTTGCCTTTTCAGAGTAAGATCTTTTAGTAGATTTTTTACGCTTTTTACAGCTTTGCTCATCGTAAGATGTAAGAATAATATTATTATTTATATTTTCTTTTTCTGTATCTAATTCTTTATCTAATTCTGTATCTGTATCTAATAATATATTATTAGAGTGAGAATTGTTTACGCGTAAACTTTCATTGTTTACAGAATTGTTTACGCGTAAACAATTTTTGTTTACATCATTGTTTACAGGATTGTTTACGGAGTTTACAGGTATGTTTACGCGTAAACTTTTTTTGTTTACAGATGAGTTTACGCTCTTTTTATTCCTATATTTCCTCATATATTCTTTAATATATTCTTTTCTATCTTTTTTAACTTCTTCCTCTTCTTCCTCTTTCTCATGCCTATATTCATATTGATGGATTTCCCAGCGTGGGATCCTGAAGTATCCTTCTTCCTCTATTAATAAGTCAAGCTCTTTTAAGTGATTAATCATTTCTTTTAGCTCTTCTTCATCTTTGTCTGGCATAATTCTTCTTCTTAATGCTTTAATTGAGTAGTGAATTGTGCCTCCTTCCATACTTGCTAAGCACCAAAGAGAGACTATTAGCCTAAATTCACTATCTGAAAGCTCAAGAATTTGGGGACTGTCTATCATTCTATTGTAAAATCTAAACCAACCTGCACTTTTCATTTTTCACCCATAAAGAAGGATATTATTTCTTTTGCAAAGCTTAATGGGATCTTGTCTATCTCTTCTGGATCTATCTGGAATTTATCCGTTAATATCTTTTTATTCTCTTCATTTGATAATATCTTTCTTAATAGATTTAATTGTTTTTCAGTTATTAATCTTTCTTCTTTTTTAGCTCTATAATCAATTCTTATGCTCTTTTTTGCTTCATGTAGTGTTTCAGGAAATATGATCTCTTCATTTAGATTGAAGTATAAAATCTCAGAAGCTAATATCTCATCAAATATTTTCAAAAGTCTATCCTTCATTTTCTTCTCCTTTCTTTATTAATTCTTCAATGGAAACTCCTAAAATCTTTGAAAGCTTAATAAGCTTTTCAATGCTAATTTTTCTTAATCCCTTCTCCAATCTGTAATAACTTGCATAGTATTTATAGCCAAGCTCTTTTGCTATATCATCCATCTTTATTCCTTTTTCTTTCCTTATTTTTTTAATTTTTTCAAGATCTATCATTTAATAGCCTCCTTTTTATTTAGGGGGGGCGAAAGCCCCCATTAAATTTCTGTACCTATATCTTCCATATCTTTAGGAAGTTCTTCAAAGATAACTTCAGTTTTTTCTTGCTTTGCCTTTAAGCTTAAAAGATAGTCAATAAATTGTGATGCGGATTTTTTTGAAAGATTTTTTACTGATTTAACGGAGAAGTTTCTTTCAAGATAATTTATATACTCTTCCCTTGACCAATTCAATTCTTTAACGAGCACGTGAATAAAATTGATTTGTTTTTGTGTAGCTACTTCTTTTATCTCTTTTTCCTCATCAGGGACCACTAAAATGTAATTTCCTGTTCTTACTTCTCTCATTTTATTCTCCTTTTATTCTCCTTTCCCATTTGGGAATTTTTTAATAGTATAAATATCTTTTTTGCAATTGTCAATTGGCAAATTAAACTTTATTTTTCGGGAAATATGTATTAAAATATACCAAAGAGGATATGTGAGGTGATTTTTATGGAAGAGAATAAAGAGATAAAGATTATAAGTGAAAGGCTAAAGGAAATTCGTGAGAAAAGAGGTTTATCAAAAAAGGAACTTGCTTTAAAAATAGGAGTTTCTCCCTCCACTATAACAAGATATGAAAAAGATGGAAGAATACCAAAGCTCACTATATTACAGAAGATCTCTGAAGCCCTTAATGTCCCCATTAACTATCTTCTTGGAAAAGAAGAGGATATTAAAATAGGTACATCATTGTCTATTGAGGATCTTTCAGACCTTCCTGAAGAAGCAATAAAAAGTATAGAAGATTTTATTGATTTTGTAAGAAAGAAGTATGGGAAAAAATAAAATAATGTGAGGTGATTGATGCTTTCTATAATCTTTAAGGTCTTGGAAGAAGAAGGCATTAATTTGGAGTGGTGGGATTTTCCAGATTATTTATTAG
>Ga0078972_1011105_pt1 | contig 16342 bp, 26 predicted proteins | sample YelNatPaOPGAMG01_FD_67568 | JGI IMG/M metagenome (GOLD analysis project Ga0078972, IMG submission 67568) | Hot spring thermophilic microbial communities from Obsidian Pool, Yellowstone National Park, USA - OP-RAMG-01 (SPADES assembly) (version 2) | ecosystem: Environmental > Aquatic > Thermal...
GGTATGAATTCCTCTCGCTAAATTCCCAGGCGGGAGGATATAATACGGGATTATATGGAACGTCTTTTTATCAACCGAATTCACGGGAAGGCTTTATCAACATCGGGATCAATCGAATGGCCTATTCGGGGTATGTCAATCTGACGGGAAGCGGCAACATTGAAATTCAGTCGTTCTCTGTGGATCTGCAACCCCAGCCGGGTGGAACCTTAGGGAGGCCGGTGTAATGGGCATCAACAACAAATTCCAGCTCCCCAACAACAACCCGGCGCAGATGACCAACCAGGGGGTCGTCAATCACTTCGTCAAAAGCCTTCAGCAATCGGGAGGGGTGGCGCAAGGAAGAAGTTATGGACCACGGAATTTCAATCATGCCCAATTCTATAGCAATGCCAACTTCACGATTCCCACTGGTGTAACGATTCTGAACGCCTTCTGTGTCGGAGGCGGAGGCGGAGGAGGGGGATCGGCTTCTAGCAGTTCTGGGGCTGCGGTCGGATTTGGAGGCGGCATGATGTATGTGTCGTTTTCCTTCCAGTGCAATCCTGGAGACATTCTGGGAATAACCATCGGGCAAGGGGGAGCGGGGGGAGCGGTCGGTGCAAACGGATCGATTGGAGGTTCAACTTTTCTGACTTTTCCTGGAGGAAATTATCTTGGTTGTCAGGGGGGAGCGGGGGGAGCTGTTGGACAATCCTCCCATGTCGTCTCCTACTCCGGCCCATGGTATTTTTCATTCACCTCTTCTTCCTATCCGAAGAGTGCATTTTTGCTTCTTCCGTCCCAAGGAATGCCCTCTTCAACGAATCAGCAACCGGCTGGTTTTTTAGATGATCTGGAGAATGCTAATTTTACAGTAGGAAGGGGGGGGGAGGGTGGATTTTCAACTGAGGCCGGTTCCGCCGGAGAATCTGGCGCCCTTTATTTATCGTGGAATTAAGGAGGTAAAAACGTGGGCCATGTGGTTCAGGCGATCATAAGCCCCGTCGAGGGGGCGGTCAACGCTGCCAAGGGGATATTCACCGGGAATCTAAACGAAATCGGCCAGGGATTTGCTGGCATGACCGGAATGGGTCTCGTTCCGGGGAATTCGCAAAACTATGTCATGACCGGAAAATGGGGTCCAACTGGAGCGACAGGGGGCGGCGGTGGCCTGGGTTTGAGTACTCCGACCCTTAACCCTCTTCCGAGCGGGACGCCCTCTTCTTCGGCCTCCTCCGGTCCGACCAATACTCCCGGGCAAGTCGGACCTATCTCCTCGGGGGCGGCGACTCCTGTCGGAGGTCTCTCTACGGCGCAAAGGGGAGCCTTGAGTGCGGCGGCCCTGGGACAATTGGCAGGTCTGACCAAGGCGGATGCAGGCTCCGGCATGAACGGTCTGTCTCCCCAAACATTGGCGAATCAGGACGCCTGGGCGACCGGGTACACCAATCAGACACCGGCCATTGAAAGCATTATTCAGAACTATGCATCCACGGGCGCCGGGGGAAATGGAACACCGGGTCTGATCTCCCCGCAAGCCCTGCAAGCCTTTCTGAACGGATTGGGAGGGGGAGGAAATGGATAACATATCGGTGCTCTCGGAATTGGGAGATCCCAGCCAGAAACTTTCGGATCTGGACATGGATTCCCTGGACTGGCTGGATTTCAAGATCAGACTGGAAGAGGAAGAGAATATTTCCATGGAAGACGATGCCCTCTCCAATTTCCAGACGGTTCAGGATATTCATGACTTCGTAGAAAGTGTGAAAAATCGGTGAAATTTCAGAGGGAGCCGTTCTCCGACGCCTTGATGGTGGAAATATTGCCGCTTCTGAAAGAACATTACGACGAGCTGATGAAGCATCGGGATATTCCTTTGTCTCCGGACATCCAGCGATATTATCAATTCGCCAATGCGGGACTGCTTCATATCGTGACGTGTCGGGAAGACACCGGAAAGCTCATTGGATATGCCGTCTGCATCCTGATGAAGGGATTGCATTATTCGACGGTGAATTTTGCCTCGAATGACCTGGTTTTTGTCACCAAAGAACATCGAACCGGGCTGACAGGGACAAGACTTCTGAGGTTCATGGAAGAAGATCTGAAAACATTGGGAAACATCGATTTCATTCAGATGCACGTGAAGAGGGAACCGGATTTTTCTCCTATTTTATTGCATGATGGATATGAACATTTTGAAACCATCTATCAAAAAAGGATCCGTTGATGGCAGGAATGGTTACGAATCCAATGGCGCAGATGGCCGCAATGGGCAATCAGCAAGGTGCCCTGAATGCCCAGGTGGGCCAACAGAATATCATGAATGCCCTTTTGGCCCAATATCTGAACATGGGGACCAATCCCGCCAGCTACAGCGGGACTTCCGGAAGCAGTCCCAATATGTACTCGACCTATCAGCCCTTGTCCACCGGGGCCATTGAAGGGATCACCAACAGCACGAATGCCAACCTGGCCCAGAGAGGATTGGCAGACAGTCCGAATCAGATTGCCTATGCCCAGGATATGGCTTTGGGAGGCGCAACACAGGGGCAACAGAACAATATGCTCTCCAACTTCTTCTCGGGGATGAACTTGCCCTTGTCGGTCGGACATCCGGGCGTATCCTCGATTACGCCTCAACAAATCCCGACCATGGGAAACAGTATATTGGGAGGGGTAGGCGGCGGATTGGCGGGAGCTGCCGCCTTCGGAGCCTAAGGAGAAAAATCAATGGCGGGAATGATTACAAATCCCATGGTTCAGATGGGAAATACGGCGATTCAGGGACAGACATTGCAGGACCAGATCCAGCAGCAGAATCTTATGGATAAGGTCATGGGAATGTATGCGGCGATTGCGGCCAATCCCCAGGGTCAACAGAACAATGTCAACTGGCTCCAGGGAAACACGTCCGGGACCAGCGGGGGATTGACAGGTCAACTCGCCACCCAGATGAATGCCGTGACGACTCCCGGAGGCATTGGAACCAATCCGGCGATCATGAATCAGGTGATGGGGAATTTCCAGTCTCCGGAAGAGGCCCTGGCTGCCAAGACCTATTATGGGATGCTGGGACTTCCTCTTGGGATCAAGCCCCCGTCCATCGGGAATATTGGTCAAACGACCGCCAGTCAAAGCGGACTTGGACAAGCGGCACAGGGATTGGGAAGCGCTTATGGAGCAAGTCTTTATAATAATCAATAAAAAAGGCAAGGAGTTCCGTAAATGTCACCTCCAAACGATTCTCCAAATGCCAGTCAAAAATCGGTGGCTGATCAATCCGCATCCGTGAGTTCGTCTTCCTCCATGACTCCAGCGGATTATCTGAATGCGCTCAAAAAAGCGTTGGCTGACCGATCCGCCTTGCTGGGATCACCCGTCCCTCCGACTCCCCTGACCACAATGCAAAAGGTCTTGCTACAGGCGATTCCCGGAGCCGCCCGGGGATACCAGAACGCCGCACGCATGGATCAAGCCCGAAGGGCCCAAGCTCAACAAGATTTCATGGATCAGTTGAATGTGATTAAAACAAGCTCCGGTCTGGATTTCAGAAATCAGGAAATGGAGCGACAGAAAAAACAGGATGCCCTTCAGAACTTCATAAAGATTCAAGGATTGATCGACAGTCTTGTCTCGACCGGACACTTGCAGGAAGCGAGACTGGTACAGCAGTTTGCGGAAAAGAATGGCGTGACGGGGATCAACCTTCCGGACAAGGCGGTCCAACTTCCCAAGGAAGTCCAGTCCGTTTACTCCCAGGTCAATGCCCTGGCAGAGGGGGGAAATATTGATCAAGCCAAGAGTCTCTATAACAATGCCGGTCTATCCAAGTTTGGACTGGCTCCTCCCAAAGATACGGGAAGTCTTTCACAAGATGCCATTGACCAGGGTGTGTACACTTATATGAATACAGGAAAACTCCCCTATGTCCGGGGGAAGGCCGGGGCAAGAATGCAAGCCGCCATTATGAACGGCATCAAGAACGTCCGGAAAAGCCTTGGGCTGAGTCCGCAGGAATTTGCGATGATTCCGGCCATGAATTCTGCCAACAAGGCGTTACTCCTCAAGCAGGCTCAACAAGCCCAATTTCTGGAAAGCACGCATAATACCGTTTTGTCCCATATGGATATGGCGGCGAATCAGGTCAAAAAGGTCTACAAGACGGGCAATCTGGGAGCGAATGTCGCCATCGGTTTCCTTCAAAAGCAGATGGGCAATGAGGACTATGCCAAATTCATGGCAACGAATCAGATGATGCAGACGGAATTCGCGCGGTTGATGACGGCAGGACCTTCGGGAGCCGGACAACTGACCGATGCGGCAAGACAGGAAGCCGCTGAATTGGTCAATCCCCATACCCCTCTCAAAACATATCTGTCCATTCTTGGAGATCTCAAGAAGTTGATGGCCGCCCGCATTCAGGCAACACGAGCCATGCGACGACAGGATGTGAAAAACTTGCTGAATCCTGTGGCCTCCATGAGGAATCCAAGCGGAACTCTGCCTGCCCCTTCCCAAACGGGCTCTTCCCCAGGGATCTTGAATTATGACCCCTCGACGGGGAATTTCGTTCCTTCCGGAGGTCCCTGATGCCCCAAGTCCAGATCAAGAACGGGCCTCTGATTAATTTTCCGGATTCCATGACTCAAGATCAGATCAGAGAGGTTTTGAGGAAGAAATTCCCTCCCACGCAACCTGTCCAGACTCCCTCCCTGAAGGATAGGATCCTGGAGGCGATTAAAGCCCATCCGGAGATGACCGAGTTCGTTTCACAGATGGCGACGACTCTTCCCTTGGCGGCGACTACAGAAGGGGCGTCCCTCTTGCCGGAGATTGCGAGAGGAATTCTGGGGTTGGCGACGGGAACGGAACTGGGAAGAACCATCAACCGGGTCGTTTCTGGACAGCCCATGCCGCCCGGTAAAGTTCCCGGAGAAATCGCCTCCTCTCTTTTAACAGGAGCCGAAGGAGAAGTGGGCGGACGATCCATTGGGGAATTGGCCCGAATGATCAAGGGGTCCGTTCTGACACCCGAGCAGGAAGCTCTTATCCGGAATGTGACGGAAACACAGGGCTTGCCGATTACAACGGGGCAGATTCCCGGAAGATCCGTCCAGAATATGCTCCAGAAAACCGGAGCGATCACGTTCATGGGGGGACGACAGGCGATCCAGCATTCGGAAAAGGGAACGGAAGCCTTCCTGAAAAGGATCGAGCAATTAAGGGAGACCGAAACGGCGGGGAATCCGAAAGAAGCGGCGATCCATCTGCAAGACATGCTGGAACATGCCAAAGAAGTCCAATCCAATCAATTGGATGAAATCCGGAGGACTCTCGGTCTGGATGAGGTGAAAGGCATTCCGTATGATCTGATGGAAACGGTGCGGACTCTCAATCCAAATTCGATCACGACAGAATACTCCCCCGGTCTTACGAAGATCCTTGGAACGATCCATCGGGAAATTCCCAAGGGAGGAACAAAACCTGTTTCTTACACGACCTTGCAATCCCTGAGAACCGCTATTGCCGATCAGCTCCGGGAAGCAACGGGATCAGAAAAGAGCTATCTTGGAAAGCTCTATGCGGCCACCTCACAAAGCATGAAGAGAATGGCCTACGATTCCGGCAAGGGTCCCCAATCGGATGCTTACAATCAGGCTTACCATCTCCATTCCCAGATATGGAACAATTCTCCGATGATCCAGAGGGTCATGCCCGTGACCAATAGATCCATTTCCAAGCTAAAGGAAGAGATTCATACAATTCCGGCAACCGTTCTGAAGAATACGGAGGGGGCGGACGTTCTCGCCCATGCGTTGGCTTTCGATCCCAAATCTTATGTCAAGGATATCTTGCCGAAGATGGGAGTTTCGGTCCATCCAGCATTGAGTCTCGGGGATGGGGAAATCATGGGAATAGAGCGGACTCCACTGGAGGCGGAAGGAAACCTGAGAAAGATGCTCCTGAACGCATCCGAAAACTCAAAATCCCATCGGGCAAATCTTCTCCGGGTTCTCCCGGATCTGAACAAGGTCAAAATGTCGGCTGCCTTGTATCATCCGAGCGGGAGCGATGAGCCGAGGGATCTATTAAATTATCTGACAAGCAAATCCTTGCCGGCTGAATCACTGACGCCAAAGGTCAAACAATTGAGACAAGCCCTGGAATATCTGAAAAGGATCAATGCAACGCTATACGGAGAAAATGCTCCTGGAACGGCAGGATTCTTGCACCGCTTGTCCACGATAGAACCCATCTTTGAAGCTGTTAGTTCCGCAACCATTCCCCATGCCCTTCCCGCCGTGATTACCGGTGAGACACTCAGCGGAATCGGCTTGAAGAGGGCGGTTGATCAGCAAAGGGTGAAGGATCTGATCAATCTGTTGACCGAAGCGGGCTCCAAGAAATATGTGGAGGATGTATCCCTCCCGGCAAAGATTGGCTTGACCGGGACGCTTGACGCCATCAATGGAGGGAAGTGAAATGGCTATCCGCATCAATCCAGCGCACAAAGGACTTCTGAGAGAAGAGACGCACACACCGGAAGGGGAGAGAATCCCTGAAAGGAAGATCCGCAAGGCTTTAAGAAGTAAGTCCCGGGCAGTACGGAGGCGAGCACAGTTTGCGGAGAACGCCCGTAAATGGCATCATCGTAAAGGAAGACGCTCTCAAAAGAGAGGCCGTTAATTCGAGAAGGGGGGTGATCTGCATGAAGCGTCAGACTGTCAAAGACCGGTTGCACGAATCCCGGGGAGAAAAGCGGGCGGTTCGCAAGCACAAACGTGCTGCAAAACGCTCTCACCGGAAGCACTCCCGCAAGTAAACCTGTAGACCGGGGACGGAATATAATCCCTTCCCGGTCTGCTTTTTGATGAGGGATCCCCATGAGTTACGGAACTGGACTACTCCCCACATATGCCGGCGCAAGGGGAATGAATGCCCTGCTTGTGAATCAGGACCAGTCTTCCTTTTACTACAATTCCGTTGTCGTATCCGCCGCTGCCTCTTCCTCCAACCAATCCTACAATCTTGCAACATTCGTTTCCCCTGCCGGCCTTTTTCTGGCTTCCATCGAATTCATTCTTCCTTCCGGAGTCTCTTTCGGAGCAGGCGGATTCACGGCGGACGGGAATATTTTTTCGGATGGCAACGGGAACGCTTTGGGATCGAAAACCCTCATCTTCCTTCCCGGACAATACAATGATTTCATTCCTGTGCTGGCTTCGCTATCCGTCTTCCTGACCAACACCAATACGACCGCAACCAATGTCACATTCACTCTTAAAGGATGGTCGGGAAACGTTGAATCAGGCCCTCTTCTGAGAGCGTAAGTCCATGGCCGTCATCCCGATTCCCCAACACATCCTCCAAAATGGCGTTCTAGAGACTTCCGACATCCTGAATCTCTATTATTTATTGACCAACGCCCTTGCCAATGATATTGCGATAGATGGGGGGATCACCGCCTCCAGCCTTATCACAGCGAACGGAGGTCTTACTGTTCCCTCCGGCCAGACCGCAACGGTTGCGGGATCGCTTTCCGTCACAGGCTCGGAAACAGTGGCCTCCTCCACTATCACGACGCTGAACGTGACAGGCACAGCGACGGTTCCGGCGGCCACCGCTTCGGCAAATCCGGTTCAACTGGGGCAGTTCCCGAATAGCTTGGCAGGCAGTGGTTATCAGAAACTCCCCAACGGTCTCATTATTCAATGGCAAATAGTCTCCCTTCCGTCCAGTACTAGTTCCACCGGAAGTACGAGTTTCACCTATCCCATCGCTTTTCCGAACGGATTTCTCTCTGGACAAGCTACTCAGACGGCAGCTGTCCCGGCACTCATTTTCCTCGGAATTTCATCTCCGACAACATCGGGGGCTAATCTGTCATGGAATGCTGGATCTGGTAGCTTGAGTGGAGGAACCACCTGTTATGTCATGGTCATCGGGTATTGAGGAGGCCACATGGGACAGAAGTACGCAGCATTCAATAACTCAGGAATGATCACAGCATTCTATGACAGTGTGGACAGTCCTGTGCCTTCCGGTGTTGCAACAATGTCGCTCAGACCTTCACCTTCGCCGATCTGCAAGGACTGGCGGCGGCGATGGAGGCGGCGATCACACTGGATTGGTCCGATCTGGTCACGAAGATTGCGGAAGTGAATGCGGCAACGACCGTGGCAGAAGTTCAGGCAGTCACTTTTTGATCGCGACAGAAAGGAGTGGGAGTGGACAAGGGATTGATTGGTGGGGACGAAGCATCCACCACCAATTGGCTGTATGCCGTCTGGCTGGCATTTTTGACATTATTTCTGTCGATTCTGGGCTATATCAAAAAGAGGGATGACCAGAAACTGGATCAGTATTTTGAATCTCATTCCAAAGAGCACAAGGAATTGTGGGACAAGAAAGCGGATGCTGCTGTCATGGCGATTGTCATGGCCGAGATAAAAGAATCACGGGAGGAACGGCGGGAAGAAATGAAAGAATTGCGGGATGAGCAGAAACGAATTATCACCATGCTGCAAGATATCACTTCCCGATCTCACAATGTCCGGAGGGGAGACCGATGACCTTTGAGGAAGGACTGGCCGTCGCCACACTCTGGCAAGAAGCCCGTGGATCAAGTCCCGAAGGAAGGATGTGCGTGGCCCATGTCATCCGGAATCGAATGGCACAGCGGTACACATCGGATGGAACGATTGCCGGGACAGTGCTGCGTCCATACCAATTTTCAGGTTGGATGGACAATGCCATCTGTCTGGAATCCCTTCGTTATGCAGCAACGGATACGTTGGGACTCTTACCCATCTGGCAGGAATCAGAAACCAGTCCCGATCCGACGAAGGGGGCCGTCTTGTACTACTCGCCCAATGCCATGAATCGTCCGGGATCTGTGCCATTCTGGGTGGCATCATCCAAGCTGACACTGACACTGCCCGACTTTCTGTTTTATGCTGTCTAAGGAGGAACAGGATGTTCAACGCACCCGAATTGAGAAGACGCTGGAATCTGAGACATCTCTATAGAATCATCAGGGGGGTATAAATGGCAGCATCTAGAGGACATATCGGAGTAGCTTTGTCCGGCAGCGGCTTCCTGTTCCCCTGCCATGTGGGAGCATTGAAAGCCATCGTTGATTATGGTTTTACCATCTCCGAAATCTCTGGCACCTCTGGAGGCGGAATTGTTGCCAGTCTCTATGCGACCGGCATGGATTTGAAAACAATGGAAGACCTGACACTCCATCAGGACTGGTCCTCTATGATGAGTGTCCGCTGGTGGGGATGGTGGAACGGGATCTGCAAGGGAGGTCCGATTCTGGACTGGCTGAAAGCGCATACCGACAACAAGACCTTTGCGGAGACGACGATTCCTCTTTCCCTGATGACAACCAATATCACGACGGGAATGGGGGAAGTTTTTTCCAGCAAAACTACCCCGGAGGTTCCTATTGCCCTGATTGCCCGAGCGTCATCCTCCATTCCGTTTATTTATCCGTCGGTTCAGGTGGGGATGTCCTTGTTTGTGGACGGGGGTGTTGTCGATAACGAACCTGTCAATTTATTGACAGAGGTGAACAAGATCGGTGTCGAGATCCTGCCCAGCACGTCCATTCTGAATGGAAATCCTTCATGGCTTGCATTGGCAAAAAGGACGATTGAAATTTTGATGTCATCGAATGAGGACGTTATTGTTAAATCAGCAAGATTGAGTGGAATCCCGATTGTGGGAGTCCCCAGAAGTCCGTGGTCGGCCCTCGACCGGAATATCTCCCCTGAAGATCGTGCGATACTGATGAAGAGGGGGTATGATCAGACGATGGAAACTTTGCAAGAGAAGTTCCCATCCCAATCCAAAAAGAAAGGCAAAAAATGAAACCCGCCATTGTGTTTTACACGAAAGTTGGAGTCGGTGTGATCTGTGCCGCCATCTGGGTCTCGATGGTGATCACCAAGCACGACACAACTCCGCAGGAAATGGAACTGATCAGTTCCGCCAAGGGCGTTCTGATCGGACTCGTCACCCATCTTCTGACGCTCGGTGCGCCAAAAGAGGAATCTTCAGTCAAAGGAGACGCCAATGTTCAAAAACCAGCTTAAATCCCTTCTTCCCGTTGTTGCGCTGGCCCTTCTGGGAGCCTGTGCGACAACTCAGACACTTCCTCCGGGAGGAGCGACCACAGAGGCGGTCATGTCCGCCTGTGGCACCTTCGGAGCCGCCATCCGGTCAGTCACACCCCTCAAACCGAAACTCTCCCAAGGAGATATCAACAGGATCGATGCGGCGATTCTCTTGACCAGTCCGATCTGTGAGAACCCGGCAGCCTATAATACGAATGGAGCTTTGTCTGCCCTTGTGACAGAAACAGGAAACATCCAGGCAGTCCTTAAATCGAACGGAGGTAAGTAATGGGTACAGAAGACACAACAACCACATCATCCAGTGCATCATCCAATAATCCATCTCTGACAGAGGAGATCAACACGGCGGCGACTGTTGCCGCTGGTGTAGCATCAGCCATACCGGGAGGTCAGGCTGTCGGTCTTGGAATTGAGGCGGCAGTTCCCTTGGCGGATCTGGTCGTTCATCTGGTGAATCTGTATTCGCAGAAAGTCATCACATCATCTCAGTTGATGGCAATGGTCAAGATTTCCGTTTCTGAATTCACGGCGGATGTTGCCGCATGGAATGCACAGTCACCAAAAACGAACGCTTAACCATCATAGGAGAGTCAAACAATGGGCATGTCTGCGTATCTAGCTCAGGATCTGGCCGCCCAGTTCTTCAACGGGACGGCTTATACCTTCCCGACAACGATCTACATCGGTCTCTTTACCACCAATCCATCCGGCGGTACGGGTGGGACGGAAGCCTCTTTCACGGGATACGCACGTGTCGCCGAGACGGTTGGCACCACGGATTTCACCACGGCTTCGGGTGGTCTTGTCAAGAATGCGGTTGCTATTTCATGGACCAACACGGGTACAACAGGACAGACCGTAACGGGATACGGGGCGTGGGATGCTGCCACTGGGGGCAATCTGCTCTTTGACAATGCCTTGACGACTTCACAGGTGGTCAATCCCGGTGCGACTGCGACTTTTGCCGTTGATGCCCTGTCGTGGCAGATGGTCATCAACCCATGATCTGGGTCGCTCTTGGCTTCTCTATCTCGATGCTGATCGCTGTCATTTTGCTCTGGAGTGAACGATGACCAGTTCAGAGGTCAAGGCGGCACTGATTGCCGGGAAGTCTATCCGGAGAAAGGGGGAAACCCTCTCTTTCTGCGCTGAACCCGTAGGGGAGAGAACGTCTCGGTCTTTCCTCTACTATGATCTAGGGAGAGGGAGCCTTTGCCCGTTGCCGCTGAGGATTGAGGATTTGTTTGAGGGAGATTGGGAGGTTTTAGGGTGAACTACTATATCACGTTAGATGCTAACAATTACATCGTCTCTACCTGTGAGACGACTCAGACGCTTGGCTCCCCGTGGATTGCGATCACCGAAGCACAGTATCCCGGCGCTCAGCTTCCGGGAGCGACTTACACAGCATCCACGTCCACCGTCAACGCCCCTGCATCCAATTACAACCTGGTAGGGGTCGGCAATGCACAGATTGCTAAGATCAGCGCAGGACTGGCAACGTCCCTAGTGGCTCCTGTGGCCTTCACGACCGCAGGTGGAGTCTCAACTTCATTCGCCAACTCCCAGAACAACCGGCACATGCTGTCGGAAGCCCTCACAATCTGGGGAAGTTCAAACTGGCCGTCAACTTACTTCCTGAGAGACGTGAACAACACCAAAGTAACGATCACCTACGCCGATGCAGTCAGTCTTGGTCAGGCCCTAGGAACGGCAATCCTTGACGCTGAGAACAAATATGAAACGCTGGTCGCGCAAATCCTTGGCTATGTCAATGGGGGTGGAACTGTGGCAGATATCCAAGCGGTGGTTTGGTAATGGGCGTAGATATCTGGGAAACCTATGGATATGTGCCCGCATCAACTAGTGGTACAACTATCACCTCATCCGCAACAGCCAATACGATGGGGGCATGGACTCAGATTGGCCAAGTGAATGCACCAGCCGGGATAGACCTGATTGAAGTTAACTGCGGAAATATGTCTCAGAACGCCAACATGCTTGTGGATATCGGGATTGGCCCTTCTGGTTCTCAGGTAGTTCGAATCCCCTCTCTCATCCTTTTTAACTATGGTACTGGTGCACGACAGGTAGTTAGATTTCCTTTATTTTTCCCACCGGGGGCGCTTATCTGGGCTCGGTGCCAATCAACGGTAACTTCTGCAACAACAGTCGATGTAGCTGCAAAAGGTCGATACCGGAGTAACCGCCATTCCTACTGCCAATCAATTGTGGCTTATGGAGTGAACGCTAGTTCTTCTTCTGGTACAAGTTTATCACTTGGCAATAATGCTTTCAATAGCACTAGTTTTGGGAACTCCACAGTATTGCATAAGCGATTTGTTGCCATTTGGATAGGGGGGAACGGCGCTTATGCCGTGCAGCTTCTGGTCGGGTCGTTCATCGCTATTGACACCACTATTATGATCCAGCCGGGTGGTCTGAACTTCCTTGTTTTCCCAACATCTGTAGAGTCCGGAGATATCATTGTCCCGGGGGGCACTCCGCTGGCAATGAATTGCTCATCAAACGCATCCGGCAGTTCTGACTCCTTTGTTACCTGCGTCCTGTACGGCCTTACTTAAGGAGCCTTCATGTCTTACGGTCCAGTCGCCACCTTCACGCTCAACCCCGCAGCGGCCAACACGCTCTACACCGCTTATACGTTCGGGGTGGGCATCTTCCGGGTGAAGATCAACATTTTCGATCTCCCCGTCAATTACCTGCTGGACGTGAGCTTGCAACAATTGGACAAGAGCGGGGGGACGAACTACTACGAGACTTCGGACGGCCATGACGATATCACGAATGTGGTTGCGCCAACAGGAACAGGAAACGGTTCTGGCCCACTCTGGGAGCCGGACTTTGATATCTCTGTGCCTTATGGAGGGGTGCTTGTATATCAAATTATTATGTTGAACGGTGCCACCTTTTCGGCCCTTCCCACGCCACTGAATGGCATTGTAGAGCAGGCTTAACCCGTGGGCCGATCGGCTATTGCGGCGATTTATCAGCAACTCGGAACAAGCACCGTCAGTCTCTCTGCCAGCGACACGATCACGATTGACGACACAGCCACGCTTCTTTCCGGTGCTGTGCTGTCGGCATCTGATACCGTTTCCCTGTCCGATGTTGCCAAGCTTCTGTCAGGGGCCAATCTGTCGGCGTCCGATACGGTCCAGATCACGGACGTTGCAAGTCTGCTCGCAGGGGCATCCCTGGCATCTTCTGATACCCTGTCACTCTCCGATGTTGCAAAGCTTGCCGCTGGGGCATCGCTTTCTTCCGGCGATACCCTTTCAGTTGATGACACTGCGGACTTGACGGTCACGGGAGGAACGGCTGTCGCTCTGTCTGCCAATGACACGATCAGCCTGTCCGATGCAGCAACGCTGCTCTCCGGGGCATCCCTCGGGGCTAATGACACGATCAGTCTGACGGCCGTGGCAAAACTCCTGTCCAACGCCAATTTATCGGCGGATGATACGGTCCAGCTTTCGGATGTTGGGACGCTTCTGGCAAACGCCCGTCTGACGTCTTCCGACACGGTGTCCGTCTCGGATGTGGCCCATCTGATCGCCGGAGGGGTGTTGTCCTCCCATGACACCATCCGGCTCGTGGATACAGCGGATCTGGTCGTGGGAGAGGCAATCGTTCACGGAGATATAGTCACGCTGATTCCGGACCGAACGTTTCTTTCTGATTCTCCACCCCGTTACCTGATATCCACTGGATACGCTCGCACCTTTATCTCAATCGTGGGGAGACCATGATCTCGAATATCGTCGTACCCATTCAACAATCCGCCCAATATACCTTCGAGAATCTGGTGAGGGGGGTTGATTTCACAAATTATCTCTCCCCCACAAGCGATACGCTTACCGGATCACCTGTCGTCACGGTCAGTGTCCTGAGTGGTACCGATCCGAACCCTTCGGACATCCTGATCGGATCGCCTGTTCTGTCGGAAAATTCCATGCAGATTCTTCAACGGGTCTCCGGAGGGGTGGCGGGAACGATTTACCTGCTGTCCTTCCGGTGCGGGACCGACCAAGGGAATACATGGGAACAACAGGTGTTTTTTTCGGTGATTCAGGGGTGAGGTGTGTCACCATCCTGTCACCATATGAGGGCTTGTATGGGTCGGTATGGATTGGTAAAGTACCAGAATGCTCGCGAATTTCGAGGACTGCAATAGAGGGGTTGCGGGTTCAACTCCCGCCTCTCGCACCAACTTTTATTATTTAATCATCAATTCTTGTCTGAAACTATTTTTTCTCCAGTCACCATTCTGTCACCATCCGGTCTGATTTTTCCTCCCAGCCGGTTCGCTTTCTCTCCCACGGTCGGATCCACCGAAGGAATCCATCTCCCGTACCTCTTCCGGATCATCCCCCAGTCTGCATGTCCCATCTGAGCGGCCACCCACATCGGATTTTCGCCGGCCGAAAGAAGCATGCTGGCGTAGGTATGGCGCGTCTGGTAGGGGTTCCTGTACCTCACCCCGGCCTTCCGGAGTACCGTCATCCACCGATGCAGGATGGCCGTGTCTCCGGTCCAGGGAGCATGGGTGAAAGGGCTGGTGAAGATCCGGCCTCCGGCGAGAAGGGAATATTCCTTCTGGGCCTCAAGAGCCTCAATCGCCCGGTCAAGCAGTTTGACCTCCCGCATCCCCGCCTTGGTCTTCGTCTCCTTGACAACTCCCCGCACGGAGGCCCTCCTTACAAATACAGATCCCCTCTTCCAATCGATATCCCCCCATTCAAGGCCAACCAGCTCGGAGGTCCGGAGCCCCGTCCAGAACGCGAACTGGAAAAGGTTCCGGGACTCCGGGTCGCATTCGGCGAGAATGAGGCCGATCTCATCGATCGTGAACGGGTCCGGCTCGCGCGTGTCGAGCGGAAGGTTCTTGATGCGGTCCATGGGGTTTTTATCGATCAGGCCGTCATGGAAGGCATCCGAGAGAATCCCGCGCAACGGGACCAGGATGTTATTGATCCGTTTGTTCGTGATCTTCGTGAGTGTCCCGATCCATGCCCGGACAGTCGAGGCCGTGACCTGGTCGATCCTCAGATGCCCGAAGGCCGGGATAAGGTGGAACGTGACCGAAGACTTGTAATCCCTGAGCGTGGATGTGGCCGCGGATCTTTTCATGGATACGAGCCATTTTTCAAGGGCCTCGGAAACGGTGGGATGAGGCGATGCGGTCTCGGTTTCGAAATATTTTGCCGGAGAGAATGTCCCCTGGGCGATCTCGAGCAGAATGGTCGACCGCAGGCGTTCGGCATATTTCAGATTGGCTTTCGTTGGCTCCATCTGAAGCGTGGGCTGGAATCGCCTTCCGCGCCAGTTGAAACTGATCTGGATGCTGTGTCCGCGCACGCGGATGCCTGACCCTCGGCCCATCTGTGGTACCCCTCAAGATTGATGAGAATATGCCCGTCCGGAGCCTTGACGAAGTTCTGGCCCTCGACCCAGACGCCGGTCTTGATCTTACCACGGACCGCATCAGGTGAATATCCGGTCAGCTCGTGGAACTTTTCGATCCGGACCAGGTTGATCGGAAGCGCCAGAATGCTCATACCAGCCGTCTCGCCCTTTCCGCACCGGCCGGAAGGTGTGGCGCGAGGAAATCGGACGCGATTCCGTCCGTTACCTTGAGATAGTCCACCTCGACTTTCGCGGTATTGATGATGGTCTGGGCAACTTCCGAAATGGCCCTTGCGCGCTCGATATCCATCGGGGCTTCCTCGTCTGAAAGGGCTTCGAGCGTGGCGAACAGGTGGTTTCTCAGATCCTCGATTTTATTTTTCACATTCGTTCCTCCGGTTGATTTTTCGTTTCAGAACCCCTGCGAGCTGCATCACTTCAGCCAGTTCCCGGGGATAAATAGTCCACATCCGGTTGCGTGCGGCTAGTTCGGCGCGACTCAAGAGGACCAGGTTGGACAAGACGATGTTGGTCCTGTCCCCGTCCTTGAAGATCAAGACATGACCGGCCGGAACAGGGCCGTTGCACTCTTCCCAGAGCATCCGATGGACGGGTCTCCAGTCGCGCAGCGGATAGCCTGTGTCTGAGATCTTTCGCTGGAGATAGCCGTCCATGAGTCTCTCGCTTCCTATCGGCATATAATTGTGAGGCTTGTTCCCTTTTTCGAATTGGGTTTCACGCATGCGTCCTACTGCGTATCCGGGTCTCCTCAGCCCCTTGTT
>Ga0078972_1011109_pt1 | contig 16338 bp, 11 predicted proteins | sample YelNatPaOPGAMG01_FD_67568 | JGI IMG/M metagenome (GOLD analysis project Ga0078972, IMG submission 67568) | Hot spring thermophilic microbial communities from Obsidian Pool, Yellowstone National Park, USA - OP-RAMG-01 (SPADES assembly) (version 2) | ecosystem: Environmental > Aquatic > Thermal...
CTATTTAAAGAAACAAGTTTTTCATTTGAAGCTCTGACAAGAGCCTCTAACTTTGAACATCTTTCTTTCTGGACTTCGTATTCTTTTTCTAAATAAGAAAGTTTTTCTATAAGCTGTTCTTCGGTAAGCTCTTGTTCTTCTTGAATATTCTCATTTCCTTGCTTGATTTCTTCTTCCATGGTGCTTTTCACCTCCTTAAACTATATATTATATCAAAAGCCCTGAAACATATACATGGTGTGGATCGGTGACATAAGCTCGAACTTGTCCAAAGCCCCGCCAAAGGAGCTTTCCATAAGCTCTTTCAAAAAGGGTTTTTTCTTTTTATAAAACACTACCACCGGATGTTTTATATGGGCAAGCTCTGCTGCTTTTTTTATAGCATCTTCTAAGTTTCCTATACCATCAACAAGACCCACTTCTTTTGCCTGAACACCCGTTAGAACTCTACCATCTGCTATGGATAAAAGCTCTTGTTTTGAGATTTTGTTGGACCTATAGGCCAGTATTGCATCTATAAATTGCTCATAGGTGTTATCTATAAGATATTGAAGATAGGCCTTATCGTCTTTTGAAAGCTTTTTCCATGGCACCAAGATATCTTTGTATTGGCCAGTTTTTATATCACCTTGTTCTATACCTATTTTTTTAAGTAGGTCTTTGTAGTTTAGATAATCTATGATAACGCCTATGCTTGCTGTAAGCGTACCAGGGTTTGCGTATATGTAGTTTGCAGGGGCAGATATATAATACCCACCAGAGGCTGCCAAGCTTCCCATCGAAACTACGATGGGCTTTTTATGATCTCTAAATATTTGTAAAGCTCTATAGATTTCCTGAGCTGCTCCCACAGCCCCACCCGGGCTATCTACTCTTAGCACTAGGGCTTTTATATTGGGATCTTTCTGGGCTTCTTCTATCTCTTTTTCTATAGGAAGTGGGTTTAATATAACACCTCTTACTCTTATTATGGCTATATTTGGAGATCTTCTATTTAAAAGCGCAAAAACAAGCGAAAAGACAAGTATAACACCTAAAAATATAAGCACTCTTTTTACCATACAAGCTCCTTAAGTTTTTTAGCAGGGTCTTCTTCTTTCATGATAGAAGTTCCTACCAAAAATCCGTTATATCCTTCTAAAAACTCAATATCTTCTTTTGAAGATATCCCGCTTTCTGCTATCAAAACAGCCTTTGTTTGTTCTTTTAAAATAGGAAGCATCTCTTTGCTTTTGTTGATATCTATATCAAGAGTATCCAAATCTCTGTTGTTTACACCTATGATATCAAAATCTTTTATCGTTTCTATCTCATGCTCTTCAAAAATTTCCATCAATATTTCTAAACCAAGCTTTTTTGCCTCATAAGATATATCTTCAATCTGATATTTGTCTAAAATCCTTGCTATAAGAAGTATAGCATCCGCTTTATAAGCTCTTGCCTCGTATACTTGAAGAGGATCTATCACAAAATCTTTTCTCATAACAGGTATATTTACAACGCTTTTTACATCTTCAAGAAAACCGAGTTTTCCATTGAAAAATTTCTCTTCTGTAAGGACCGATATAGCACAAGCCCCAGCTTCTTGATATATGCAAGCTTGATCTTTTATATCAACATTTTTTATATGACCCATAGAAGGGGATGCTTGTTTTATCTCGGCTATGATAGGGGTTTTTATGGCTTTTGATGATAGTATACTCTCTTTTAAAGACAAGACAGGTCTAGTCTCTTTTATCCTGCCCAAAAGCTCATCAAAATAACTATAGGACTTGTTTAAGCTTTTCTTTTTATACTCTACTATCTCTTCTAAAAAGCCCATCAGCTAAGATGTTTTTTGAAAAAGTTCACGGCCTTTTCCCAGGCGTCTTTTGCAGCTTGTTCGTTGTAAACCTCTGGCCTTGTATCGTTTAGAAAAGCGTGATTTACACCTGGATATACTATAAACTCAGCTTTTATACCATGCTTTTTACATTCTTCTTTGGCTTTTTCTACATCAGAAAGTGGCACAAACTCATCTTTCTCAGCATGTATAGCTAAAACAGGTGCTTTTATAGAAGAAAAATCAATGGGAGCAAGTTGATAAAGAGCATAAAAAGGTACCAATGCATCGGCGTATTTACCAAAATACCATGTCAAAGTCCCACCACAGCAAAAACCTGTAAGACCTATCTTTTTAGCTCCTTGGGATTTTAGATAATCTATCGTTTCTTTTATTATCTCTTCTGCTTTTGACAAATCAGAAAATAGATGTTGCATGAGAGCACCCGCATCGTTTGGGTTATCTGCGGTTTTACCATCGTAAAGATCTGGAGCTACCCCCATAAAACCTTCTTTGGCAAACCTATCTGTGATGTCTTTTATATGTGGCACAAGTCCCCACCATTCATGAAGGACTATTATAGCTTTATTACCTTCTCCAGACAAATAAGCTTTAGCCGTTTTTAAAGAGATTTCTTTTCCCATAAGACGCCTCCTTCACACATTCTACAAAATATTTTACATTATCTTTAGATACATCTGGGGTTATACCATGACCAAGATTTACCACAAAAGCAGTATCCCTTGGTATACACATGATAAACTCCTCCACATGCTTTCTTATATTGTCTTCATTTAGCAAAAGCACCTGGGGTTCTAAGTTTCCTTGAAAACCTATATTGGGATAATCCATGCATACATCTTTCATACATACTGTCCAATCCACACTAAGAGCATCCGCCCCCAAAGAATTAGCGTAATCTATAAGATGAGAAGAACCTCTAAAAAAGTATATAATAGGGGTGTTGGGATGTTTTTGTTTTATAGCTTTTATGATAAAAGCATTATAATCATACACGTATTCTTTGTAGGCAAATCTCGATAAGCTCATACTCCAAGAATCAAAGATTTGGATTACATCAGCCCCAGATTTAATTTGATTATCTATATACTCTACAAGAGCTTCTGATAGCTTTTCCATCAAGATATGAAAATCTTTTTGATTTTCATACATAAATACCTTTGTTTTGGTAAAATCTCTTGAGCTTTCTTTTTCTATTACATAAGAGGCCAACGTAAAAGGCGCTCCGCAAAAACCTATCACAGGCACTGGGGATTTTTCTTTTAATACTTTTAAAAGCTCAAAAACATAACCCAAATCCTTTGCTATATCCTTTGATTTTAGGCTTTTAAAATCAAAATCGTGATCTAACTTTGGACCTTCTCCAGCTTCAAAAGAGACTTTTATACCTATTGGTTCTAAAATCACCAATATATCTGAAAACATGATTACAGCATCCACACCCAGTATATCCACCGGCTGAAGGGATACAACAGCTGCATCTTCTACATTTTTACAAAAATCCAAAAAACTTTTGTACTTTTGCCTTATGGCTCTATACTCTGGTAAGTATCTGCCCGCTTGACGCATCAGCCAAATCGGATACCTTTCTATAGGTTCTTTTTTTAGGCTTTTAAGAAGAAGATCTTTTTGCATCAACGTATTGCATCCAAAAACCTATCGTATTCATAAAGACAATCAAGGTAAGCCCTTTCAACTCTATATTTGTCTAAGTTATATTTTGACTGGTAAAACTCTATTTTTTCTTGGTCTTGAAATTCAAAAGCCTTTACTAAATCAAGCAGATCTGCAAAAAGATTTTTGCCTTCCACAAGCGCTTCTCTTACCTCGGAAGCGACTGGCATATCTTCAAAAATCTCTTCAAAGCTTTTACCAAGGATAACATCCATAAAGGATAATATACCTACCATGTAAGCGGTGGGTGCCTTTGAAGGGTCCATAAGTTTGCAAACCTTTTCCATAAAAAAGGCCCTTGACACAGACTTTTCTACATACACATTCTTATCTGGGTTTGATACTGAAGAAGATAAAAATATCAAGTTTACCCACTTTCTTAGATTTTGAAATCCAAGAAGGGATACGGCAGATTCTACAGAGGATACTTTTGAAGGTATTGCGAAAAAAGCTGCGTTTATAAACTTCAATATGCTAAAAGTAAGCTCTGGCGATCTTTTGATGATGTCCGTAGCTTCTTGCAGATCCTCTGGGGTTTTTAGTTTTATAAAAAGCTCGGTAATAACAGGGGATGGTTTTTCAACCCTTGGCACTTTTATATTTTTAGGAGCTTCTACATAAGGACCCATATAATAAGAGATAAGGTCATCTTTTAAAGCCGATTCCATCTGCTCTAAAGAAGCTATATCCTTGCATATCAACTTTATACCTCTGTCTACATAAGGGGCTAAAATCTTACTATCTGAGGATGCGGGCATCATTATAAAAGATGTGCTATTTAAAACTTTATCGGATATCTCGGAATTTTCTGGATTAAAGTTATAAATACATACGCCTATTTCTTGGGACTTTAACCTAGTAAAAATATCTTCCACATAATCAAGCAAGTATACGTTTGTCAGCTTAGCGTAATCAAATGTACAAACTATGTGAAACTCCCTTCCAATCCTTGGTATAAAATTACTATAGATAAAATCCACATCCACTTCCACATCCACGAAGGTGAGAAAGCCATGAGTTAGTTTCCTAACGTCAAACTCTATAAGAGTGCTTATCACAGAAGCAGCTTCGTTGTGAGGATACTCATCCTGGTTTTCCAAGGAAAACTTGTAACCAAAGGTGGAAAAATCACTCTTTACGATAGCCTCTCTTTTCAATTTTGTTAAAAGCATATAAAATATTATAACTCAAATTGCCATATAATGTTAGTCTTGGGTTTCTTCTGCCATAGAATCTCTTTTTAGGGTTATCTTTCCGGTGGTAGCCATCTCCTTTATGCCAAAGGGCCTTACTAAGTTTAGGAAGGCCTTTATTTTATCGCTGTCACCAGTTAGTTCTATCGTTATACTATCTTGGGAGATATCCACCACTTTACCTCTAAAGATCTGCACTATTCTAAGTATCTCGTCTCTTTCTTTGCTAGAGGGCGCATGAAGCTTTATAAGCATAAGCTCTCTTTCCACCCTTGGCATATCGGTCAGATCTCTTACTTTGACGGTGTCTATCAGCCTTCTTAGTTGTTTTATCATCTGGTCTATAACGATATCATCCCCTTTTACTTCTATGGTAATCCGGGATAAGTTGGCCTCGGAGGTATCCCCTACGCTGAGGCTTTCTATGTTGTAGCCTTTACCGGCTATGAGGGTTGCTATCCTGGCCAACACTCCAAACTCGTTGTTGACCAAAATACTTATAATGTGCCTTCTGGTCTCGCCCTTTTTGATCTCTCTTTTAGGTCTTCCGTTTATTGCCTCCATTTTTTCTCCTCTATCCTACTAAATACATTGTTTCAGCTTCTACATTCTTGCCATCGGAAAGTAGCATATCTTTATAGCTTTTTCCAGCAGGTACCATAGGTAAACAGTTTTCTTCTCTGTCTACTATCACTTCCACCAACACAGGTTTATCGTTTATGTTTTTTGCTTTTAAGAGTACATCTTTTAGTTCTTTCGGATTGTCAGTTCTCATGCCTACAGCACCACAAGCTTCTGCGAGTTTTACAAAATCTGGTTGAAAAGATAGATCCACCTCCGAATATCTTTTGTTGTAAAAAAGTTCTTGCCATTGGCGAACCATGCCGTAATAAGCGTTATTTAATATTATTACCTTTATGGGTATGTTGTATTGGGCAGCTGCTACAAGCTCTTGCATAGTCATAAGAAAAGAACCATCCCCATCTATTATAAAAACATCCTTATCTGGCCTTGCAACTTTTGCACCTATACCCGCTGGCAAACCAAAACCCATCGTACCAAGCCCACCAGAGTTTATAAACTGCCTTGGGAAAGAGTACCTATAAAACATAGCGCTCCACATCTGGTGCTGACCAACACCGGTAGCTATGATGGCGTTACCTTCTGTTACCTCATACAAAGTATCCAACACAAACTGAGGTTTTATAACCTTATCCGAAGGCTTGTAAGAAAGTGGGTGTGCTTTTTTCCAAGCGTCTATTTGCTCAAGCCACGCTTTTCTATCTTCTTCATGAACAATCTTTGAGTTTTTACCCTTGATCTCTTCTATAAGCCTTACCAACACACTCCTTATATCACCTACTATAGGCACATCTACAGTTATATTTTTTGAGATAGAGGCTGGGTCTATATCTATGTGTATTATCTTGGCAAAGGGAGCAAACTCATCCACTTTTCCAGCCACCCTATCATCAAACCTTGAGCCTATCGCTATAAGAAGATCCGAATGGTACACAGACATGTTGGCATAATATGTACCGTGCATACCAAGCATCCTTAAAGATAGCGGGTGTCTTTCGTCAAAAGCCCCTTTACCCATGTTTGTGGTGGTCACTGGTATCTTCATGAGTTCCGCAAGTTCCATAATCTCGGCATTGGCCTCAGCAGATACGGCACCCCCACCTACGTAAAGCACTGGTCTTTTGGCTTCTAATATAAGCTGAGCTGCTCTTTTGATTTGCTGGGGATTGCCCTCTAAATGAGGCTTATAACCTGGCAAAGAGTTTATAACATCTTCATCAGAAGGTATCTCTACGTCTGTCATAGTTTGAGTTACATCTTTTGGGATATCCACCAAAACAGGTCCAGGTCTTCCGGTTCTTGCTATATAAAAAGCCTGTCTTATCATAAGAGGAAGATCTTCTACTCTTTTTACAAGGAAGTTGTGCTTTGTTACTGGTCTTGTCATACCTACTATATCCACCTCTTGAAAAGCATCGTTACCTATCAAAAACGTAGGTACTTGGCCTGTTAAAAATACTACTGGCACAGAATCCATATAAGCATCTGCTATGGCGGTAATTAGGTTTGTAGCACCGGGGCCTGATGTAGCTAAAGCCACACCTACTTTTCCAGATGCTTTGGCATATCCTTCTGCCATATGTCCAGCACCTTGCTCATGTCTTGCCAATATATGTTTTATTTTATTTATTCTATATAAAGCATCGTATATTTCCATATTTGCACCGCCAGGTATACCAAATATAACATCAACGCCTTCTTTTAAAAGCGTCTCAATAACAACATCAGCTCCTTTACGCATTGCCATAGCCAAAACCTCCAATTTTAATAAATCTTAAATATAATACGCTTTTGTTAAAAAACTATAAATTTTCTTCTTCATCTTTTAAAAGCTTAAAACTAACACTATCTACAAGAGCCTTCCAAGAGGCGTCTATAACGTTGTAAGAGACACCCACAGTACCCCAAGTCCTGATTCCATCAGTGGACTCTATAAGCACTCTTACTTTGGCAGAGGTCCCTTCGGTTTCATTTACTATTCTAACCTTATAATCTATAAGCTCTAAAGACTCAAGGTTCGGATAGATATCTATCAAAGCTTTTCTAAGGGCGTTGTCCAATGCGTTTACAGGGCCATTTCCTAAAGCTGCGGTATGTTGGTAAGTATCTCCTATTTTTATCCTAACAGTGGCTTCTGAAAGCTCTTCGTGATTTTTACTAAAAACTTCCACTTTATAAAAATCTAACTCAAAATAATCTTTTGCAATACCAAAATGCTTTTTAAGAAGAAGTTCTAAAGATGCATCGGCCGCTTCAAACACATATCCTTCTTTTTCAAGGTTTTTAATATGCTCTACAAGTTTTATAACATCTGGAGAGTTTTCATCTACACTGAGACCAAACTCTTTTAGTTTATAAAGTATGTTACTTTTGCCAGCCATATCAGATATGGTAATCTTACGGGCGTTTCCCACAAGCTCTGGCCTTATATGCTCATACATATCAGTTTTTTTGCTCACCGCTGAAGCATGCACACCAGCTTTATGGGCAAAAGCGCTCGCTCCCACATAAGGCATATTTTTTGGAAGAGGCACATTTGATACCTCTGATACAAACCTTGCAAGCTCTGTGAGATTTCTCAACGATTCCTCTGGCACAGTTTGAAATCCCATCTTCAAAGAAAGCGCTGGTATTATAGAGCATAGGTTTGCATTGCCTGTTCTTTCACCAATGCCGTTTATAGTCCCATGCACTTGTCTACAGCCCATCTTTATAGCTATAAGAGAGTTGGCCACCGCACACTCAGCATCGTTGTGGGCATGTATACCTATGTTGGCGTTTTTAAACCTATCAAACACCTCTTTAAAGATCTCTATTATTTCAAAAGGAAGCGTACCGCCGTTTGTATCGCAAAGCACCACCCAATCAGCCCCTGCATCAAAAGCTACCTCTATGCTTTTAAGAGCGTAATCTTTGTTTGATTTAAAACCATCAAAAAAATGCTCCGCATCAAATATAACCTCTCTTCCTTCTTTTTTTAAAAACGATATGGTATCGTATATCATATTTAGATTTTCTTCTAAGGTGGTGTTTATAGCATCTAGTACATGATAATCCCAAGATTTACCAAATATGGTAATAGCTGGTGTTTGGGCTTTTAAAAGCGATAACACTTGAGGATCTGAAGAGGCTGTTAGAGCTTTTTTTCTTGTAGAACCAAAAGCCACTATCTTGGCATGTTTTAAAGATACATGTTTAATCTTTTCAAAGTAAAATGTATCTTTTGGATTTGAACCAGGCCAACCAGCTTCTATATAATCTATACCAAAATCATCTAAATGTTTTGTTATAAGTAGTTTATCTTCTAAGCTAAAGTTCACCCCTTCTGATTGTGAGCCATCTCTTAGCGTCGTATCGTAAATGTAAACTTTCTCCATAGATATATTATATATATTAGTTTTCAAGATTTTAAAATATAAATCATAAAACCACCAAATCAAGGCTTATGGAAGACATAACTTTTGGATATCCAGCTTCTATATAGACAATATTTTCAAGCCTTACACCAAAGTGGTTTGGCAAGTATATGCCTGGTTCTATAGTAAATACATATCCATCTTCTATGATATCCTCAGATGTCTTATAAACTCTTGGCTCTTCATGTATTTCAAGACCAACTCCATGTCCAGTAGAATGTGTGAAATAATCTCCATATCCTTTTGATGCTATATAATCCCTTGCTGCTAAATCCACATCTTTTAGAATATTACCAGATTTAGCTTTTTCTATGGCAAAAAGGTGAGCATCTTTTACGATGTTATAAACTTTTAAAAACTCATCTGATGGCTTTCCTACGTGAAAGGTTCTTGTAAAATCAGTGGCATAATGGCCCCACATAAGCCCCATATCCACTAGAAGAGGTTTATCCTTTTCTATAACATCAAAAGAAGTCTCATGATGAGGCACAGCTGAATTTTTGCCAGTAGCTACTATAGTATCAAAACTCTCTTTTTGGGCTTTTTCTTTTAAAAACTCACATACAACAAAATCTTTTACATCTTTTTCACTCATACCAGGTTTTACAAAATCAAGAAGTCTTTTGTAAACAGCATCGGATTTTGCTACACCTTCTTTCATTATATTTATTTCTTCTTTTGATTTTACTTTTCTAAGGAAAAAAGTAGGGTCTTTTTCAAAAGATAAGTTTATATATTTTGAAAGCTCTTCGTAAAAAGAGTAAGAAACTGTTTTATCTATGTGTATAGAATCTATGTTTTTGGTTTTTAAAAACTTTGAGATAAACTCTAAAAAATTTCCCTCTATATTTATCACTTCCATATGTTTTATCTTTTCTTTTGCCCCTTGTATATACCTTGAGTCTGTAAAAAAGAAAAATTCACCTTCCAAACAAAGTACATAAGCGTTTGAGGATTTAAACTTAGATAGATATAAAACGTTTGGTTTGTAGGTTACTAAAAAGCTATTTATATGTTTTTCTTTTAAAAGCCCGTAAAAGTTTTCTAAAATCTCTTTCATCTTTTCCTAGAATTTGCTATACCAAGTTTTGCCCTATACTTTGCCACCGTGCGCCTTGATATATTTATACCGTAATTTCTTAAGATCTCTTCTATATCTTTGTCGGTGTATACAGTTTCTTCGTTTTGAATGAGTTTTTTTATAAGGCTTAGTATCTCATCTTGGCTTTTGTAAGATACGCTTTCTCTTGATAAAAAACTTCTTAATCTAAAAATGCCTTTTGGGGTTTTTGCATATTTTGAGTTTAGAAGCCTTGAAACTGTAGATATAGACATACCAAATGTGTTTGATATATCTTTTAACAGTAGGCTTTTTAGAGGTTTATCTTCCAAAAAGAAATCTTTTTGCTTTTCTACGATAAGTCCTATTATATCCTTTAAAAGGCGTTTTCTTAAATTGATGGCCTCTACATAGTTTCTGGCCCTTTGTTTTAGGTATGTTCTTAGGGTTTTATCCTCTATATCAAGAGCAGTATCGTCAATGTTGCATTCTAAATAATTGTCGTATATATCGTAGGAGATCTCTCTTTGGTCTATCTCTATCACAGCGTCTACTTTTGATGGTATATAGTTTGACTTATCTACACCTGCAGGGCTTTTTTTGAGTTTTGAAAAAAACTCTAAAGCTTCTTTTGGCATATTTTTTATAGAAGAAGGGTCTTTTAAATACTTTATATAATCTTTTTTATCTTTGTAATAAGCCCTAATCTGAAGTTCCATATATTCAAAAGTGTTTAAAGACCCATACCCTATAGGCTCAATCTCCATTACAAAAGCCCTTGCATCCTCTACAAGCCCCCAATCTACATTAAAATACTCTTTTATCTGGTTTAGAGCTTCTTCTGATATAAAGCCTTTTTCATCGAGAGAATAAACGATCTCTTTTGCAATATCTTTTTCAACAGCGCTTAGTTCTTCGTCTATCACTCTTATAAGATCTTCTTTGTAAGAGGGGTTGTAAGCCAAAAGATGACTAAAGTCTTCTTTGTTTACAAAAAACTTCCTTGGGGGTTTTAGGGCTTTTAGTTTAAAAAATGGGTTTAGCTTTTGCTCCACCTCAAGTTCTTGTTCTATCTCACCCACATTTTGTTGTAAAAGCTCAACGTTGTCTTTTAAAAGCACATACAAGTTTAAGGAAGTCCTGTTTTCAATGCGTTGATCTAAATTCATACCTCTATATTCATACCTTTTGAACGCATTCGTCTGAGCTTTCGGATCTTACACATAGTTCAATGGGCATAACCTTCTTAAAAGCCCCAAACCCTTCATTCAATATAGCTTTTGCCAACGGGCTATCCGTATATTTTATGTGAGCCTCCAACATTGATCTTATCAGATCTTCATCTTGTTCGCTTATCTCCTGCACAACCACGTAAGAGGTATTTATGCTATCCCCAAGTTTATCGTCTTTATCGTAGAAAAACGCTGTACCACCAGTCATACCAGCACCTACGTTGTAGCCATGCTCTCCTATATTTAGGACAACACCACCTGTCATATACTCAAGTGCATGATGACCTACTCCTTCTACCACCGCTTTTGCACCGCTATTTCTAACGGCAAAACGCTCACCCACAGACCCAGCTATGTAAAGCTCACCGCCGGTAGCTCCGTAAAGGATCGTGTTTCCAGCCAAAACAAAAGGTTTATCAGCATAATAAAACGGCCTTATAGATATGATGCCTCCGTGCATTCCCTTTCCTACGTAATCGTTTGCCATGCCTTTTAAAAATAGGTTTATACCTTTGTGGTTAAACACACCAAAACTTTGACCTGCAACACCTTCAAAATAAAGATTTAGGGTATTTGGAGGAAGGCCTTTTTCCCCATGATAAATAGCTGTATAATAGCTTAGCGTGGCGCTAACACTCCTATCAATATTTGTTATCTTGTAGTGTTTTTCCACTGGTTTTTGGCTTTTAATAAAATCTTCTAGTTCTTTGGCCATAAAATCGTTTAAAGTCTTTTCGGGATTGTCGTTTCTTTCAATGGTTCTAAACCTTGGAACATCTTTTTTGTAGCCTTTTGTAAACACATCTAATTTTAAACGAGATTCTTTTGGTTGCAAAAGCTCAAGACGACCTATTATATCGTTTAGACTTTTGTATCCCATAGATGCCAATATCTCTCTTACTTCTTTTGCCAAAGCTCTGAAATAAGCAGCCACTCCTTCTTTGGTGCCACTAAATTTGCCTCTTAGTTTCATATCTTGGGTTGCCACGCCTGTAGGACATGTGTTTAGGTGGCATTGACGAGCCATCACACAGCCTTCTGCTATCATGGCAGCAGTACCAAAACCAAACTCTTCTGCACCCAACAAAGCACCTATTATCACATCTTTACCAGTTCTAAAACCACCATCTACCCTTACGCTAACCCTATCCCTTAAGCCGTTTTCCATAAGGGTTTTTACGGTATCGTAAAGGCCTATCTCCCAATAGTTACCAGCATTTTTTATAGAGCTAATAGGAGATGCTCCAGTCCCTCCTTCGGTACCGCTTACTTGTATGATATCAGCATAAGCTTTTGCCACACCAGAGGCGATGGTGCCAATACCAGATTCACTAACAAGCTTCACAGATATACGAGCCTTTGGATTTGCTTTTTTAAGATCGTTTATAAGCTGTGCCAAATCCTCTATAGAGTATATATCGTGATGAGGAGGTGGTGATATAAGGGTTATACCCTCTTGGGAGTATCTAATTTTTGCTATGTAATGGCTTACTTTTTTGCCTGGAAGTTGACCGCCTTCCCCTGGTTTTGCCCCTTGGGCTATTTTTATCTCTATATCGGTGGCAGAAGCAAGATAAGTAGGGGTCACACCAAATCTACCTGAAGCCACTTGTTTTATAGCGCTGTTTTTCTCGGTAAAATACCTTTCTGGGTCTTCGCCACCTTCACCGCTGTTGGATTTCATACCGAGCATATTGGTAGCCATTGCAAGCACTTCATGAGCTTCCGGAGAAAGCGCTCCCAAAGACATAGCACCTGTCATAAAGCGTTTTAGTATCGCTTCTTCAGATTCTACTTCTTCTATTGGTATTGGGCTTTTAGCTTTTTTATAATCCAAAAGATGATGTATAAACGTTGGATGCTCTTCGTTGGCAATCTTAGAAAACTCAAGATAATCTTCATAATCAAGGGTTTCAAGGTATTTGTGCAAAGCTCTTACAACGTGAGGAGACCAAGCATGGTGAACACCACCTTTTCTAAATTTTAGATCGCCTCCATAATCAAGGGTTGGTTTTTCGCTACCAAAGGCAAAATCGTGTCTTTTTAATATGGATTCTTCTATTTGTTTTATGTCGTCGGCTTCTAAGGTGACCGGTGTGCCTGTAAAATACTCCTCCACAAAATCTTTGTTAAGACAAACTGAGTCAAATATCTCAGCCCCTTGGTAAGAGTTGAGCGTAGCTATACCCATCTTAGCCATTATCTTAAGAATGCCATCTTCAAGGGCTTTTTTATAGTTTTTTAGCATGTACTCATAGTGATCTTTGTGCATATGATAAAGGGTTTCATAAAGAAGGTATGGATAAACTGCAGATGCCCCGTATCCTATAAGACAAGCAAGTGCATGTGTGTCTCTCAGCTCTCCAGTTTCTACTATAAAACTAACCTTTTGGGACAAACCACGCTTTGCAAGATGTCTAACGCATGCGCTAACGCCCAAAAGACTTGGTATAGCGAGGGTTTTATCATCTATGCCTTTATCGGATAGTATTATGATATCTGCACCTTCTTTTACCGCTTGCTCTACTAAATGAGCAAGAACCTCTAAACCTATTTTTAAATCTATTATAGGCACCCCTTCATAAACAGCGTCCATCAATATATCTGAAACCCTTTCGAAACCTTTTAAATCTTGAAGGTTTTGAATGTTGGTGCTTCTATGTTTTGGATAGCAAAGAGATATCCTTTTTACTTTAAATTCTTTTTGGTTTTCTATGGTCTTTATGTGATATGGCAAAAGTACCGGAGACTCTATTTGAAACCTTCTGGCATGCTCATGGGTTTCTTCTAAAAAGTTTCTCTTGTGTCCCAAATTCATCCTAAGACTCATAACAAAGCGTTCTCTTATAGAATCTATAGGAGGGTTTGTAACTTGAGCAAACCTTTGTTTAAAGTATCTAAATAGTAGTACTGGTTTTTCGTTTAAAGGTGGAAGGGGAGTATCATCTCCCATTGAGAATGTATATTCTTTAGCCTCTTTAGCCATATAATCTATTTGATTTTTGAGTTCTTCGGTGGTATATCCAAAATAAGCCTGAAGACGTGTCAGGGTATCTTTGTCTACATGCTCATCTTCAAGGGATTTGTCTTTTATGAGGGTTTCAAGCTTGACAAGGTGTTTGTCTATCCATTCTTTGTATGGGTTTTTCTTAGAAATATCTTTTAGAATCTCGTCTGTGGTTTTTAGGCTTTTAGTAGAAGTATCTATGAGAATAGTATCTCCAGGGCTAAGCCTTGAGCTTTCTTTTATATCAGAAGGGTCTATATTTACCATACCCACTTCAGAACCCAAGATGATGATATCGTCTTTTGTGATGATGTATCTTGAAGGTCTTAGTCCGTTTCTATCTAAGTGAGCACCTACTTTTACCCCATCGGTAAAAACTATAGCAGCAGGTCCATCCCAAGGTTTCATAAGTAAAGATTTGTATTCAAAAAACGCCCTTATATCCTCTTCTATGTTTTGATCATTTTCCCAAGCTGGTGGGATTAGCATATTTATAGCGTGTTCTACAGGATATTCTGTTAATACTAAAAGCTCAAAAACTCTGTCCAAAGAAGCAGAATCGCTTTCATCGTACTCTACTATAGGTTTTATAAGTTTTATGTTGTCTTCCAAAAGCTTATGATGAAGCTCAGACTGAATGGCCATCATCCAGTTTCTATTGCCGTTTATGGTGTTTATCTCGCCGTTGTGAGCTAAATATCTAAAAGGCTGTGCCAAATTCCAGTTTGGAAACGTGTTTGTAGAATACCTTTGATGAAGTAAGCATATAGAAGATTCTATATCTTCATCTTCTAAATCTTTGTAAAAATGATCTATTTGATAAGCCACAAACATACCCTTATAAGAAATGGTTTTTGAAGACAAAGAGGGTATATATATCTTAAGCTCTTTTTCCAAGCTTTTACGAAGAAAGTAAAGGGCTATCTCTTTGTTCTGTATACCCTCCAAATCAAGAAGCATTTGTTTTATAACAGGCATTGTATCAAGGGCGCTTTTACCAAGGGCAGATTTATCTATGGGCACATCTCTAAAACCTATCAGCTTAAAGCCCATTTTTTTGACTATGTCTTCTACTTTTGATGTATCGTTGTTTTTCAAAAATAAAACACCTACTCCAAGGTTTTCTATGGAAGATATCTCAAGACCAAGAGTATCTATCTCTTTTTGAAAAAATTTGTGAGGTATTTGTATGAGTATACCAGCGCCATCACCGGTTTTACCATCGGCTCCTACAGCACCTCTATGAGTTAGATTCTTGACAGCTTCAATACCGTATTTTACAATCTTATTGGATTTGTTGTCGTTGATATCGCATATAAAACCTACACCGCAAGAGTCTTTTTCTTGCATTTCTTACCTCCAAACATTGTAGACAAATATTATAACTCTATTGACAAAAAAAGTTCTAATTTTAATCATCGTTTTATTGTATAAGTTCACTACATTGCAAACACAATTTAACATATCCCTTATAATATAGCGAAAAAATAATAACCTAAGAGAAAACTATTGACAAGTGTATAAGTTCAGATAGGCTATGAACACATACCTTGTTAAAATATTTCTTAAAATTTTACAAGGAGGTAAGTGTGTATGTTTAGGAACTTTGAGGAGAGAATTGAAGGAGTTTTAGAAAGGAGGTGGGTACCATGAAGGGAAAGATAGGTACCCAAACCACCTTATTTGCCCTCTATCCAAAAAGTTTAGTTGATAAACTTCGCTATGTCAATGATGTAAAACTTACAAAAGAGGCTAAGCTAAGACTAAAGTGGATAGAGTACTACGAGAAAGTGAAAGATGTTACTAAAACATGCAGATACTTTGGCATATCTAGAACCACATTCTACAAATGGCTAAAAAGATATCAAAAGGATGGATTGAAAGGACTTTTAGACAGGCCTAAAACTCCTTTGAGAAAAAGAGCTCCAACTGTAAGAAAGAAATATGAACTTGATATAATAAGGATAAGGAACAACAATCCCACTTGGAGCAAGGAAAAGATAGCAGTATATTTAGAAAAAGAAAAGGGTATAAAGGTATCACCCTCAACGATTTACAGAGTACTAAAAGGCTTTGGGCTAATAGAAAGAACAAGGAGCATAAAACAGCAAAGGAAAAGGAAACATCACATCAATAAGAAGAGGATAAAGACAGGACTTAGAGCCAGAGCTCCTGGTGAGGTGATCCAGATAGATTTAAAACATCTAATACTAAGAGGCGTAACTTATTACCAGTATACAGCCATAGATAAACACAGTAGGCTTGTCTTTGCAAAGGTGTATGAGAAGAAAACTTCAAGGAACACAAAGCTGTTTATCCAAGAGGCTATGA